>WNFU01001426.1_pt1 | contig 63135 bp, 59 predicted proteins | sample 5400121 | NCBI WGS metagenome assembly WNFU01 (sample SAMN13153360, study PRJNA577476) | soil metagenome | isolation source: 100 cm soil or saprolite under grassland replicate 1 | place: USA:California | collected 2016-06-15 | reverse complement strand
CGTTCGAGCAGGCGGATGAGCGCAGAGAGCGTCCAGACGATGACGAGGTACGCGATCGCTAGTGCCGCGAACATCTCGAAGGTCCGGAACGTGATCGCCTGGATGTTGTAGGCGACACTCGTCAGCTCGGGGTAGCCGATGACGAGCATGAGCGACGTGTTCTTCAGGACCGAGATGTACGTGTTGATGGAGGACGGGAGCGCAATGCGCCCGCCGATCGGAAGCGTCACGTTGAGGAACGTCTTGAGCGGGGTGAAACCCAGGGCGTACCCCGCGTCGCGAAAGAGCCAGGCGACGGTGAACGTCTCCAGGTGGAGACCGAGCTCGGGAGTTCCGTAGTACAGAAGAAAAATCTGGACGAGGATCGGCGTGTTGCGGATCGCCTCGACGTAGACCCAGGCGATCTGGCTCAGCACCGGTATTCGGTGGGCCCGAACCGCGCCCAGGACGAGGCCGATGAGAAAGGACCCTGCGATCCCGATCGCAGCGGCCTTCATCGTGTTCTTGAAACCTTCCCAGAGCTGTTCGCGGTTGTCCCAGATGAAGGACCACTCGAACGACGCCAGGATCCTCATCGGCCTATGCCGCTACGAGCGGCCGCTGGAGGCGCGGCCGCTCGTGCCTTCCTTCTGCCTCTAGGTGGGGCAGGAGTTCTCGGGAGGTGCAGCTCGCGGATACTTCAGGGTGACCGTCGGGCTCGGAGCGTTCTTCTTGAACAGCTTCCAGAACCGCCGTGGGATCGTCCTCTTCAAGATCGCCCAGAACATGTCGCGGGCTTTCATCCCGCGGATCGCAGCGTCGACCCAGCGCTTCATGCTCACATCCCCCTTGCGAATCCCGACGCCCCACGGCACATTCAGGAACTTGTTGCTCATCTTGAGCTGAGAATCGTTGGCGGCCACGCCGACGAGGAACGCGTCGTCGTACATGAGCGCGTTCACCTGCCCGTTCTTGACAGCGAGCACGCCGGCACTCGGGCTCGAGATGACCTGGAAGGTCGTGTCCTTGAAGCAGTTCTTGATCCAGCGGTCGTAGATCGACCCTGACGTGGACGCAACCTTCTTGCCCTTCATCCAGGTGCTGAGCGTGCCGACCGTGACCGAGTTCTTGACGAGCAGCTTCCCGGCCGCGCCGTAGTACGGGAGTGAATAGTCGATCGTCTGCTCACGCTCGGCGGTCCAGGTGAGCGTGGAGATGATGATGTCCACCCGGCCCGACGTCAGGGTGCCGATGCGGCTCGCCGTAGTGACGCACGTGAAGTCGACCTTGCTCGTCGACCCGAACGCCCACTTCGCGAACTGACGCGCCACTTCGACGTCGTAGCCACGGTTGCGGCCGCTCGTGTCCTGCCAGCCGAACGGCGGTGTATCGCATTTGACGCCGATCTCCCACTTGCCGCGGGCTTTCACCGCCGCGGGCAGAGCCGGAAGCTTCGGCTTGGGAGGAAGCGCTTCCGTGCCGGCCTTGCCCGACGGAGTGGCAGAGCCGAGCGTCGCGGCTGCCGCGGTCACCATTCCAATCAGGACGGTGAGAACTGCGAGTCGTTTCATTCCACCTCTCCTTCCTGTGTGATCGACAATTCTTCCAGGGAGTGGGCCATTTGGAGCGAGCGCCGGAGAAATCGCTTGGTGCGCTCCTGCTTCGGCTCGTCGAGCACGTCGGCCGGAACCCCTTCCTCAACGATCTTGCCTTCGTCCATGAAGATCAGGCGATCGCCGACTTCCCGCGCGAACTGCATCTCGTGCGTGACGACCACCATCGTCATGCCCGTCCTGGCGAGGTCGCGCATGACAACCAGCACCTCCCCGACGAGCTCGGGGTCGAGCGCAGACGTGACCTCGTCGAACAGCATGACGTGCGGCTCCATCATCAGCGCCCGCGCGATCGCGACCCGCTGCTGCTGGCCACCCGAGAGCTGGTGCGGGTACTGCCGGGCCTTCTCCTGGAGCCCGACGCGCGAGAGCAGGTCAAGTGCCCGGGACTCCGCCTCGCGCCGCGGCATCCGTCGCACACGGCGCGCCGCGAGCGTGACGTTGTCGATCGCCTTCAGGTGCGGAAAGAGATTGAACTGCTGGAAGACGATTCCGATCCGCTGCCGGATTGCGGCCACCTTGGCGCCCTTGCGGGTGATTTCCTCTCCTTCCAGCCAGATGCGCCCGCTGTCGATCGGCTCGAGCAGGTTGATGCAGCGCAAGAGCGTGCTCTTGCCGCTGCCGCTCGGTCCGATGACGACGAGCGTCTCGGCCGCCGCCACCGCGAGGTCGATGTCGTCGAGGACGACGTTGTCGCCGAAGCTCTTGCTGACCGCCTCCGCCTGGATAACGGACGCGTCGCCCCCGGCCGAAGCGGTCGCCGCGCGGGGCTCCGACAGATGACTCGCGTTCATCGCCGCGGTTATAGAACTTTTCCAGCCCCGGTTCAACGAGAGGGGTGGCCCGCTGCATGGGGAATGATGCGCGCGTGAGGCGTCTCGTCCTGCTCGCGCTGCTCGCGCTCCTCGCGGTCGCCGGCTGCGGGGGCGAGGAGGATCCCGCCGCGACCCCGGCCGGGGCGGCGCAGGTACGGCTTAACGAGAACCTCTACGACGGGCGCTTCGAGCAGGCGTACGCCGATCTCCTTCCGGCCCACCAGCGGATCGTCTCTCTCGCGCGGTTCATACGGTGTGCGAAAAGAGCGTCCTTTGTCTCGGTGGGCGACCTCCAGTCGATCGAGGTGCTCGACGTCTTCGACGAGGCTGTCCGGATCCCCGGCCTCCGCGTGCGGAAGGCGAAGGCGGTGCGCGTCCGAATCACGTCCTTCTCGGGCGAGACGGACACGTTCGTGAACCACGAGGTCAAGGTTGGGGGCCGGTGGCACTGGGTGCTGAGCGACGCTGCGATCCAGGCATACCGAAGCGGCGCCTGTCCGGGCGTCTAGCAGTCCCTCATTCGAGCGATTTTCGTCGGCGCGTCGTGAGTTTCCGCGCACGGGGGGCGTCTTCTGATCGACCACATCCCCCCGGAAACTGGAGAACCGTAAATGCGAAAGCTCATCCTCTGCCTCGCCCTCGCCCTGCTGGCCTTCCCGGCCATGGGGGCCGCCGGCTCGCCGCCGACGACCCCCGCAGGCCAGTGCAAGGCGCTCAAGACGAGCCTCGGCCCGGCCTTGTTCAAGCAGACGTTCGGCACGACCGCGAACCGCTCGAACGCGTTCGGCAGATGCGTCTCGTCGCGGCAGCGCGCCGAGCAGGCGAACCTGCAGAACGCATCGAAAACCTGTAGAGCCGAGCGCTTGGCCGACCCGGCCGCCTTCAAGGACCAGTACGGAACGGGGCCGAACAAGGCGAACGCGTTCGGCAAGTGCGTGTCGCAACACGCGCGGGCGCAGAGCCAGGCCCAGCAGCAGGCGATCGTCAACGCGGCTCGGACCTGCAAGGCCGAGCGCATGGCCGACCCCGCCGCATTCAAGGACCACTACGGGACCGGACCGAACAAGTCGAACGCGTTCGGGAAGTGCGTCTCGCAGCACGCCCGGAGCTGAACTCTCTTCACGCGCCCAACCCGGGGGCTGCCTCCATCCAGCAGCCCCCGGGGCTCCGTCCCCGGTGACCCGGTTGCCCCGACTGCTAGCGTCGCTCGAGTGAGCAAAACCCCGGAGGCCGAGATGCACGAGGTGCTCTGTCCGCACTGCAAGAAATCGTTTCGCGGCGAGCTGATCGGAAGCGAGTCCCACCCTCGACGGGGCTTCAAATGCCCCCACTGCCGGCTGTTCGTCCCGCTCGAGCGGGCCGAGGAGCCTTCCTCGGCTAGACGCAGTCCTTGAGGCCTTGGGCCTCGGGCAGGGTCTCCAGGCGCTTCAACGTGTTGTTCTCGATCTGACGGATCCGCTCGCGCGTGACGCCGAAAGCCCGGCCGACCTCCTCGAGCGTGCACGGCTGGGCGCCGGTGAGGCCGAAGCGGAGCTCGATCACCTTCCGCTCACGCTCGGGAAGCGAGTCGAGCGCCCTCTGGATGTCCTCGCGCCGCAGCGAGACCGAGGCGGTGTCGAACGGCGACTCCGCCTGCTCGTCCTGGACGAAGTCGCCTAGCTCCGATTCCTCCTCCTCGCCGATCGGCTTCTCGAGCGACACGGGGAGCTGCGCCATGCGCAGGATCTCCCGCACTTCCTCGGTCGTCATCTCGAGCTCGGTCGCGATCTCGTCGGGCCGCGGCTCGCGCCCGAGCCGCTGGACGAGCTGGCGCTCGATGTGCACGACCTTGTTCAGCTTTTCGACCATGTGCACTGGGATCCGGATCGTGCGCGCCTTGTCGGCGATCGCGCGCGTGACCGCCTGGCGGATCCACCAGGTCGCGTACGTCGAGAACTTGTAGCCCTTGCGGTAGTCGAACTTCTCGACGGCGCGGATGAGCCCGAGCGAGCCTTCCTGGATCAAATCGAGGAAGGAGAGGCCGCGGCCGAGGTAGCTCTTGGCGATCGAGACGACGAGGCGGAGGTTCGCCTCGATCATGTGCGTCTTCGCGAACATGTCCCCGCGCTCGATCCGCTTCGCGAGGTAGACCTCCTGGTCGGCCGTCAGCAGCGGCACCTTGCCGATCTCGCGCAGGTAGAGCCGCAACGAGTCGAGCGAGGGCTCGACTGAGAGGTCGAGCTTCGGGCCCTTCTCTTCTTCGGCGAGCGCCGGCTGCTCGTGCGGCGGGTGCTTGTGCTGCTCGCCTTCGACCAGCTCGATCGAGTGGTCGATGAGGTAGGTGTAGAAGTCCTCGATCTGCTCCTTCGAGAGATCGACCTCTTCGAGGCCGGTAACGATCTCGTCGTAGGTGAGGAAGCCCTTCTCTTGTCCGTCCTGTACCAGCTTGTGGAGCTCTTCGACGTCCGGGAGCGAGATGTCGACAGTGAGCATTGACCTCTCTTCTTCGCGCTGGTTGACGGGAACCTAGGAACGCAAAGAGCCGGTGCCCCTCCCCCGGCTCACTCTTCGGCGTCGGGACGTTAACAGCAATCCACAGCCTGTGAAAATTTTTTTTTCAGCGGGCTGCGAGCTCGCCGACGACCTCGTTTCGGCTGTTGCGAACCGGCACCGGCCCGAAGGCGGCGGCGGCGAGACCCAGGCGGGTGAGCAACGCTCCGAGCGCAGGCCGCAGCGCGCGGGCGCTTCCGTCCTCGACCTTCAGCGCGAGGCCCAGCCCCTCCGGGCCGGCTGCGCAGAGGAGGCCCTCCGCCCCGCCCTTCGCGATCCAGCCGGGCATCGCCTGCATGAGATTGGTGTCTAGCCCCTTCGGCCCGCGAATCAACTCGGGGTGCGCGCGCATCGCCCCCGCGACACGCTCGTCGATTCGGGTGAACGCAGCGGCCATGAGCTCGATGGGCAGCGCGAACGTGACGACGCCGCAGCCGTCGACGGCCGTTGCGATGTCGTGCGTGCCCGCCAGTTCCTCGATCGCGGCGAGCATCGCCTTCTGGCAGGGGTGGTCGGCCAGCCGGTAGCCCTCCAGCGTCCAGCCCTTTGCCCGGCAGAGCGCGAGCATGCCGGCGTGCTTGCCCGAGCAGTTGTGCTTGAGCTTCGAGCCCTGAAAGGTCCCGCATTCGAGGTCCTCATCGGTGGCCGGCGCCTTGTCGAGCAGGGCCCGAACGGAGGCGAGCTGAGCCTCGTCGGCGAGGTGGGAGGCGGAAGCGATCGCGAGATCTCGTTCATCCAGGTCCGTCCGCTCGCGGGCGACGGGATGCGCCTGGATCGGCTTCGCCGCCGAGCGCATGAACGTGACGAGGTTCGCGTCCCCGGCTGTGTGGAGGATCTCGCTGTCGCGAACCGCGACTCCGTGGACGCGGTGCACCGACTCGACGGTCCCCCCGCGCCGCACGGCTACGCTGATCGGCTCAGCCATGAGGTGGAAACCCTAGTGCCGGAACTTCCAGAGATGGAAGCGTGGCGGCGCGCCCTCGACGGTCCGGTGTCAGCCTTTCCGATCGAGCAGGCCGGGCCCGCGCACATCGCCACGCTGAAAACGATCGATCCACCGCTTTCTGCGCTCGAGGGTCGCCGTCTCCTCGGGGCCGAGCGGCGCGCGAAGCGGCTCATGTTCCCCACCGAGGACGGCGAGCTGGTCCTCCTCGTCCACCTGATGACGGCCGGGCGGCTGCGCTACCTGCGCGCCGGCGAGGCAGGGCCCAAGACGCCGGCCTTCCGCCTGCGCTTCCAGGGCGGCGCCGAGCTCGTGCTGACCGAGGCGGGGAAGAAGAAGCGCGCCGGCGTCTGGCTGCTCACGCCGGAAGAGGCGGAGGCCGAGCTCGCGCACCTCGGGCCGGAGGCACTCGATCTCGGCTCCGAGCGGCTGGGCGAGATCCTCGCCGGCGAGTCGCGGCGGCTGCACTCGCTGCTCCGAGACCAACGCGTGATCGCCGGCATCGGCCGCGCCTGGGCAAACGAGATTCTGCACGCGGCAAAGCTCTCGCCTTATGCGCTAACGCAAGATCTGACCCCACACCAGATAGCGGCGCTCGCGGCGGCGATCGACTCGGAGCTCGAGCGGGGCCTCCAGCTGCGCGAGAGCGGAGCCAACGACAAGCGCACGTACCGCGTCCACAACAAGCTCGGCGAGCCGTGCCATGTCTGCGGGACCCCAATCGCCCAAGTCGACTTCGAGGAGCACACGATCTACTACTGCTCCGAGTGCCAGACCGGCGGCCGAGTGCTCAAGGACCGGCGACTCTCGCGCCTCCTCCGGTGAGGGGGCCCGCGGCGCTGGTCGTGCTCGCGCTCGCCGGTTGCGGCAGCAGCCGGCAGCGGACACGGCTACTCCGGTAGACGGACGCGGAGGGTCTCACCCTCGAGCGCGAGCGACCCGCCGAGCGCCTCGACAAGCCGCCGCGCGGCAGCCGCGCCGAGGTCCTTGAGCTCCTCTGCGAGCACGACCGGAGCCGCCTCCGCGTTCACCGGCGCGATCGCGACGGTCGGGCCTTCGGCCACAAGCTCGACCCACTCGACGCCGCCGTGCCGCAGCGCGCAGCGCGCGAACGCGGCGAGGGCGTTCTCGACCGCCTCCCGGTCGACCCGGACTGCGCCGCCGCTGCCCGAAGCGGCTCCCTTCTCGCCGAGGTGGCCGGCGGCGGCACGTGCGAGCGCGAGCGTGTCGGCCTCTACGAGGGCCGGCTGGTAGCGCCCCGCCTCGATCCGAGCGGCGAGCCCGAGCTCGCCGAGCAGCTCGGCGATCTGCTCCGAGGCCGCCTGAATCATCTCGACGTACCTTTGCGCCGGCTCGTGGATCTCATCCATTCGCGCGAGGGTGTGCGCGAAGCCGGACACCGTTGCGAGCGGCGTCCTCAGGTCGTGACACGCGAGTGACACGAACCGGGCGAAGCTGTCGTCTGAGGCCACGAATCTCCCCTGGTACGGTTGCTGAGAGTATTAAGCCCGCGATGGACGACCCCTCTCGCCTACTCGAGCACGACCTTCAGGCCTCCCTGCCGGAGGTGCAGCTCGGGCTGTCGCGGGCGGGCGTCACGGGGGTGAGCAAGGCGATCCGGATCCGCTACGCGGAGACCGAGAAGCTCATCGCCGCCGACATCGAGTGCACGGTCGACCTCGATCCGGGGCAGAAGGGCGTCCACATGTCGCGCTTCCCGGAGCTCTTCGAGGAGGCGATCGAGGAGGTCGTGATCGGCGAGGCCTTCCTCGTGGAGGTGCTCGCCGAGCACATCGCGGCGAACATCGTCGAGCGTCAGCGCGCCCTCCGCGCGGAGGTGCGCATCGCCGCGCGCTACCCGATCGAGCGGACCACTCCCGTCACCGGCCTGCCGACGCAGGAGATGGTGAGCCTGATCGGCCTCGCGACGGCTTCAGGAAGGGGCGCGCGGCGGCTCGTCGGAGTCGAAGCGGCGGGCATCAACGCCTGCCCGTGCGCACAGGGTCTCGTGCGGGGCAGGGCCGGCGAGCGCCTCGCCGAGGCCGGCTTCGAGGAGGAAGACGTCGACCGGATCCTCGAGCTCGTCCCCCTTGCGACGCACAACCAGCGCGGGCGCGGGACGCTCTACGTGGGCACTGACGGGCGCGTGAACGCAGAGCAGCTGGTCGCGATCGTCGAGGGCTCGATGAGCGCGCCGGTCTACGAGCTCCTCAAGCGGCCGGACGAGCTGTTCGTCGTCGAGCACGCGCACCTCCAGCCCCGCTTCGTCGAGGATTCCGTGCGGCTCGCGCTCAAGGGCGTCCTCGACGCGTATCCGGCGCTCGACGACCGCGATTTCCTCTTCTCCCGGCAGGTGAACCTGGAGACGATCCACACGCACGACGTGCTCGCCGAGCGCTTCGGAACGGTCGGCGAGCTTCGCCGCGAGCTCGAGCGCGGAGGCCCCCTCGAGCGGCACACTGAGCTACGCGAGTGGCTGGCCGATGCCTAGGCTCGGGCCGGCTCGCGCTTGCGCCTGAGCTGAACCCGCGACTCCGTTCCGGCCCGTAGCCGGGAGAGGTTTGCCCGGTGCAGGATCAGCACTCCAACCGCCGCGGCGGTCGAGAGCACGAGCACCGGCCAGGGCTCATCCAGCACCAGCGCCGCCGCCGGCAGCGAGCCTGCGGCGATCACCGACGCGACCGACGCGTACCGGGTGACGGCGAAGACCACGAACCAGACCGCGGCGCCCGCGAGGCCGACCAGCGGCGCCAGCCCGAACAGCGCGCCGCCGCAGGTCGCGACCATCTTCCCTCCGCGCGCGAAGCGGAGGAAGAGCGGCCGCCAGTGGCCGAGCATCGCGGCACCCCCGGCGAGTGCTCCCGCCACGTGGCCTGCGACGAGCGTCGCGGCGAGCGCGGGCGCGAAGCCCTTGGCGATGTCGAGGAAGATCACGGGTAACGCGTACCGCGGCCCAAAGCTCCGCCAGACGTTCGTCGCGCCAATGTTTCCGCTGCCGACAGTGCGGATGTCGACGCCGCGGAACGCCCGGACCACCCAGTACCCGAACGGGAGGCTGCCGGCCAGGTAGCCGGCGATGATGAAGCTGATCGTCTCGATTGCCTTAGTCCAATTCAGGCCTTGAGTCGCTCGGACTCAAGGGATCGGGCCCCCGATCGAAGTAGGCACTCATTTGAGCGGGATCTGATACTTGGAGACCCAGTCGTTGACCGTCGCCCAGTCGAGGTTGTTGAAGAAGGCGTCGATGTACGAGGCCCGATCGGTGCGATAGTCGAGGAAGTACGCGTGCTCGTAGACGTCGAGCGCGACGAGCGGAGTCGCGTTCCAGATCGGAAAGGTGTTCTGCGCGTCGCCGATGTAGTTGAAGAGGCGGCCCTCGTCCCAGTCGTAGGCCGTCCAGGCCCAGCCCCGGCCGCCCATGCCCGTCGCCTTCAGATCGGCGCGCCAGTCCGCCGCCGAGCCGAAGTCGCGCTCGATGAGGTCGCCGATTGGCCCATCCGGATCGCCCCCCTCGCCGCCGAGGTGCTCGAAGTAGATCTCGTGGTTCTTGACGCCGCCGATCGCGAACGTGAGATCGATCTTGAGCGCCCGCACCTCCGAATACACCTGGTTAGCGGCCGAGAGGTCGACGTCGGCCAGCCTGGCGAGGATCTCGTTCCGCTTCGACACGTAGCCCTCGTAGAGCTTGTAGTGGGCCTCGACGGCCTCGCGGGAGATGCCGTCGAGCTCGTAGAGGGCCGGCTTGAGCTCACGCGGCGCGATCTCTTCGGCGTTGTGGACGAGAGTTGCCAATGGCTCTCCTTCCGGGACGTTTTGGGCGACGGCGAGCATAGCGCGCCCTGTAGGTTCCACCCGGACGAAGGAAAGGAGTCGCAGATGGCCTACGAGGTTCCCCCTCTCCCCTACGACTACGACGCGCTCGAGCCGCACATCGACGAGCAGACGATGCGCGTCCACCACGACAAGCACCACCAGGCGTACGTGGACAAGGCGAACGCGGCGCTCAAGGAAACCGACTGGGCGCACGAGTCCGTCGACCACATCCTGACCATCCTCGAGACCTTGCCCGAGGACAAGCGCACAGTGCTCCGGAACAACGCGGGCGGGCACGCGAACCACACGCTCTTCTGGGAGATCATGAGCCCCGGCGGAGGAGGCGAGCCCGAGGGCGAGCTCGCCGATGCGATCAACGACACGTTCGGCTCGCTGGGCGAGCTGATCAAGCTCGTCAACGAGACAGGCGTCAACCGCTTCGGCTCCGGGTGGTCGTGGCTCGTCTACGACGGGACCGGTCTGGCTGTGTACTCGACCGCCAATCAGGACTCCCCGATCGTGAACTCCGATGAGCCGATCCTCGGGATCGACGTCTGGGAGCACGCGTACTACCTCAAGTACCAGAACCGCCGCCCCGACTATCTCGAGGCGTGGTGGAACGTCGTCAACTGGCCCGCAGTCTCCGAGCGCTTCGAGCGCGCGCGCGGCCGGGTGGGGAGCGCGGCCGCCTAGATCGAGACGCCTCCAAAGCGAGAGCAAGGCTGAACCGCCGGGGGACCCCGCCCCGGCGGCTCAGTTCTTCCGCCCCCGACTAGCGGTGGCGGAAGGAGACGGTGTTGCTCGTGCTGAAGACGTACCCGCTGCCCGCCTGGTTCGTCGTCATGTAGACGCGCAGGAGCGAGCGGCCGGCCGGCAGCTTCAGCTTGAAGCGCTGGGCGGACTGGCGGTTGAGGTACACCTTCCTCAGCGAGACCCACTGTCCGAACTTGTTGAGACGCTGGACGTAGACCCAATGCCGTGAGAACGGGCGGGCGGCCTGGGCGCGGGCGACGAACCAGCGCCCGATGCGTGCCAGGGAGAGCTTGGGCGCGACCGCGACCATGATGACCGCGCTGGTCTTCCCCTTCCACGTCGCCTTGTACGCCGTGAGGAGCTGCGGCGAGGTGAGCAGGTCCCAGACGCCGTTCGTAGTCGTCTGGACGCGAGCGATCTCGGCGAATGACAGCTGTCCGAAGGGCTGCGCGTAGACGATGACGGTGTCACCCACGGCCGCGGGCGAGACCGCCCCGGAGACGTGGATCTGCTGGCCGAAGGTCGCGATCGGGACCGAGGCGGCGATCGAGACCGAGGGCGGCGGGCCCGTCACCTTGACCGTGCCCTTGAGCGTGGGCTTCAGCGAGTCGTGGTACGGATACGTCCCCGGAGTGTCCATGCGCCTGGCAAAGGTACGGCCGGGCAGGATGATTCCGGAAGCGAAAGCTCCGCTATTCGCCACGACCTGGTGGTTCATGGTGTCGACGTTCTTCCACCGAACCGTGTCGCCGCCGAGGACCGTGACTGTCTTGGGCTTGAAGGCGGTCGACGTGATGTTCACGTTCTTCGTCGCAGTGAGCGCCGCGACGGCGAACCCGGCGCCGGCTAGAGCACACACCGCAGCTGCGATCGTGAGGACTCTTTTCATCGGCGGTTTCCCTCCAGGTAGCTTGACGGCTACTGAGTGGAACGGCCCCAGCAGGGAAAAGTTGCTGTTCGGGCTGTAAGGATTTTGTGCGAAAGGCCCGCGCATACGGCGCGGCCCTCTACCTGAGCGGTTTACTTAGCCTGCGGTGATGTAGTCGGTCAGGTACTTGATCTCGAAACTCTGCTGCTTTGACTTGAACTTGACGATGTCGCCGATCGAGACGATTCCCACCACCTCGCTGCCCTCGGCGACCGGAACGTGGCGGATCCGCCGGTCGGTCATCAGCGCCATGCACTCGTCGATCGCCGTCTCCGGCGTGACGACGATGAGCGGCGACGACATGATCTCCCGGACCGCAGTCTCCTCGTCGGTGCGCCCCTCGAGCGCCACGCGGCGGAGGTAGTCCCGCTCGGTGACGATCCCGGTGATCTCGCCGCCGTCTGTCACGAGCAGCGAGCCGATGTTCGCCTCGACCATCCGCTTCACGGCCTCGAGCACCGAGGCGTCCGCCTCGATCTTGAGCACGTCGCGGCCCTTCTCGTCGAGGATCTCCGACACCCGGTTCATTGGGCCTCCTTGCTCGGTGCGAAGAGGAGCGTACCTCGTTGGCTCACGCTTCGGGTCTTGGCCGCCGTGGCCGGGACGACGTCAGGCCTTGCGCGTACCGCTGCGGGTGGTGGCGTAGCAGGCCCCGGCCTGGGACTGCGGCAGGAAAAGCCGGAGCAGCGTGCCGCGCCGCAGACGCGCTCGAAACCGCGCTGAGGTAACCATCGTCGGAGGCGTCCCCGCCTTCACCGTGCTGAGCGTCACTCGCTTCACGGCCACCCAGGCGCGCCGGCTGCGGACGAAGCGCTGGAGCACGACGTACTTGCCGACGAACGACTGAGCGGCGGAGGCCGTAGCGGCGAACCGCCTTCCGCCGAGCTTGCCGAGCGCGAGCCCGGGGCGGACCTTGACGGTGACCTGCGCGCTCTTCGCCGTCTTCCAGTGCGCCTCGTAGACGGTATTGAGCGCGGGCTTCGCCGCGTAGCTCCAGGCGCCGTTGGCACCGCTCTTCACCGTGGCGATCTTCGTGAACCCGGTCTTGCCGCACTCCTGCGCGTCGATCGTCACGGTCTCGCCCGAGGATCCGTCCGAAACGGAGCCGGACAGCGTCGTCGTCGCACCGTAGGTCATGGTCATCTTCGAGGCGGTCATCGACACGCCCACGCGCACGGTCACCGTGCCGCGCTTGTTCGTAGCGAAGGCGTCGCGGTAGCCGTAGCTGCCCGACCGCGTGAACGTGTACGAGTAGCTCTGGCCGGACTGCAGCACCAGAGAGGCCGGGAACTTCCCCTGGTCGGCGACGACCTGGTGCGGGGTCGTGTCCTTGCTCGTCCACGTCACCGTGTCGCCGGGATCGATCGTCAGCTTGTTCGGGCTGAACCCGGCGCGCGTGATGTCGACCGGCTTCGTCGCGGCGAGCGCGAGCGCCGGCGCGACGGCCAGGACGGCGAGCATGGTGAGCAGCAGTCTTCTCATCGTGAAATCCCCCTGTTTGCCGGGTATTCAGTGTGATGCTCGTGCCGGACGAAACTCACGCTGCGCCCAGGAGGGTTTGGCCCTCCTAGACTCTCAACGCATGAGAGCGCTCGTCACGGGAGGCACCGGCCGGGTCGGCTCGGTGGTCGCGGACAGGCTCCGGGCGGAGGGATGGTCCGTCCTCGCGGCCGGGAGGGCCGACGCCGATCTCGTGGAGGCCGAAGCCGCGCGCGGCCTCGTCGAGAGAGCCGTGAAAGAGCTCGGCGGGCTCGACCTCCTCGTCAACGGGGCCGGGGAAGGCTTCGCGGCGAGGAGCGTCCAGGAGGTGACCGAGGCGGACTGGGACGCGGCCTTCGGCGCGACGGCGAAGGGCAGCTTCTTCGTGACGCAGGCCGCCGCGCCACATCTGCGCGAGAGCGGCGGCCTCATCGTCATGATCGAGGACGTCGCCGCCTACCAGCCCTGGCCCTCGTTCGCGCCGCACTGCGCAGCGAAAGCGGCGCAGGCGATGCTCACTCGCGTCCTCTCGCGCGCCCTCGCACCGGAGGTGCGCGTCTGCGGCGTCGCTCCGGGACCGGTCGCGGTCGAGCCCGGACAGGAGCAGCGGCGCGCAGCCGAGACGCTGCTCGGCAGGACCGGATCTCCGGAGGACGTGGCCGAAGCGGTGCTCTACCTCACGCGTGCCGACTTCGTCACGGGCACGAGCCTCGTCGTCGACGGCGGACGTCTCCTGCAATCCGGGGCAGCCGCCGAGGCGTAGGACTCGTGGAAGGGCAATGTCTCTCGCACTCTCTCTCCCAACGGCCTTGCCGACTGCTCGCCGACCCGCGACCATCTCGGCAGTGGCTCCCGAACCGATGACCGACGGAGAGCTCATCGCGCGGATCGGGGAGGGCGACGAGGGCGCCTTCGAGCTTCTCTATCGCCGGTATGCGCGCCCCGTGTTCGCGCTCGCCCTGCGCCGGCTCGGCGACCGCGGACGCGCTGAGGACGCGGTGCAGGAGACGTTCGCGTCCATCTGGCGCTCGGCCGGGAGCTACCGTCGCGAGCGCGGCCCCGGCGCGCCGTGGCTCTACGCGGTCGCACGGAACGCGATCGTCGACCGCCGGCGCGTCGGCGGCGAGCCGCCCGCCGAGCCGGTCGAAGAAGCTTCGAAGGACGCGGGGCCTGCCGAGCGCGCCGAGTCGAGCTGGACTGCCTGGCGGGTACATCGAGCACTGGGCGAGCTGACCGAGCACGAGCGGCAGCTGATCGAGCTCGCATACTGGAGCGGGCTCTCGCAAAGCGAGATAGCCGAGTTTCTGGACATGCCGCTCGGAACGGTTAAGACACGGACGAGGAGCGCGCTCTCGCACCTCGCCGACATGCTCGAGGGTGAGCTCTCGTGACGGGCCCGCCGGAGTTTCGCGACCTCGTGGGAGAGGACCTGCCCGCTGAGGAGCGGGCGCGTCTTCAGCGGGTGCACGAGCTCCTGGTCTCGGCCGGCCCGCCGCCCGAGCTGCCACCCTCGCTCGCCGAGGCGCCGGAAGCTGTGTCGCGGCCTCCCTCCTGGCTGCCACCCCGGCGCCTCGGCGCCGCCCTGGCGCTCGCAGCGACGATCGCCACCTTCGCCTTTCTCGGGGGATTCCTGGCCGGGCACGCGCGCAACAACTTCGACTCCACGCGCGAACTGTCGATGCAGGGCACCTCTGCGGCTCCGCTCGCGCGCGGCGTCATCAAGCTCGGCGAGCCCGACGACGGCGGGAACTTGCCCATGGTCGTCACCGTCAGCGGCCTCCAACGCCTCCCGCCGAGGGGCTACTACGTGCTCTACCTGACGCGGGACGGAGAGCCCGTCGCTCCGTGCGGCAGCTTCAACGTCGAGCCGGGCACGACGACTGTGGACTTCACGGTCCCGTACACGCTCCAGCGCTTCGACGGCTGGGTCGTAACACGGCAGGACCCGGGCGCGCACGAGCCGGGGCCGGTGCTGCTGACGACCTTGTAGTACTAGGGCGCGATCCGCCCGCTCGCGACGAACGCCGCGTAGGTCACCGGCATCTTCTCGGCGAGAAACGTCTCGCACGCTTCCGCATAGCGCCGGATCTCGCGCTGCGCGGTCTCGGCCGCCCGCAGAGAAAGGAAGTTCATCAGCGAGCGCGCGTTCACCGTCCAGTAGAACTCCGTGTAGGCGCCGACCGGGAGCGCGCAGCGGGCGAGTTCACGAGCGACGCCGAGCTCAACGAGCCGCTCGTAGGCTGCGTAGGCAGTCTCGTACACGGCCCCGAGCTCCTCGCGCGCCCTCTCGGCGACCTCAGGCGAGACCGGATCGAAGGAGTAGGCACCCGGCTTCCCGACCTGCGACCGCACGTCGTCAGGCTCCGGAACGTAGAACTCGTCCGTCGCCTTCGCGTATCGCATGCTGAACTCGTTGAACGAGCTGACCCGGTGCCGGAACCACTCACGGGCGACGAAGATCGGAGCCCGGATGTGAAAGCGGAACGAATTGTGCTCGAAGGGGGTCCCGTGCCTGTCTCGCATGAGGAAGCGGATCAGCCCCTCGTCGGAGTCGTCCATCTCCTCCTTGCGGCGGGCGAAGCTCACCCGCGCTCCGTTGACGACCGAAAGGTCGTCGGCCATCGCATCATCGAGCCGGACGAAGCCGTGGTCGAGGACACGGACCAGGTTCTCGGGTAGGACTTCGGGTGTGACGGCCACGAAGGCGAGTCTACCGGGGCTCTATGTCGGCACTTCCGGCTGGTCCTACCCTTCGTGGCGGCCGGGTTTCTATCCGTCCGGCCTGAAGCCGGAGGACTTCCTTCGCTACTACGCCGGGCGGTTTCGGAGCGTCGAGCTCAACACCACGGGCTATCGCCTCCCGGCCGAGGAGCAGTTCTCCCGCTGGGCCGAGCAGACGCCATCCGGGTTCCGCTTCGCCGTGAAGATGAACGCCCATCGGCGCTTCGACGCGGCGACCTTCGAGGAGCGCGTGCGGCGGCTCGGAGACCGGCTCGGCCCGATCCGCGTCCTCGTCGGCTCGGCGCGCGACGAGGGCCTCCTCGCCCTGGCGCTCGGCTCCTTCGATCCCGAGCTTCGCCTGGCCTTCGACTTCCGGCACGACTCCTGGGACGGGATCGAGGCCGAGCTGCCCCCGAACGCGGTGCGCGTCGGCGACCTCGAAGGCGGCGCGGCTTTCCGGTACTTGCGCCTGCGCGAGCCGCCCTACGACGACCATGCGCTCGCCGGCTGGGCCGACCGGATCCGCCCGCTCCTCGCCGGAGGGATCGAGGTCTACTGCTACCTCAGGCACGAAGACGAACCGACAGCCCCTCGCTACGCACAACGGCTTTCGGAGCTCGTTGCCGAGGTCGCTTGATCTCGGATCTCGCAGGCGGCCCCGCCGGGCTTTGCCCGGTGGGGCCGCGCTACGCGGAGCGACTGCTCGAGCTCCTCTCCCGCCAGCTCTAGGCCTGAGTGCCCGTCTTGGCGCCGATCGTCTCGATCACCTCGTAGATAGCGTCGGCGCCGATTGACTCGATATAGGGCGCCATGGCCTCCTGGCGCGCCCGATCTTCGTCCTCGTTCATCATCCCCTTGATCTCATCGATGTCGCCCTCGATGAGGCCGAAGGCGATGATCTCGTCGGGGTCCTTGAGGCTGCGGAGGATGTAGATCTCCGCCCCTTCGGGCTCCTCGCCTGACCCCCAGGCCTTTCGCCACTCGTCGTACGTGCCCGGCTTGAGCTTCCGGACCGTCAAGGCCGAGTACATCGCCATATTCCCTCTCCTTCCGCGAGACGTTTGGAGACAACCTACGCCTGGGCGTCGCCCCGCTGCAACCGCTATCCGCCGCCGGCCGGCGCGGGCAGCTGCGCGCCACGGCCGACGATGTCCCTGATCGCCGACACGGCGTGCTCGATCTCCTCGTCCGTGTTGAAGAAGTGCGGGCCGAGGCGGAGGCCGGCATCGGGGCGGAAGTCACAGAGGACGTTCTGCGCTTCGAGCTCGGCGTGGACGGCCTCGAAGTAGGGCGTGCGGACGACGACGGTGCCGCCGCGGCGCTCCGGCTCGCGCGGGCTCACGATCTCGAACCCCGCATCGTCGAGCAGGCGGATGAGGAGGTCGGTCTGGCGAAGCGAGCTCGCCCGGATCCGCTCGACGCCAATCTCCTCGATGATCTCGTAGCCTGCGGTCGCCGCGTAGAGCGCCGGCACGTTCGGCGTCCCCGTGAGGAAGCGCGCCGCGCCGTCGGCGTACTCGAGCTCGGGCTCGAAGGCGAACGGGCGAGCGTGGGCCTGCCAGCCGACGAGGGTCGGCTCGAGCCGCGCGGCGAGGTCGGGCCGCACGTAGAGCCAGGCCGCGCCCGCGCCCCCGCAGAGCCACTTGACGCTGCCGCCGACGGCGAAGTCGACTCCCAGGGCGGTGACGTCGAGCGGGACGGTGCCGACCGACTGGTACGCGTCGAGGACAACGTAGGCGCCCGCCTCGTGCGCGCGGGCGATGATCGCCTCGACGTCCTGGATGCGGCCCGTCTTGAAGATCGCGTGGCTGATTGGGACGAGGAGCGTCCGCTCGTCGATCGTCTCGACGATCGCCTCGTCGTCAGGGCAGACGACGATCTCCGCCCCCCGCGCCCGCTGCGCCTGCTGGAGGTAGCGCACCGAGGGGAAGTTGTCCGCTTCGTACACGATCCGGCAGCGTCCGCCGTCGAAGCCGAAGCACGAGAGGACCACTGCCTCGGCGATCGTCACGTTCTGGTGCATCACCGTCGAGCGCGGCGGCGCCCCGATCAGGTGCGCGATCCGATCGCCGACCGTCATCGGCAGCTCCCACCACCCCTCGCTCCACGCACGGACGCCGCGCGTGTTCCAGGTGTGGGCGTACTCGGCGAGGCGGCGCTCGGCCTCGGTGGGCATCGGGCCGAGCGAGTGGCTGATCAGGTACGTCGTCTCGGCGAGGATCGGGAAGCGCTCGCGGTAGTCGGTCAGCTCCACGTATCGAGGCTAGCTCAGACGCCTACTGAGGGCCAGCGCTGTTGGTTCCACGGACGCGGCGGGGGACGTTCCTACTCGTACTGGAGCGCCCGCAGCACGTTCAGCCGGCTCGCTCGCCGCGCCGGGGCGACGGCCGCGATCACGCCGACGATGACGGCGACGATCGCGAACGCGATCAGGTTCCGCCACGGCGGGTGGAATTCGACGTCGAACTGTGACAGCGCTTTCGTCACGAGCACCGCGAGGAATACCCCGAGCGGCAGGCCCAGCGCGGCCCCGATCAAGGCCGTGATCACGCTCTCCTGGCGCACCATCCGTCCCACCTGGAACCGCGTCATCCCGACAGCCCGCAGCATTCCGAGCTCTCGAGTCCGCTCGAAGACGCTGAGGACGAGCGTGTTGACCATCCCGAACAGGCTGACGATCACGGCGAGAGCGAGCAGGACGTAGAGCATGATCAAGAAGTTGCTGAACTCCTTGTCCTGCGCCGTGATCCAGTCCTCACGCGTCTGCACCTTCGCGTCCGCGAACCGCGCGACCGTGGCCTCGAGCGCCTTCTTCGTAGCGTCCGTCGGCTTGCCGGCCACGTTCACGAACGTGAACAGGTTCTGCGGACGCTGGTAGAGCTCGTCGAACCGGGCCTGGGAAATGCTGGCGGCCCCAAGGAGCGGGTAGAAGGGCGGCGCCTTGTAGATCCCCGTCACCTGGAAGGTCACGCGCCTATTGCTCGCCGAAAGGAGATCGAAGATGTTCCCGACCTTCAAGTCGTGGTCCTCGGCGAACTTCTTGTCGAGGATGGCGCCGACCGAGCTGAGGTTCTCGACGTCGGCGTTCGAACCGTGCTTCCACTCGAAGCCGTAGACCTTCGTGATCGTCTTCGGATCGATTCCCGTCACCTGCTGGCTCGACCCCGCGACCTTGGCGAGCCCGGCGCGAACGTTCGAGACGACCGTCGCTTGCGGCGCGCGGGTGAGCGCCTCGCCCGCGGCCGGCGTGGTCGCCTCGAAGCCGCTCTGCGACGTCACCATGTAGTCCGACTTGACCTGGCGCTCGATCGCGCCTCGATTCGACTCCTTCATTCCGTTCGCGAGCACCGCGATGAACGTGACAAGCGCGAGGCCGATCATGAGCGCCGCCGCAGTGGCAGCGGTACGACCGGGATTCCGGCGTGCGTTCTCGCCGGAGAGCCGGTCGGTTGCGGGATCGAAGCGGAGACCGGGCAGGTCGCCCGCGTAGCCGCGATGCAAGAGCCGGAAGGCGACCATGAGCAGGAACCAGACGAGGAGCAGCGCCTCGAGCCCCGCCACGGCGACGATGCCGATGTACCAGATGACGGCGCCGAGCAAGCCGAGGACGTACGCGGCCGCAAGCAGGACGGCGGGCCCCACCGCCAGCAGCAGGATGACCCCGGCCACCAGCGCCGAGGCTCGCTCCGCGGCGCGAACACCGGGGCGGAACAGCCCGTGCCTCACCAGCCAGATTCCGAGCCGCGTCGGATAGACGAGAGCCCCGAGGCCGAGCATCACCCACTTCGCGATCGGCCGGACGAACCGGGCGAGCCCGGGCACTAGCCGCGGAGACATGAGAGCGACTCCGATGAACAGCGCGAGGCACCCCGCTCCAAGCGAGATCAGCCTCAGCACGATCCCGAGATCGCTGACGAACATCCCGTAGGCAAGTAGCGCGACGGCGCCCGCGACGATGACCAGGGCGATGTAGGGCACGTATGGGGCAAGCCGGCCCGGAGGAAGCGTTGCGCCTTCGCGGACGGCCGCGATCGGCGGCACCTTCGTTGCCCGGACCGCGGGGGCAAGGCCGGCGACCAGTGTCACGACCACACCGATGAACAGCGAGACGTAGATCGTCTGGGCCCGGATGACGAGGCTGACCGTCGGCAGGTCGAGGTTCACGGCCTTGAAGAGCTCCTCCAGGCCCCAGGCGAGCGCGATGCCGAGGAAGAGACCGACGATCGCGGCGAGCGCCCCTGTAACGAGCGCCTCGAGCGCGACCGAGCCCAGAAGTTGGCGCCGTGAGGCTCCGATCGTCCGCAGCGTGGCGAGCTCGCGGATCCGCTGGGCGATCGTGATCGAGAGGGTGTTGAAAATGACGAACGCACCGACGAAGAGCGCGATACCTGCGAACGCGAGCAGGAGGTAGCGGATGAACTTCGTGAATGAGACCTGCTTCTTGTCCTCCTTCACCTGCTGGGCGCCCGTGCGCACTTCAGCCCTGTCCCGGGGCAGGATCGGGCGAATCTCATCGGCGAGCTGCTCTGGCGAGACGCCGCTCTTGGCGGCGACCGAGATCCCGTCGAGCTCGCCTTCCCGATCCAGCAGGCGCTGAGCTTCTGGGATCGTGAAGACGGCGAAAGTGGCCCCTCCGAGCGAGGCCACGCTTCCGTACTGCGCGAGCCCGACGACCTTGAACTGCTCTACCGGCTTGAGCGTCGCGATCTTGACGTTCTGGCCCACCTTGTAGCGCTGGTCGTCCGCGGTCGCAACGTCGATCACCGTCTCTCCAGGTGCGACCGGCCAGCGACCTTCGACCAGCTTGAGCGGGTTGAAGCGGGCCTGGGACGGGTCGATGCCGAAGCCGAACGAAGGCGCGCCGTGGGTGTTGATCGCCTTCCCCTTGCGGTCGATGATCTTCGTCGCGGACCGGTCGGCTACCGAGCCCGTCGCCGCCTCGACGCTGGGGAGCTCGCGGACGCGAGCGAGTAGCGAGGCGGGCACCGAGGGCTTGTCCGGCGTGTCGCCCCCGAAGCTGATGTCGGCCGCCTTCCCGCTGATTACCGCATCCGTGTTCGCGTACGACTCGGTAAAGATCTGGTCGAAGGCGCGGTCGATCGTGTCCGTGAGGACGAACGTCCCGCTGACCATCGCCACGCCGAGGACGATTGCGAACGAGGTGAGAACGGCGCGGAGCTTCCGCCCCGCGAGCCCGCGGAGCGCGACCCTGATCAATGTAGCGTCACGTCCCGGATCGTCTCGAGGATCTGCTCCTCGGTCCCCGCTCCCAGATCGCGAACGATGCGACCGTCGGCGAGGAAGAGCACCCGGTCGGCGATCGCGGCCGCGCTGGCCTCGTGCGTGACCATGACCATCGTCTGGCCATACGTGTCGACGGCCTCGTGCAGGAGGTCGAGGATCTCACCGCTCGTCTTCGAGTCGAGGTTGCCTGTCGGCTCGTCGGCGAAGACGACGGTCGGCTTGCTGACGAGAGCCCGGGCGATCGCAACCCGCTGCTGCTGCCCGCCGGAGAGCTCGGAAGGGCGGTGCCGGCGCCGGTCCTTCAGGCCCACCCGCCCCAGGAGCTCCTCGAACTCGGCCTGGTCGGGCTTCCGTCCCGCGATCGAGAGCGGCAGGAGAATGTTCTCCTCGGCGGTCAGCATCGGCAGGAGATTGAAGAACTGGAAGACGAAGCCGATGTGCTTGCGTCGCAGCTTCGTGATCTCGGTGTCGCTGAGCTGGCCAAGCCTCGTCCCCGCGATCGTCACGTAGCCCGAGGTCGGGACGTCGAGCGCCGCGAGGATGTGCATGAGCGTCGATTTGCCCGAGCCGGATGGGCCCATGACGGCTGTCAACTTTCCGGCTCCGACCTCCAGAGAGACCCCGCTCAGCGCGTCGACCGCCGTATCCCCTTCCCCGTAGCGCCGCGAGAGCTCGTGGGCCGTGACGACGGCCTGACCGTTGGCGTCCGCGTTCGCGGCCGACTGCTCTGCCACCTCCACCCTCCCTAACACCTTCCGGTTAGTGACTACTAAGTCAGGGTCAACCTACTCGAAGCCGACGCTCCGTGCAAGCTCAATCGAACGCGGACTACGCGGCGAGCGTCAGCTGGTCGCCGACCGCGAGCCCGTGCCGGGCGCTCTCGCCTGCCGGAAGCTCGAGGACGGCCTTCGCGCCCCGCTTCGACGCCGCTCGCCAGGGCTCGAGACCGTCGGCGATGCTGAGCACGACGAGCCCACGATCGAGGAACACGGCGTCGATCGGGAAGCGCATGAAGAAGGTGTGGATCGAGGAGGCGGGCCGGAGGAGCAGGCCTTCGCCCGCTTCCAGGCCCTTACGGCCGAGCAGGCCCCTCAGTCGGGTCAACGGGGAGTCTGCGAGCGCAAGCCGCTCGCACACGACCGCCCCGTCGCCCCGCCTGAGGATGAGCTCGCCTGCCATTCGTGCTCCTAGAAGCCCACGTGGATGTGGTCGTCGTGGTTGCTGAGCGGGAAGGAGGGCCCGCCTAGCCCGAGCAGGGAGATGACCTGTCGCGCCTGCATCTCCACCGGCAGCAGGAGGATGTTTCGCACCGCGTTCTCGGTCACGCTGCCGGGCTGCTGGTTCCCGAAGATCGACGTCCCGCCGAGCGCGGAGATGTCGGCGGCGAGGCCGTAGATGTGGGCCGAGACCACGCCGGGGCGTGCGTACAGCCCGTGGCCGCTGATGAGGCACGAGACGGTCACCTGGCCGTGGGCCTCAGCGAGGTAGGCGATGAGGACGAGGACACGGATGTTCACGCGGCCCGCCTGGATGTCCGTACGTCCGCCCGGATAGATCGAGATGCGCGGATCGTTCAGGAGCCTCTTCGAGAGCGAGGGCTTTGCCCACTCGAAGCCGCGTACGAGGGCCTTGAGGCCCACGGCGCGGTAGAGGTGCCGAAGGGCGATCGAGCGGTCGGCGAACGAGGTTCGGCCTTCGAGCGCGAGGACGGACGTCCACGCATTGCGCTGCCGTTCCAGCGACCCGAGGCGCTTCGCCAGGGAATGGAGCCGCGCCGGCGTCGCGGGGACCGAGCCGCGCTTACCGCTCGCGCGCAGGACGCCGAGCACGAGCGCCCAGTCGACTCGGTTCCGCGCGGAGACGCGGGCGAGGCGGTGAGCGAAGGCCGGGGTCAGGCGCCGAGAGGCCGGCGTGGGATCGGGAAGGGCGCGGTGGAGCCAGATCGTCGCAGCCGTGTTCGGCTCGTCGACCTCCGGCTCTGTGTCCAGGTTGGAGCGAAGGACCGTCGGTTGCGGTCGGAGCACGGGCGCTGCGCGAAGGAAGCCCTTGCTCGGCTTGCTGTGGAGCTTCGTCCCCTGCACCGCCGACCCGCCGTCGTTCGAGACCGGCGCGACCGGGACGGGACGATGCGGGGCCTTCTCGTCGGCGGTGTCGGCCGCGTCGTCGGCATGAGCCGTCGGCTGCTCGGCCGTAGGCTGCACGTCGGTCGGCGGCTGGGGCTCGGCCGACGGCTCGTCGGCCGGGTCGCTCGCGGGGTCGGCCCCGTTCGAGGCTGCCGAGTCGGCCGCTGGATCCACGGTCGCCGGATCCTCGGTCGTCGTCGTCGTGTCGGTTGCCTCTGCCGAGAGCGCGGACCCGTTGGACTCGAGCAGCTGAGCCACGTTGTCGCCGGCGCCGGCCGTGAGAGCGGCGCCCGCGAAGAAGATTGTCGCGAAGGCGAGGCTGGCTGCGATCCGCCTCGGTGCGAGCCGGATCTTCGGCCGGCGCGCGCGTGACTCACCTGGCACCTCGGTCCGCTGCCGTCGCACCACGGCGCTCAGAAGCGAGAGCGCAGCAGCGAGGAAGACGAGCCCGAAGAGGCTGGTCCCGAATCGATTTCTCCGTTGTGGCATTGCGTTGCTCCGTTCGTTCGAGCGTCGAGGCCGCCACTTCGACGCGGATCTTTGAGGACGTCCGCTGCCGCAACGGAATCGAGGCCCCTATCGGCCTCACCCCGAGGGCGACCTTCACTCGAATTGGGGAACCGGCCGGAGAATCACCAGCCTGAGGGATTTGAACGTCGGCCGGACAGGGCGATGTTGGGGAGCGACTGAAGCCATGAAGCCCTAGGCGGCGCGGCCACGCCGAAACGTTCTTCCGGAGGTCCTCCCGGCGTGACCGGACAAATCGCCCCGAGTTTCTCAGCCTCGCAGCACGACAAAAACATTTCCCTCGCTCCTTTCACCACTCGTAGTGCGTTGGCGCGCCGTAAGGCACGCCTGATTCGAGGAAGGGAGGTGAATCAGGTGCTGAAGCTTTTCGACATGTTCGCTTCCCTTCGCAAGCGCGAAGAGGGGCAGACGATGGCCGAGTACGGTGTCGTTCTAGCCGTAATTACGATCGCCGTCTTCGGCGCGCTCGCGCTCCTCTCGGGCAACATCGTTACTGCCATTAACAGGGTCGCCGCGTACATCTCCTAGTAGCACGGCATGGCCTCCAAGGCGGGCCCTTCACGACGAAGGGCCCGCCTCCCTCAACTGCACGAGCTCAAAAAGACGTAAATGACCAAAAGAATTTCACTCAAAAACCAGCAGGGCCAATCGATGACGGAGTTCGCTCTGGCTCTCCCCATCCTCGCCTTTCTGCTCTTTTCCGTCATCCAGTTCGGAATCGTGTTCAACCACTTCATCACCCTGACAGACGCGACCCGAGCCGGGGCCCGCAAGGCCGCCGTTTCGCGCCGTGAGACGGATCCGCAAGGGGTCTGCCTGGCCGCGATCCGCAACGCTGCGACCGATCTCGACTCGGCGCAGCTTTCCCCGGACTGCCAGTCGACCTGGCTGCCCGGCGAAGACGTGCGCGTGACCGCCACCTACCCCTACTCCATCAGCCTGCTCGGCCTGGTAGTGAAATCCGGCCGCCTGTCGAGCACTACCACGGAGCGAGTCGAATGAGAACGAAGAACGAAATCGGACAGTCGATGGTCATGACGCTCGTCTTCCTGACGGTGCTGCTGGGCATGGCGGCGCTCGTCCTGGACGTCGGCTCCTGGTACAGGGCGCAGCGCGCCGCGCAGTCGACCGCCGACGCGTCCGCGCTCGCAGCGGCCCAGATGCTGCCCGGCGACACGGGCGGCGCCACCTCGCTCGCGAACTCGTACGCCGCCAAGAACGGCGGCGGACTCGGAGGCGGCGGGATCACCTTCACGACGAAGTACCTGCCCAACGACACGGTCGCCGTGCGCGTCCAGCGCCCGTCGCCGGGGTTCTTCGCCAAGCTGTTCGGATTCTCGTCGGTGAACGTCTCCGGCCGGGCGACCGCGCGCGCGTACGTCGTCTCGTCGGCACGTTACGTGGCGCCGATCGTCGTGCACTACAAGCATCCGCTGCTGCACTGCACCCGCTCGGCCAACCCGGTCTGCAATCCGGAGTTCGGCGTCAGCACGACGCTGAATCTGGAGGATCTCCACCAGCCCGGCGGAGGGGACGGCTCCGGCGCCTTCGGCCTGATCAACCTGAACAAGCTCGATGACAACGGAAATGTCGGCGCGGACACGCTCGCCGACTGGCTGACCAACGGCTTCGACGAGGACATGCCGCTCGGGCACTACCACTCGGCGCCGTCTGCGAACTTCAACAACTCTCAGTTCCTCGCCGCGCTCGACTCGGTCATCGGGAAGGAAGTGCTCTTTCCGGTCTACCGCAAGCTCCAGGGCCCGGGCTCGAACGCGCAGTACGACATCATCGGCTGGATCGGTTTCATCATCCGCTCGTACGACGCGAACGGAAGCAACGGGTCGCTCACGGGCGAATTCACGCGCTACATCGCGGAGGGCCTCCCGGTCGAGAACGGAGGCGGGCCTCCCGATCTCGGCGTCCACGAGGTCGAACTCGTCAACTAATCAAGGAGAGAGAGAAACGCCGCCATGACATATCGAATTCGCAACATCGGAATCGCGGTCGCGCTCGCGATCGTGGCCGCCCTGCTGACGACGTTCTACGTCACGAACTACAAGCGGAACGTGCAGCAGGGCGAGGCGAAGGTACCCGTCTACGTCGCTGCGCGCGACATCCCGCTGGGGACGTCGGGCTCGGACGTCGCCCACCGCAACATGCTTCGTGTGGAGCAGGTGGCGCGGCGAAGCGTCGTGCCGGGTGCGATCTCGCAGCCCGATCAGGTCGACAAGCTCGTCGCCGTCGAGCCGATCTACGCCGGCGAGCAGGTCTCGACGCGTCGCTTCCGCGGCGCCGAGGCGCAGGGGATCCGAGCCCAGCTGAAGGGCAACCAGCGCGCGATGAAGGTCGCCGGCAGCGAGCAGGAGCTGCTCGCCGGAACGCTCCAGGAGGGCGACCGAGTCGATGTGGTGGGAACGTGGCTCGTCCCCGAGACCGGCTCAAACCACGTCAGCCGAGTCGTGCTCCGCGACCTCCTCGTCCTGGAGGCGCCGGACGCCAGCAGGATCGAGAGCAAGATCGGGAGCAACCCGAACGCGCCCTTCTCGACGATGCTCCAGGTCACCGACGCGCAGGCTCAGAAGCTCTACTGGCTCGTCGAGAACGGCAAATGGTCGCTCGAGCTCCGGCCGGTCGCCGACGCGGCCGACAGCCCCGGCAGCGTCGAGACCTCCAGCACGCTGCTCAGAGACGGGCTACCGGCTCGCCAGCGCAGGCGCATCGGAGGCCGATGATGACGACCGTCGAGACCCAGGCACCGGTCCGCGAGAAGACGCGCGTCTTCGTCACCGGCGGCTGCGAGGGCCTTCCCGAGCTGTGCGAGGCTCTGAGCCGTCACGGTGAGGTCGAGCTCGTCGGCCGCGCGGACCACGTCCGCGACGGCGCCGGCGCGCTCACGGGCGGTCACTTGCAAGCGGTCCTCCACGCCACCCGAAGCTCGGCGCTCCCCGCCGATGAGCTCGCCGCGATCCGCGAGTACACGCGGGCCCCGATCGTGCTCCTCGCCTCCGGAGAGTCGTCCGCGCTGCTCGAGGAGGCGCTCGACTCCGACGTCGCCGACGTCCTCCTGCTGCCGCAGCTGACCGAGAACGTCGTCTTCGCGATTCGCAAGGCGAGCCACTCGGGCCGCCGAGGACAGCCGGGGCGCCCGCGCGGCACCGGCCGGATCGTCACCGTCTTCTCGCCGAAGGGCGGGACGGGCAAGACCGTGATGGCGACGAATCTGTCCGTCTCGTTCGCGAAGCACGCGGGCAAGCGGACGCTCCTACTCGACCTCGATCTCCAGTTCGGAGACGCCGCGATCATGCTCGGGATCGAGCCGGACAAGACGATCCAGGACCTCGTCACCGCTCCGGGCGAGCTCGACCCCGAGAAGCTGGCCGGCTACACGACGCGCCACTCTTCGGGCCTCGACATTCTCCCCGCGCCGATCCGGCCCGAGGACGCCGAGCTCGTCACCGAGGAGAAGCTGGCCCGGCTGCTGGAGGTGGCGAAGGAGTCGTACGACGTGATCGTCGTCGACACCTCGCCGTTCTTCCACGGGCCGATGCTCGCAACCCTCGACCGCACCGACGACCTCCTCCTCGTCTGCGGGCTCGACGTGCCAACGATCAAGAACGTCCGCCTGAGCCTGCAAACGCTCGGCCTGCTCTCGTTCCCGCCCGAACGCATCCGGGTTGTCCTCAACCGGGCGAACTCGAACGTCGGCATGAAGCGGGGCGAGGTCGAAGCCGCACTCGAGGCGAAGGTGCGCTTCGAGGTGCCGAGCGACCGCGCCGTGCCCCTCGCCGTCAACCGCTCGAACCCCGCGGTGCTATCCGACCCGAAGGCGGATTTCAGCCGCGCGCTGCGCGAGATGGCGAAGAGCCTCCTGCCCGCCCAGGCCGCAAAGAACGGCCGACGGCGGTTCTCGCTGGGTAGGACGGGCTAGCAATGGGCCTCCACGACCGGATCAAGGCCGGGGACGGCAACGGCGCTCCTCTGCCCGACGAGCAGCCCGTCAGCCTGGCCGGCCCGGCGCTCGGCGAGCAGGCGCAGCCGGAGCGGACCGCCGACCCGTACTCGGATCTCAAGACCCGCATCCACCACGCGTGCATCTCCAAGCTCGGGCCCCAGCTCTTCACGACCGAGACGACGGAGACCCTGTCCGAGCGCGTCCTGCGCGAGGTGACTGAGCAGCTGGCGCTCGACCGCACCCCGCTCACGCGCGAGGAACGGCGCCGCATCGTCCGCGAGATCACCGACGACATCCTCGGCTACGGCCCGCTCGAGCCGCTGCTCCGGGACGACTCGATAACCGAGGTGATGGTCAACAACTTCGACCGGATCTACATCGAGCGCGAAGGCAAGCTCGAGCGCAGCTTGACCACCTTCGCCGACAACGCCCACCTGCTCCGGATCATCGACAAGATCGTCTCGCAGGTCGGCCGGCGCATCGACGAGTCCTCGCCGATGGTCGACGCCCGCCTGCCGGACGGGAGCCGCGTGAACGCAATCATCCCGCCGCTCGCGCTGCGCGGGCCGACGCTCACGATCCGGAAGTTCTCGCGCGACCCGTACACGATGGACGACCTGATCAACTTCGGCACGCTGTCGCCGAAGGCCGCGCAGTTCCTCGCCGCGTGCGCGCGCGGGAAGCTGAACGTCCTCATCTCCGGCGGTACCGGCACCGGGAAGACGACGACGCTGAACGCGATCTCCGCCTTCGTGCCAAGCGAAGAGCGCATCGTCACGATCGAAGACGCGGCCGAGCTCCAGCTCCAGCAGGACCACGTGATCACGCTCGAGGCGAGGCCGCCGAACATCGAGGGCCAGGGTGAGGTGCGCATCCGCGAGCTCGTCCGCAACGCCCTGCGCATGCGCCCCGACCGGATCATCGTCGGCGAGGTTCGCGGCGCCGAGACGTTGGACATGCTCCAGGCGATGAACACGGGCCACGAGGGCTCGCTGACGACGATCCACGCGAACTCGCCTCGGGACGCCCTCTCTCGGCTCGAGACGCTAGTCCTCACGGCCGGAGTCGACCTGCCGCTGCGCGCGATCCGCGAGCAGATCGCGAGTGCGTTCGACCTGCTCGTGCAGATCACGCGGCTCGTCGACGGCTCGCGCCGGCTCTCGCACATCACCGAGGTGCTGCGCATGGAGTCCGAGGTGATCACGCTTCAGGACGTCTTCCACGCGAAGCCGCCGGACGAGTCGGCCGCCCTCGCGAGTCACGCGACGAAGCTCCTCTCGCCGCTCACGTGCACGGGACTCAAGCCGCACTTCCTCGAGAAGATGGCCACGCAGGGCGTTGTGCTCCCGCCGACCTTCTTCGACGAGGACGACTCGGCCTACCGGTCGACCTTCGCGGCCGCGAGCTTCGGCGGGTTTTCGTGAGCCGACGAAACCTCGCCTTGGTCGCTCTCGCGGGGGCGATCGCAATCCTCGCGCCCGCCGCACAGGCCGGCGTCGCCGTCAGGTCGCTGGATGCGAGCGCCTACCCGCAGATCCGCGTGAGCGTCGTCACCTCGAAGCAGGTCTCGAGGGCGCCTGGGCTGACCGAGGACGGAAACCGCGTCCAGCTCAGCAAGGCTCAGAACCTCGGCAGGGCGAAGTCGGTCGTCCTCGCGCTCGACCGCTCGCGCTCGATGCAAGGCAAGGCGCTCGAGGACGCAATCACGGCCGCCCGCGCCTTCGTCGCGGCCAAGGCCCCGGGTGACCGGGTCGCGATCGTCGGCTTCGGCTCGCGCGCGATTCAGCTGACCCGCTTCTCGTCGGCAACGATCGACGCGGACACTGCGCTCCGAACAATGACGGTCGACGCGCAGGAGGGAACGGCGCTCTACGACTCCGTCGTCACCGCCTCGCGCGCGCTCGAGAACGAGACTTTGCCGGGTCGGGTGATCATCGTGCTCACCGACGGCCGCGACGTCTCGAGCCAAGCGACCCTCGCGCAGTCGACCGAGGAGGCCCGTGCCTCCGGGGCGGCCCTCTACACGATCGGGATCGAAAGCTCGCAGTTCTCCCCAGCGCCGCTTCGCGAGATGGCCCAGAAGACAGCCGGCGCTTACCGGAGCGCCGCGTCGAGCGCCGCGCTCGGGCACGAGTATGCGGCCATCGCCGCCGAGCTCCGTCGGACGTGGCGGCTCGAGTACGCGACATCGGCCCGCCCCGGCGACCAGACGACGCTGCGCGCATACGCGGGCGGATCGGCCTCGCGCTCCGCGCTCCTCCAACTGCCGACAAGCCTCGGGCCCGACAACCCGGCCCCAAAAGCCTCGCGCCTCCTCCCCAACGTCTTCTACGAGACCTTCCTCGGGACGCAGCTGATCTCGGTCGTCTCGTTCCTCATCGTCCTGCTCGCGGCGAGCCTCGCGCTCACGACTGTGAAGGGCGCACGTCTGCGCCGCCGGCTTGCGCCGCACCTTGCGACCGGCGCAGACCTCCGCAGGAGCAAGAAGCAGAAGGAGCGCCTCGCGGCCGCGGCCGGGCTCTTCCGCGCGACCGAGGGAGCGTTCGGCCACTGGCGCGTCTGGAAGCGACTCGAGCGTCTCGTCGAGCGGAGCGACTTGCCGCTACGGACAGTCGAGTTCGCGTACCTCATCGCCGGCGCCGGGCTCGTCGCAGGAATGCTTGCGGCGCTCACGGCCCAGTCCTCGATCGTGATCGTCGGGATGCTCGCCGGAGGCGCCCTCTGCCCGGTGGGTTTCGTCTGGTTCAAGGCCGGGCGCCGGACAAGAGCGTTCGAGAACCAGCTCCCGGATGTCCTCATCACGCTGGCCGCCGCCCTCAAGGCCGGCCACAGCTTCAAGCAGGGCCTCCAGACGATCGTCGACGAGGGCAATCCGCCGGCGAGCAAGGAGTTCGAGCGCGTGCTCACGGAGGCACGCCTCGGGCGCCCGCTCGGGCAGGCGCTTGCCGACATGTCCGAGCGGCTCGGCTCGAAGAACTTCGAATTCGTCATCACCGCCGTCAGCATCCAGCAGGAGGTGGGCGGCAGCCTCGCCGGCCTGATCGACATGGTCGCCGACACGGTTCGCCAGCGGCAGCAGTTCATCCGCAAGATCAAGGGGCTGACTGCGATGGGCCGCGCCGGCGCCTACACGCTGGTCGCGCTCCCGTTCTTCATGGCCGCAGCGATCACGATCATCAACCCGATCTACATGGACCCGCTCTACCACTCGCACACAGGCCACATGCTGATCTACACGGGCCTCGGGATGATGGCGGTCGGGTCGGCCATCCTGAAAAAGATCGTCTCATTCAAGGGGTAATGGTGAACCACTCATGATGTTTCTCCTCGTCCTCGCAGTGTTCTGCCTCGCCGGCGCCGCCTTTCTCGTCGGTGAGATCGCCACGCTCCCCGCGCGGCAGCGCTCGCTCTCGGTCCGGCGCGCCGCCAGTTACGGCCGGATGGAGATGCCCTCCGGAACGCCCCAGGAGAACCTGAGCGAGCGCCTGCTCGTGCCGATGCGCGAGTGGCTCGCCGCCTGGGTTCTGAAGGTGAACCCTCGGATGAGCCTCGATTCGGTCGGAAACAAGCTCCTCGCCGCCGGCTTGGGGCGGACGCTCTCCCCGAACGGCTTCCTCGCCGCGAAGGGGCTGGTGGCGCTCAGCGGCGTCTTTCTTGGAACCCTGATCGGCGCGGGGAAGGGACCGGCCGGCATCGTCTTGGGGGCCGTCTTCTTCGGGGGGATTGGCTTCCTCGCGCCCGACTACGGAGTGACGCTGAAGGCACGCAACCGCAGGGAGCATGTCCGCGCGGCGCTACCGGACGCGCTCGACCTGCTCGCGGTCAGTGTCGAGGCCGGCCTGGGCCTCGACGGCGCGCTCGTCAAGCTCAACGCGTACATGGAGGGCCCGCTCGCCGAGGAGTTCGGGCTGACGCTCTCCGAGATGCGGATCGGCGAGAGCCGGTCGGAGGCGCTGAAGCGCCTCGCCGCGCGCGTCGACGCGCCTGAGCTCTCCGCCTTCACGCGCGCGATCGTCCAGGCCGACCAGCTCGGTAGCTCTCTCGGCCGGATCCTGCGCGTGCAGGCGGCGGACGCACGCCTCCGCCGCCAGGCGGCAGCCGAGGAGCGGGCCATGAAGGCCCCGATCAAGATGCTGTTCCCGACTGTCCTCTTCATCTTCCCGGCGATGTTCCTCGTCATCCTCGGGCCGGCGATCCTCAATATCGAGAAGCTCTTCTAGGAGCGGCCAATGTCCAGCGGCACTGACAAGAACGAGAACGACAAGCAGAACGACGGCCAGGCGACCGAGCGCGGGTTCGGTACAGGCCTGCGCGCCCAGCTGAAACGTCGCCGTGAGGAGAACGAGGAGCCCGCGCCCCAGCCTCAGGAGCCCGAAGTCCCTCCCGTCCGGTTCGACCTGGACAGCCCGACACCGCAGCAGGTGGACGCCGAGCCGGTGCCGATCGACGACGCCGAAGAGCTCCGCGGGGAGCTCGCCGAGGCGCGGAAGCGCGAGCGCGAGCTCCGCGCCGCCTTCGCCGAGCAGGTCGAGGCGTACGAGCGAAAGCTCTCTGAGGAGTACGACGTCTCGCGCGAGCAGACGATGCTCGACGACAAGAGCTCCAAGCTCTCCCACGCCCAGAACCAGATGCGTGAGCGCGAGCAGCGGCTCGCTTCCGAGCGGCAGGAGCTGAACGTCGAGCGCAGCCGCCTCTCGGGGCTCCAGGACGAGGTTGCGGCCGCTCAGGCGTCCGCCGCCGACCTTCAGGCCGAGCTCAGGGCGCGCGAGGCGGGGCTGGTCGACGCCGAACGGCTCGCCGAGCGGGGCTCCTCGGAGTTCGCGCAGCGCAACGCGTCCTTCGCGGCGCGCGAGGCGAAGCTTGCCAAGGGCGAGCGTGAGCTGGCCTCGCGCGAGGGGCAGTGGAAGGCGCATGAGAACGAGCTCAAGCGCCGCGAGAAGGACATTACGGGCCGCGAGTCACGGCTCACCGATGGCGAGCAGCGCCTGGCGAAGGAGAGTGCCCGGCTCGCCGCCGAGGACGCGGCGCTCAGGCGGCGCGAGGCCGAGGTGCACGAGCGTCACGAGAGCGTTCGCGCCGAGACCGTGCAGCTCGAGCAACAGCTGACGACATCGGGCGCCGAAGTGCAGCAGATGACCTCCCGGCTCGCAGACATCCAGGGCCGCGAGGAGGAGCTCATCGCCCGCGAGGCCGAGCTGAACCGCCGGGACTCCGAGCTCACCCGCGTCGAGGGCGACGCCGCTTACGTCCGCGACCTCGAGGAGCGGACCGCGCGGCTGGACGCCCGCGAGAAGGAGCTCGCCGCACGCGAGTCGGGCCTCGTCGAGTCAGAGGATCTCACGGACACTGCCCGCCAGCGGGTCGACTCGCGCGAGAAGCGGATCGCCCAGAGCGAGGCCAACCTGCGTGAGCGGATCCGAGAGGTCGACGACCGCGAAGGGGAGTTCGACCGGAAAGAAGCGCGGTACGAGACGGACTACGAGATCCGGATGGAGAAGCTCGAGCGGCGCGAGAAAGTGCTGGCCGAGCTCGAGGAGAAGCTGGGCAGCAAGGAGACTCAGCTTGCGGCGTACGTCGCGCAGGCGCAGGGCGCGCTCCACCGCCGCGAGTCCGAGTGGTGGGACAAGCAGCTGGGCCGCGACGACGGCGAGGTCGAAGACGTAGCGTAGAGCTTCGCTGGCGCTCGCCTGCGCGTGGGAACCCCTGGCCCGGCTCCGGCGGCGGATCAATGCGGTCTCCGAGAGCGGTCGAAACTCGGTTAGGATCCCGCGGCCATGTGGCAGGCCTACGTGAGATTCCGTTCCGGCTCGACAACTCGGGCCGACATCGCGGAGAGCGAGGAGGACGCCCGCGCCGCGCTCCAGGACGCGATGGGCCAGCTGAAGTCCAACGGCATCGGCACCGTCGGGCCGAGCCTCGTCGTCACCAAGGACGACCTCGAGTTCATCAAGCTCGAGCAGAAGCAGCGCGAGTAGACGAGCCCCCGGCCCAGGCAAAGCCACCACGCCCGGCCATGGACGTGGAGCCGAAAAGCAGCTATGCCTTAAGGGGACAGGGCTTCGAGGGGGAAGGCGGTGGGAATGGGGTCGACGCGACGTGTGATGCTGGTCCTCGCCTGCGGGCTTCTCGCCGGTGTCGCAGTTGCCGCCGGAGGGACGTCCGGCTCGACGACCCGGGAGTCGCTCAGAATCGCATCCCCGCCCGCGAAACAGGCGAAGCTCGACTCGCACCTGGCCCGGCCGCTCGCGCGGGGCGCACCGCCGCAGCTCGTCCGCGTCGAATTGCTCACGTCCGGGCGCGCACGCGCACGCGCGCTCGTCACGCGCCGCGGCGGGCACGTCGGCACGCGACGACGCGGTCCGGTTCGTCCGCGAGCCCGTAAGGCCCGTTACGGAGGCGGTGCGGGGCGAGGGCGTCCGGTCGACGGGAGCCGCCGCCTGGCACGCCGTCGGGGGGCGCGGCGAGGGCGTCCGGATCGCCGTCTTCGACCTGGGCTTCGACGGGTACCGCCGGAGCCAGGCGAGCGGGGACTTGCCCCACTCGCTCGTGAAGGCCGACTTCTGCCCACCCGGCGGCTTCGCGGCGACGAGCCACGGCACGGCCGTCGCCGAGATCGTTCACGAGATGGCTCCGGGGGCTCAGCTCTACCTGGTCTGTGCGCAGAGCATCGCCGCCCTGGGGCTGGCCGAGGAGTACGCACGCGCCCGCGGCATCCAGATCATCAGCCACTCCGCAAGCTGGTTCAACACGAGCCGGGGGGACGCGGCCGGCCCGCCCGGCACGCCGGCCGGGGTCGTGGCGGCAGCGCGGGCCGCGGGCATCCTCTGGGTGAACGCTGCCGGTAACCGCGCCGAGCAGCACTGGAGCGGCACGTTCGTGGACGACGACGGCGACGGCGTGCACGAGTTCGCGCCCGGCGACGAGGGAAACACGATCGTCGTTCCGGAGGGGATCGTCACGTGCGCCGCGCTCAAGTGGGACGACTGGCCCGCGAGCGCCGAGGACTACGACCTCTACCTGACGCGCTCTCCCGACGGCGCCGTCGTCGCTTCCTCCACGACCCCGCAGAACGGCTCGGAGCCGCCGACCGAGGCCCTTTGCTACGCGAACCCCTCCCTCGCCCCGCAGACCTACGCGATCGGGATCAAGCGTTATCACGGCTCGGGACGCCCGGTTCGGTTCGATCTCTTCCTCTACCCCGGGCCGAACCTCGAGCACCAGGTGGCGGATGGGAGCGTGACCGAGCCCGGGTCGTCCGCTGCCGCGCTCGCGGTCGGGGCGGTGTGCTGGCAGAACGACGGGCTGGAGCTCTACAGCTCACGGGGCCCGACGATCGACGGCCGCTTGAAGCCGGACATCGCAGGGCCCGATTCGGTCTCCTCGTTCACCTTCGGGCCCTTCGCAGGCTGCGGCGGCGCGAGCGGGTTCGCCGGCACGTCGGCGGCGACGCCCCACGTGGCCGCGGCGGCGGCGCTCGTCAAGCAGGCGAACCCGAGCTTCGGGCCGGACGCGCTCCAGGCCTTCCTCGAGAGCCGCGCGATCGACCTCGGCACGGCCGGAAAGGACTCGTCGTTCGGCGCGGGGGCGCTCACGCTCGGAGCCGCGCCGCGCCTGGCTCGCCGCGCCTGCGTCGTCCCGGCCGTCGTCGGGCGCCGGCTTGCCTCGGCCCGCGCGGCGATCGCCCGGGCCGGCTGCCGAGTGGGTCGCGTGCGACGCGCGCGCTCGCGGGCCCGCCGCGGGCTTGTCGTCGGGCAGCGCCCACGCGCCGGCGCGCGCCTGGCCCCTCGCGGCCGAATCCAGCTGACGGTAAGCCGGGGCCGCCGCTAATCAGCGCAGGTGCGGCGCGAACCTCGTGCCCTCGAGGGCGGTCCGCACCTCGTCGTAGTTCTCGATCAGCTCCTCGTGCGAGGTCGGGTTCACCTTTCGCAGGGAGGACGAGACCGCACCGTTCGCGGGGCCCACTCGGAGGAAGCCGAAGAGCGAGGCGAACTCCCGCTCCTCGTCGCGGACGAGATCCTCGTACGCCACCTCCCGGTACGCGAGGCCGAGCCGCGAGAACCTGGCCCGTGCCCTCGCGACCTCGCGCTCGTGGGACGCGATCCGCTCGAGCAAGCCCTCGGTGGGAAGGCGAAGCTGGACCGTCTGAACGGCGTCAGTAGAACGCGCGTGGAGGGTTCCCCCGCGGGCGGCGCCGGCCTCCTTCGAGAGGAGGATGTCGAGAGCGTTCCGCCGGATCAGGTGGATGATCCGGACGCGCCGCAGGACGAGGACAGGAAGGAGCGGCCGGCTGACGCGCAGCTGGCTGTACATGAGCTTGAACCCCGCCGCGTCCACGCCTGGTTGTGACGCATATGCCCGGCCGAGATAGCGCCAGAGCCAGTACGCTCGGACGAGCCGGCTACGCGGCGACCCCTTCTCTTCGAGGAAGGTTCGCCAGTAGACGAGACCCCTCTCGCCGCCCCACTTCGGGCGGCCTTCCGAGCCGTGCATGAACAGCTCCGAGTACGCGACGACTCGCGGATGGCTGTTCAGCGAGTCCACCACCCAGGTCGAGCCGCTTCGCTGCGTCGAGAGGAGGACGAATCTCGTCATGAAGGCCCGCGCAGCGTAGTGTTGGCAAGACCGACTCTGCGGCAGGAGGTGGATGCGATGCGTCGTCAGCTCGGATTGAAGAATCCTCCGCTCGGCGGAGACGACATCAAGGAGGTACAGCGAAAGCTCGGCCTGACGGGCGCCTCCGTGACGGGCAGCTTCGACGCCGAGACCGCTGCGGCCGTCGAGGAGTGGAAATGGAGGGTCGGCTACCCGAAGGACAAGATCAACAACAGGCTAGGCCTGCTCGGGCTCGCCTGGCTCTTGGGCGACGAGCCTCTTCCCGGCAGGTTCGCGCCCAACGCGAAGGCGCGCAAGGGCAAGCCCTTCAGCTCGCAGGACGGGCTCGTCCGCCCTCTCGCAACGTCCCCGGGCACGAGCTCTGAGTTCAACCTCGCCGACGCCGAGGGAGCGCCCGATCGGCACGGCGCCAAGCACCACGCGGGAAAGGACTGGTTCGCGCCGGGCCGCAGCCCCGTGCGAGCCCCCGTCGCGGGCGCGATCGTCGAGGCGAAGGTGCGACCGACCACGACGGGCCAGATCTTCGGCGGCACGGTGAAGATCGAGGCGAGCCGCGGCAAGAAGGTCTGGGTGTTCCGGCACTGCGATCCCTTGAAGGTCAGCGTCGGCCAGAAGGTGCGGGCCGGTCAAGTCGTTGCCAAGGTGACGCCGTGGAGGGACGGCGCTCCGCATGCGCACATCGAGCTCTGGAAGAGCAGGGACGCGAACTACCGATTCGAGCAGATGGAAGATCCGATGAAGTACCTGAAGATCTTCAAGTAGCTCGAGGGTGGCCGCGGCTGCCCGTCCGACGGAGCAGGCGAGGGCGAGCTGCGAAGGCTCCGCGCGCTCTAGGCGCTGTGGATCACGATGCTGCCGCCGCCCAGATTCTGCGGGTTCGCGCTATCCAAGTCCTCGGAGGATCCCATCCGGTTGTCGAACACTGTCTCACCGTTCCTCGTAACCTTGATCCGGAATCGGTCCACACCGGTGTTCCCGTTGCCGCGGACCTGGCCGTCGTAGCCGGTGAGCAAGAAGTTGTACCCGGTCGCGCCGTTCACCGTGCCCGTTCCCCTGAACTGCGCCTTGTAGCCCGACACGACGAGCCACGTGTAGGTCGTACTGTGGAAGTTGAAGTTGCCCACCTCGAACTGGAACTCGGTCTCGCCGTTCGGGACGTTCTGGCCCCTCCTGTACTGCGAGTTGAAGCCGAAGTTCGCGCGCCCCGACAGGTTCGGCTGCGCAGGGTACGAGCCCTGCTGAACGGTGATCCAGCCGCCTCCCGTCACGAAGCCGGCGCTCGCGTCGTAGACGACGACCATCACCTCGGCAGTGCCGGAGCCGCCGCGGTTGTCCGAGAGGGACACGACGATCGTGTAGACGCCTGCGCTGTTGTAGGTGTGTTGAGCGATGCACGTCCCGGAGCCGCCGCTCTCGCTGACTGTGCCGCCGGTCGTGCCGCCGTCGTCCCAGTTGATCGAGCACGTGTGCGTGTCGGTCGTATCGGCGTCGGTGAAGGAGGCAGAGAGGTTCACCGTCGCGGGCTTGGCGTACAGCTGGCCGAACGTCGGCTGAGTGATGGTGACGACCGGAGCCGCGTTCGTGGTCGACTCCTGCCACGTGACGGTGTTATCGGTGCTCGTAGAGGCGTAGTTCCCGTTGCCGGTCGCGTCGTGCGCCCTGTCCCCCGCGATCGACGCCGTCACCGTGCCTGAGGTCGTCATGCCGGAGACGGCGACGTCGTAAGTCATGTGGTCGTTGGACGGGTTCGAGACGCTCGCGCTCTTGGAGCCGCCGGCGGTGCCCCCGATCGTCACGTCACCGTTGCCGAAGTCGCTCACGGGCTCGTTGAAGACGGCGGTGAACCGGATCGGCGAGGTGCTCGTCGGGTCGTCCTGGCCGGCGGCCTGGTTGATCGAGACTTGCGGCCGCGAAGCGTCATAGGTGACCTGGTTGTCGGTCGAAGTCGAGATCGTGTTGGTGTTGCCCGCGGGGTCGCTCGCCCTGCCGACCGAGATCGAGGCGGTGACGGTCCCGTCGGAGCTCATGCCGCTGACGGCGACGTCGTAAGTCATGTGGTCGCCGGAGTCGGTGACCAACGCCGTGCTCGGGTCGGCCGAGCCGCCGACCGTCACGTCGCTGCCGTCGAAGCCGCTCACGGGCTCGCTGAAGACAGCGGTGAAGTGAATCGGCGAGGCGCTGGTCGGATCGGCCTGACCGGCGGCCTGGTCGATCGAGACGTGCGGCCGGGTCGCGTCATTGACGTGCACGACAGTCGTGTACTCGCTGAAGCCGCCGTCCCGGTCGATGATCCGTCCCCTGACCGTGTGGTTGCTGGGGCCGTCGCTATAGCTGCAGGTCGTCGAGGCGCTCGTGCCCGAGCCGGCGTAGGTGGCGCCGCTCAGGTCGCTGTTCGAGCAGCTGTACGCGTAGTGGAAGCCGGCGGCGGTGTCGGCGCTCGAGGGATCGAGCTGGTTCGAGAAGCTGATCGTCGCCGGCGAGCCCTCGTCGACCGGGCCGTTGTTGGAGAGCGTGGCGCTCGGGGCGACGTTTGCGACCTGGACGCCGGTCGTGTACTCGCTGAAGCCGTTGTCCTTGTCGATGATCCGCGCCCGCACGGTGTGCGTGCTCGGGCCGTCGTCGAAGCTGCACTGGTGCGAGGCGCTGGTGCCGGCCGAGTCGTAGTCGACGGCGCCGAAGGCGCTCCCGTCGCAGCGGTACTCGTAGTGGAAGCCGGCGGCCGTGTCCGCGCTCGAGGGATCGAACTGGTCGGCGAAGCTGATCGTCGCCGCTGAGCCCTCATCGACCGGGCCGTTGTTCGAGAGCGTGGCCGTCGGGGCGACGTTCCGCACGTGCACCGAGGTCGTGTACTGGCTGTAGCCGTCGTTCTGGTCGATGATCCGCGCCTTGACCGTGTGGTCGGAGGGGCCGTCGTCGTAGCTGCAGCTGGCCGAGGCGCTCGAGCGGGCGGTGTTCGCGTAGGTGGCGCCGGTGAGATCGTCGTTCGAGCAGCTGTAGGCGTAGTGGAAGCCGGCCGCCGTGTCGGCGCTCGAGGGATCGAACTGGTTCGAGAAGCCGATCGTGGCCGGCGAGCCCTCATCCACCGGGCCGTCGTTGCCGAGGTCGGCGGTCGGGGCGACGTTGTCGACCTGCACAACCTGCACCGCCTCGGAGTCGGTGTCGCTGGCGCCGTCGGAGTCGACCACCTTGATCGCGACGCTGGTCGTCGCCGGCCCGTCCGCGAAGAAGCACTGGAAGCTGCCGCCGTCCGCGTCGGTCTCGAGCGAGTCGTCCACGTAGGTGCCGTTGAGCCCACAGCGCGGGTAGCCGTCGTCGACCGTGAAGCCGTCGTCGCCCGGGTCGCTGACGCTGAAGGTGTATGTGTGGGTCGTGCCCTCGTCGACCGGGCTCGGGCCGTCGATCGTGACGCTCGGGGCGACGTTCACGACGTGGACGGAGGTCGTGTACTCGCTGAAGCCGCCGTCTCGGTCGATGATCCGCGCCTTGACGGTGTGGTCGGAGGGACCGTCCTCGAAGGTGCACTGGGTGCTCTCGTCGCTACCCGAGCCGGCGTAGGTGGCGCCGGAGAGATCGTCGTTCGAGCAGCTGTAGGCGTAGTGGAAGCCGGCCGCGGTGTCGGCGCTCGAGGGATCGAACTGGTCGGCGAAGCTGATCGTCGCCGGCGAGCCCTCATCGACCGGGCCGTTGTTCGCGAGCGTCGCCGTCGGATCGACGTTCGCGACGTGGACCGAGGTCGTGTACTCGCTGAAGCCGCCGTCTCGGTCGATGATCCGCGCCCTGACGGTGTGGTCGGAGGGACCGTCCTCGAAGGTGCACTGGGTGCTCTCGTCGCTACCCGAGCCGGCGTAGGTGGCGCCGGAGAGGCTGCCGTTCGAGCAGCTGTAGGCGTAGTGGAAGCCGGCCGCCGTGTCGGGGCCGGAGGGGTCGAACTGGTCGGCGAAGCTGATCGTCGCCGCTGAGCCCTCGTCGACCGGGCCGTCGTTGGCGAGCGTCGCGCTCGGGGCGACGTTGGCGATCTCGACCGTGATCGAGTCCGAGTCGGCGCCGCTGTCGCCGTCGCCGATCGTGACCGAGACGGTGGAGAAAGCGTGCCCGTCGGGGAAGCTGCAGTCGAAGCTGCCGCTCCCGTCCGAGGAGTCGAAGCTCGGGTTCGAAAGCGTCCCGTTGGCGCCGCAGCTCTGAGCGTCGCGGCTGAAGACCTCGTCGCCCGGATCGCTCGTCGTGTAGCTGTAGCTCTTCGTCTGGCCCTCGTCGGCGGAGTCGGCGCCGGTCAGGGTGACGGTCGGCTCGACGTTTGCGACCGACACCGACTTCGTCGCCTCGTTCGACGAATCGGTCCCGTCGCTGACCTTGATCGCGACCACTGGGCCGGCCGGGCCATCCGGGAACTTGCAGTCGAAGCTGCCATCGCCGATCACCGGGGAGCCCTGGAGCTCACCGCCCGTGCCGCACGTCGGGTAGCCGCCGGCGAAGCTGAGGGCCTCGCTGTCGTCATCGTGCGTCGTGAACGTGTAGCTGTTGGTGGCTCCTTCGTCCGCTGAGGTCAGACCATCGAGCGTGACGGTCGGCGCCGTGTTGGCGACCGTGGCCAAGTCGGTCGCGGCTGTGCCGTTGACGCTGCCGTCGTTCGGCGTCACCTCGACTGTGACCGCATCGCCCTTGCTGCCGTTGCCCGCGATCGAGAGGTCGAAGGTGTCGCTGAGGGCGCTCGGGCTCGAGAACGTCCGCTTGGTGGCGCCGTTCACCTTCCAGACGAAGGTGAGGCTGACCGCATCAACGTCCGCGTCGGCCTTGGTCGCGGTCGCAGTCAACGTGTCGTTCGTCCGTGGCGAATGATCGTTCAGGGAGACGGTGGCGCTCGGAGCCGAGTTGACGATCGTGGCCGAGTCGGCCGCCGCCGTGCCGTCGAAGAGCCCGTCATTGGGTGTCACGTCGACCGTGACCGCGTCGCCCTTGCTGCCGTTGCCCGCGACCGAGAGGTCGAAGGTGTCGCTGAGGGCGCTCGAGCTCGAGAACGTCCGCTTGGTGACCCCGTTCACCTTCCAGACGAAGGTGAGCGAGACCGCATCCCCGTCGGGATCGTTCTTGGTTGCCGTTGCCGTCAGAATGTCGTTTGTCCGCGGCGAGTGGTCGTTGAGCGAGACGGTCGCGGTCGGAACGCGATCCCAGCCGACCGTGTTGTCCGTCGACGTCGAGGCGGTGTTGCCGTTGCCGGCGCCGTCCTGGGCTCCGCCGGCGGGGATCGTCGCGACGACGGTGCCCCGCGAGGTCATGCCGCTGACGGAGACGTCGTACGTCGTACCGTTGTTCGGCGAGATCTCCGTCACTGTCGCGACCTTCGTGCCGCCGGCGGTGCTGCTGCTGAACGAGACGTCCGCACCGCTAAAGCCGCTCACCGGCTCGTTGAAGACGGCCGTGAAGTGGATCGGCGAGACGACGGTCGGATCGGCCTGAGTCGAGGCCTGGTCGATCGTCGCCGTCGGCGCCGTCGTGTCGACCGAGAAGACCGTCAGCGTGACGAAGTGCTTCGCATCCATCTGCAGCCGAAGCTTCCAGGTCCCCTGGTTCGTGCCGGCGAAGGCGGCGCAAGGGGCGTCGTAGTTCGACTCCCGGTTCCAGTCGTCGCCCGTCGGTGTGGTGTTCGGGCGGTACTGGAGGAAGCCGCCTGCAGTACCGGGCACGACGCCGTTCGCGTTCGTGTCAGGCCGGTCGTTGCCGCCGGTGTTTTCACAGGAGGTCGTGCTGTCGGGCTTGATCCACCTCGTGTCGTAGTTGTTCTTGCTCTGCTGGACGCCGGCGACGACGACGTACGCGGTCTCGCCGGTCGTGAAGCTGCTCCTTTGGGTCGTCAGCAATGCGTTGCTGTAGACCGTCGCCTTTGCGACCTCGAAAGCTTGCGAAGCCGTCTTGTCGACGCTGGAGCATGTGTTGTTGTTGTACTGGGTGAGCCTGAACGTGTAGTCGGCGCTCGTCGACACGGGGTCCGAGCTCTGGACCGTGTACGTGTTGTTCGTCGTCGAGAAGCTGCTCGTGGGCGTGCAGGCGAACGAGCTCCGAAGGACGTTGCTCGCGTCCCTGACCTCGAACCTGTACCACTTGCTGTTGTCCACGTCCCCTTCGGGGTAGATGACGTCGCCGACCGTGTAGATGTAGTTCTCGGCGCCGGCCGCGCTGCCCAGCCTGAGCCTGCTCACTCCGAACGCGTCCGCGAACGTCATCTGGGCGAGCACCGCATCGCCCACCCCGAGCACGTCCACCGCATAGACGCCCGGGACGGCCGGCACGCTCTGAAGCTGGTAATCGTACGAGAGCTCACCGAGGAGGTCGGTGGTCACCGTGTCGCTCCCGGGCTCGAAGCTCCCGTCGCCCCTGACAACCGAGCCGTCGGGGCGGGTTACCTTCATTACGACGTCGCACCCCGGGCCGTACCCAGTGCCTGTGATGTGGACGATGGAGCCGGGCGCGTACTCCGCCTGATCGCTCGCGACCGTCTCGATCCCCGTCTGCGGGCAGGGGACTCCCGCCTCAGCCGAGGCGGGTTGGGCAAACGCGGCCTGGAGCACGAACGCCAGCGCGACGAGCAGGGCAGGCACGAGCCTCAACGCCCACGCGCTCCTGCTCTTCGTCGCAGTAGTCGTCCTCAAAGACGTGTCGGTAGCCGACGTTCGGCTGTAGCCCAGAGCAATCCCCATCGAACCCCTCCCGTGTTGCCGCAGTCGTGCCCACGAGCGGAGTGCCGCAGTGCTCGTGGGTACTCGGGACGATGACGACCTGCCGCGGCAACGACAATGGTACGAACGGCTCATCTTGCGGTCTACAAGGACTATTCACCGCAGAAGGCGAGCTCGACCCTCTGTTTGCGGAACTGGCGACGGGCGGAGCCGTGCGTCAGGGATCAAACGATCTCGGGCCTGCCGGACATTCCAGCCGCTAGCTTCGCCTTCGCCGGCGCCTCCCACTCGACCCCGCGCGAGTCCACAGCGTCATTGAGGCCCGGGGACTGGTACCCGTCCCGGGTTCGTCGCCACGCTCCTGCACGTGCAGACGGCTCTCGTAAAGCGTGCCGCGGCGCCAGCGGACAAGGAGGCGGAGAGCAAGGTACGCGATGACGAGCCCCACCGCCGTCTCGGCGCCCTGCTGGATGCGCTCCGGCAAGTAACGATGGAGGAGGAGTATCGGGAGCCCGAAGATGAAAAGCGTCGTCGCGTGGCCAACCCCCCAGGCGAGCCTGAGCGCGCCGGCCGTCCGTGCGGCCCGGTCCTTCCCGCTCGCAACGAGCGTCGTTACGGCGGCGAGGTGATCTGGGTCAGTCGCATGACGTAGTCGGAGAAGAACAGCGACGGTGAGGACGATCCAGAACGAAGCGCCGTATGAGGACGCGGCGATTCTCTCGTCGAGGCCGAACATCGGATCACCTCCGGCAAGGCGTTGTGGCCGGGCGGCGACGGCCCGCGTCTAATCTACGAACGGCCCGTTGAACACGGGTGCCTCCCCGTACGGCTTCCCTGCCATGAGCAGGTACCGAGTGCCCGGGGAGGCATCGGTGACCCTGAACTCATCACCACGACCGAGGAGGACGAGCTGGGGAGGCTTCGCCCGACGCCGGTTGGCACCGAACGCGGCCTCGCCTTCAAGCACGTAGGCGAAGCCCTGGAACTCGGGTGGGACGGGTGTGGTGACCTCTCCGCCTTTCGGCAGCTCGATGTCGAAGATGACCGCGGGCGTCCCCAGTCGAACGGGAGAGCCCTCGCCCACCAGCACCCGGACCGTCGCGTCCCCCTCCTGCCGCGCGGGGATCTGCTCCGGTTGCACCACCTGTGCGCTCGGCTCCGCCTGCTTGTCCTTCCGGGCGAGGTTCACCCAGAAGAGGACGCCTCGGAACTCGGTGTCGGCTTGGCCCTCCTCGAGCTCATCCGCCCCGATCGCCTCGGCGTGCCATGCACCTCGCCCCGTCCTGAGCGCCAGCAGCGCGCCCTCAGTCAGTCGCGCCCTCTCCATGGCGCCGCCCGGTCCGGTGCTGTGGCCCGTGCTGACCGACCCCTCGAGGATGTACCACAGGTTGTCGAACCCTCGGTGGGGATGCCTGGTGTCGACGCCCTTCATGTCCGACAGCCGGATGCGACCTTCATGGACAAGAATGAATGGATCGACCTGTTCGTACCGCACCCCCCGCGAGGGCAAGGCCTCCAGAATGGGAAACCCCATCATCCGGATCGACGCTGCATCCTCGACGAGGACGGCTTCGCGTCCTGTCGCTTCAAGTTGCGCTTTCATGACTTCTCCCGCCCAGCCGCCTGCGGACGAGCGTCCAGCGTTGAAGGCGAGGTAGATGGCGATCGCGACCGCCATGCCGCCGACCGCGGCCAGTAATGGCAACGCGAACCGCCGCCGCTCCCGCAGCTCGCCCAGATCGAACTCGCGACGCGCCTCGAGGCCGACGACGAAGAAGAAGAACGTCATCAGCCCGCTGTTCACCCAGTGGCGAAGATCCAGCGCGACCCCTGCGCCGCCGAGGTCGATCGACATCGTCGTGCCCCAGAGCGACTCGTAGGACGACGCGTCGACGTTCACCCACACGAGTGCCGCGACCGCCGCCGCCAGCAAGACCGCCGCGCCGCCGGTCTCGGTGCGCAGGAACTCCCGCAGCGGCGTCTCCAGGTTCCGCGCCCACGCCGTCCGGCCCGAGAACGCTGACGGCCGAGAGTTCCGATCGCCGCTACTGCTCGTAGCGCTCAACCACCTCCGACCGCCTGACATGAGCCAACCGGGTCGCCTCAGCGGCCGGCGTGCAAGCAGCGGCGAGCGTCGAACGTGACCTCCACGCGCTCGCCGTGGTAGCGCTTTACCGCGTCAGCCATCGACCGGCAGCCCGAAGTCGGCGCGCCGCTCAGCCGGCACGAGATCGAGGTAGTCGGGATGGCGCTCGATGTATGAGCGCACGAAGGGGCAGAAGGGCAACACCCGGGCGCCTTCACGGCGCGCCTCCACCAGCGCGGCGGAGACGAGTATGCCGCCGAGGCCCTCGCCCTCGTGCCCTGGATCGATCTCCGTGTGCACGAAAGCGATCGTGCCGGGACGCCGCCGATATTGGGTGAAGCCCACGAGCGCACCGTCGACCTCGATCTCGAAGCGGTCGCGCTCGGGCGCGTCGCGCACAGCGGTCACGCCGGCCTGCTCGTCAGCCTGGGCTACGCCTTGCAGCATCTCGCCCCGCTCGCCTTGGCGAAGATCGCCGATCTCCGATCCCATTTGCGTTCAACCTTACGCGTACTGAGCCGGCAGAATCGGGCGCCCTCGGGGTTCTCCCGGCCGCAGCGCGGGCAGGTGAGCATGCCCAGAGCGTACGACACGTCTCCGAAGTCGTCGCCTGCATAGACAACAACCGTAGGCATCGTTAGGCGTGATCGACGAGTATTCCCGCATCGACGCTCCCGTGATCTACCAGCACCCGTTGGCGTATCTCCTCGGCCTGGAAGGCATAGCGCTGCTCCAGGCGTTCTCCGGCGTATACGACCGGGACTTCACCCTCGCCCGGCTCCGCGAAATCCAGACGCTCCTGCATTCGGCCGAGGAGTTGGGCGACGGGGTCGAAGCGCGTCCCATCACGACGCGCGAAGGCTACGACCGGTGGGCACCGTTCTACGACGAGCCGGGGAATCAACTCCTCGACATCGAACAGCCCGTCGTGCGCGCGATCCTCGACAGCCTCCCTGTCGGGGTCGCCCTCGACGCTGCCTGCGGTACCGGCCGCCACACCGCGTACCTGGCGTCGCTCGGCCACAAGGTGATCGGCGTGGACACCTCGCCCGAGATGCTTGCGCGCGCTCGCGACAAGGTGCCCGAGGGCGAGTTCTACGAGGCAGACCTGCACGACGTGCCGCTCCCCGACGACTCCGTCGATCTCGTCGTCTGCGCAATCGCACTGAGCCACGTGGCGGACCTCGGGCACGCGCTGGCGGAGTTCGTGCGTGTCCTCCGACCGAACGGGCACCTGGTGATCTCCGACTCGCGCGGCCTAATCGGAGACATCGGGCTGCCTCTGGTGAGGGTTGGGCCGGGCGGCGAGTTCGGGTACATGCCGATCTGGAGCCGCCTCGCGAGCGACTACCTCGCGGCTGCTCTCCCGCTCGGCCTCCAGGTCCGCCGATGCGAGGAGCCGAGGCGACCGTCCCCGCTCGTTGGCGACGACGGGACGGATCTCTACGACGGCGTCCGACCGCCAGACTGCGTCCCAGGGAATCCTCCGAACATCTGGTCGTTGCACGCACTGGCCACCGCCGCCACGAACGCCGCCTGGCGGGGAAAACCTGCCGCGATCATCTGGCACTTCCAGCTTTCCGCGGACTGAGGCATAGACCGCCTTCAGCGAAGTGCGTATCGGGGGGGCGCGGCCGATTGGGAGGACGGCGGCCGTTTAGACGCCGAATCGCCGTAGGGACAACGTAGCGACAATCTTGCAGGAATGTATCGCGGAAGCAAAACTCTGAGCCGCAGAGATTCCCTGCAAATACCTACTTATTCCAGAGCCGACGCCCGGACTCGAACCGGGGACCCTTGATTACGAGGAACGCGCGGCTCTACTCACCAAAACTCACCAATCGGAGCAGTGTGTCGCCTTTCCCGCATTCTGCGACATGCCGGCCGACGCATATTCCGCGGTGTGGCGCTTAGCGACCACCCGATGCGCCTGTACTTACCGCAAGAGAAACGCTAGCAGCGCGCTAGCTTGGCGTCCCGCGTCGGAGACCCGCCCCCGGCCGTATCGGCTCCACGTTGCCGCTTCTCTTGCCGCTGCCGCGTAGGCCCCGATCCGGCTTCATCGCACGGGTACAGCCTCCCCTTGCCGCATTGCCGCATTGCCGGTCAGCGGCAAGGAGAGAGCGCGAGCCGGGTGAGATGCCCGCGACGTGGGCCAGCGTGCGGGAATGTCACCCGAGCGGCGTTACCGAGACAACCTCGAATGCCGCTTACATTTGTCCTGTGACTAGCGTACGGACGCTGCTCGGAACCCTGGTGCTCGGCATCGTCACCACCATCGGGTTTGCCTTCACGCTGATCGGGCTGGTCGGTGAAGCGATCGCGGCACTCGCGCTGCTGGGGCTTGTCGGTCGCAGGTCCATTACATAATTCGCCAGTCGCGGGTACCCAAAGCGACCGGGTAGAACGGGACGGAGGAGCGCTCGTTCGCGTGCGCGAGTGTCCTGTCACATGACCGCACGGGTGGGGATGTGGAGAGACGTCGCGCGGCAAGCCGAATCCGTGAGGCGGTCGCGGCGGTCTCCGGAGACTGAGCGCGTTCTGGTTCGAGCTACTGCAGCTGGTCCTCGGGCTTCCGCGCCCTCCTCGTTGTCGGCGCTCGACAACGCGACAATGCGCACGCCTGCCTTGAAGCCCTGTACACAAGCCGCTGAGCCGCGATCAGGAGTCCGTCAACACGAGCGACAATGGAGATGTGATCTAAGGGTGGTGCAGCGGTTCGCGCGCTCATCGCTTCCGGCTTCGCTCGCGTTCACACCCAACACCACTGGCCACGCCGAGCCCCCGAATACCGCCCGGGTCGCTGTTAGTTGGAAGTGCGACAGCCGGCGAGAGATGGCTGCCGCTCCTTCGCGGCGATCATTCGTCGTCCGCTGGAAGGCGTCTCGTTGCTTCGACGACGAGCTGGGGATCATCCCCTCGCACTCGGCGGATGCGCCCGCTCTCGGTGTCCTCGAGCTCGACCAGCGGAGGCGTGACGCTCATCGGCGTGATGCAGACGACGACATGGAGGCGCCCTCGGTAGCTGACGATTGTTCCGATCTCGAACACAGTCACAAACACGCGCCCAACGCGTGCGCAAGTAAGGAATCGGCCGCTTCACTTGCTGGATCGATCCCTAGTTCTGAGGCTTGCCCCCGAGTGGGAGCGTGTCGCAGTTTCGCCAAACGGCGACAGCTACGCACTTCGACACGAGCAGAGCGAACAACTGCTTGCCGCGAAAGGTAACCCCCAGGATCGAAAACCTTGAGGTCCGTTCGCTCGACAGGTCCCTTTCCCGGCTGGGCGGTGAACTCGGCCTGCTGCTATGGGCAGATGACCGGCCGCGGTCCGGGCTTTCGAGCGAGGATGTGTGCGATCTCGGCGAGTTCGTCAAAGAACACCTCGAATCGCGGACGCCCGGCAGTTCCCTCAGTCCGCAGGTAGTAGCCGACGCCGCTGGAGCTGACCGCCGTCATGCGGCGGAGACCCTGAGGTAGGTGCGTAGAGCCCAGACACTGATTCATCCGCGTGAGCGCACGCTGGCTTCGATGCGCGATCACGTTCCTGATGGCAATCGTCGCGTCGAGGACACGGTCGTTCCTCTGGGCCAGCGTCCTCGCCCGCTTGGCGTACTTCTCAATCAAAAGCTCATTTGCCGTCTGCTTGAACGCCGCGGCACCGGTGAAGGAGAGGTTGTCGTCGTCACGACCAAGGAGTCTGACCGTCTGCTCGAGCGCGTGCTTCTTCGACAGAGCGATCGAGACATTGATGGTGGGCTGGCTCGTGCTCGTCCACAGCCGGCTCGAGGGCTCCCACTCACGCCAGAGCAGGCTCTGCGCTTCGTTCGCCGCCTTCGCTTCGTATGTGCCGCGGAGTTTGGTCGAGTCGAAACTGACGCACCGGATCACCCACTCGGACAGAAACGCCTCGAGCGCAGCGGCGGCGCGGAAGAACGCGTCCTCTGCGGAGCGACTCCGCTCATCAGCAGTGCCGGCCCGCCGCGCGGCGAGGCATGAGTCCTGGCGCTCCTTGATGAAGGGGTCCTTTGCAACGAGTAGGGCTTCGGTTTCGGTGGGGCGACCGCGCGCGCGGGGCATTTGACAAGAGGCTACGAGCCCGCGTGGACAGCGCCTAGGCGGAGGCCGCGCCGACTTTCTTCGACCGAGAGGTGGAGGGTGCTGGCGAGCGCTCCCGCAGGTGCAGAGGACGATCCCGAGCCGGCTCTGGTTGTCGGAGAAGAGCCGAACGACGACAGCGGCGCCCACGCCGTCGAGGCGATCAAATGGGGCGCGGCAAGGTGTCCGCGAGCGGTTGCAGGCGGTCGAAGTCGCTCACGACCTGATCGGGTCGGCACGGCTGGCGGGCGGCGCGAGCCACTTCGGCGGGGCGGGCCGCGTTGCGCGTCCTCGGCTGCTGTAGGTGCCGTTCGCCGGGCTGGCGAGCTGCCCTCACTCGTTCGAGGGGTTGACGCGTCACGGCCCGCAGCGCCTTATGAGAGGGAACGACTTCGGCGGCGGCCCGGGAGTCACTGCGGCAGGTGCTACTCAGGATCAGCGATGGCGAGGCGATCGGCGAGCTGATCGCGTTTTTCAGGAGCCGCGAGTGCACGGTGCGGCGGGTCGCCGGTAATACGATCGAGGTCGAGGCGCATCCGACGCTGGCTGCGGCGACGGCGCGCATGGAGCTCGATCTGCTGCTGCGGGTCTGGCAGGAGATGCACCCGCGGGTGCATGTGCGGGAGATCCACGACTAGGACCCATCAACGCCGCCGCGGATGCTCTGGCGACACACCGCCGCCCACCCCAGACGGCGGACAATGCGGGAGACTCGATCGTTCCGCCCGGGCACGCGGTCTCCCTTGCGCCGCCAGCTTGTCGTGGGTTCGGCCCCGGTGAGCGTGGCCACCAGCTCGAGCGCTCGGGGTGCGGCCGAGAAGAGCCGAACTGTGAAAAGCGCCGCTTCAAGGCTTTGTTGGAGCCGCGCTCAGCTCGGCCGATATGGCGATGGCTCTCGGTTTGTCGCCGTTGAGCCGAACGACGACAGCGGCGCCGACCACGCGGGCGTCGAAGCCCGACTCTGCCGCTGGGCCGACCTCGACCCCCCGGGTCCCAGCCGTCGACCCTTCAGCCGCGCCTCGAACGGCGGCATCGCCCTTAGCTCGCTCACGCGTTACAGAATGTGAGCACGACGTCCGCCTACTTCGCGCCCAACCCGGCTTGCAGAGCCAAAACGGCCTTCCGCGCTCCGAAAAGGCGTCGACTCGGCGCTCCCCCCGATCGGAGTCTTTTCCCGCGCGGGCGTCCCTCGTCTCCACTTGTGTCGATTCTTCGGAGACTGCGGCCATGGGCGGTCCTTTCGCTGCCGCAGATCGATTGTTCTGTTTACCTATCCGAGTATGGTCCGAGTCCCGACGTTGTTCTGCTCATTGGACTCGAGCAATGAATCCTTGGGGTCCAAGGTGACCCGCACTGAGCAGTCCGGGTCGAAGCAGTTCCCGTCGGGCCCCACGGACGTTCTCAAGCGCCTCGCTTCGCCTGGCTTCAGTGCCCCTGTCGAGTCTGCCACTTCGACTCCAAGGCCAGGGTCCGCCTCAACGAGGATCTCGAAGCCCGGGGCGGCCGTTCTTCCGATGTTTCTGACCGTGTAGAGAACGGTTGTGGTGCATGATCTTCCCCCTCGCTGATCCAACGACCTCTGCTGCGCGTCCACTGGCGTGGATGACGGCGGACTTCGGCGCTCCAAAGAAGAGACCCGTCTGTGCGATCGGCGAGCTTCCAGAACTAACCTGAAGCCGCAGGCTCGTTCGGCAGAGAAGAGAGTTGCTTCCGTTGCCGACCTTCAGGCGTGCGCTGCCCGCGGCGCTCTGGAGCGACGAAATCCCCGACGCCGGAGAGGAAAAGCATCCTGCCGGGCCGCTCGAGCTGAGGGTGCTGATGGCCAGCTGCTGTGCGGGTTCACCGAGGGACGGCCGCTCAGTTGGAACCGTCATGACGATTCGGCGGACGTTAGTCCCATGCGCTACGAAGTACTGGTATCTGGACCAGGAGATGCTGAATGGAGTGCTCGCCGTGCGCACGACGCCGCTGCGACAGGTGCCGCCAAGCTCGTCGGCAATGCGCCGACAATTAACGGGGGCTACGGGAAGAGCGACGCCGGCGCGCACATTGCCGCCGGTCACGGCGAGCCTGCGTATCTGCGCGGGTTCCATGTTCCAGCTTCCGGACTGCGCCTTCCCACCGTCGATGGTGAGCCGTGCCGGCCCGACGAAGCCGCCTGCTTCGAGGCGAAGGGCAACGGCGGAACGAGCGTCGAGATAGAAGACATAGAGGAAGGTCCAAGCGATGAGATAGGCGGCCGCTATCAGGACCAGCCAGAAGAGAAAGCTCCTCGGAATCCAGGCTGCCCGCCAGGAGGCCCGGTCAGCGCCGTGACCGTGTCGCTTCCCCAGTCTGGGCAGGCTCAGAATCGCGCCTGGTCGTGAGGGCCCTGCTCGTCCGCAGCTAGCCGTACTTGCTGACCAGCTGCTTCGCCTTCTTCGTCGCCGCGTCGGGGCCCGTCCATGTCTTGCCGCCCAACGAGATACTCGCCTTCGTGCTCGGCTTGAGCCCGTGCTCGGCGATCCAGCGGAGAGCCCAGAAGCCGTTCTGCCAGCCCTCCCACGCCCTCTGGGCGGCGCCCCTCGGACGAAGGATCACTTGCAACGTCTGCGCCTTCGGCGGCTTCTTGGCGGCCGGCTTGGGGAGGTGGCTCTTCTTGCGGATCTGCTCGATCCGCTTCAGGTACCGGTTCCAGCCGGTACCAGCGGGGACGGTGTCCGTGTGGGTGCTTCCGTCGATCCCACGCAGGTCGCGGTGCCCGAAGATGCCATGCCAGTTCTTGTGTGGGTCTACCTTGGTGACGGGGATGTTGTAGAGCCTTGCTAGCCAGGCGACGAGTCGCGCCGAGGCTTCGAGCTGCTTCGGCGTCCAGGCTTCCCCCGAGCCCTCGTGCTCGATTCCAAGGCACGTGTGGTTCGCCGTGTGGAGCGCATGCCATGCTTGCGAGTCCGAGTCGAGGAACTCGAAGACCTCGCCGTCTTTGTCAACGTAGAAATGGCAGTCGACGTTCGGGCCGTCGAGCGTCGCCAAGTCGCCGGCTTTGTGGCCGACCGTCCAGTGGATGACGATGCCACGGGTCTCGGCTCGGTCTGGATGGTGGATCTGCGAGGGGCGCTGGATTGCATGTGCGTAGCGGGCCATGCTTACCTACCTCCCATCGGTCGTCGCACGAACTCCGCCCAGGCGCTCTTCGATGCAGCTCGACGGGCGGACGCGCAGCTGGTGGGACTCGTCACTTCGTAGGCGAGGAGCGCCCTGAGCATCGGCACGTCGCGATAGGCGACGGTCTCCCCTAGCGGGAGCATCCGCCTCTTGCTGGTGCGCGGGCCATGCTCGCCTCCCGGTTTGTGCCCGGGCCGCTCGAGCACGCAAAACCTGCTGACCTCAATGTTCCCGCATCGGCCTCCACCTGTCAATGCGCCCTCGCCGCCCTTGCGCTGGCGTAAGGTGAGCGTCTTCAAGGGACCACGCACTCTCACTGCGCGTGACTGCCGGATCGGGAGTGAGCGGACATGCTCGCGTTCTGGGCGTCGAGTGCGAGTGGATCCGTTGACGGCTGCGGCATGACGCGATATACCTGCATCAGCACCTGAGCGGCTGTTCCTGGTGCCGCGAGGAGGTCGAGGTCGTGACGTTGCTCATGACCTGCGGCGCACGTGGTCCCCCGGAGTGGGAAGGGGACGTTTTCGTTCGTGGGCCTCCTCAGTTAACCGGCGCCATCGACGTCTACGAGGAGGGGAAAGGAGCTCGATCGAGTCGATGCCGAAGGATGAATATAGAAAGGACTACATACCGACGAAGGCGGGAGTCGTGCACGGTGATGAAGGCGCCGAGGTGAAACGACTCCAGCGCTATCTGAAGAAGTTTGGATACCTTCACGCACCCGACGAGCCGTTCGCGGAGCTTCGGCGAACCGTGCGCGTGCCGAAGGCGCAGGAGGCGAAGTTCGATGACGCGACGCTTGTGGCGCTGCGTCGGTTTCAGCAGTTCGCCGGGCTGCCCCTCACCGGCGAGCTCGACGAGGCGACGCTCGCACAGATGACGCTGCCGCGCTGCGGCTTTCCCGATATCCCGGCAGGCGGTCGAACCGGGGCGGGGCCCGGGGTGGGCGACGGAGGAACGCCGGCGGGCACGTCGGTCGCGTTCACGCTGACCGGATGCAAGTGGCCGACGACGAGCCTCAGGTATCGGTTCCAGAACTTTACCGCCGATTTGACCGAGGCCCAGGTGCGCAGCGCGATCGTTGCCGCGCTGCGGCTCTGGGGCCAGGCGGCTCCGCTCACGTTCACTGAGAACGCCAGCGCGGAGATCGTGATCAGCTTCGCCGCCGGAGATGGCCCCGGTGGGATTCTTGCCTTCGCTTACTACCCGCCGCCTTGCGGAGGCTCGTCGGCGGGCGACGCGCAGTTCGACGAGGGGGAGACGTGGACGGTCGCGCTGCCGGTTCCCCCGGGCGGGATCGACCTCGTCTCGGTCGCGGCGCACGAGTTCGGGCATTCGCTCGGCCTCGCCCACTCGACCGTCCCCAACTCGCTGATGAACCCCTACTACACGCTGCGCCGATACCTCTCCGCCGACGATGTGCTCGGGATCCAGACAATCTATGGGGCGCGGATCCGGCCCGTCCCGGGCTGGTTCGGCTCCGAGGACCAAGGTGCCGACGTCGCAATCGCCGACATCAGCGGCAACGGCCGGCCCGACCTCGTCGTCTTCCATATCGACAACCCGGGCGGCGAGAACCACGGCTACTACCGGATCGGCTGGAACCTCGATCGCTACGGGAACGTGACGGGGGGCTGGAGCCCGATCATGCCGGTACCCGGTTGGTTTGGAGCGCAAGACCAGGGGGCCGGGATCGCAATCGGTGACGTCAACGGGACCGGCCGCCCCGATCTACTCGTCTTCCATATCGACAATCCGGGAGGAGAGAACCACGGCTACTACCGGATCGGATGCGACCTCGACACCTCTGGGAACGTCACCGCCGGCTGGACGAACATCAAGCCGGTGCCGGGCTGGTTCGGCTGGGAGAACCAGGGCGCGGGCGTCGCGCTCTGGGACATCAACGGCAACGGGCGGAGAGACCTGATCGTCTTCCACCTCGACAACCCGGGCGGCGAGAACCACGGCTACTACCGGATCGGCTGGAACCTCGACGGCGGCGGCAACGCCACCGGCGGCTGGAGCGGCGTCAAGGCCGTCCCCGGCTGGTTCGGCTGGGAGAACCAGGGCGCAGGGATCGCGATCGCGGACATCAACGCGAGCGGGCGTCCCGACCTGCTCGTCTTCCACCTCGACAACCCGGCCGGGGAGAACCACGGCCACTACCGGATCGGCTGGAACCTCAGCACCGCCGGCGACGTGAGCGGCGGCTGGGGGCCGATCACCGCCATGCCCGGCTGGTTCGGCTCCGAGGACCAAGGCGCCGGCGTCGCTCTCGCCGACATCAACGGAACCGGACGGCAAGACATGATCGTCTTCCACGTCGACAACCCGGGCGGCGAGAACCACGGTTACTACCGCGTCATCACCGATCTCTAGGAGCCAAGAGAGCGAAGCTCAAGTCAGTTGAGATGAGCAAGACCTGGGGGTGCCGAGACGAGTCGTCGAGGGACGACCTTCGCTTCGGTACCCCCGTTGCTCTGCCATCGCGATCGGAGTAGGTGCGGCGTGCCTGACGCCTCGCATGTTGCAGAAGACGACGTCGTCCGGCGCCTGCAGGAGATGCTGTTATCAGCCGTGCTCTTGCGCCGCCCCATGCCCGGGAGCGATCGCCCGCTCGTACTTCCCGACCTTGAATTCGTGCTCAGGCAGGGAAGCGTGATCCTGACCAACGAGAACCTGAGCGGCCGACTCTCAGTCGAGGGGCTACCGAAACCGCTGCAGATCCTCTCGCCCGCAGAGGTGCGAGCCAAGGCCGAGGGCGAAGGCGATCTCGCATACGTTCGCTTCCGGCCGCCCTCGCGCGAGGACACTGTCATCCGTATCACGCTCGAAGCGCGGATCGCTCCGCGCGACCCGGAGCGCGTCGTGCTTGGGCTGAGCGGCGTCCAGGTCGACTTTCAGGAGGTCGACGGCGAGTGGGAGGTCGCAGGCGAGCCGGCCTTCTTCGCCGCCTGAACTACGCGGCCCGTCGCCGGCGCCGGGTGCGGTCCTGCTCGCGCGCGAGCGAAACCGCGATGCCGTAATCCTCCCTCAGATCTCGCTCCATCTCGCCCGTCCCGCTGAGAACCGTCAGGTCGAGTGGATAGGCATATTGGCCCCGCCAACCCCGCTCCTGCTCGACGATGCGCCCCCAGAGCGCCAGCCGACCCAGGGCGAGAGAGACGCCGCTGTCGGCGTACGACGCCAGCACATGTTCGGCGAGGTCCCGGCGGCGTAGCGCCCAGAGGCCGCATTCGCAATACGCGTCGGGACCACCCCCGTGGGCAAAGCCGTCCGCTCGTTCGACATTGCACCGTGCTTCAAGGCGCGTTCGCGGAGGCCAAAACACGGGCTGCGTGAGCGAGCGAAGGCGGTAACGAAACAGGCGCTCGACCGGCCTCGGCTCCCCCCGTTGCTCCGCCTCCAGCAGCTCGGCGGCGAGCTCGAGCGCCGACAGCTTCCGATCGATCGGCCTGAGCACGCGCCAGACTCGCCAGCCGACAATCGGCTCGGTCGAGAAGGCGAGCTCGAGTTCGTCTGCGCTCCGAGGTTTCATCCCTACGCCGGCACGCTTTCCGGCTCCTCAACCGGCGTTTCGTCGGGCACCGGCTCTTCGGCCGGAACGACCTCTATCTCGCGGACCGGGTCGCCAAGTTCCATTCGTCCTCCTCACTGACTGGTCGCAGCTCGCAGCCTCTGAGATGCCTCTCGGCCGAACGCACTTGGCGTCGCCGCCCCCGCGCCCTCTTTGGCTTCCGCGCGGAACCGATCCTCATCAAGCCGCAGTTATTCATCATCTTCTCGACACGCTCCGTCGCCGGAGCCCTTGCTCTGATTGTCCACGGACCGTGGGGCATGTCCAGCCCGCGACGGCTGGCTCTGTGTGATGCGTTGTCAAGAAAGCCTCTGCCAAATCATCGCTGAGCTCCATGACGACGTCCTTCAGGGCTCGTGTTTCGCCGCCCATTGCGACTACGCCTGACCCCGTTCGAAGCATCGCTCCCTCATCGGCATCGCTCCGCCAACGCACGAGGCCTTCGACGGCGCCAGTCATCCCCTCCACTCCTGCGGCGCTCGCTTACGCGTTACAGAATGTGAGCGCGTTTAGACGCAGTCGTTCAGGCGCTGCGCCTCGGGCAGCGATGCGAGCGTCTTGAGCGTGCTGTTTTCGATCTGCCGGATCCGCTCGCGGGTGACGCCGAAGGTGCGCCCCACATCGACGAGCGTTCGCGGCCGACCGCCATGTAGGCCGAAGCGGAGCTCGATGACCCGGCGCTCGCGCTCGGGCAGCGCGGCAAGCGCGTAGTCGATGTCCTCGCACCGCAGCGAGACCGAGGTCACGTCCAGGGGCGACTCGGCGAGCTCATCTTCGACAAGGTCACCTAGCCTGGCGTCGCCTCTTCGCCGATCGGCTTCTCGAGTGAGACCGGAGATTGCGCCATGCGCAAGACCTCCCGCACCTGCTCGGCTGTCAGCTCGAGCTCCTCGCCGATCTCGTCGGGTCGCGGCTCGCGGCCGAGACGCTGGACGAGCTGCCGCTGAATGTGGACGACCTTGTTCAGCCTCTCGACGATGTGGAGCGGGAGGCGGATCGTCCGCGCGTTGTCGGCGATCGCGCGTGAGACCGCCTGCCGGATCCACCAGGTCGCGTACGTCGAGAACTTGAAGCCCCTGCGGTAGTCGAACTTCTCCACCGCCCGGATCAGCCCCAGCGAGCCCTCCTGGATCAGGTCGAGGAAGGAGAGACCGCGGCCGAGGTGCGGCTTAGCGATCGAGACCACCAGCCGGAGATTGGCCTCGATCATATGCGTCTTCGCCACCACGTCCCCGCGCTCGACCCGCTTCGCGAGGCACACCTCCTGGTCGGCCGTCAGCAGCGGCACCTTGGCTATCTCGCCCAGGTAGAGCCGCAGCGAGTCGAGCGACGGCTCGATCGTCAGGTCGAGCTTCGGCGCCGCGCTCGCGTCGTCCTCGGCGAGCGCGGGCTGCTCGTGCGGCGGCTGCTTGTGCTGCTCCCCCTCGACCAACTCGACCGAGCGATCGAGCAGGTAGCTGTAGAAGTCCTCGATCTGCTCGGGCCTCAGCACGACCTCCTCAAGCCCAGCAGCGATCTCGTCGTAGGTCAGAAAGCCCTTCGCAACCCCATCCGCGACGAGTCCCTGCAGCGCCTCGACGTCGGAGCGATCGTACCCCGACCACTGCGCCGGTCGCCGCGCGCGCTCGTGCGCTTCCTCGGGGATCATCGACACGTCGACGGCAAGACCCTTGCTGTTCTGCACGCTCGCCGTCAGCCGCACCGGCAGGCGAGCCCGGCGCCCGACCGGGGCCTCACCGGGAGGAATCCACGTCGATGCACGTAGAGTCGCTCGCCTCTCGGTCAAGAAGATGAAGCCGAAGTCCGTCGCCCCCGTCGAACCAGAAGCATCCTGGCGTTCACGACCTCGCCCCGTGGAGGAGAATGGTCGGCGTCCACAAAGAGCGCGAGACGCCAAGGCGGGCTGCCTCGGCCGCACGCCCCCGCCGAGGTCACACCGAGGCGACGATGCTGACGGTGCGTGCCTGCGGGCCCTTCGGGCTGTCCTCCACCTCGTACTCCACCTTCGCCCCCTCATCGAGGCTCTTGTACCCCTCGCCGCTGATCGCGCTGTGGTGGACAAAGACGTCTTTGCCCCCGTCGTCCTGCGTGATGAAGCCGTAGCCCTTGTCGTTGTTGAACCACTTCACGGTTCCGGTTGCCATATCTCACACCTCCCTCGACTGCGTCGCGAACGTGCAGCGGAAAGGCGCTGGCGCAAAAAGCCCAAACCGGTACTCGCTCTAACTCAGGTGGTCACAGCCCACCGTAGCAACATGGCGAGAACGTCGGCCTTGCCTGGCCGCTCGAGCTCAACCTCGGCAGGAGCCAGCGTCGACGGCATGTCGGCATTGTCGCCGTCGGCGCGACCGCTCAAGCCGATCCCCTCTGCCGAGCCGCGATCGGGGCTGGGGTCGATCATCGTGCGGATCGTGACCCGCGCCGAGTCGGGGCCTGCGGCCCGAGCGTTTGCTGCTGGAGATCGCCTTCTTCCTGCGCCGCTTCCGTGGCGAGAAGCTCGCCGGGCTCGCGGCCTGGTCAGTGACGAAGGCGATCGCCCAAACGTGATGGGGTGAGTCGCGGCTACATAGCCCGGCATCCACCCGCGCAGCGCTTGCCGCGGATCTCGAACGCGACAGGCACGCTGTCTCCTATCGGATCCACTCGTCGTGGAGCGATTTGACGGCGTGGAAGAGCGCCGACAGCTGGGCGCTGCCGCCATTCGGGACGTTCAGCGCGTAATAAACGGCCTCGGCCCCGTCTCCGCCCAGGATGATCGGGTCGTCGGTGTCCTCGATCAGCCGGAGCTCAATCGCGTCGGCGACTGGTCGAGCTCCTTCGGCTCCTTCGGCGCCGGGCTCGTGCGCAGCCTTCACCCTCAGGTTCTCCGCCATAAGCGTCGCCGCTCGCTCGTCGAGCGGGTACCGCTGGCTAGCGACCTCGAAGACGACGTCCACTCGACTGAGCCTATCTCCGCCCCGGTGGGGGTGCTGTGATGCTCCCGGGTGTCGGTCTTCTCGCCGCCTCTCTCGCGATACGCACCTCTTCGGGGTCGACCTAGGGCTGAAGATGAAGTCGCAGGCGAGCGTTGTCGCTGCCTCTTGGCGGAGAAGGGCTAGGAGTGAGAAGAGGGCGGAAGAACCGCGACCGGCGCCCACCGCGGCGACCCCAGGCGAGCCCCATCGATCACTGCACCGTGAGCTGCGGACTGAGAGACTGGGGTGCAGTAACTGAACGGGGGACTCTGACGACCCGCACGGTGTATCTCGCGCGCGCGAACCAAGAAACGAGAAGGATGGCCAGGAAGAGAGTGGTGGAGCGGAGGCCTGACGAGCGCCGCGCCCCTCGGCTCGAGCAAAGCGCCCTCGAACTCAGAGTCCCCCTGCCGTCAGCGAGCAGTCATCGCTTCGTCAGCGGACACCCCCGCTTCACCGGTGAGGTCCGGGCCGCCGGGAGCGAGCGCTTCGCAGCCGTGCTCGTCGGTGACGGTCAGGGTCTTGATCGGCCGACCGCCGGCGCGAGATCGGTGAGCGACTCGTCGACCTGAACAGCGTGGTCCGCCTGCGGTCAAGCGCGCCGCCCCCGCGCAACCCGCTGCCTGGGATCGGAGGCGAGCAGCTCCTCGTAGAGGGACGCGAAGCGACGAGCGATTTCTGCCTGGTCATATCGGCGGCTCTCTATCTGAGCGCGTCGGGCACGCGCCCGGCGTTCCTCCTCGCCGATAGCGGCGGTGACGAGTGCGTCGACGAGCGCCTCCTCGTCGTCGGGCCGAATGAGCCAGCCCGTCCTTCCGTCGGCGACGATCGCCGCCGGGCCGTGCGCCCGGCAGGCGATCACCGGTAGCCCGCAGGCCATCGCCTCAACCAGAACGAGCCCGAACGCCTCGGCGACGGAGGGCAGGACGAGCGCGTCGGCCGCGTTCAGCGCCTGCGGAAGCTCCTCGTGCGGGCGCCAGCCGGCGAGGAAGACCTGCCGGTTCCCGATCCTCCGCGCTGTCGCGAGCGGATGCTCCCCCTCCCACTCGCCCGGATGGCCGCCGACGAGTACGAGCGGCGCAGGCTTGCCGAGCCGCTCGACAGCACGCGCATGGGCGCCGATCAAGAGCGGAAGGCGCTTGACGGCCGTGTAGCGACCGACGTAGAGGAAGACAGGGCCGCCGGCTCGGAAGGGAGCGAGCTCCTCGTCAGCGTAGGCGATGCTCCCCGGCCGGCCGCTCTCGTCCCAGCCGCGCGGCTGCTCGACGAGCCAGCGGCGCCAAAACGCAAGCCGCTCGTCTTCGGCGAGCGGTCGCCGCGAGAAGCGCTCAAGCTCGACGCCGCTCGGGAGGCCGCGCAGCTTCGCCCGCTCGAGGCCGAGAAGGAGGGCCGCTTCCGCCTCGGCCCCGGGCGGCACGACCAGCAGGGCGCAGCGCCGCGCCCAGGCTCGCGGCCGCCGGCCCCAATCCTGCGCGTAGCGCCAGCCCGGCGGCGCTCCTGCCTCGATCACGCGCAGCATCGCGAGCTCGGTCCCGTGCAGCTGGCCGAGCACGGGCACCGATGGGAAGCCGCGTGCCACGGCCTCGTTCGCGGGCGTCAGGTGGTGCAGATGGAGCACGTCGGCCGCGCCCGCACCGGCGCGCGTGAGCAGGTCGATCCAGGCAGCGACGAGCCGTTCGTAGGCGGCATCGTCGACGGCGGCAAAGATGCGATCGGGCGCATCTGGGCGATCCTCGTAGGAGGGCGGGAAGGGAACGGGCGCAGCCAGTGGCTCCGCGAGCTCGAGCGCGGGCGAGTAGTCGAGTGGGTGGACGTCGAGTCCGGCGAAGAAGCTCGCCGCGTGGGTCGGCTCGCCCGGCTGCCCGAGCGAGCCCGCGGCGAGCGTCAGCCGCCAGCCTGCGGCCGGCAGAGCGCGAGCGAGCGAGCGCGTCACCTGCGCCGAGCCGCCGCGGGGGAAGAAGAAGAGTGCCGAGACGACGAGTCCGCGCGCGTCCGGCGCGCGGTCACCACGCTCAGGATGGTGCTTCCATCCCGAGTCGCTTGCTAGGTGCATGGTGCAATTCTCGTCCGTCAGCACGCACGCGGCGGCGCGAGCGCGGCTGCCGCTGCCCCGGGCCCTTTGAAGCGCAATGGCGGGCCGAGAGCCCTTCGAAGCCGACGAGCGCTCGCTCCGCGTGGGGATCGGCGCGACCCTCGCCGCGAGCGGACTCTTCGCTATGCCTGAGGAGACTTGTCGCCCTTTGGCGGAAGCGCGACAAGGACCGCCCGCACGCAAGCGCTTCACGTACTGGACTCTCCGCCGTCGCGGCAGCGCACCAGTAACGCACCATGGCCTGGACGGCTTTGTCACCTCGCCGATCGCCGACGCCGGAAACGCCCGCTCTTCGCGGCCGGTTGCCGGCTTGTCGGCCGCGTGGAGGTGGGTTAAGTAGCCGCGATCCCTCTAGCCATCGGGCTCCAGCGAGCCGCGTGGCTCCGCGTTGTCGCGTTGTCGCGTTGTCGGGCGCCGACAAGGAGAAGACGGCGGTGGGCACGATAACCTCCGTGGACGGCCCCGTAGGCCATGGCCACCCCCACGATCAAGATCGACCAGGCCGGGCTCGCTCCCGGCACCGCGGGCGCGAGCCGCGACGACCTCGTCGTCGGCGCGCTCGTGACGCTCACTGACCCGGCGAACCCGTCGGGCACGTTCGCGTGGACGCTCGCCGCGAAGCCGCCCGGCTCGGCGGCGACGCTTTCGGGCGCGGCCAGTTCCACCGCGACGTTCACGCCCGACGTACCGGGTACGTACCTGATCGACCTGGTCGCCAACGGCAGCGCCTCCTACACCACCGAGGTTACCGGGGCGCACGTCCCGATCGGGAATCAGGGCGGCTGCGGCGTCAAGTTCCGGAATGACCTTCGCGCGCCGGCCGCCGGCGAGACCACGCAGTTCGGGCCCACCGGGTGGTACCCGGCTCTGTACGGCGCCATCTTCGCCACCCCTCGCGTGCTGCAAGTCCAGGACGGCGACGACATCACTGCGGCCGTGAAGGCGGCGATCGCGCAGGCTACGCGCAGCGGCGGGTGGGGCGGGCGGATTCACCTGCCCGAGGGCCGCTTCGAGATCTGTGACACGATCCTGTTCCCGCAGATCGCCGGCATGTCGATCGTCGGCGGCGGTGTCCGCTCGACCCAGCTCGTGTGGACGGGCGCGGCCGGCATCCCGATGTTCGACTTCAACCGCTGCCAGGACTGCGGACTGAGCAGCCTCTACGTCGAGGTCGAGGCGGCCGCCGCGCTACTGTGCGTCGCGCGTTTCTACAACTCGACGACGCCCCTGACCGGCACGTACGTGGTGCGGAACCAGCCTTCCGCTCGCAACTTCATCGAGCACTGCTTCTTCAAGCTAGGTGGTCGAGCCCGGGACGGGATCCAGATCGTCCTCGAGCCGACCGATGCGGGCGACCCGCCCCCCGTCGACGGCAAGAACGACCAGCACCGCTTCACAAAGGTGCACATCCGCGAGTACAGCGAGGCGGCCGTCGTCATCGAGGGGCAGGCGTCGGCCGACAACCGTTTCGAGGGCTGCGTCTTCCAGGGCGGCGGCTTCGGCAAGGTCGGGATCGATACCAGGCGCAACCCGCGCGGGGCCGGGAGCGGGTCGTTCTCGATGGACGGCGGCATCATCATGGACCACACGCAGGCCGACTTCGACCTCACGCGCTCCAACGGCCCGATCACGATCACGGGGGTATGGTCGGAGCACAGCGCCAGGCTGATGCGCGTCGCGGACTACAGCGCCGACGACCCAGCCCAGGTCGAGCGCTTCGCGGTCGCGATCGACGGCATGCGGTGGGCGTCGTCCAGCGGCGAAATCGCGGCGGACGGCGAGATCATCCAGTTCACGGCCAGCGGCCCGCTCGACGTCAGCGGGCTGACCGTCGGCAAGCAGACGGAGATGCTGCCGTTCCGGATTCGGTTCCAGCCGCGCTTCGAGACGAGCGGCTACTTCAGCTTCAACGGCGTGGTCTCGACCACCGACCGCGGCGCGCTCTTCACCGGGCGCTTGCCGGACTCCTACGGAGGCTACCGACACCTGGGGTCGAACGAGTACGGCCCGCTGATCAGCGTCGTCGACGGCGGGCGACAGAAGCCAGTCACCGAGGCCGACTGGCTGCGCGTGCTCGGTATCGTCCCGCGCTGTTGGTACCGCTTCGGCGAGACCATCGGCACCGGCGCCTCGATGGACACTGGGGTGGTGTTCGACTGCAATACGCGCCTGCGGCGCATCAACCTGGTGCCCAACGGTTCACCGCTCTACCGCCAGGCGCGGCCCGGCTTCGACGAGCAGTGGGCTCAGTTCACCGGCGCGACCGTCGACCAGCAGTTCAAGCTCGACAACACGACGGAGATCAACCCTCAGGACGACAGCGTCGCCTACCTGATCCACTTAGAGCCTATTCCGCTAGGCGTCCCCAGTTGGCTGCGCGCCAGGTGATCAGCCCGCAGGCGAGGTGGAGCATGGCGAGGTAGGTGTCGGCCCGTTTCTCCCAGCGGACGAGGATCCGGCGGAAGCGGTTGAGCCAGG
>WNFU01000677.1_pt1 | contig 63413 bp, 56 predicted proteins | sample 5400121 | NCBI WGS metagenome assembly WNFU01 (sample SAMN13153360, study PRJNA577476) | soil metagenome | isolation source: 100 cm soil or saprolite under grassland replicate 1 | place: USA:California | collected 2016-06-15 | reverse complement strand
TCGCCAATCCCGAGCAGGGAGTGTTCAGCACCCGCTCTGCTGACCGCCCGAACCCGATCGGTCTACATCAAGTGGAGATCGCGTCGATCGACGGCCCGAGAGTTCGAGTACGGAATCTCGAAGCATTGGACGGCACGCCGATCGTCGACGTGAAGCCGCTACTCAGCCGCACGTGTTGAACAACGTTCACGTTTCAGGATTCGACGTGGATCGCCGCGCAGGCGTATCGCCTCCTCAACGCCGTGTGCGCGATCGCCGTTAAGGAACGGCTGCTCGGGGCGAACCCCTTGTCGCAAACGGCACTCCGCTGTATCGAGAGTGCCCGCCGACCCGATCGCGATCGGTTGATTGGCAGACACGGACCGGACGCCAGGAGCCAGCCCCTCCCCCGCGTAGTACTTCCCATGGGTCTCGTCGGGTTGTGGGCCCGGAGAGCACGAACGCGCGCACTCCTTGTCGGATACCCCGCGGTTCGCGCCGCTCTCCCTTTCGGCGCAGGCAAGGATTGGCTACCGTCACATCGGGCTGACCACCGGCAGGGAACGGAACGAGGGGGCGGTCCTGGGTCAGGGCAACGCCGCCCACGCGGCAGCGGGATCAGAAGTCTTGGTCGTGGTCTGCACGGACCTCGTCGACTCGACCGGGCTGAGCCTCCGGCTCGGACAAGAAGGCGCGGACGCCCTGCGCCAGCAGCTCTTCGCGGCGACGTACGACGTGGTCCAGAGCACCGGCGGACAGCCGGTGAAGTGGATGGGCGACGGCATCATGGCCACCTACCGGTCTGTGGTCGCGGCGATCGACGGTGCCGTCTCACTCCAGCGGACGGTCGACCGCCTGAACCGCCGCCGTGTCGGTGAGGACATCGGCGTCCGGGTCGGTGTGAGCGCCGGCGAGGCCACACTCGACGATGGCGACTGGTACGGCGTGGCCGTCGTGGAGGCAGCGCGCCTCTGCGATCTCGCACTCGGCGGCGAGGTCCTTGCCAACGCGATCGTGGTCACCCTCAGTGGCGAGCGAGGCGGTCACGAGTTCCATAGCCGGGGCACGCTTGTCCTCAGGGGCTTCGAGGATCCGATCTCGGTGGTCGAGATCGCGTGGTCGGGCTGGGAACCGGCCGGGTTCACCCTGCCCTTCGAGCTCGACCGCCGCGCCAAGCAGCGATTCGTCGGACGGGAGCGAGCGTTCAACGAGCTCCACAAGGCATGGGCGACCGCACGCAATGGCACGCCGCGTGTCGCCCTCGTCAGCGGGGAACCCGGGATCGGCAAGACCGCGATCGCCGCGCGACTCGGGGCCAAGGTTCGCTCCGAGGGTGCCGTTGTCCTCTATGGACAGTGCGACGAGCAGATCGTCGCCAGCTTCCAGCCGTTCTCGGAGGCGCTCCGCCAGTTGGTCGCGGACAGCCACGCCGACGTCCTGGCCGCGCACGCGGCGCATTGCGAAGGAGCGTTGCTTCCATTGGTACCCGAGCTCCGCCAACGCGTCCGCAATCTCGATCTTCCCGCAGTAACCGACTCGGAAACCAGCGAGCTCCGACTCTTCGAGTCCGTCGTGGATCTCCTCGGACGGGCCGCGGAGGAGTCGCCGGTGCTTCTCGTCGTCGACGACCTCCAGTGGGCAAACGCGCCGACGTTGCGGCTCCTCGCCTACCTCGCCCGGCACCTACTCGCCAGTGGAACTCGCGTTCTGGTGCTCGCGTTGTTCCGGGACACACCGATCGCACCGGGAGCGGACCTCCGATCGTTCCTCGCCGACCTCCGGGCCGATCCCGAGGCGGCCCGCGTCGAGCTCGCGGGCCTCGACGCCGAGGAGATGCGCCTGCTCACGGAGGAGATCGTCGGGCCCGGTCCGGATCAGTCCATCACCGAGCTCGCCGACGCCGTTCGTGCCGACACCGGTGGCAATCCGTTCCTGGTGTGTGAGGTCTTGCGGCATCTCATCGAGACCGGCGCGTTGCGCGAAATCGACGGACGGTTCGTGAGCCAGATTCAGCGCGACGACCTGGGAACAATCGACAGCATCCGAGGGGTCATGACGCAGCGGCTCGAGCGCTTGTCTCCTACCGCGAGCCGGATGCTCACCGTCGCGTCGATCATCGGCGACGAATTCGACTTCCGGGTGCTCGAGCGAGTCGCTTCGGCCGGAAGCGATCGCAGCGAGCTGGCTGGCGCCCTCGACGAGGCCGTGGCGGCGCGACTGCTCGTCGAGCTGCCGGACACCGTCGGGCGGTACCGGTTCGCGCACGCCCTCATTCGTTTGGCGATCGCCGATGGGCTCTCGTCGCTCCGCCGCGCCCAGCTCGACGGTGAGATCGCGGAGTCGATCGTGGCTGCCTACGAAGGCCACCTCGAACCGCACCTCCGCGATATCGCATTCCACTACTGCCGGGGCGCACCGGTCATCGATCCCACGCCCGCGGGGCGCTTCGGCGTCCTCGCCGCACGGCATGCCAATGACCAGCTCGTGTACAGCGATGCCGTCGAAGTGACCGCGCAAGTACTCGCCGCACTCGAGGCCGGCGGCCACGGTCCGGCGACTGGGACGCGGGCGCGGCGGCCCAGCTCGAAGGCGTCGCAGCCGCCCGTGCGCTCGGTTCGAGCGGGGCATTGGCTCGCGTGCTCGGACGGGGTCAGAGCCCGACCACGCCATTGATCGGCACCGACGACCCGTCGCTCTTGGCGACCGTCGACGATGCGCTCGCATCGGCCGACGAGGACGACGACTGGACGATCGCCGCATTGCTCGCATGGTTGGCCATGCACAGAGCCGCCAACGGCCTCGGTGCCGTCTCCGCGCCGCTCGCGGCTCGGGCGGTTGAGCATGCGCAACGGACGGACGACATCGAGCTTTATGCGAGCGCGCTCCACGCGCAATGCCTCACGCTCCTCGGAACCTCAGCCGTCACGAGGCTCCTCGAAACAGCCCGCGTTCTACGAGATCTCGACGGAGCAACCCGCGCCACGAAGATGCACGGTCATCGGTTCGTCGCGCTCGCAAACCTGATCATGGGAGACCGCGAGGGCTTTGCGCGTTCCCTCACGAGCGTGGAGGACCTCTTCACCCAGACACCATCGAAGTTCTGGCGGGCACAGATCGACATGTGGCAGCCGATGCTGGCACTCATGGACGGCCGGTTCGGCGACGCCGAGGCGCTGATCGATCGCGTCCTCGAGAATGCAAGCGCCGATCCAAACCAACTGCTGGCCTGGCTCTCGCAGGTAATCGCCGTGCGTCGTGAGCAGGATCGCCTCGTCGAGCTCACGCCCACGATCGACGCCACAGCCGCGGAGCGCCCGGGGCTCGTGGGGATCAGGTGTGTGCAGGTGTTGTGCCGCCTTGCTGCCGGCGACCGGGATGCCGCCAACGCGCTGATGGACGGATTGGCGCGGGACGCGTACGCGGCGATCCCGCGCGACTGGCTCTTCCCCATGGCAGCGGCCCAGTTGAGCGTCGCCTGCTGGGAGCTCGCCCGGATCGATGATGCGACGTCGCTCTACGAGATCTTCCTGCCCCATGCGGGCACGATCGCCGTGTGCGCGACTGCGACGTACGTCGAAGGTGCCGCCGATCGGTTCCTCGGGATCCTCGCCGGAACCGTGGGGCGTCTCGATCTGGCCGTCCAACACCTCGACGCCGCCTTGGCCCTCGAGGCTCGGGCCGGCTCCGCGCCGTTGATCGCGCATTCCCAGTACTGGCTGGCCCGGATGCTGCGCCTTCGTGGCGCACCGGGGGACGAGGAACGCGCCGAGACCCTCGTGAACCAGAGTCTCGCCACTGCTCGGCAGCTTGGGATGAGGATGCTCGAACGACAGATCGCTTCGTTGACGACCGAAGCGTGAGAGGGCGTCATGGCCGTCGGTCAATCGGCGGGCCGTCGTCACCATCCTCGGGCAAGGCGCCTTGGTGCGTGAAACCGATTCGCTTCGTCATGGGACTGTCGAACACGCCGGTCGCATTGAGCTGACGGTGGATCTTCTGCCAATCCGCGAACCTCGGGTACATCGCGATGAGCATCTCGTGGCCACCAGAGATCCGGTTGAACTGACCCCAGTGGGGTCGGCCGCCGAGGTCGGCGAGGGCGTCCTCGTAGGCGGAAAGCAGCTCTTCGTTCCCTCTGATCGGATGGAGGATGAAGAGCTCGATCATCATGGTGAGTGGGCGCCCGTACATCATCGACAGGAACGCCGGCGACTCCCGCACAAAGCGCAGCGACATGTGGCCCGCGTGGTAGATCCTCCCTTGGCTGCGCCAGAGCTCCGCGACCTGGAACAGCCGATGTACGGCCTCGATGTGCGTACCGCGGTCGTCGACCGGGACAGCGATCTCGGAGCAAACGACGCGGAGCAGGTTGGCGCTGCCGACGTTCAACACGCGGAAGCTGTGACTGGTGAACTCGGCGCGCTCCAGATTCCGCAACGCTCTGGCGAGCAGCTTGGGTCCCCAATTCGGCCAGGTGGCGAACAGGAAGACGATGATCCGGCGCACGAGCGGGATCGTCAAGCCGAACTCCGTCAGCGCGTTTCGTCGCCACCGTTCGAGCGCTAAACCCTCGTAGGGACCAACCTCGTTCTTGTCGCGGGTCGTGACGAGGCACACACGATCGCTGTGCCCGCTCGTCGGATATGGATCGATGTAGATCTCGTAGTGACGATGCTCGTTCAGCACGCGGCGGTCACGGAGCTGCGGCTCGAGCTCGGTCCAGTTGTGGATCTCCCTACGCTCCGTGAGCCAATACCACGGCGCGACCTCGATTGTCACCGCATAGATGATGCCGAAGCAGCCGATGTTCACCTGGGCCGAGTGGAACCAGTCATCGTCCTGCTTGAGGAGCCACGTCGGATGCTTGGCATGGAACGCGTACGGATCGGTGAGTCCATCGGTCGGCTCAATGCGGATGCACCGGCCCTCGCTGGCAACCAGGTCGATCGACGCCACAAAGTCGCACATCGGCCCGAATCGGACACCCGAGCCGTGAGTCGACGTCGAGATCACGCCGCCGAGGGTCTGCTCGTCATAGCCACCCATGTTCAGGAGGGCCTTCCGGTGCCCGTAGAGGAGCTGTTCGTTGAAGGCCCGGAGCTTGATGCCGGCCTCGACACGAATGAGGTTCTCGGTCGAGCTGTCTGCTTTCGCGTCGTCGATCTCCAGAAAGCGATCCAGGCCGTGCGTCTCGATCACGTAGCCGGCGCTGAGCGCGGCGTCGGACCACGCGTGATGCGATCCGACCGCACGCACCGTCACGCCCTCGTGCTCGGCACTCTGCACGATGTCGATGAGCTCTCCGAGCGTCGACGGCTCGTAGATCTTCAACGGAAGAATGCGCTGGTTACCGGCCGCGTTCTCCCAGTACCGAAACGACTTGAAGCGGCGGATGCTCGCTCGCGCGCTCCTGAGCGGCGGAGCCGCTCGACTTCGGAGCGTCACGCTCGACTTCGGGGCGTCACGCTCGCCCGGAACCGGCGGGGAGGAGTGGCAGACGAGAAGCCGTCGCCGGCCCGAGGATCCGGTTCGCCGCGTAGTCCGCCATCCCCATCACAGTGAGCTGCGGCTGCACGTGGACTCCGGTGGGGAACACGCTCGCGTCGCATACGTAGAGGTTTTTGAAGCCGTGGACGCGGAAGTGGTCGTCGACGACGCCGCCGTTCTTCGGATCTCCGACGGGATTGCCCCCCTGAGGGTGCGCGGTCGACAACAAGATGTCGGTGCTGTCCTTGATGTACCGGTTCAAGGCTGAAAAATCAGAGCCCTTCCGCAACTCGATCGACGCGTACGTCGTCGGCATCACCCGCGTTGCCCCAGCCTCCAAGAAGATCTTCGCGGTGTGCGTCAGCCCTTTGATCAACCGATGCATGTCGGCGCGGGATGCATTGAAGTCGATCACCGGCGCGCCGAAACTCGAGACGATCTCGCTGGGACTCGTCGTGCCAACGACGATGCCGACCGATGCCATGTTGCGGTACCGCCGCATGTTCTCGAAGTGCTCGCGGAACCACCCCGGCATCGATACCGCTTGGGTCGCGGGCGGGTTGAACCAGGTCTCCAGGAGGAAAGCCGGCCGCCCCTGCGGGTAGGGACGTTCACCCTGAGTGACGCTCTCGGAGGGGTGGTACGCGTGCGACATCTGCACGCCGTCGAAGGCGTCGACGTCGTCCTCAAACTCCGCAGTGAGCGGCGACCCAAAGGTGAAGTGCACTCCCTTGCCGACGTTGTCGGTCGCGATCCCGCTCTTCCGAAGGATCCAACTCGAATGGATCGCGCCCGCGGCGACGAACACCTCCTCCCATGCCGGGATGAACACCCTCTCGTCGGTCGGTGAATAGGTCCCACACACACCCAGGGCCTTGTCGCCCTTGTAGACGACGTTCGCAACCTCGAAGTCGGCGAGGATGTCGAGGCGCCCTTCGTATTCCTTCTGGGCCCAGGGCAGCACCCAATCGAGCATGGACATCTTGGCGCCGTACGCGCAGCCGATGTTGCAATAACCGCAGCCCACGCACGCGTCCGAGATATTCGCCTCCATCGGCCAGACATGACCGGTTCGTTCCCGGTCCTCGAGGTCACGAGCTGCTTTCTCGAAGCGGCGGGCTGCCTTGCTCGCGGTCCGCTCTCGGACGGGCGTGACCCTGAGCATCTCGTGTACGCCCCGGATGGATGCCTCCAGGTCATTGCGATCGATGTCGTGCTTGCCCCACTCGTCCAGGACACTCGCGGGCGGCTGGAAGCACAGCGCGTTGTTCACGGTCGTTCCACCGCCGACACACATTCCCTGGAGGACTTGAAGGCTGAAGTCCTTCGTGAGTTGGAGCGCACCCTCGTTGTAGAGGCGGAGGTACTGCCGCGCCTCGTTCTCCCCGAAGTCGCGCGGGTCGACGTACGGTCCCCGCTCGAGGAGCAGCACACGCCGACCTGCCGCGGCCGACCGATAGGCGAGAATCGACCCGGCCGCGCCCGAGCCGATGACGAGGGTGTCGTACGACAGCTGTGATGTTCCTGGCGGGCCCGCCAACGTCTGAAGGGACGCGTGGTGCCGCGGCGCGTGCTGCGCGACGTCGGGCCGGCGCTCGTGGAACGGCTGGTAGCGAATCGACTCCCAGCTGCGGCGGTCGCCGTAGTACCCCAGGTATGCCAGCTGAGAGCTCATGCGAATCATGGCTCTGGTCGTCGCGCGCAAGAACCGCCACGACGGTACGTGATCGACGAAGTGCTTCTCGAGATATCGCCGACGCCACCCGTGGGGCATCAACGGCAGGGGTGGACGCAAGGAGAACAACGGCCAGATGCAGAGGAGGACCAAGCCGACCTGGAGAACCCATTTGTTGCGCGCTCGGAGGTCAGCGAGATATCGATCGACGTTCGTTGCCACCTCGTCGGCGGGGACGGCCTCACGACCGCCCTCGATGACGACGTCAGCCACCTTCTCGAGCGTTAGGAACGCGAGCCGCCACAGGTAACGCGGCTTCGTCGATGCCGTCGCCATGGTCGCCCCCTCGCGTGATTCCCAGAGCGCCCGTTCGAGCCCGATGGTCCCGAGCGGAGATCTTCGCGGAGCGCCGGACGGCCGTCCAGCGCCCCTGACGACCGGGACTCGAAGCCGTTATCGGCGGTATGTGGTACGCCTCAGACGTGCAGTTCGAGCGCGACGGTCAGTTGCCGCGGGTGCACCCCGACGCGCGAATCGCCGAGACGGTCAACGCTCGTCGGCAACATGACAATCGCGCGGGACTGCGACATCGATCACGGTATGCGCGCCCGCGCCGTGAGCCGGCGGAACTTCTTGGGCCCGAGCGCAGGGCCGAGCCGCGCTCGAATCGCCTGGCGGTACACGTCGACGGTCGACGGTGACAGCGAACGCTCCTTCAGGTCGATCCACTCCTCGAGGACAGCAGCGAAGTCCTCTCGAAACTTGCTCTTCACGGCTTCTCCTAACTTGATGGGATGCTGATGGGACGCGATGGGCGCCGGCCGGGTGACACCGCTCCTGACCTGCACGAACGCCCCGACGGCATCCAGGCCGTCCTCCTCGACTTCTACGGAACCCTCGCCAGGTCGACCCGGTGGATCTCGATGGACGAGGTGCTCGCGGAGCACGGCTACGAGCTCGATGACCAGATCCGGAACCGCTGGTGGAACGAGGGCATCGACGGGATCGAGCACCTCGAGCACTCGCGCAGCCGCGACCACTACGTCGCGTGGCAGCAACAGCGGGTGCTGGCGATGCTGGCCGAGACCGACGTGCACCCCGGCGAGTACGAGGTGATCGTCGAGAAGCTCCGGCAGGGCAACGCCGCGCGCGTCCTCGAGGCCTACGACGAGGTCGCCGAGGTGCTCAGCGCGCTCCGAGCCCGTGGCCTCCGGCTGGCGATCTGCTCGAACTGGGACTGGGACCTGGCGGAAGCCGTCGAGGAGGTCGGGCTCACCGAGTGGGTCGATGTGATCGTCAGCTCGGCCTGGGCGGGCGCGCGCAAGCCCCACCCGAGGATCTTCGAGCACACGCTGGCGAAGGTGGGGGTCCCGGCCGGCGAGGCGGTGTTCGTCGGCGACACGTGGGGCCCCGACGTCGTCGGACCGCGTGCGATGGGGATGACACCGGTGTACCTCCAGCGCGAAGGTCATTGGCCGGACAACACCGCGCCGGCCGATCCGGGCCGCGAGGCGGCTCTCACCGGCGACCTGTGCGGCGTCCTCGACCACGTGTGAGCGCGCCGAGCGGGGTGACGAAGAGAGGCGAGGAATGAGGAGGATCACGACGTGACGGCCACAGCACCGACTCCCGGCACGACGGCGGCCCCGCCGGCGACGCCCGTTGCCGGCGTGCCCGCGTTGGCCGCCCGGCTGCGCGCCTCGTTCGCGTCCGGTCGAACCCGTCCCCTCGCTTGGCGCCGCGAGCAGCTCGGGCGCATGAAGGCGATGCTCGTCGAGCGGGAGGCCGACCTGCTCGACGCGCTGCACGCCGATCTCGGAAAGCCGCCCACCGAGGCATGGGCGACCGACATCGGCATCGTCATCAGCGAGGTCGAGTACACGCTGCGCCACCTGCGCAGGTGGACACGGCCAGAGCGCGTCTGGGCGCCGGTCGCGACCCGTCCCGGCCGTGCCCGCATCGTGCGAGAGCCGCTCGGCGTCGTGCTCGTGATCGCACCTTGGAACTACCCGGTACAGCTGCTGCTGTCGCCGCTGATCGGCGCGATCGCCGCGGGCAACTGCGCGGTGGGCAAGCCTTCGGAGGTGGCGGCACACACGTCGGCGACGCTGGCGCGGCTTGTCCCCCAGTACCTCGACCAGGAGTGCATCGCGATCGTCGAGGGGGGTGTGCCCGAGACGCAGGCGCTGCTCGACGAGCAGTGGGACCACATCTTCTACACGGGGAACGGCCGGGTCGGCCGGATCGTGATGGAAGCGGCAGCCAAGCACCTCACCCCGGTGACGCTCGAGCTCGGCGGGAAGAGCCCTGTGATCGTCGACGACGACGCGAACCTCGAGGTCGCGGCACGCCGCGTCGCGTGGGGCAAGTTCCTCAATGCCGGCCAGACCTGCATCGCGCCCGACTACGTGCTCGTCACGAGAGACGCGGAAGACCGGTTCGTCGAGCACGTGCGACGCGCCATCTTCGACTTCTACGGCGACGACCCGAAGGCGAGCCCCGACTACGCCCGGATCGTCAGCGACGGGCACTTCGAGCGTCTCGTCGGTCTCCTCGACAGCGGTCGCGCCGCAGTGGGCGGCGACCACGACGCGTCGCAGCGATACATCGCACCGACGTTGCTCCGTGGCGTCGAGCCGGAGGCGGCGGTGATGCAGGACGAGATCTTCGGCCCGATCCTCCCGGTGATCCCCGTTGCGAACGTCGACGAGGCGATCGGCTTCGTCAACGAACGCGACAAGCCGCTCGCGCTGTACGTGTTCGCCAAGTCGGGCGAGGTACAGCGGCGCGTGCTCGAGCACACGAGCAGCGGCGGCGCCGGCGTGAACGCGACGATGTTCCACGTCGCCGTGCCCGGGCTGCCGTTCGGCGGCGTCGGGGCGAGCGGTATGGGCGCGTACCACGGCAAGGCGAGCTTCGACACGTTCAGCCACAAGAGGAGCGTCCTGCGAAAGACCGCACGCCCCGATCCCGACCTCGCCTACCCGCCGTATACGAGACGCAAGGAGAAGCTCCTGCGCCGGTTCCTGTAGCGCAGCTCACCCGATGGCCGACCGGCTCCCCGACGCCCGACGCGGGCGGCACCCCGTTCCTCGTGCTGAGCGCCACACCGCTGCCGTCGCTCGAGCACCGGGGTTGGCAGCTGATGGGCCACCCGCCGCTGATGCTCCGGCCCGCGGGCTCCGCCGCCGTATCGAAGCCGGAAGCGCTCGAGGTCGTCGAGGTCGGTGACGAGGCCACGCTCGCCGAGTTCGACCGCACGATGGTGGAGGCCTATCCCGTGCCACAGATGCAGGGCCGGCGCCAGTTCCTCCCGGGCGTGCTCGACGCGCCCGGGTGGCGTACGTGGGTCGGGTACGTCGACGGCGATGCTGTTCGCGAGCGACCTCGGGCGGCCCACCTACGAGCGGATGGGCTACCTGCGGCTGTCGCGCCTCACGTTGTGGATCGGCACCGGTGGCGCCGCCCCGGGTTAGCTAGGCGGGGCGGACGTTCTGGGCTTCCTCGCCCTTCTTGCCCGGGCCGACGTCGAACTCGACGCGCTGGCCCTCTTCCAGGGTCCGATAGCCGGTCCCCTGGATGTTGGAGAAGTGCACGAACACGTCCGGCTCGCCCTCGCGGGCGATGAAGCCGAAGCCCTTCTCGGCGTTGAACCACTTGACGGTGCCGGTTGCCACGGATGGCGCTCCCTTGCTTGGTAGCCATCGAGGGCGCGTCCCTGACGCACCCCCGGTCGTACAGGGCGAGACCGTAACACCGTGCCGGCCGTGACCCGGCTACTCGGCTCACTCCCTCGCCTCAGTCCTCGTACTGGCGGAGCTCGACCGTGTTGCCGTCGGGGTCACGGACGTAGAGCCCTCGACCCTCGCCCCGGGCACCGAAGACCCGGGCCGGACCGCCAACGACGTCGAAGCGGCCGGCCGCGGCGAGCGCGTCGAGGTCGGTCGGCTCGATCACGAGGCAGACGTGATCGACGTTCGTGCCGGAGCGGTCGGTGGCGAGGAGGTCGATGATCGTGTGGTCGTCGATCCGTACCGACGGGAACAGCACCTCGCCCCGCCGCCACTCTTCGACGCGTACACCGAGGAGTCCGAGCGTGCCGCAGTACCACGCGAGCGAACGCTCGACGTCGGTGACGTTCAGCACGATGTGATCGAGGGCCGTCACTCGTACCGCCGGCGTGTCGCGCTGGTCGCTCATCTGCCTGCCATCAACCGCGCGGAAGGCCGAGGAGCCGCTCGGCGATGATCGTCCGCTGGATCTCCGAGGTGCCGCCTGCGATCGACGCGGCCTTGCTCCAGAGCCACTGACGCTGCCACTTTCCATTCGCAGGAACCGAGTGGGCACCGCGCCAGAGCGGCGCGGCTTCACCGGTGAGCGCGACCGCGCGTTCCGAGAGCTGCTGGGTCATGTCGGTCCACGCGAGCTTCACCCAGCTCGACTCGGGCCCGGGCTCGATGCCCTTCGACAGGCGGGAGAGGGTCCGCCAGTTGTGCAGCCGGAGCACCCGCAGCTCGACGAACGACTGCGCGAGCGCGTCCGCCGTCTCGACGTCGCCGAGCAGCTGCCGATCACGGGCGAGCGCGTAGAGCTCGTCGAGGTACACCTCGTGCACGACCTGCTCCTTGAACGGGAACGCGGTCCCTCGCTCGTGCGCGAGCGTGGTGTTCGCGACCGACCATCCCTGGTGGAGGCCGCCGACGAGATGGTTCTCGGGCACGAACACATCGTCGAAGAACACCTCGTTGAACTCGGCCTCGCCGGTGATCTGCACCAGCGGGCGGATCTCGATGCCACGCGCGTCCATGTCGATGACGAGATACGAGATGCCGGCGTGCTTCGGCGCGTCGGGATCGGTGCGAGCGAGGCATATCCCCCAGCGCGCGTATTGCGCGTAGCTCGTCCACACCTTCTGCCCGGAGAGCATCCACCCCCCTTCGACCGCGGTCGCGCGCGTCGACAGCGCCGCGAGGTCCGAGCCGGCACCGGGCTCGCTGAAGAGCTGGCACCAGATCTCGGCCGCGTCCAGGATCGGGGGTAGCCACCGCTCCTTTTGCACGTCGGTGCCGTGTGCCAGCAGCGTCGGGCCGGCGAGGTTGATCCCCACCCGGTTGACCGGCTGCAACGCGCGCGAGCGCGCGTACTCCATGTTGAAGATCGCGACCTGGACGGGGGACGCACCGCGGCCTCCGTACTCCTCGGGCCAGTGGATGCCGATCCAGCGGTCGGCTGCGAGCCGCGCCTGCCAGCGCCGGCCCCAATCGATCTCGTCGTCCAGTGAATCGAACGCCGGCGGGAGCTCGAGGTTCGCGGCGAGCCAGGCCCGGATCTCCTCGGCGAACGCCTGCTCCTCGGCCGTGAAGGACAGGTTCACAGGTCCCAGAACCGCTCGCGCTGGTAGCGCACGAACGAATCGTGCAGCTCCCGCTCGTCGTCGTCTGCGAACAGGCGGTACGACGCGTCGCCCCGGCCCCGCACGAAGACCGGGTCGCCGCCCGTGCGGTCGGAGCGCCACTTCTGGTGCACCAGCGTGCGCTTGACGACCTTGTTCGTGCCCGTGGTCGGCGGCTCGCGAAGCACCCGCACGTACCGGGGACGCCACTTCGGCCCCACCGCTTCCTGCGCGTCGAGCCATGCCGCGAAGTGCTGGGGGTCGAACGCCACACCGTCGCGCAACACGAGCCCGGCCTTCACCTGGTCGCCGGCCTGGTCGTCGGGCACGCCGTACACCGCAGCGAGCACCACGTCGGGATGGCGGGCGATCGCGCTCTCGATCGGCTGGGCCGGGAAGTTCTCGCCGTCGACCCGGATCCAGTCGGCGTTGCGGCCGGCGAAGTAGAGGTAGCGGTCGTCGTCGAGGTAGCCGAGGTCGCCGGTCCAGTACCAGCCGAAGCGCCGGGTGCGCTGGTTGGCCGCTTCGTTGTTGTAGTAGCCCTCGAACGGACCGGCCCCGGCCGTGTTGACGATCTCGCCGACGCACTCGTCGGCGTTGAGGAGCCGTCCGCCGGTGTCGAAACGCGCCCGTGGCTTCTCGCGGCCCTCCTCGTCGACAACCTGGACGTCCTCGCTCACCTGACCGAGCGCTCCGGGCCGCTCCTCGGCATCGCGGTTCACGGCGACACCACCTTCGGTCGCGCCGTAGGCGTCGATCACGTCGACGCCGAAGCGCTGCGCGAACGCATCGACGACCTCGGGCGATCCCTCGTTGCCGAACGCGACTCGGAGGGAGTTGTCGGCGTCGTCGGAGCGCTCGGGCGTCGAGAGGATGTAGGCGAGCGGCTTTCCCGTGTAGTTGAAGTACGTCGCGCCGTAGTGACGAACGTCGTCGAGCCAGCGCGACGCACTGAAACGCCGCGCGAGACCGACCGACGCACCGCACACGACCGACGGCGCCCAGCCGACCATCAGCGCGTTCGAGTGGAAGAGCGGCATGCAGACGTAGCCGACATCGTCGGGACCGAGGTCCATGATGATCCCCATCCGGTTCCCGGTGACGAGGACCCGGCGCTGGCTGCAGATCACTGCCTTGGGGGCGCCCGAGGTACCCGAGGTGAAGATCAGCGCCCAGAGCGTGTCGGGACCCGGCTCGATCCCGGTGTCGTCGACGCCGACGCGCGCCAGCGCGTCGTCCAGGTCGCGGCTGAGGTCGCGTTCGCCTTGTTCCGCATCGCGGTCGGGGAACCGGTACGAGACGAGTACCTCGGGGAGTGACGCCGCGATCGGTACGAGCAACGACTCGTGGCGCGGCTCGGTGAGCACGAGGGCGCAGTGCGTGTGGTCGAGGTCGCGCAGCAAGTGCTCGTCGCGCCGCGTGTGATTGAGGCCGACCACCGCCGAGCCCGACAAGGCGGCACCGCCGAGCGCAAAGAGGTAGTCGGGCGTGTTGTCGAGCAACACTGCGACGTGCAGCGGACGGCCGCGCGCGCGATCGAGGAACAGGTTGGCGAATCGGTGACACTCCGCGACGTACTCGGCGTACGACCACAGCCGGTCGCCGAACTTGACGGCTGGGCGGTCACGTATGGTCGGGTCGGTGGCGTTGCGCCGCAGCAGCGCCGCAGCGTCGGATGCCGGCATCGGCGCCTCGCCGGGCGCGGGTACCGAGCGGCTGCGCAACGCCGACATCGACGTCAGTTGTAGTCGACGACGTCGGCTCGCTCGTTGCGGACCGGGATACCCGTTCCGCGGCCCTAGCGGGGACCGCCACGGTCGGCGCGGAGCCGCGCCAGCAGCGGGATCGCGGCGATCTTCTCCTCGCTGAGCTCGCTCCAGCGCAGTGTCGGCGCGCGTGTGCCGCGCGGTCGAGGACAGCGGAGCGCTCGCTCCGGCGTGACGACGACGTCGACGTGGACGTCGTGGCTGGTCGTCGGGATCGTGCCGGCGGACTTCACCTGGAGCTCGTGCACGGTCGTCACGACCACTGTGCGCGGCCCCACGAGCCCGGCTCCGGCGGCGATTGCGAGCTCGAGATCGCTGAACCCCCCGCCCTTGCCGAGACGCGCACCGTCCTCGCCCACCGCGACGCAGCCGGTGACGACGAGGTCGACCGGTTCGAGCTCGTCGACGTCGACGGGCTGCGCGTGCTTGCCGGCGCCCTTGATCGACGAGGCCATGCGCGGCGACTCCCGGATCGCAGCCGGATCGAGCAGGAAGAACGGGTGCGTATCGGCCAGACGCGGTACCGCCATGTACAGGGTCTTGCCGTCCTCGAGCGCTCGTTGGCGGACCGGCCACTGCGGCGAGTCCGGGTTGGACTTCACCGTCGCGGCCCGTTGCCATTCGTCGGTAGCGCGCAGCCGCTCGGCCGCTGCCTCGGCACCGACGAAGTTCGGGATGCGCCCGTCGGCGCCCGGGAAGCGCGCGACGCGGGCCGCCGTCAGATCGCTCCACACCTCTTCGCGCAGGGCGGCCTTGGCGTCGAGCAGCGCGGGATCGCCTGCCGCGTCGTGGTCGTGGCGTCGTCGAGCCGTGGTCAGGAGCCAAGCATGGCGCACGCGCGTGCGCCGTAGACTGCCGCGCCGTGGAGGACCGCTTGACACCGGCGCTCTACCTCGAGATGACCGATCGCGATGCCGACGAGTACGCGGCGGGCCGGGTTCCCGAGGTGCTGGTGCTCCCGGGTGTCGAGCGTGCCACGTGGTGGGCAAACGTGATGCGCGACCGCGACGACCTTCCGCGCGCGCTCCCCGAGTTCGACCTGCTCGGTGTCTACGAGGTGGGCCGTGACTTCGCACCGCCGGAGGCGCCCGATGACGTGCGCGGCCACTTCTTCCGGCGTACGCCCCGACCGGGGCAGGGTCGTATCACCGGCAACCCCACGATCGGGCTCTCGCTCGTGCTGATCAGCCCGAAGCGTCCCGAACAAGCACAGGCGCTGCGCGACTGGGGCGACTTCGTCCACATCCGGCACATCGCGGAGGTGGGCGTCCCGGGCTACTCGATGATCACCCCGTACGAGAATGCCACCGGCCGCGACCCGCGGTTCATGCACTTCTACGAGATGGACACCGACGAGCCGGAAGTCGCGTTCAAGTCGATGACGCCGCTCGTGGGGCAGCGGATCGGCGCGTGGGGTACGCCCGGCTTCGAGCGCTGGGCTCGCCACGAAGCGCTGCGGATCATGTACGTGAACACGTTCCGCCGCCTCGGCGAGCGCACCGCGTGATCGATTTCTTCGAGGTCGTCGGCAACCAGCGCGCGTGTCGCGACTTCGAGGATGCGCCCCTTGATGACGATCTGATCGCGCGCGTGCTCGAAGCGGCCACGCACGCGCCGAGCGCGGAGAACCGCCAGCCGTGGGTGTTCGTCGTCGTGCGGGACGAGGCACTCCGCGTCCGCATCCACAATGTCACCGAGCGCGCGTGGGTGGATGGCGGGCGCGACTATGCCGCCGCCCGGGTGTCGCCCGACCTGCTCGCCGACGTCGACCGCGGCATCACCGGCGGTGGGTACCGCGCCGCCCCGGTGCTCGTCGTCGTGGCGGCCGACACCGAACAGGCGCACCCGGCCACGATCGGCTCATCCATCTTCCCGGCCGTCCAGAACCTCCTACTCGCAGCGAACGCGCTCGGGCTGGGCTCGGCGCTCACGACGCTGACGACCACGTTCGCCGACGAGCTGCGCGCGCTGCTCGATCTGCCCGCGCACGTCGCGCCGCAAGCCGTCGTGCCGCTCGGCCGCCCGGCCCGACGGCTGGGTCCGCCGCGACGCGAGTCGTTCGCGCGGCACACCCACCGCGACCACTACGGCACGCCCTGGTAACCACTCCGGGGACGGGTCACAGCTCGATGGTCGCCCCGTCGGCCGCACTCGACGCACGGATCGCGTCGAGCACCCGCATGCTCGCGAGGCCGTCGGCGAACGTCGGTATTGGGACCGCGTCGGGTACGGCGGTGCCCCGCGGTCGGCCAGCCACGGCTCGGTCCCGTCGATCCACACGGTGCCATGACTGCCGGCCACCCTCGTGAGGCCGGCCAGCGGACCCCACGCCGAGGCGGTCTGCTGCAGCACACCCTCGACGTCGCCGCGCAACCGGAACCTGACCGTGAAGCTGTCGTCGGCCACGCCCTCCCGCGCCGCGGTGATGGAGAGGCGCGCGCTCACCTCGGTGAACTCGCCGAGCCAGACCCGGATCTGGTCGACGACGTGCGAGCCGGACGCGCCGAGCCACCCACCGCCAGCCGACGGGTCGAACCACCATTCGGGCGTGCGCGCCGCGGGGTCTGCGACGAGCGGCACGTACTGGACCAGCGACGCGAAGCGCGGCTCGCCGATGCGGCCGTCGGAGATGGCGCGCCCGATCGTCGCGCGCTCCGTCGCCCACCGGAACTCGTGACCGACGAGATGTGTGACGCCGGCAGATTCGGCGGCCGCCAGCATCGCCTCCGCCTCGCGGGCGTCCATGGCGAACGGCTTCTCGCAGAGCACGTGGCGACCCGCGCGCGCGACTGCGATCGCGAGCTCGGCGTGCGTGTGCGGAGGCGTTGCGATCGTGACCGCTTCGACGCCCGGGAGGTGCAACGCCTCGTCGAGATCGACGAGGGCATTCGGCACGTCGAGACGCTCGGCGCGCCGCAGGGTCCGCTCGAGATCGCGCCCGACGAGCGCGGTCACCGTGAACCCGGCCGCGCGCAGTGCGGGGACGTGCACGCGGGTGCCGAACCCGGTGCCGACGACGACCGCACCGGGCGCGCCCGGCATCAGAACGGTCGCGTCACCGCGCGGGTGGGCCCGAAGCTGTGCAACGCCAGCGCATGCAGGTTGCCGAGCCCGCCACACACCATCACGAGCATGTGCTCGGGGCTCTCCACCAGATAGACCTTGCCGTCACTCGCGACACGGCCGCTCTCCTCGGCCTTACGGCGGTGCGGTTCCGGCCACCATTCGTTCGGGAGCGCGGCATGGGCATGGAGGCGCTCTTGCACGTCGATGATGTCGGGATACGACTTCGCGATGAGATCTGCCCATGGTGGCGCGATGCAGACCATGATCTCGGCGCCGTGGTGACCGGCGATGAAGGCGTTCGTACCCGGAAACGCGAGGGACTTGCCGATGATCTCGAGGAGGTCACGCCCGTTCTGGGCGACGATGTCGGCGACGTCGATGGTCCCGGTGCAGCCGTGAATCGTCACCGCGTCACCTGCCACGCCGCGCCGTTCGGCGAGCGGTGCCCAGGGTGATCGTTCCTCCCACTCCCCGACGACGATGCCGGCGACGCGGCCGGGCTGGCCGAAGACACTCTTCGACGTGACCCCGACCACCTGACCCGCGACGTTGCGCATGACCAGCCGCGTGGCTCGTCCGATCGCGGGACCCGGACCCGCGGCGCCACCGAAGCAGCCCGCGTCGTACGGGATGCCCAACCGGTCGCGCGACGGACCGTTGACGAACACACCGGGCACCACGCACGACGTCGTCGTGTTCAGGGCGAAGAGGTTCAATGCCGGCGCCGCCATCGCCTCGATCGCCGCGCACAGCAACGGCATCGAATCGGCGGGGGCGCCGGCCATCACCGCGTTGATCGCGACTTTCTCGACGGTCGCACGCCCGTTGCGTGGCGGCAGGTCGGCGAGGCACTCGTCGGGAAATCGACCGGACGCCGCCACGTGTGCGCGCACGCGCTCCTCGGTAGGTGGGATCAACGGGAGCCCATCGCCCCACCCCGCGTCGGTCGCCAGCTTCGTGAATGCGGCCGGGTCGTCGTCGACCTCGAGCCGTTTGCTCGCGAGCCATTCGATCGTGCAGCCGTCGGGACCGCAATCGACGCGCGATGCGATGCTGCTCTCGTGCGTGCTCATGTCCGATCTCGAGAGGCGTATCCGAACCCGAAGTACGACGGTGAGGTACGCATCACGTGGTTGCGCCGATCGTCGCGAGGAGCTTCGGCCAATGGTCGATCGCGATCTCGCGGACCTCGGCTTCGGGACGGGACTCGAGCGGGTACGGAAGCACGTGGACGCGCAGGCCCGTGCGGCCCGCGTTAGCCGCCATGGTGTGGGCGAGTGCCTCGAACTCCGCTGTCACGACGACGACCGCCGTCTTCCCCCGCTCGGCCGCGACCACCGTGTCGTGGACGCTCCAGGAGGTGCAGGAGCCTCAGTTGCCCAGTCCGACGATTGCGATGTCGACGTCGGTGGCGAACGTCTCGAGCTCCGCGAACGTCTGATCGCCTTCCTCCCCGATGCGGTTGCCCGCGCACCAGGTGCGCACCTCCGCGCCGGTATCGCGGAGTCGCTGTTGCCACTCGTCGATCACCCATTCGAACGACTTCCACGCGTCGTCGTAACGGATCCCGACGAGGCGGCCGCGGAGTGATCCTGCCTCCGGACCGGGCTCGGGCGTGACCTCCGGCGGCGCCGCGGTCGGGTCGAGGACCGTGATGCGACCCATATTCCCCCTTCATTCCCCCTTCGCTCGTTGCGAGCCAGGGTACCTGGCTCGCGGGCACTCGGTCGGGTGTGCCTCCGCTCGCGCTGTTCCCTGCGGCACGCGCGACGCGCCAGGATGGGTCCGTGACCGACCTCGGCTATCGCCTCTTCGATGCCGACAACCACTACTACGAGCCCCGCGACTGCTTCACCCGCTACATCGAGCCCTCGATGCGCGAGCGCGCAGTGAGAATGGCGACCGACCACCGCGGCCGCGAGGGCGTGCTGGTCGGCAACCGACCGTTCACGTTCCTGGCCGACGCCTTCCGCGACGTCGCGGCGAAGCCCGGCGCGCTGCGCGAGCTCCTCCGGACGATGAGCTCAGGCCGCATCGCGGAGAGCTCGGTCGTAGAGCCGGTGCAGCCCGAGTACGTCGACCGCGACGCACGGCTCGCGCTCATGGACCGCCAGGGCATCGAGAGCATCCTGCTGTTCCCCACGCTCGGAGTGTGCGTCGAGCACTTCATGAAGGACGATCCCGAGCAGCTGTACGCGAACTTCCATGCATTCAACCGCTGGCTCGACGACGACTGGGGCTTCGACCACGAGCACCGCATCTTCGCCGCGCCAATGCTCTCGCTCCGCGATCTCGGGCGCGCGGTCGACGAGCTCGAGTTCGTGCTCACCCACGGCGCGCGCATCATCGGGCTTCGCCCGGGACCGGCCTATGGGCGATCCCGCCGATCCGTACTTCGATCCGTTCTGGGCCCGCGTCGACGAGGCGCGCATGCTCGTCGCCTTCCACATCGGGGAATCGGGCTACAACGAGATGATGGCTCCCTTCTGGGGCGAGGAGCCGAACCCTTCGTCACACCGGCAATCGGCGTTCCAATGGACGAGCTTCTACGGTGACCGGCCGATCATGGACACCCTGTCGGCGCTGATCCTGCACAACCTCTTCGGGCGCTTCCCGAACGTGCGCTGCCTCAGCGTGGAGAACGGCTCGCTGTTCGTGCCGTACCTGCTCGCAGCCATGGACAAGATGAACGGCATGGGCCGCAACGGCCCGTGGATCGGCGGCCGGATCAACGATCGCCCGAGCGAGATCTTCAAGCAGCACGTCTTCGTGTCGCCGTACCACGAGGAGAACATCGTCGCGTTGGCGGGGATGATCGGCGACACGCAGGTGCTGTTCGGTTCCGACTTTCCTCACCCGGAGGGGCTCGCAGAGCCGCGCGACTTCGCCGAACCGCTCGCGCCGCTCGGCGACGACGCGGTGCGTCGCATCATGCGCGACAACCTCTCTGGTCTCCTGTTCGGCGAATTGGCCCCCCTATAGAGGAGGTCTCTCGCCGAGCAAGGGGCGGAGGTGCGCGGCGAGGTCGGTCGCCCACCCGACCGGGTCGTCGAGGGGCCAGCCGTGCTCGGGCAGGTCGAAGTACTCGACGGAGAGCAGGCCCGGGTAGTCGAGCTCGTCGAGCCGGCGGAGCACGGCGGCGAAGTCGACCACGCCGGTCGGATCGTCGATGTGCACCTGCGTCGAGCCCGGTCGTCCCTGCCGGAGTTGGACGTGGTCCGCATACGCGAGCAGCTCGAGCGGGTCGCCACCCCAGTCGGCGACGTGGCCGGTGTCGACGAGCAGGCGCAGTCCAGGGACCTCGTCCATCATCGCTCGAGCCGCTTCCAAGGAGTTGACGACCGCACCCGCCCACGGCTCGAGGAGCGCACCCGGCGACGCGCGCCAGTGCTTCACGGTCCACTCCCACATGCCCTCGCCGTCGCGGGGTGCCGGCGTCGTGCACCAACCGGGCTCGGGCTTCGGGTACGCCGTCGGGCAGCCCACGGGGAGCGCGAGCGACGCCGGGTCGACGCTCGTGAGCACGTCGATGTGCTCGAAGCCGAGGTCACGTGCAAGTTCGGCGCAGCGGGCGGGCTCGTCGGGCCAGAACACGACGTCGACGACGCCCAGCTGGTATCGCACCGTCGCTACTTCTGGCCTTGGTACTCCATACCCGACGGCATGACCATGCCGACGGTCTGCAAGTGCTGGCCGAGCACCTGATCGAAGTGCTCGGCGACGAGCTCGGGCGTCCAGCCGCCGTCGCGCCACATGAACGCGATCTGCTTCGGGTGCTGGAACAAGGTGTACGCGTAATCGGTGCGCCCGAGGATCTGCCCGTTGACGTGCCCAGCGCGATCAGACGCGACAAAGGCAACCAGCGGCGCGTTGAGCGACGGGTCCTGCTCCGGTGGCGGCTCCTCACCCGAACGCTCGAACAGCGACGCCGTCATGCGCGTCGCGCCCGCGGGTGCGACGGCGTTGACCGTGATCCCGTAGCGGCCCAGCTCGAGCGCCCAGATGAACGTGAGCCCCATCAGCGCGGCCTTCGCCGCTCCATAGTTGGTCTGACCGAAGTTGCCTCGAATCCCCGCCGACGACGTGATGTTGATGATGCGCCCGTACCCGGCATCCTTCATCAGCGGGGCGGCGTGGCGGGCGCAGTTGAACGAGCCCTTGAGGTGCACGGCGAGCACCGCGTCGAAGTCTTCTTCCGACATCTTCACGAGCGTGCGGTCGCGCACGATGCCCGCGTTGTTCACCAGGATGTCGATCCTGCCGAAGCTGTCGACGGCGGTCTGCACGATCCGCTGCGCGGCGTCGAAGTCGGTGACCGAGTCGTAGTTGGGCACCGCGGCGCCACCGGCCTGCTCGATCTCCTTGCAGACCTGCGATGCCGGGTCCTCTTCCGTGCCCCGGCCGTCGAGGCTCACCCCCACGTCGTTGACGACGACGCTTGCTCCCTCGCCCGCCATGCACAACGCGAACGCACGCCCGATCCCGCGGCCGGAGCCCGTGACGACCGCGACGCGTCCGTCGAGCAGGCCCACGGTGGGCTACTCGGCGACGGCCGTGGCGCTGCCGGTCAGCACCTCGACACCGTCCTGGTTGGTGACCTTGCACTCGAGATCGACGAGCCTCGCTCCCCCTTCGTCGCGCTTACCGGTGACCGTGGCCGTGCACGTGAGCGTGTCGCCCGGCCACACCTGCTTGGAGAAGCGGACCTGGAAGCGCCGCATGGCCTCCGGACCGCACCAGTCCTTGACGACGCGGGCCATGAGTCCGGCGGTGAGCATGCCGTGACCGAACACCGACGGGTTGCCCACCTGCGTGGCGATCGTGTCGTCGTGGTGCATCGGGTTGAAGTCACCGGACGCGCCGGCGTACCGCACGAAGTGCGTGCGCGTGAGGTTCTCGACGACCAGCGGCGGCGCCTCGTCGCCGACATCGACGCCGCCGTAGGTGATCGTGCTCATCTTCATGGTCGCGCTCACTCGGCGGCAGGGTACCTGCCGCCGCCCTTCGGGACGCTCGGCAGCTCCGAGCGCGGAGCGTACCCCGAAATATGACACGGCTGTCAGCCGAGCCCTACCCTCGTCCGATGCCCCGTTCGCGACGCGCGAGCACCGACGGTCAACGGAGTGCCGGCGCGGAGACACGAGCCGGATTGCCCGCACAAGGCCGTGCGCTCCGCGCGCGCGGCCGCCGCACACTCGAACGACTGCTCGACGCCGGCGCGCGGGTGTTCGCCGAGCGTGGGTACCACGCCGCGCGCGTCGACGACATCGTGAAGGCAGCGCGCACCTCGCACGGGACCTTCTACCTCTACTTCGCGAGCAAGGAAGACCTGTTCCGCGCCCTGGCGCTCGACGTCGCCGACGGGATGCTCGAGCTCGCTCGCGACCTCCCGCCGCTCACCCCGGACGGCACCGGGCTCTCGTCGCTGCGCGACTGGGTCGACCGCTTCGCCCGCCTCTACGAGCGCTCCGGCCCCGTGATCCGCACGTGGACCGAGGCCGAGATCGTCGACACGGAGTTCGGGCGCATCGGGGGTGACCTCGCGCGACAGTTCACCGAGGAGCTGACCCATCGCGTCCGAGACGCACGCGCCGCCATCGACGCCGATGTCGCCGCGCTTGCACTCGTCGCGATGATCGAGCGCGCCAACTACTACGTCACCGCGAAGCAGATCCAGGTCGGGCGGGCCGAGATGGTCGACACGCTGGCCGTGGTCATGCACGCGAGCCTCTACGGGGCACCCGTTCATGCCTGACATCGGCGGAGCGCTCCGCCGTTGTCTTCCCTGACACGGACGTCACCTCCGGAAGCTCGGGAGGACCATGCGCACGCGACCACTCGCCCTGGCAGCCGCGGTCTTGGCGGCGGGAGCGCTCGCACTCGCGTTCACGAACGGAGCGGCTGCGGCTTCGGTCGGCGCCAAGGCGAAAGCACCCGTGTGCGCCGGCAAGACCAAGAAGAAGGCCGTCAAGGCGATCAAGAAGGCCTACGACAAGGTGCTGAACGGCAGCCTGACGCTCACGCTCGACGAGAAGTTCAAGTTCGTCGAAGGGTCGGAGGACCCGGCGTTCATCGCCGTGCTCAACAACACCGCGACGAAGAACGCGGCCATGCTCAAGACGACGAGCGAGAAGGTCAACAAGGTGACCTGCACGGCCAAGAAGACGGCCGACGTGCAGTGGGACCTCGTGCTCAGCGGTCAGCCCGCCCCCGGTCTCGCACCGCCGGGATCGGCGGTGCTCGACGGCAGAGTCTGGAAGGTCAGCCAGAGCACGGTGTGCGACCTGTTCGCGCTGGCCGACCCGACGCTCGTGCAGAGCGGCCCGTGCGCCGACGTCGCCGCCGGTGGCGGCGGGTAGCGCGCCTTCCCCCGCCGGGGGTCCCCGGTTATATTCCTGACGCCATCGTCAGAGTGGAAAGCGGGGGGACCATGCGGAGACGAGCACTCGCCCTGGTGACCGCCGTCGTGGCCGCGGGTGCGCTTGCGCTCGGGACCGCCACGGAGGCCGGGGCATCTGTACGAGGGGCCAAGGCGCCCGTGTGCGCCGGCAAGACCAAGAAGAAGGCGATCAAGGCCATCAAGAAGGCCTACGACCACTTCCTCAACGGGGCGAAGTACCCCGACGCGGTCAAGGACAAGGAGCCGTACATCGAGCTCCTGAGCGGCGGCGACGTCAATGCCGCCTTGAAGGCCGACTTCGAGGCGAGCTCGGCCAAGAACGCCGCCGCAGCCGCGACGACGAACGTCGACGTCGACAAGGTCACCTGCGCGGGCAAGAAGAAGGCGGACGTGATCTTCACGCTCGTGATCGGCGGCTCGCGGGCCGAGGGCCTCGCCCCGCCCGGCGCGGCGGTGCTCGACGGCAAGACGTGGAAGGTCACGGCCGACACGCTGTGCAACCTGCAAGGGCTGGGTGACGCGACGATCCTCGAGCGTGAGCCCTGCGCGTCGGTGGTCGCCGGCGGGTAGACGCCCGACGACAGCACGACGAGAGGGGTCGCCTACGGGCGGCCCCTCTTCGTTCTCGAGGAGCGAGCGCGACTGCCCCCGTTCCCGACCGGGGTCTCGCCGTGCACCACGGGAAGGATGCTCTCCGAGACGTCGCCCAGATCCTTCGTCGCGCCCGACAGCGCCACGCGACCTTTCGCCATCACGACGACCGTGTCCGCGAGCTTGAGGGCCTGGTGCACGTGCTGCTCGACGACGAGCAGCGAGGTGCCCGCGTCGTGAATGGTCGCGAGGGTCCGGTACACCTCGTCGATGATGAGGGGCGCGAGGCCGAGTGAGAGCTCGTCGGTGATCAGCAGCCGGGGCTCGCGCACGAGCACGCGAGCCAGCGAGAGCATACGTTGCTCGCCTCCCGACAGCGTGCCGGCGAGCTGACGACGGCGCTCACCGAGATGCGGAAACAGCGTGTACGCCTTGTCGAGGGCAGCATACGACCCGCGCCTGCCGAACGACTGTCGAAAGGTGAGCGCCAGGTTCTCGTCGACCGTCAGCGTCGCGAACACCGAGCGGCCCTCGGGTGCATGGAAGATGCCGATGCGCGCGAGCCGGTAGGTGCGCTGGCCCGTGATCTCCCGGCCCTCGTACAGCAGTGATCCCCCGATCGGCGCGAGCAGCCCCGAGCAGATCCGCACGACGGTGGTCTTGCCCGAGCCGTTCCCACCGAGCAGCGCCGTCACTGAGCCCTCACCGACAGAGAACGACACGCCGAAGAGCGAGCGGAACGGCCCGTAGCTCGCCTCGATGTCGCGAAGCTCGAGGATCGGCGCGCTGTTCGAGGACGTGATACTCATATGTCCCCGAGGTAGGCCTTGCGGACGGTTTCGTCGCCGAGAACCGTCTTCGTCGGTCCGGATGCAATCAACGTGCCGAAGTCGAGCACGAAGAGCCGGGTGACGAGGCTCGACACCATCTCGACGTCGTGCTCGACGAGCAATACCGCGAACTCGTGATCGCGCTGCACCGTGGCGAGCCGCTCGGCGAGGCTTCCGGTCTCGCGCACGTCGAGACCGGACGACGGCTCGTCGAGCAGGAGCAGCTTCGGACGCGTCATCAGGGCCCGGCCCAGCTCCACGAGCCGCCCCCGGCCCAGGCTCAGCGATTCGACCGGCGAGTCGGCCTCGGCGCGGAGCCCGAGGAGCTCGATCATGCGCTCGGCCTCGTCCTGCTCGTCCGCGCTCGGGGCCGACAGGTTCAAGAGATCCTTCCAGAGCCGCCCGCTGCGGTTGCGCTGCCGCTCGGCGACCAGGAAGTGCTCGCGCACCGTCATGCCGGAGAACAGCTCGAGCCGCTGGAACGTCCGGCCGATGCCGAGACGCGCGCGCTCGAAGACCGGGAGACCGCTCAGCTCGCCCCCGTCGAAGAGCACCCTGCCCTGCTCGGGCGTGAGCATCCCGAGGAGGCAGTTGAAGAGCGTGGTCTTGCCCGCGCCGTTCGGACCGATGAGACCGACCATCTCGCCGTGCTCGACGTCGAGATCGACGCGGTCGAGCGCGGTGATGCCGGCGAACCGCTTCGTGATCCCGCGCGCCTCGAGGAGCAGCCCGCGATCGCGAGTCGGAGCGTCGGCCTCGCGGACGGTCGTGCCGGTCATGTCGCACCCCCCGCCGGGGCCGGCACGCGCTCGCGCGTGACCGGTCGGTGCACCTTCTCCTCGGGCGGCTCGTAGCTCTCGCCGCCGATCGCGAGCTCGTTGCAGGCAGCTTGTACCGCGGCGACCCACTGCACCCAGACGATCACGAAGATCGACACGATGAAGAAGACCGGCCAACCCGCGGGCGGAAAGCCCTTGTCGACGAAGTCGAGGAAGCCGAAGCCGGTCGGCTCGTTCACCGCGGTCGTGCGGAAGAACAGGAACGCGCCGGCCAGCAGGAAGCCGAACGGCGCGCGCCCTTCGCGCCAGGTGATCGGGCTCGCGAGCCAGCCGCGACGCTTCGCGATGCGCTGGATATGCACGGGCAGCAGGAAGAAGGCGACCCCGGCGATCCCGGCCGGGATGCCCACGAGCACGCAGTCGAGCAGGCTCGCGCGCGCGACCCAGCCTTGCGAGTCGAAGAGCACTCCGCCGAGCGCGCCGGCTCCGGCGCCCGCGAGCAGCAGCACCCGACTCTCCGCTACCCCACCGGCGCGGCGGAGCAGCCCGTCCGTATGCAGGATCCACACGAGCGCGAACACGAGGCTCGGCAGGATGAAGGCGAGCAGCGTGGTGCTGTGGACGGCGACCCAGTGGCCCTGGATCGGGCTGCGCACGAGGATGTACAGGAAGTACAGCGCCGGCCCGGCGAGCACGGGCACCGCCACCTTCCAGACCGGCCGGTACTGCGCCGGCAGCTCGCCCGCGAGCGCGTCGGCGCGCTTCTTCAGCGCCCGCTGGCGAATCGTGGCGAGCACGCTCTTTCGTGTCTGGAACTCGACGATGCCCTCGGGGTGGCGCGCGTACGTGATCGCCCCGAGCCCGAACCCGATGAACGCGAGCTGGAGCGGAAGGCTCAGCGCGTTCTGGATGAGCCAGGTGAACACCACGAAGCCGAGCGCGGCGTTCACCGCGCCGTCGACCGTGCGCGACCCGAGCGTCACCACGAGCACGACCCAGATCGTCCCGTAGATCGCCGGATAGCTCGAGATCGGGTTCACCGTCCCGTCCTGTATCGCCAGGAGCGCGCCACCGAGGCCGGCAACGCCGGCCGACAGGGCGAACAGCGTGATGCGCAGCGCGGTCGCGTTGATGCCGACCGAAGCTGCCGCCGTCTCGCTTCCCCGCAGCGCGCTCAGGTAGCTCCCGGTCGTCCCCTTGCGAATCAGGATCACCGCGATGCCCACGACCGCGAAGACTCCGAACACGACGAGGAACCAGATCCGGTCGCTGTGCGCGAACTCGGGACGGTGCACGTCGATCCCGAACTGGCCGCCGGAGATCGCCTCACGTTGGAAGATCACGTGCTCCGCCATCAGCGCGGCGGCGAGCGTCGCGAGCGACAGGTAGAGCCCCGAGAGCTTGGGGACGGGCCGCCCGACCATTCGGCCGATCAGTGCGGGCAGGCCGTCGATCACGAGCACGAACAGCGCGCCCGCCGCCGCCGCGACGGCTGCGCCGATCACCATCCCCAGCAGCACCGGGATATGGAGGTCCTCGGCCGCGTTGGCAAGGGTGAACCCGCCCGCGGCGGCGAAGCTCGCCTGGGCGAGCGAGATCTGACCGCCCAGACCGGTGAAGATCGTGATCGAGAGGAAGATCACCGCGAGCACGAACGCGTCGGTCAATTGGCGAACCCAGAACGGACTGACGAGGAACATCATCGCCAGCAGGAACCCGGTGATGAACACCGGGAACGCGATGCGCGATGCCCGTTGGAGCGCCTCGTCCTTGTACTCGTGGGCCATCGCCGGTGGCGGCGGGTCGACCCCCGCCAGCGGGTCGGTCACCGTCTTCGTCTCGCGCAGCCGGGGCCAGAAGACGAGGAGCAGGAAGAGCAGGAGGAACGGGAACGAAGGACGGATGTCCTTCGCGATCTCGCTGCTCGGACCGACGATGTCGGGCAGCGCTCGCTCGCCGACTCCCATGAGCAGGCCGCCGAGGAGCGTCAGCGGGATGCTCTGGAAGTACCCCACCGCGGCGGCCGCAATGGCGGCCACGATGAGCAGGATGTAGATGTTGCCGTCGAGCACGAAGTAGAGCGGCGCGAGCATCACGCCCGCGAGCCCGGCCAGCAGGCTCGAGAGCATCCACGCGACCATGCTCACGCGGTCCGAGTCGACACCCGCGAGCTCGACCATCCTCGGGCTCTCGACCACCGCGCGCATCTGGAGCCCGGTCGCCGTGTAGCGGAACAGGATCCCGAGGAGCAGGACCGCGACCACGGTCACGAGCATGTTGGTCATGCGATCGGCGGAGATGAAGTAGTCGCCGATCTTGAAGCTGCCGAGCGCGGGCTTGAAGCCCAAGCTCCTCCACAGCGACCATCCGCCGGGCTTCATGCCGATCATCTCGGCGACCCGCGGCGGGTTCTCCCCGGGCTGGTAGCCGAACAGCGCGCGCACGATCTCCGGCATCGCGACGAGCAAGCCGAGCGCGGTGACGAGCTTGACCACCCACGACGCCGTCCGCATGTAGCGGAACAGCGAGCGGTCGAGGAGCAACCCGACGAGCGGGCTCACGACGAGCACCGCCACGATGAAGGCCGGCCACAAGCCCCAGCCCGAGTTCTCGACGAGCTGATAGAACAACGCGCCCGCGAGGAACGCCTGCGCGCTGAACGCGAGGTTGAAGACTCCTGACGTCTTGTAGGTCAGGACGAGGCCGACCGCGACGAGCGCGTACACGCACCCGACCGGAAGGCCCTCGATCAGCCACTGGATCTGCTGGTCCACGCCGACCTACGCCCGCGGGCTCGCCGTCAGGATGCTCGTGCTCCTCTCGCTAGGGCGCCGGGGGCGTGCTCTCGGTCGGCGCGGTCTCCCCCGGCTTCAGCGGCCGGTAGTACGGGCTGTCGAGGTTGTCGGGCTGCCCGTTGTCGGGGTAGCACACGAACGGCTGGCCCGGCTTGCCGAAGCGCGGGACGAACTTCCCGTTCTTGGCTTCCACGTACGCGTTGCATGCCTCCTTGGCAGGCCCGTGGCCATCGGTCGGCCAGTTGATCGGCGGCAGCATCCCGTCGGCCGTCCAGCCGGTGATGCCGTTAATCGCGGCGATGACCGACTGCTGCGTGAAGTTCTCGCCCGCCTTCTTGATGCCCTCGACCAGCAGCGCCGCGTTGATCCACCCGGCCTGCGACTGCTCGCTCGGCTTGATCCCGCGCTGCTTCATCGCCTTGAGGTACGCCTTCGTGCCGTCCGGCAGCTGCTTGCCCTGCCAAGGCGCGAAGGCGAGCCCGAAGATCCAGCCGTTGAGCTGGTCGCCGTACTTCTCGATGGTCGACTGCCGGTAGCCCTCCGGCGCGTAGAACTTCACGCCGGTGATGCCGGCCTGGCGCATCTCCTGCGAGATCTTGAACGCGCCGCCGAAGTCCATACAGGTGGTGACGTACTTCACCCCGGCGTCCTTCATGGATTGCACGTCTGCGCTCGCGTCCTGGAACCCGAACTGGAGGCTCCGGTCCTCGAACGCGACGTCGATGCCGTACCTCTGGAAGGTGGCCTTCGTGCCGTCACCGCAGGCGGTCGAGCTCGGGTGGCTGTACGTGAGGATCGCGCCCTTCTTGATCCCGAGCTCGTGCGCGATCACCGCGGGGGAGAGCGCCGGACACTTGAAGCAGAGGTAGGACCCCTTCTCGCCGAAGATGCTCTTGCGCGGGCACTGCTCGAACGTACCGCTCGGGCCGGCGACGTTGGGGGAGGCGTCCTCGATCGCGTTGACCTCGGCCTGCGTGCCGCAGTACCCGGCGTCGATGTTGTAGCCGAACGACGGGATGTTGTTGTCGGCCAGGTACTTGGCACCCGCGAACGAGTTCGTCTCGATCGGGAGGACAGCAAACACCTTCTTGTCCTCGACGAGAGAGCGTACGGCCCGGATGTTCCCCGAAGGCGCGCCCTGGTCGTCGAGCTGGGCGACGAGCTTCAGCTTCTTGCCGAAGACGCCGTCCTCCTTCTTGTTGACGAGGTCGAAGTAGGCCTTCGCGCCGGCGAAGCCGTCCTGGTACGGCACGTTGAGGACGCTCGGTGGGCTCGCGAGCCCGCCGACGCGGACCTCCTTGTCCGTGACACCGGGGCGACCGCCGCCCTGTGCTCCCACCGGGGACACGCTCACGAGACCACCGGCCACCACGGCCGCCGCCACCAGTGCCCCGATCCGCCGCATCCGCCATCCCCCCTCTTCGGGCCGCCGCCAGGACGGCGCGCGCACTCTAGCGAGGAATTCCCTGACGCTCACGTCAGGAACCGGTACCGGGCTGCGCGCGACGATGACCGGATGGCCGATGACCGGGTGGCGCGAACGCTGGTGACGTTCCACGCGCACCCGGACGACGAGTCGATCGCGACGGGCGGCGTGATGGCCAAGGCAACCGCCGCGGGCCACCGCGTCGTGCTGGTGGTGGCGACGAAGGGCGAAGTCGGCGAGGTCGACGACGGTGTCCTCGCCACCGGCGAGTCACTCGCCGACCGGCGCGTGGCCGAGACACTCCGCGCGGCCGACATCCTGGGCGTTGCCCGGGTCGAGTTCCTCGGCTACCGGGACTCGGGCATGGCGGGAACCGCCGACAACGACGTCCCCGGGTCCTTCTGGTCTGCAGATCTCGACCAAGCCGCGGCGCGGCTGGCCGTGCTGCTCGAGGAGGAGCACGCCGACGTGTTGACGGTCTACGACGAACGTGGCGGGTACGACCATCCCGACCACATCCAGGTGCACAACGTCGGAATCCGGGCCGCGCAGCTCGTCGGTACCGCGCGGGTCTACGAGAGCACCGTCAACCGCGACTACATCCGCGACCTCATGACACGCCGCCGGGAGGACCTCCTCGCCGAGGGGATCGCGATGCCCGGTGGCACAGACATCCCCGATCCCGAGCAGTTCGACGTGGGCGTTCCTGCCGAGCGGATCACGACGACTGTCGACGTCCGCGACTTCGTCGAACGGAAGCGCACCGCGCTCGCCCAGCATGCGAGTCAGGTCGACGAGAACTCCTTCTTCCTGGCGATGCCGATGGACGCCTTTCGGGAGACATTCGGGTGGGAGTGGTTCATCCGTCGCGACGCCCCACCCGGGCTGCGCGAGGCGTCGCTGTTCGACGGGCTCGACGGAGCGCGGTCGTAGCGCCATGGACTGGGCTTTGCTCGCCCTCGGCGCGGTAGCCGTCCTGCTCGCGGCCGACGCGCTCCACCCACCGCGCGTCTGGCTCATCTTGTTCCCCGCGTTCCTGGTCGGCCTCGCGGTGTGCGAGGGCGCCGGCTGGGCCCTCGCCATGCTGATCGCCGCGGTCGCGACGCTGGCGTCGATGGGGGCGCTCGGATCGTGGCCCGGATGGATGGGGCTCGTGCTGGCCGGGATGGCGGCGGCGGCGCTCGTCCGCGCGCTCATGCTGGCGCGGCGCGCGCCGGCGGTCTTCGACGAGGCGCTCGGGCAGCTCGATGGGGGCCCGCCGTCCGTGTACACGAGGACATGGCGCGATGTGGTTGCTCCGCTGTGGTTCGCCGACCCGCACGTGGAGCGGATCGCCAACATCCGGTACGCGGAGGGAGCGGGCCGCCGTCACCTGCTCGACGTCTACCGCTCCAGGGACGGCACGTCGGACGCGCCGGTGCTGCTCCAGATCCACGGCGGCGCGTGGATGTTCGGATCCAAGCGCACCCAGGGGCGTCCGCTGATGAACCGCCTCGCCCGACACGGCTGGATCTGCGTCGCGATCAACTACCGGCTCAGCCCGCGGGTCCGCTACCCCGAGCACCTCGTCGACTGCAAACGTGCGATCGCGTGGATCCGGGCGCACGCAGCCGAGTACGGCGGCGGCCCGGATCGCGTCGTGGTGACCGGTGGTTCGGCAGGTGGGCATCTGGCCGCGCTCGTCGCGCTGACCGCGAACGAGCCGGCGCTCCAGCCGGGATTCGAGGAGGTCGACACGTCGGTGCTCGCGAGCGTACCGATGTACGGGGCGTACTCGCTCGCCGAGCTCTTCACGTTCGCCGGGACCGGCCGCCGCGTCGGCGCGTGGATGGGGCGGCTGGTGACCGGCGGCAACCTGGTGACCGAACGAGAGCTCTTCGAGCGCGCGTCGCCGATCTTCGCGGTGCGCCGAGACGCCCCGCCGTTCCTCGTGGTGCACGGCACCGCCGACAACATGGTGCCGGTCGAGCAGGCGCGGCACTTCGTGCTCTCCCTGCGCGAGCACTGTCCCGAGACGATCGTCTACGTCGAGCTGCCTGGCGCACCCCACGCGTTCGACGTGTTCCACTCGGTGCGCGCCGACGCTGCCGGTGTCGCGATCGAGCGGTTCCTCATCTGGGTCCTTGCCGGCTCACCCGGGGACGACGAACGATCCGCAGTCGCCGGTACCGGAGCGAGCGGTCGGACGACCATGGCGCGTACGGCGCCATCGTGAGGGCGGCGAGTGCCAGGAGCACCGCGTCGTAGTTGACGCGCCAGCCGTTGAAGTCGTGCCAGGCCTGGTCGCGGTCGTCCTTGAGCGGCAGCCTCGCGTCCTCCAGGACGCGGCACGCCTCGTCGAACTCTTCCCGAGCGATGCTGATCGGGTCGGTCGGCGCGGGATCAGGGTCGTACTGGATCCCGAACACATCCCCGACTGCACGGAGCGCGGTAAAGCCACCGCGCACCAAGGCGCCGGCGTTGGGCGACCACGGCACCGCGCACACCGAGTTGTAGAGCGACGCCGCGTCGAGCACCGCACCGGCTGCGGTGACCCACGAGCGGTCGTGGCGTGGAGACCGGAAGAAGCTGAGAATGGCGAGCGACGTGTGTGTCTCCTCGAGCTCGGCGAACCAGGTCGACCACTCGACCCACAGCTCGTCGAGGAGGTTGAAGCGCTGCATGCGCTGCGCCCGGGTCAGGATCTCCACCCCCGACGGCGGGTTGCCACCGCGCACGGCGAGGCGCGCGACCAGCACCTCGCGGCGCGAGAACGCGTTGTAGATGGTCGGGAGGTAGGCGATCAGCAGCGCGAGGACCGCGAGCCCGGCAGCCGACTCGGTGAAGACGAGGATGTCGCTCGGGAGGTTGTCCGGCGGGGTCACGAAGCCGAGCGTGAACAACGACGACCCGCTCAACTTGAACGCCTGCCGCCAGCTGTCGACCGAGATCGCGCGGAACAAGCAGACATAACCCGCGAAGACGAGCGTGATCCACACCAAGACCAGCACGAGCAGACCGAGAGGCGCGTACAGAGCCATGATCCGGTCACGGCGTTCGTAGGTACGGGACTCGCGCGCGAAGAAATTGAACCCCTGTCTGAGGGTGACGAACACGAAGCGCGTCAGCAGCGTGGTCACACCGCGCGGCAACACGAACGTGCGCAGTGCCGAGTCGAACACCGCGAAGATCAGCGCCACACCGAGCAGCACGAGCATGACGTCTCCGGCGACGTCCACCATCTCTATGGCCTCGCTCGCTCGGCGAATAGCACCGGGCTACCCGTCCTCGACCCGAAGGACCGCTCGCTCGGCATTCACTCGTCCTCGGCGACTCGAGGCCGCGCCCGGGCGCGCTTGACCTCGCTGCGGCGTCGCTTCGCATCGAGGCGCGCGCGGCGCGCCGCGGCGCTCGGCCCTGTCGCACGACGAGCGGGTGCAACCGCGAGGCCATTGGCGAGACGCCGCCGAAGCCTCTCGAGGGCGATCTCCCGGTTACGCGCCTGGGAGCGAGCGTCGGCCGCGGTCGCGCGCACGACCGGTCCCAGGCGCTCGAGCACGCGGGCCCGTTGCCGGGGACCGAGCGCCCGGGAGGCCCGGACGTCGAAGCGCACCTCCACCCGCGTGTCGGAGGTGTTCGCGTGCTGGCCGCCGGGACCACCCGAGCGGGTGACCCGCCACCTCAGCTCGCTGAGCGGGATCCGGCAGGTCGGCGTCACCCGCAGCACGCGCTCCATGTCTATGGCCTCGCTCGCTGCGTCACGTACCGACGCTATTGGCCGGTCGCCGGTGCCGGCACGCTCCAGCCGCCACGCCGACCCGCGATTGACAGTGACGCGAACGCTTCTAGAGTGGCGACACCGTGACGGCCGTCACATCCGCCACGAGAGCACACACGCGGCCCGGCGCCACCGGCGCCGGCACAGGGGGGTTAGCAGTGGCCGACTCCGACCGGCACACACCACAGCGCCGCCTGAGCCGTCTGGCCGCGGTCGCGGCGTCCGTCGCGATGGCCACGGTCGCGTTCGCCACTGCGGGTGGCGCGTCGACGTCGGACCGCGCCCACGCGCAGAAGAGCGGCGGCGAGGTCAGGTTCGGCATCGAGGCCGAGACCGAGCAGGCCAACGGCTACTGCCTGCCCCGGTCCCAGCTCGCGATCTCCGGCATCCAGGTCGCGGATGCCGTGTACGACACGCTCACCGTACCCAACGGGAAGGGTGAATTCGTGCCGTACCTCGCGAAGTCGGTCGAGCCGAACGCGGACTTCACGGAGTGGACGATCACCTTGCGTGACGGCGTCAAGTTCCACGACGGCACCGCGCTCGACGCGAACGCGGTGAAGCTCAACCTCGACACGTACGCGGGGAGGAACAATCCTCCGCAGGCTGCGCCGCTGTTCTCCAACATCCTGAAGGACGTCTACGACCACGCGGACGTCGTCGACCCGCTCACGGTGAAGGTCACGCTCAAGCAGCCGGTGCCGAGCTATGCCGCGTACCTGTACGGCACCGGCCGCGTCGGCATGGTCGCCCCGGCGCAGCTCAACGCGGGCGGCGCCTGCACGAACACGCTGATCGGCACCGGTCCGTTCGTCTGCAAGCCCGGATGCTGGCGGCCGAACGAGAGCCTCACAGTGGAGAAGAACCCCGACTACTGGCAGAAGGGCTACCCGAAGGTCGACAAGATCACGTTCGTGCCGGTCATCGAGGCAGCCCAGCGGGTCACCGAGCTCGAAGGTGGCCAGCTCGACATGATCCACGAGGACAGCGCCCAGCAGATCGACCAGCTCGACCGGAAGCGAGGCGACTTCAACCTGCTCATCCAGAAGCCGGGCCTGCGCGAGATCCGCTACTACTTCGTCAACGCCGGCAAGCCGCCGTTCAACGACCCGGACGCACGCAAGGCGCTGGCGATGGCCATCGACCGCGACCACATCAACTCGATCACGAACAAGGGCCTGTTCGAGGTCGCCGGCGGCATCATGGACAGCGAGGTACCCGGTTACCTGAAGAACGCGGGCATCCCGAAGCACAACCTGAAGAAGGCGAAGCAGCTCGTCGACAAGGTCAAGGCCGCGAACGGGGGCAACTTCAGCGTCGACCTGCTGACGACGACTGATCCGGAGACCCTGAACGAGGCGCAGCTGCTCAAGGAAGACCTCGACAAGGCGGGCATCGACGCCACGATCTCGCCCACCGACCAGGCCACGCTGATCAACCGGGCGATCCAAGGTGACTACGGGATGTTCCTGTGGCGGAACCTCCACGGTGGGAACCCCGACCACCCCGACGTCGACCTCTTCCCGTGGTTCGGGAAGGAATCGCTGGTGAACTTCGGTCACATCAACGACGATCACCTCGAGGGCGACCTGAAGCAGGGTCGTAACTCCAACGATCCATCCGACCTCAACCGCATCTATCAGGACGTGAACCGGACGATCTCCAAGAACGTGTACGTCCTCCCGATGTGGTACGTGGACTGGACGATCGCGACCGCCAAGGACGTGAAGGTCCCGTTCCCGAAGCTGCCTGACGGAGGAGGCAAGCCGCTCTTCGTCTACGGCCGGATCCCGGTCCTCGGGATCTCGAAGTCGTAGACGAGGGGAACCCGGAAGAGCTGACCAGGGAGAGGCGGCCCGACCGTGGACACAGCACGATTCGTGGCGACGCGGCTGGTCCAGCTGGTCGTCGTGCTGTGGCTCGTCGCCACGTTCACGTTCTTCCTGATCCGGCTCCTTCCCGGTGACCCGGTCACGGTCATCGCCCCCAACCAGGTGGGGCCCGAGGGCAAGAAGATCGCGGCCGAGATCCGCAAGGATCTCGGCCTCGACAAGCCACTCATCGAGCAGTACGGCAACTACCTCGGTGACGTCGCCCGGCTCGATCTCGGGAAGAACTACGGCTCCGACACGCCGGTGACCGACACCCTGAAGCAGGCGTTGCCGGTCTCGCTCCAGCTCATGATCTACGCGCAGGTCATCGCGCTGGCATTCGCGATCCCGCTCGGGATCTTCACGGCATACCGCGCCGGCACGCGGGCGGACCGCGGCATCAACGCGACCGCCTTCGGACTGCTCGCACTCCCGAACTTCGTGCTCGCCCTCGTGCTGTCGTTCGTCATCGGAGCCAAGCTCAAATGGTTACCCACATCGGGATATGCGCCAGGCTGGCTCGATCCGCTCTTCGACTCGACCCGCAGTCCCGACCTCGGTCAGCACTTCCAGGACATGATCCTGCCCGCGATCACACTCGCGGTCGGCCAGATCGCGGTGTACATGCGGCTGCTGCGCAGCGACATGATCGCCACGCTCCAGGAGAACTTCATCACGATGGCGAAGTCGAAGGGCATCCCGAATCGCCGCATCCTCTGGCGACATGCCCTCCGTCCGTCGAGCCTCACCCTGCTGACCGTCGCCGGCCTCAACGTCGGCGCGCTCATCGGCGGCGCCGTAGTCGTCGAGGTGATCTTCGGAATGCCCGGCATGGGCCTCAAGATCGTGCAGGCGATCCGGGCTCGCCAGTACATCGAGCTCCAGAGCCTCGTCCTCGTGATCGCCGTGTTCTTCGTCCTGCTCAACTTCCTCGTCGACTTCATGTACAGCGTCCTCGACCCAAGGATCCGACGTGCCCGCGTCGCCACCTGACTCGCCCTCCGGCGCGCTGCTCGAGGAGGAGCGAGAGCACCCGGGGATGGTCGCGGGCGACGCCGGGCTCCTCCCGGTCGCCGCGGTCGAGGCAGACACATCGGGTCGCCGCAAGGGCCTCGGCATCGGCGCATGGCTCGCGATCGGCTGGCTGGCGCTCATCGTCTTCGCGGCGGTCTTCGCGCCCCTGTTGCCCGTCGGCGACCGCGACACGAGCATCGTGCTCCACCGCCCGTGCCCGAAGGTGGAGGGCTTCAACGGCACGCTCCGAGAGAAGTGCGACATCGCGCGCCAGGGCCCCTTCGCCGACGAAGGGACCGCGCGCGGCTACCTGCTCGGCGGTGACGGGAACGGGCGCAGCATGCTCGCGAGGCTCGTGTACGGGGCGCGCACGTCGCTGCTCGTCGCGACCGGGGCGGTGTTCTTCGGCTTCGTGATCGGGGGCAGCCTCGGCATGCTCGCGGGATACTTCGGTGGCCGGGCCGACACGGTCCTCACGGGGTTCTTCAACGTGTTGCTCTCGATCCCCGCGATCGTGCTGGCACTCGCGCTCGTCGCGTTCCTCCAGCAACCCGGCGGCCAGTCGGGAGGGTCGGGAAGCGCGCTCCCACCCGAGCTCATCCTCATCATCGCGATCGGCATCGTCGCCATTCCCTTGCTGGGTCGCATCACACGGGCGAGCGCGCTGAGCTGGTCACAACGCGAGTTCGTGCTCGCAGCACGAGCGCAGGGCGCCAAGAGCTTCCGCATCATGGTCCGCGAGGTGCTGCCCAACGTGCTGCCCGCGATGTTCTCGATCGCGCTCCTCGGCATCGCCGTGGCCATCGTCGCGGAGGGCACCCTCAGCATCCTCGGCGTCGGCGTGAAGCCGCCGACGCCGTCGTGGGGCAACATCATCGCGGTCGACCGTGACCTGCTCCTCGGTGGCGCACCGCACGTCGTGCTCGAGCCGGCGCTCCTGATCTTCCTCACGGTGCTCGCGCTCAACTTCCTCGGCGACGTCGTGCGGGCACGCTTCGACGTGCGGGAGGCCGGGATTTGAGCGCCGCGCGTTTCGGCGAGACGGAGTACGAAGGTCCACTCCTCGAGGTCACCGATCTCGAGACGTTCTTCGAGACCGACCGTGGGCTCGTACGCGCGGTCGACGGCGTCTCGTTCACGCTCGAACGCGGCAAGACGATCGGAATCGTGGGCGAGTCAGGCTCGGGCAAGACCGTCCTGTCCCGTTCGATCATGAACCTGCAGCCCAAGCGGGGCGTCGTCCGCAGCGGCTCCGTCAAGTTCGAGGGCAAGGACCTGCTCGGCCTCTCGGATCGTCAGATGCGTGCGTACTGGGGCGCGCAGATGTCGATGATCTTCCAGGACCCGATGACGTCACTGAACCCGGTGATGAAGATCGGGAAGCAGATCACCGAATCGATCCGTGAGCACCTGGAGGTCTCGCGCGATTACGCCCTGGAGCTCGCCGAATCGCTCCTGTCGTCGGTACGGATCCCCGAGCCGACCCGGCGGCTCAAGGACTATCCGCACCAGCTCTCCGGTGGCATGCGCCAGCGCGTGTGCATCGCCGTTGCGCTCGCCTGCGGCCCGAAGCTGCTGTTCGCCGACGAGCCGACGACGGCACTCGACGTGACGGTCCAGGCACAGGTGCTCGACCTCGTCCAGCAGCAGCAGCGTGAGCGGTTCATGTCGGTCGTCTTGATCACGCACGACCTCGGGGTGGTCGCCGGGCGGGCCGACGAGATCGTCGTGATGTATGCAGGGCGCGTCGTCGAGAAAGCTCCGACGAGCGTGCTGTTCACGGACATGAAGATGCCGTACACCGAGGCGCTGCTGTCGTCGATCCCCAAGCTCGACGAGGCCAGCCACACCCGGCTCGCGACGATCCCGGGCCGGCCGCCCGACCTCGTGTCGCCGCCTCCGGGTTGCAAGTTCGCACCCAGGTGCGCATACGTGCAGGAGAAATGCCTCGAGGAAGAGCCTCCGCTCGTACCGTCGGGCAAGCCGGACCACGAGTTCCGCTGCTGGTTCCCGGTCGGGACTCCCGAGGGCAAGGAGGCCTTCGAACGGAACCGGCGCGCCGGGCTGATCACCGCCGCCGCGCTCGCGGGCGAAGCGCCACCGCAGGCAGTCGACGACACCGTCAGCGTGACGAGCACGTGAGCACGACTCCGCCGTCCACGCCGGCGCGCTCGACGACCGCGGCGGCTGCACTGCTGTTCCTCGACGCGGCGGCCCTTCTCGTCGGTGGCATCCTGCTGGTGGCGAGCGCGATCGACTCGTACCACCTGTTCGGGGTCAGCGCGTACTCCAACATCGACTCGGGTCGAGCCTTCGTCGGCACGCTCGCGATCGTGCTCGCGGGCGCGGAGGGATACGTCGCGTACCGCCTCTTCCAGCGCTTCGCCTGGGCCCGCACCGTCGCGATCGCCTTCGCCGTGCTCACCTTGCTGAGCGCGTTCGACGGTGGCGCGCTCGCGATCGTGTCGAGTGTGCTCCTCGGCGGTGCGCTCCTGGTCCTGCTCCTGCTGCCCTCCACCGCGGCCGACGTGAGTCCGCTCGGCCCCGGGGTGCCGGTGGTGCCGACCGTCGCGGCCGGCCGCGACGAGGCGTTCCCGCACCTCCGTCCGTCGGATCGGTCGCTGCTGCGGGTCGAGCATCTCTTCGTCGAGTTCCCCGTAGGTCACACCGGCCTCAAGGTGCACGCGGTCAGCGACGTGAGCCTCGACATCCTCGAGGGAGAGACCGTGGGCCTCGTCGGCGAGTCGGGGTGTGGCAAGTCGACGACCGGCCGGGCCATCATCCAGCTGCCGCCGCCGGTCGCAGGCAGCGTGCGGTTCGACGGTCAGGAGCTCACAAGGCTCCACGGCGAGTCGCTCCGCCGGGTACGGCCTCGCATGCAGATGATCTTCCAGGACCCGATCTCGTCGCTGAACCCTCGCCGCCGCGTGCGCGAGATCGTGGCCGAAGGCCTTCAGATCTGGAGCAAGGGCGACAAGGCCACGATCGCCAAGAAGGTCGACGAGGTGCTGGAGTCGGTCGGCATCGACCCGGTCAACGGCGGACGCCGCCCGCACGAGTTCTCCGGAGGCCAGTGCCAGCGCATCTCGATCGCGCGCGCCGTGGTCACCGATCCGAAGCTGATCATCTGCGACGAGCCGGTATCGGCCCTCGACGTGTCGGTGCAGGCGCAGATCATCAATCTCCTCGAGGACATGAAGCAGCGCTACGGGCTGACGATCGTGTTCATCGCCCACGACCTGGCCGTCGTCAAGAACGTCAGCGACCGCGTCATGGTCATGTACCTCGGGAAGCTCGTCGAGGTCGGGAAGCCCGACGAGATGTACGTGCGCCCCGCGCACCCCTACACGGCTGCGCTGCTCGCCGCGATCCCTGTACCCGACCCGCAGGTCCGCCCGGACGAGGAACGCGTGCTCGGTGGCGAGATCCCGTCGCCGATGTTCCCGCCGAGCGGGTGCCGGTTCCGGACGCGCTGCCCGAAGTCGCAGCCGGTCTGCGCGCAGGAGGAGCCGGTGATGCGCGAGATCGGGGTGAACCAGTTCGTCGCGTGCCACTTCCCCGTCGAGCCGGGCGAGGAGCTCGACTTCCACCAGCCCGGGCCCGGTGCCGTGATCCCGAACGAAGCGGTCGGCACCGACGGCCGAGCAGAGCCGGCCACCGCAACGGCGCCGACGGCGTAGCCCGACGGATCCTGCTGTCTGCAGCCGTTGCGGACGGCGTCACCGGTGGACGGCTCGAGGCCGGCACGCCGGCTTACGCGGCGGTCAGCACCTCGGCCGTCTCGAGGGCGATGCCGAACACGTCGCTCACGTCGTCGACGAGGTGGAACGTCAGGGCATCGCGGACGACCTCGGGCACGTCGTCGAGGTCGGGTCCGTTGCGCGTCGGCAGGATCACCGTGGTCAGACCGGCGCGTTGGGCGGCGAGCACCTTCTGCTTCACACCGCCGATCGGCAGCACTCGTCCCTGCAGCGTGACCTCTCCGGTCATGCCGATGTCGCTCCGCACCGGTTGCCCGGTGAGCAGGCTCGCCAGCGCGGTCGTCATCGTGATGCCCGCTGACGGACCGTCCTTGGGCACCGCACCCGCGGGCACGTGGAGATGGAAGCGCCGTCGCAGCGAGTCCGGCGCGATCCCGAGGTCGGCCGCGTGCGCCTGGACGTACGACAGGGCGATCTGGGCCGACTCCTTCATCACGTCGCCCAGCTGCCCGGTGAGCGTCAGTCCGGGCTCCCCGTCCATCACCGACGCCTCGATGAAGAGCACGTCGCCGCCGGTGCCGGTGACCGCCAAGCCGGTTGCCACGCCGGGCGTCGCGGTTCGATCGGCGACCTCGTTGAAGAACCTGGCGCGCCCGAGCGCGTCGCGAACGAGCTGTTCATCGACCTCGACCGGCGAGCGCGCGTCACCACTGACGAGCTGCGCGGCGACCTTGCGGAAGAGCTTCCCGATCTCGCGCTCGAGGTTCCGCACGCCGGCTTCGCGTGTGTAGTCGGTGACGATGAGCCGGAGCGCGTCGTTACCAACCACCACGTCGTCGTCGCGCAGGCCGCTGCGCTCGCGCTGACGCGGGAGCAGATGGTCGCGCGCGATCGCGACCTTCTCGTCCTCGGTGTACCCATCGAGCCGAATGACCTCGAGCCGGTCGAGCAGCGGCCCGGGGATCGTCTCGGCAACGTTGGCCGTCGCGAGGAACAGCACGTCGGACAGGTCCAGATCGACGTCGAGGTAGTGGTCACGGAAGGTGTGGTTCTGTGCAGGGTCGAGCACCTCGAGCAGCGCGCTCGACGGGTCTCCGCGCCAGTCGGCGCCGACCTTGTCGACCTCGTCGAGCAGCACCACCGGGTTCATCGTCCCGGCCTCGGTCAGTGCGCGCACGATGCGGCCCGGCCGCGCACCTACGTAGGTCCGGCGGTGACCACGGATCTCGGCTTCGTCCCGGATGCCGCCCAGTGCGATACGCGTGAACTTCCGGCCGAGCGCGCGCGCGACCGACTCACCGAGTGACGTCTTGCCGACGCCGGGCGGGCCGACGAGGGCGAGGATCGCCCCTCCGCCCCGGCCCTTGGTCTCCCCGAAGCCCCGTTCCGCGCGCAGCTTGCGTACGGCCAGGAACTCGACGATGCGATCCTTCACGTCATCGAGCCCGGTGTGGTCCTCGTCGAGGATCCGGCGCGCGTCCGGGACGTCGAGGTTGTCGTCGGACCGCTCGCGCCAGGGCACGTCGAGCAGCGCGTCGAGCCAGGTCCGGATCCAGCCGTGCTCCGGGCTCTGGTCACTCGTGCGCTCCAGCCGATCGACCTCGCGCGTCGCCGAATCGCGCACCGCTTCGGGCAGGCCGCCCTCGTCGATGCGACGCCGGTACTCCGCGATGACGTCATCGTCTCCGTCGTCACCCAGCTCCTTCTTGATCGCGGCGAGCTGCTGGCGCAGCAGGAACTCCCGCTGCTGGCGCTCCATGCCATCGGTCACCTCGGAGCGAATCTTCTCGGCGACCTCGAGCTCGGCGAGTGCGTCGCGAGCCCAGGCGACGACCTTCTCGATTCGAGCCTCGACCTCGACGGTCTCGAGCAGCTCGACCTTGCGCTCGGCCGGCAGGTCCGGCCACCACCCGGCCGTGTCGGCGAGCGCACCGGGGTCGGTCACACCTTGCAGCGCCTCACGCAGCCGCCCGGAACCCAGACGCTCGGCAATCGCGCTGACGATCGCCCGGTAGTCGCGCGCCAGCTCACGCGCCCGCTCGGTCGGTTCCGCGTCGTCGGGGGCCTGCTCGACCTCGACCCACAGACCCGCGCTCGTACCGGCCACGCCGACGCCGACGACGGCACGGTGCAGCCCGCGCAGCACCAAGGCGCGGATGCCGTTCGGCAGCTCCCCCGCGCTCTCGATGCGGGCAACGGTGCCAACGCGCGCGTAGCGCCCGTCGAGGCGCGGGACGAGCAGCAGCAGCCCGTCGCCCTCGGTCGCCGCGTCGGCGGCGGCGCGGGCCTCGTCGGTCTCGAGCGCGAGCGTGACCACCATCTGCGGCAGCACGACGCCAGTGCTGAGCGGCAGCAGCGGAAGAGTCAGTCGCTCGGCGGTATCCGGCACGGTGAGGCCTCCTGATGATTACAGGATTACCCCCGTTGCAACCACGGGCCGTGGGCCCGCATTCCCGACCCTTCCGATCGGATTTTGGGGCCCGACCCGCCGGGCCCGCCGCGTCCGGGCGACGGCTTCTTGCCGGTGGTCACTCGGGCCGGGTCATCCTCTCCGGGCGCACGAGCGCGTCGAACTTCTCGGCGGTCAAGTGGCCCAGGCGGACCGCCGCGTCCTTGAGCGTGAGCTGGTGCTCGTGAGCGTGCTTGGCGATCTCCGCCGCCTTGTCGTAGCCGATGTGCGGCGTGAGCGCGGTGACGAGCATCAGCGAGTTGCCGACGTGCTCGGCGATCTGCTCCTCGTTCGCCTCGAGGCCTTCGACCGCGAAGCGACGGAAGTTCGAGCAGGTATCGGTGAGGAGCGCGACCGAGTGGAGGAAGTTGAAGATGATGACCGGCTTGAAGACGTTGAGCTCGAAGTTGCCCTGTGAGCCGGCGAAACCGATCGTGACGTCGTTGCCCAGCACCTGGGTGCAGACCATCGTCATCGCCTCGCTCTGGGTCGGGTTGACCTTCCCGGGCATGATCGACGACCCGGGCTCGTTCTCGGGCAGCACGAGCTCCCCTACTCCGGCGCGCGGGCCGCTCGCCAACCAGCGGATGTCGTTGGCGATCTTCATGAGCGAGACCGCCAGGGTCTTCAGGGCACCGCTCGCGAACACCAGGGCGTCGTGCGAAGCGAGCGCGGCGAACTTGTTGGGCGCGCTGACGAACGGCAGCCCCGTGAGCTCGGCAATCTTCGCTGCGCAACGCTCGGCGAACTCGGGATGCGTGTTGAGCCCGGTGCCGACGGCGGTCCCGCCGATCGCGAGCTCGTAGAGCCCGGGCAACGTGGCCGCGATGCGGGCAAGGTCGGCGTCGAGCTGCGCGACATAGCCCGAGAACTCCTGCCCGAGCGTCAGCGGCACGGCGTCCTGCAGGTGCGTCCGCCCGATCTTCACGATGTCGGAGAACTCCTCGGCCTTCGCGGCCAGAGCATCACGCAGCTGTTGCACGGCGGGAACGAGGCGGTGCACGAGCTCCTCGGCCGCGGCCACGTGCATCGCGGTCGGGAACGCATCGTTCGACGACTGTGACATGTTGACGTGGTCGTTCGGGTGGATCGGCTCCTTCGTGCCCTTGGTGCCACCGGCGAGCTCGATCGCCCGGTTCGAGATGACCTCGTTGACGTTCATGTTCGTCTGTGTCCCGCTGCCCGTCTGCCACACGAACAGCGGGAACTCGTCGTCGAGCTTCCCGGCGAGGATCTCGTCGGCCGCACGCACGATCAGGTCGGCCTCCTCCCCGGCGAGCTTGCCGAGGTCGCGGTTCACGAGCGCGGCGGCCTTCTTGAGGACCCCCATGCCCCTGATCACCGGCTTCGGCATCCGGTCGCCGCCGATCGAGAAGTGGTGCAACGAGCGCTCGGTCTGCGCGCCCCAGTAGCGATCGGCGGGCACGTCGATCGCGCCCATGCTGTCGGTCTCCGTACGGGTATCCATATGTCTGGCTCGCTCACTGCGGGGCGGGATACCCGCCCCGCTCTCGTTCGCTCGCGACGTCTGGACTGACGCTAACGCCTTGGCTTCAGGAACCCCGGCTCGCGCGTCGAACGTGCCGGTCCATCGTCGACCGTATGACCGGTCCCAGCAAGCCGGCGCCGCGCGCGAGCAACCCGGTCGCCGGATCCGCGGTCACGACGAGCCGATCGCGCTCGATGCCGCGCACGATCGCCTTCCCGACCTCGTCTGCAGATCGCACCTTCACGGCCGACGAGATGCGCGCCGTTGCCTCCGGCTTGTCGCGGTTCTCCCGCTCGAGCCCGGGGGTGTCGGTGTCGGGCGGGTAGGCACAGCCGACGACGATCCCGTAGGGCTTGAGCTCGGAGCGCAGCGCTTCGGCCAGTCCCCGCACCGCGAACTTCGCCGGGCAGTACGCCGAGTACCCGTACACGCCGACGAGCCCGGCTGCTGACGACACCAGCAACAGGTGCCCGGCGCGACGCTCGATCATCGACGGCACGACGGCGCGCACCGCGTGGAGGGTGCCGAAGTAGTCGACACGCATCTGATCGGCGAACACCTCGGGCGGCAGCTGCTCGAAGTGACCCGGCCGCGCGTAACCGGCGCAGGTGACGAGCACGTCGATCGGGCCGAACTGGGTCGTCAGCAAGCCGAATGCCGAACCCAGCGCGTCGGCATCGCCGACGTCCGCAGGTGCCGCCGCGACACGCGCCGGGTCGCCGGCCGCCGCCTCCAGCTCGTCCTCCGCAGTCGCGAGACGTTCGACACCGCGCGCGACGAGCGACACGCGCGCACCGCGGACGAGCGTGTGACGCGCGACGGCGAACCCGATCCCGCTCGACCCACCGGTAACGAGGACGTGCGCGCCCTCGAGACGCGTCATCAGCCGCCACGGCTCGCGATCACCGCGGGATCGTGCCACGTCGACGCATCGGGTCGCACGCACGAGCCCGCCCGAGCGCCGAGAAGCCGGTCCACTACGTTCAAACCCGTGCGCCGACTCCTCGTCTCCATCTCGGCCGCGGTGCTGTTCGTCGGCGGGGCATCGTCGTCGACCGCAGCGTCGAGCCCGCGTGCGGCGACGCGGACCGCGCAGCTCGTCGTCCACGGGAGCGTCCGTCAGGTGTACGTGACCGGCGCCGAACCGGGTGCCGGGCTCGAGCTGCTCGACCAGGACGCGCAACCGGTCGCGCACGGAATGGCCGACGCCGCGGGGAGCGTCTTGTTCCGGGACGTCACGCCGGGTGCGGGCTACCGCGTCGAGGTCGGCTCCGACACCCCGACGAAGCCGGTCACGGTACGCGACGACGATCCGCCGAACCGCGCCCTCTACACGCGACAGCGGATCGGTCCCGGCTACGGCTACCTGACGACACGCGACGGCACCAAGCTCGCGATCAACGTGAAGCTACCCGGGCCGCCGGATGCCGGGCCGTACCCGACCGTGATCGAGTACTCGGGCTACGACCCGGCGAACCCCGAGTCCCCCCAGCCGGCATCGCGGCTCGCGCAGACACTCGGGTACGCGACGGTCGGCGTCAACATGCGCGGGACCGGCTGCTCCGGTGGCGCGTGGGACTACTTCGAGCCGCTCCAGTCGCTCGACGGCTACGACACCATCGAGACGATCGCGGCGCAGCCGTGGGTGCAGCACGGCCGAGTCGGGATGGTGGGCATCTCGTACCCGGGCATCGCGCAGCTGTTCGTCGCGGCAACCCGCCCGCCGCACCTCGCCGCGATCACGCCCCTGTCGGTGATCGACGACACGTACCAGGCGCTGTACCCGGGTGGGATCTTCAACAACGGGTACGCCCTCGAATGGGCGAAGGATCGCCAGTCGGACGCGCAGCCCGCACCGGAAGGTGGTCAGGGCTGGGCGAAGCGGCGCATCGCCGCGGGCGACGCCGTGTGCAAGAGCAACCAGGCGTTGCGTCTCCAGGCACCCAACGTGCTCGAGAACATCGAGCAGGCCCAGTACTTCGACGCGCGTCGGTACGACCTGGTGAACCCTTCGACCGTCGTGAATCGCATCCAGGTACCCACGTTCCTCGCCGGCGCGTGGCAGGACGAGCAAGTGGGTGGGCACTGGCCGGACATGATCGAGAACTTCTCGCCCCGGGTGAAGCTCCGTGTCACCGCGACGAACGGAACGCACTTCGAGCCGTTCGGTCCGGCGATCATCACGCGCTGGGCCGAGTTCCTCGACTTCTACGTGGCGCGGCGGGTGCCGCGGATCCCCGCGGCGGTTCGCGCCGGCGCCGCGCAGGGCTACCTCGCCGCGATCGGGGTTCCTGCCGAGCTGCCCCCCGACCGGTTCGCCGGCGAGACCGACTTCGCCAAGGCGCTCGCGCGCTACGAGAAGGAGCCGCCGGTGCGCATCCTGTTCGACAACGGCGCGGGCGGCGCACCAGGCGTGCCGATCCCGGCGTTCGAGGCCGACCTCCGGTCGTGGCCGCCCCCTGGTCTGCGCCCGACGCCCTGGTACTTCACGGGCTTCGGCCACCTCGACACGGCGCCGCCCGGCCGGACCCGCGGGTCACCCGTCGACCGGTACCAGTACGACCCCGCCTCGATGCCGCGCACCAGCCATCCCTCCGGCACCGATGACTACTTCCAGGCGCTGCCCGCGTACGAATGGAAGCCGGTACCCGACGGCAAGTCACTCGCGTACTTGACCGATCCGCTCCGGCGCGACGTCGTGACGATCGGACCGGGCAGCGTCGACCTGTGGTTGCGCTCGAGCGCCGACGATGTCGACCTCGAGGTCACACTCTCCGAAGTGCGGCCGGACGGCAAGGAGACGTACGTGCAGAGCGGCTGGCTGCGCGCCAGCCAGCGCCGGCTCGCGCCGGCGTCCACCGAGCTCGAGCCGCGACAGTCACACGCGGAGGCCGACGCCGAGCCCCTCCCGCACCGCCGCTTCACGCTGGCCCGGGTGCCGCTCTTCCCCTTCGGCCACGTCTTCCGGGCCGGCTCCCAGATCCGCATCAGCGTGCAGGCGCCGGGCGGGAATCGACCGCGATGGTCGTTCGACGCGTTGCCCGCGAGCGGCAAGGTCGTGAACGAGATCGCCCGCTCGACCGCGCACGCGTCGCGTGTCGTGCTCCCCGTCGTCGATGGCATCCAGGTCGGGTCGCGCTTGCCACCGTGCCCGTCGCTGCGTGGGCAACCCTGCCGCGACTACGTCCCGCCGCGAGAACGGGGCGGCTGATGGCGTCGACTGTCGCGGAGCTGTCCGACTGGTACGTCGAGCGGGCAGCAGCACTCGACCCGGTCGCCGCGACCTTCGAAGGCCTACCGGGCCACGACGCGGAGATGACCGACTACTCGCCCGACGGCATCGCCGAGCGAGTCGCACACGACCGCACCACGCTCGGCGAGCTCGCACGCCTGTTACCGGCGTCGGACACCGACCGCATCGCCGGCGAGGTCCTCCGACATCAGCTCGAGGCCGGTCTCGCGTTGAGCGACACGGGCGAAGAGCTGCGCGCGCTCAGGATCATCGACAGCCCCGTCTCGTCGGTGCGCATGTGCTTCGACCTCATGCCGCGTGCGACCCGGAGCGACTGGGAGACCATCGCGGCGCGCATGGCCCTGGTTCCACAGGCGCTCAGCGGGTTCGAGAGCGCTCTGACTGCGGGCACATCGGCGGGGATCGTCGCGGCGCGCCGTCAGGCGGTCGCCTGCGCGCGCCAGGCCGACACCTGGGGCGGCAAGGACCCGGGCACTCGGCCGTTCTTCGACGTGCTCGTCGACGAGTACGAGCGCGCCCGGGTCGACGATGGGCAGCTCGCGGCGCGCCTTCACGAGGTCGCCACTCGGGCTACGGAGGCATACGCGTCGCTCGGTCGCTTCCTCGTCGAGGAGTACCTGCCTCACGCGACGGAGCGCGACGCCGTCGGAGAGGAGCGATACGCACGCTGGGCTCGCCGCGCGAACGGCATGCAGCTCGACCTGAGCGAGACGTACGCATGGGGTTGGCACGAGCTCCGCCGCATCGAGCACGCGATGGCGGCCGTTGCCGAGCGGATCCTGCCCGGCGAGCCCATCGCAGCGGTGATCGAGCACCTCGAACGGGACCCGACCCGCAGCATCGACGGCCCGGAGCACTTGCGCGCGTGGCTCCAGGAGCTGCTCGACCGAACCGTGGCAGAGCTCGACGGCACGCACTTCGACATCCCCCAGCCGGTGAAGCGCGTCGAGGCGATGATCGCGCCGCCCGGCGGTGCAGCGGCGATGTACTACACGGGTCCGTCCGAGGACTTCAGCCGCCCGGGCCGGACGTGGTACCCGACGCTGGGCAAGACACGCTTCCCGCTCTGGGGCGAGGTCACGACCTGTTACCACGAGGGCGTCCCCGGTCACCATCTCCAGATCGCGCAGGTGCGCTACCTGGCCGACCGGCTCACGCGGTTCCAGCGGACGCTCGCAGGCTGCTCCGGGCACGCGGAGGGGTGGGCACTGTACGCGGAGCGCCTCATGGGCGAGCTCGGGTACCTGGACGACCCGGCGTACGAGCTCGGCATGCTGCGCGCGCAGGCGATGCGCGCGGTGCGCGTCGTCGTCGACATCGGACTCCATCTCGAGCTGCCGATTCCCGACGACGAGCGCTATCACGCCGGTGAGCGCTGGACGCCCGACCTCGCGCTGCCGTTCGTGATCGAACGCAGCCACTACCCCGAGGACTTCATGGCGAGCGAAGTCGACCGATACCTCGGGTGGCCGGGCCAGGCGATCAGCTACAAGGTCGGCGAGCGCGTCTGGCTCGACGCGCGCGACGCGGCGCGCCGACGTGCCGGTTCGGCGTGGGACCTGAAGGAGTTCCACGAACATGCGCTCGACCTCGGCCCCATGGGCCTCGCCCAGCTCGGCCGCGAGCTCGGCCGCCTCTGGAGCTGAAGGGTCAAGCAGCGGCTCGCGCCGCTTCCTCCGCCGCGGCGAGCTGCTCCTCGACGATCATGAGGCCGCCGTCCCAGAAGCCCGGGTCCTCGAGGTCGACGCCCACGATGCGGCCGAGCTCCTCGGGCGGGCCCGAGCCGCCGCGCGACAGCAACTCGAGGTACTCGGGCACGAACGCCGCGCCCTGCTGCTCGTACTGGCGGTACACCGACAGCGCGAGCAGCTGGCCGTACGCGTACGCGTAGACGTAGCCGGGCGTGCCGATGAAGTGCGGGATGTACGACCACCAGCTGCGGTAGCCGTCGGTGATCTCCACCGCGTCGCCGAGCATCTCGGTCTGCGTATCGACCCACAGCTCACCGAAGCGGTCGATGCTCAGCTCACCGCGCGTACGTCGCTCGGTGTGCACGGCGTCCTCGAAGCGGTTCATCGCCGTCTGCCGGAACACGGTCGCGATCTGGCCCTCGAGACTCTCGGCCAGCAGCGCGAGACGCGCCTTCGGGTCGGTCGTCTCGGCGAGCAGGCGCCCGAACGTCACCGTCTCACCGAACACCGACGCTGTCTCGGCGAGCGTCAGCGGCGTCGACTGGTGGAACACGCCTTGCGCGCGGGCGAGGTACGCGTGCACACCGTGGCCCAGCTCGTGCGCGAGCGTGAGGACGTCGCGGCGACGAGCGGTCCAGTTCAACAACAGGTACGGGTGCTGGGACGGAACGGTGTACGCGCAGAACGCGCCGGGGCGCTTGCCGGGGCGGACCGGCGCGTCGATCCACGCGTCGTCGAAGAACTTGCGGACGACGTCGGCGAGCTCGGTCGAGAAGGACGCGTAGGCGTCGAGCACGAGCTCCCGCGCGGCGGCCCAGCCGAACTGGTCCTCGGACTCGGCGACCGACGCGGCGCGGTCGTAGTCGGCGAGGCGGTCGAGCCCGAGCAGCTTGGCCTTCAGCGCGTACCAGCGCTGGGGAATGTCGTACCGGCGCACCACGGCGTCGACGAGTGCCTGCACCGACTCGTCGCTCGCCTCGTTGTCGAGGTTGCGGCTCTGGAGCCAACCCGTGTAGCTGCGCAGCCTGTCGTCGCTCGACTTGTCGGCAAGCAGCGTGTTGAAGACGAAGGCGCGGGTCCGCAGTCCCGGGGACAGCGCTGCGGTGACCGCGTCGGCGGATGCCCGACGCACGTCGCGATCCGGCGACTGCAGCCGTGAGAGCGCCTCTTCGAGGCTGACGGGACCGTCCGTCGTATCGACGGTGATCGTGGACGTGAGCTCGGAGAACAGCCGCGCCCAGGCGCTCTTCCCGGTCACCGCCTTGTCGTTGAGGACCCGCTCCTCCGGCTCCGACAGCAGGTGCGGGCGGTAGCGGCGGGCCGCGGCGAGGTGGTGGCGGCAGAACGCGAGCACGTCGTCCGCCAGCAGCGGCTCGGCCTGCTCGTCGGACAACGCGGCCCACTCGAGCTCGACGAAGAGCAGCTCGTTGCTGATGGCGGTGGCACGTTCCTCGGTACGGGCCAGGAGCGCGCCCCGGGGGGGATCGGTCGTGTCGACCGAGAACCGGAGACCGGCGTACGAGCCGGCACGACCGATCAGCTCGATGATCGCGGCGATGTCGTGCATCAGCGCCGCGAGCTCCGAGGCGTTGAGCTCTCCGATCCGACCGCGGTACGAGCCGAGCGCGGCGGCGCGCTGGTCTGCATCGTCGAGCAGCGCGTCGACGCCGGGTTCACCGCGCCGGTCGACGAGTGGCTCGAGGTCCCACGCCACGTCCGCGGCAATGAGGTCCGCGCTCGGCGTTGCGATCTCGGTCGTGTCGGTCACAGGGAGCGAGCCTACGACGCCGCCGCTGTCGCGCTGGACACCGGCACGGTGGTGGCGGACGCGGATTCGGCCGTGAGCGCTTCGGGCAGCGGCGCCGCGTGGATCACGAACAACCGCCGGGTCGCGCGCGTGAGCGTCATGTAGAGCAGTCGCAACCCGGCGGGGTCTGCCGCGACGAGCCGAGCCGGTTAGACGACGATCACCTGGTCGAACTCGAGGCCCTTCGCATCCTCGGCGGCGAGCACCGCGACGGGTGCGTCGAGTGCATCGGCAGAGTCGGCGACGGCGTTGACGTCGGCCAGGCGATCGACGAGCACGCCGTGCAGGTCGACCGGCGCGACGACCGCGATCGTTCCGTCTGCTTCGGCCGCTGCGAGCGTGGTGCGTACGACCTCGTCGACCAGGTCGCCGGCGCCGACGGCGACGACGCGCGGTGCCGCGCCGGTGCGACGCACCGCGCGCGTCGGTTCGACCTGAGGCGCGGCAGCGGCGAGGAGACGGTGCGCGATCTGCATGATCTCGGCCGGGGTGCGGTAGTTCACGGTGAGGGTGATCACCCGAGGCTCGGTGCGGTCGGGCAGCTGCTCGAGCACCTCGTCCCAGCTGCGCAGCGCCCCCGCCCGGCTCGCCTGACCGAAGTCCCCGACGATGGTCATGGAGCCCGACGGACACCGCCGCGAGAGCATGCGCCACTGCATCGCGGACAGGTCCTGGGCCTCGTCGACGACGACGTGGCCGAACGTACGTGGCTCTTCCCGCTCTCCGTCGGTCGACGGGCTGTCGCCACCGTAACGCCGCGCGATCTCTGCCCCGGTGACGAAGCCGCCCACGCCGAGCTCCGCGACAACACGCGACGCGGCGTCGTCGTCACGCCGCCGGCGCGTCCTGCGCCGGCGTGGCCGTGCCGCCTCGAGCGGACCGAGGAGCGCGTCCGCCTCGTCGACGAGCGCGAGGTCTGCTTCGGTCCACGGCACGTCACGGACGCTCGACGACCGCGGCCGGACCAGCTGCCTCTGCTCGCGACGGTCGAGGATCCCGTGTGCCGCCGATCGGACCAGCGCGGGGAACGAAAACAGGTCGTGCACGAGCTCTGCCCCGTTGAGCACCGGCCACATCCGGTCGAGCGCAGCACGAACCTCGGGCAGCCGGCGCAGCCGGCTGTCGATCTCCTTGTCCCAGTCCGGGTCGTCGGGTGCCGCCGCTCCCAATGCGCGCCGGTACTGGCTGCGCAGATGCTCGACGACCGCGCGAACGACCTGGGGACGCCTCTCGTTGTGCGTGCCACGCCGGCGCCGGGCCCGGTGCACGATCCGTGCCGACGCGCCATGGTGAAGTCGCAGTACGACGCCGTCGAACCTGACCACGAGGTCTCGCGGCAACGGGTGCTCGCGATCGCGCAGCGCGTTCGCGAGCACCCGCGCCATGCGAGCGTCACCCTTGATGCGGGCGAGATCGGGACCGTCCTGCGCCACGACGCGGTACTGCGGCTTGAGACCGGCCGCGGTCGCGAGCTGCACGTCTTCCTCACCCAGCGACGGAAGAACCTGGTCGATGTAGCGCAAGAAGATCGAGTTCGGCCCGATGAGCAGCACGCCGCGTGCCGCGAGGTGCTTGCGGTACGTGTAGAGCAGATATGCCGCGCGGTGCAGCGCAACCGCGGTCTTGCCGGTGCCGGGCCCGCCCGTGACCACCAGCACACCCGGGAGGTCGGCGCGGATCGCCTGATCCTGCTCCGCCTGGATCGTCGCGACGATGTCGCTCATCCGGCCGGTGCGCGCGCGCTCGAGGGACGCGAGCAGCGCGGCCTCCCCCATGACCGTCAGCCCGGAAGCGTCCGCGGCATCCCGGTCGAAGACCTCGTCGTCGACGCCCACGAGATCCCGCCCGTTGCCGGGCCGCATCAGGAAGTGCCGCCGCCGCACCACACCCATCGGGTCGACGCCGGTCGCCCGGTAGAAGGGCTCGGCGACCGGGGCGCGCCAGTCGACGACGAGCGGAGCCTGCTCCTCGTCGGTGACCGAGATCCGCCCGACGTAGAACCGATTCCCGGCGCGCAGGTCGTCGCCGAGGCTGTGCCGCTCGTCGTGGCCGTCCACGCGCAGGTCGAGGCGGCCGAAGCAGAGCGGGAGATCACCGATGTCGAGCGCGGCCAGCCGCCGTCGCGTGACGGCGTCGGCCGCGTCCCGCTCGAGGCGCGCTTGGTGCGTGCCGCCCTGCCGGACGTCGGCGTAGCCCTCGGCCACCCGCCGAGCCGCGTCCCGCATCGCATCGAGACGGGCGTAGGCCGAGTCCAGGTACCGCTGCTCGGCTTCCAGCTCGGGATCCGGATGGGTCAACGACGACGCGCCTCGGTTCGGGGGACCGGCCATCTTACTGGCGGCCCGTGCACCCGGCGCCGGACCGGCAACGCGCGTTAGAGCTGGCGCGGCACGGTGACCGTCACGTCGTGCGGGTCGATCAGCAGCCGGCGCTCACCGAGCACGATCTCGCCGTGGCGCACCTCGATGACGCGGCCGCCGAGGTTCGGCACCGGCTCGGACGGTGCTCCGAGGTGCCGCTCGATCGTGCGGATGACGCCGCCGTGGGTCACGACGAGGACGAAGGCGTCGGTCGTCATCGTCTCGACGATGTCGTCGATCGCGGCGCGCACGCGCGCCAGCAACGGCTCGTCGCGCTCGAACCCCGGCGGGCTGCGGCGGGCGGAGAGGTCACCGGGGTACCGTTCGTCGATCTCGGCCCGGGTGAGGCCGGTCCACTCGCCGGCGTCGCGCTCGCGCACACGGGGGTCGAGCCGCACCTCGACGCCGGGCGGCACGAGAAGCTCGGCTGTGCTCGACGCCCGCACGAGATCCGACGACCAGAGCGCATCGACGTCCGTCACGGCCGCCGCTGCCGCCAGCGTCTGTTGCACTCCGAGGTCCGACAGTGGTGGGTCGGCCTGCCCCTGCCAGCGCCCGTCGGCGTTCCAAGTCGACTCGCCGTGCCGAATCAGCAGCAGCCGCGTCATGTCGCGTTGACGCACACGACCTTGCCGACGGTGCCCCGCGACCCGAGCCGCGTCAGGCCCTCGGCGGCTTGGTCCAGCGGAAGCACCTCGGACACGAGGGGGTCGATCGCGCCTTCGGCGTGCAGGCGCATGAGCTCGTCGTGTGTGCGGCGGACGTAATCGGGTCGTGTCATGCCGTACAGCCCCCAGTTCACGCCGACCACCGCGTAGTTCTTGATCAACGGGTGGTTCACACGGATCTCCGGGATGCGCCCGCTGGTGAACCCCACGACCAGGATCCGTCCTTCGAAGGCAATGCACTTCCGCGAGCGGTCGAACACGTCGCCGGCGACGGGATCGAAGATCACGTCGGCACCGCGCCCGTCCGTCACCTCCTTGACCCGGTCGACGAAGTCGTCGCTGCGGTAGTCGATCGCGACATCGGCGCCGAGCTGCTCGCACACGCGCACCTTGTGCTCGCCACCAGCCGTCGCGATCACGCGCGCGCCAGCCGCGCGACCGAGCTGGATCGCGGCGGAACCGACGCCACCGGCGCCGGCGTGGACGAGCAGGGTCTCGCCCGATTGGAGTCGGCCGCGCTGATGGAGACCACAGTGGGCCGTCTGGTACGTGACGTGCAGCGCGGCCGCGCTCGTCCAATCGAGGGTGTCGGGAATCGGGTACGCGTGCAAGACCGCGGCGGCTTCGGCCAAGCCGCCCACGCCGGTCACACCGATCACCCGATCGCCGGGAGCCACGTCGTCGACACCCTCCCCGACGGCCTCGACGATGCCCGACACCTCGGAGCCGGGTGTGAACGGCGGCTCGGCGCGGATCTGATACTCGCCGCGGCAGTACAGCACGTCGGTGAAGTTCAGAGCCGCCGCCGCGACACGGACGAGTACCTGCCCGCGCGACGGGACTGGCTGCTCGACGTCCTCGAGCACCATCACGTCGGCAGGCTCGCCGAGCTCGCGCACTCGCCATGCGCGCATCCGGCGACGCTAGCGTCGCCGGGTGCCCGAAGGTGTCCGCCCGAACGTCCGGTTCGTCCTCGACCCGCACGACCTCGTGACCCTCGCGATGGACCGTGGACGCCGCACGCCGCAGCGGTGCTCCCGACATCGCTGAGCACATGAGCACGCGACGAGCCGAGACCGTCGCGACCGGCATCCGCTTCCCGGAAGGCCCGGTGTGGTGCCCGGACGGCACCGTCGTCTGCACGAGCGTCGCCGATGCCGCGCTCGAGCGTGTCCATGTCGAGAGCGGCCTCGTCGAGCGCGTCGCCGAGCTGGGTGGCGGCGGCGCCAACGCGGCGCAACCGGCGAGCGACGGCGGGTTCGTCGTGACGCAGAACGGCGGCATCGACTTCGCCCAGAGCGACCTGTATCCGGAGGGCGCGCCGCCGTACCGGCCCGTCGAGCCCGGTATCCAGCGCGTCGACGCGGACGGGAACGTGAGCGATCTCGCCCGTAGTGGGTTCCTCGCGCCGAACGATCTCGTCGTCACGGCGGATGGAACGATCCTGTTCACCGATCCACCGCGCTTCCCCCCGCGTGAGGGCGAGGAAGGGCGTGTGCATGTGATGACGAGGGACGGAGCGACGCGCGTGGTCGCACGCGGCTTCCAGTACTGCAACGGCATCGCGCTCGAACCCGATGGCACGCCGGTGGTGGTCGAGGCGCGCGGCCTGATGCGACTCCATGACGACGGCGAGCGCGAGTGGATCGTGGAGCGACTGGGCCGGGCAGCGGGTGACGGTTTCTGCGTCGATGCCGAGGGGCGCTTCTACGTCGCGTGCACCTCCGACCATGTCGTCCGGGTGGTCGATCCGACCGGCACCGAGGTCGAGGTACTCGAGATTCCCGGTGACGGCATCACGACGAACTGCTGCTTCGGTGGCGCCGACGGGCGCACGCTGTTCGCGACGGACGGGCTGCCCGGTCACATCGTGGCCTGGGAGGGACTGCCGACGCCGGGGCTCGCGGTCCACCCCTGGCCGGTGCCCTGATACGGTCGCCTGGCTCTGCCGGTACGTCTCAGGGGGAACCGCATGCGCGCAGCGATCTTCGTCGAGCCGAACGGCGACCTCGTCGTCGAGGACGTCACACCGACCGATCCGGGCCCCCGGGACGTCATCGTGCAGACCACGGCGAGCGGTGTGTGCCACTCCGACCTGTCCGTGATCAACGGGACCCTCCCGTTGCCTCCTCCCTGCATCCTCGGCCACGAAGGTACGGGCGTGGTGGAGAAGGTCGGGTCCGAGGTGAGCGGCCTCAAGCCCGGAGATCGAGTGATCGGGTCGTTCATCCCCGCCTGCGGGGTCTGCTGGTTCTGCCTGAACGGCCAGTCGAACTTGTGCGAGCAGACCTACGCCGTGATGGCGTCGCCGCGCGCCACCCGCTCCGACGGCACACCACTCCCGACGATGACCGGCCTGGGCACCTTCTCCGACCTGATGACATGCGCCGAGATCTCGCTCGTGAAGGTCGAGACCGATCTGCCCGACGAGCAGCTCGCGCTCATCGGCTGTGGGGTCACCACGGGTGTCGGCGCCGCGCTGAACACCGCCCGGGTCGAGCCCGGGTCCACGGTCGCGGTCGTCGGTTGCGGCGGCGTCGGGCAGGCGGTCATCCAGGGCGCGCGGATCGCCGGGGCGGCGCGGATCATCGCCGTCGACCCGGTCGCGCTGAAGCGCGACACCGCGCTGAAGCTCGGTGCAACCGACGTGGTGGACCCCGAAGCGGGCGACCCGGTCGCGCAGGTGCAGGAGCTCACGAGCGGCCGCGGCACCGATTACGCATTCGAGGTCATCGGGAGCCCCGCGACGATCGCGCAGGCGTTCAACATGACCCGCGCCGGCGGCGCGTGCGTCGCCGTCGGTGTGCCGCGGTTCGACCAGGAGGTCTCGGTTCCGAGCATGCCGCTGATCTTGTCGGAGAAGCGCCTGCTCGGATGCGTCTACGGCTCCGCCCAGGTGAAGCGCGACTTCCCCCGTCTGATCAGCCTCGTCGAGCAGCACAAGCTCGACCTCGGCGATATGGTGTCGCGCACGATCAAGCTCGACGAGGTCAACGACGCGCTGACCGCGATGCAGCAGGGCGAGGTGATCCGGAGCGTCATCCGGATCAACGACACGCTGACCGCGATGCAGCAGGGCGACGTGACCCGGAGCGTCATGCGGAACTGACCGGGCTGGGCTACGCCGTGCCGATCGCGAGGAAGCCCTCGGCGTAGCGTCCCTCGGGGAGCCCGGCGAGCTGGCCGACCATCGCGCCCCAGCCCTTGATGAGCTCGTCGAGGCGTTCGGGCTCCGGATGCTGGCTGACGTGGCGCTTCAACGCCTCGAGCTTGCGGTCGATGACGTCGGTGATGTCGACGAAGTGGTTCGGGTCGAGCGCCGCGCCGCCGAGCCACAGTTCGGTGACGGTCCACGGCTCCATTCCCTCGTCCAGCAGCTCGGGGTGTGCGAAGGGGTTGCGCGAGTCGGGGTACACGGCGCACAGCGTGGCCTCGCCGACGGCGAGATGGTCGGGATGACTCGCGTAGATGCGTTGGTAGTTGCGCTCCGGTGACTGCCCGACGACCCGCTGTGGGCGCACACGACGGATCACGCGCGAGAGGTCGCGCCGGAGGTCGAGGCTCGTCTCGACGCGACCGTCGGGGTAGCCGAGGAACACGAGATCGGTCACACCGACCATCTTCGCTGCCGCAGTCTGCTCGGCGCGGCGCAACTCGGCCATCTCCGTGCGCGAGATGCTGGCGTCGAAGCCGCCTGCCTCGCCGTCGGTGACGATGCAGTACGTCACCTCGATGCCGGCATCGGTCCACGTCGCGACGCTCCCGGCAACGCCGAAGTCGACGTCGTCGGGGTGCGCCGTCACCACGAGGATGCGCTCGACGCCCTCGTCGTCGGACATGCGCTCGACCCTACCGGCTCGATGAGTAGCGTCCGCGGGCGTGCGGGCGACCGTCACGTCTTCGGATAAGGCTGACCGCGCCCGCCTCCTCGCCGGCATCGCCGCCGCGTGCGTGGTTCTGCTCGGGATCCTCTACGTGCTCGCCGTTCGCACGAGCTGGGGGCAGCGGCTGGGCGACGCCGCGCTGGGCGGGCGTGTCGTCGAGCGCCCGCGCGTCCAGCACGCCATGCGCGAGCTGCTCGACACGATCAGCATCTCCTCGATCGCGCTGCTCGGGCTCGGCATCGTGGCGATCGCGCTGTTTCGAGGCCGCTTCCACCTGGCCGTTGCGGCCGGCGCGGTGATCGTCGGCTCCAATGTCACGACGCAGCTCCTGAAGAAGGCCATTCTCACTCGGCCCGCGCTCATCGCCTCGAGCGCGCTCCCCGATGGCAACAGCTTTCCCAGCGGGTATGCCACCGTGGCGATGTCGGTCGCGCTCGCGTTCGTCGTCGTGGTGCCGACGCGGCTGCGCGGCGTCGCCGCGTTGTTCGGTGTCGCGTACTCGACGTTGGTCGGCATGGCGGTGCTCGGTGCGGGCTGGCACCGTCCGAGCGACGCGGTCGGCGCCTACCTCGTGGTGACGGCCTGGGCGGCGGCGGCCACCGGTGTCCTCGTGCTCCGCCACGGTGACCGAGACGTTGGTCGGGCTCGCCGCCCCGGCCCGATCGTGATGCCGATGCTGGCGATCGTGGGCGTGGTCGCGCTCGCTGCCGCGTTCGTGCTGCTCGCCGGTCTGCTCCTGGCTCTCCACCGCGGACGCCTCGAGGCCGTCGACGTCGACCTGGCGTATCTGACGGGATCGGCCGCGATCGCCGGCGCCGGGTTGCTCCTGGTGGCCGTCCTGCTCGGGGCAATCCGGGGGATCGACCTCGACGAGCCGCGCGGCCACGCGACCGCCGTCAGTGCCTAGCGATTCGCACATGCAGCACGCGTGCGCCGCGAGCCGGTCGCGCGTACCGTTCAATCATGCCTGTCGATCCTGCGATCCAGCCGATCCTCGATGCTGTCGCCGCCGCGCCGGCGCCCGATCCGACGCTTCCGATCGAGGCGCTACGAGCGAACGCGCATCGCATGATGGAGCTGTCGTTCGTCGCACTGGCCGAACCGGGCCCCGAGGTGGCGAGCGTTGTCGACAAGGCCGTGCCTGTCGACGGCGGCGAGATCACGGTGCGCGTCTACACGCCGTTCGGAGCCGTGCCCCATCCGGCGCACGTCTACTTCCACGGTGGCGGCTTCTGGCTGGGAACGCTCGATCACTTCGACTCGAGTTGCCGTGAGCTCTGCATCGGCGCCGCGTGCGTGGTCGTCTCTGTCGACTACCGGCTCGCGCCCGAGTACAAGTTCCCGACGGCGCCCGAAGACTGCTACACGGCGCTGTGCTGGGTCGTGCAGCACGCGGACGCGCTGGGGATCGACCCGGGGCGCGTCTCGGTCGGCGGCGGATCCGCGGGTGGGAACCTCGCAACGGTCGTCGCGCTCATGGCGCGTGACCGCGGCGAACCACCGCTCGTGTTCCACGTCGTGGAGATCCCCGTGACGGATCTCACGATGAGCCACGGGTCCATCCTCGAGAACGGCGAGGGCTACCTGCTCACGCGTAGCGCCATGGAGCAGTGCCGGAGCTTCTACATCGAGGACGAACTCGATCTCGAGAACCCGTACGCGTCGCCGTTCTTCGCCGACGACCTGTCGGGTCTGCCGCCCGCGCTCGTCATGACGGCGGAGTTCGACCCACTCCGTGACGAAGGCGAGGCCTACGCGCAGCGGTTGGCCGATGCCGGCGTGCCGACCCGTCAGAAGCGCTGGATCGGCCACATTCACGGCGCGGCCGCGTTCACCAGCATCTTGCCCTCGGCACGCGAGTACCGGTCCGAGGTGATCGCGGCGCTGCGAGAGGCCTACGCGACTGCGTGAACCACACGCGGCGCGAGCACGCCGTGGCGACGCATCGACCTCGTGAACCACGCCGTGGAGACCGCGATCGCGGCCGCGGTCAGGCCGATCGACACGACGCTCCGGAGCACGACGTAGAAGCCGAGTGACTCGCTGAGCAGCAGCCACAGCGTCAGGCCCGCGTTCGCAAGCTGCACCGCGGCCCACAGCAGCGAGATGCGGAGGAAGAAGCGGCGTACGTGCTCGTTGGCGAGCACGTCGGCCGGGATCGGGCAGAAGTCGCGGGCGAGCCGCTCGGCGAGCGGCCGCCCCGCGGCTACCGACCCGAGGAACGCCAGCCCCACCAAGACCGTGCCGAGCGTGGGCTGGAGGAAGTAGACGAACGCGCTGCCGGTAGCGAGCGTCAGCGCCGAACGCGCCGTGAGCAGCACCGCGCCGAGCACGACCACGCCGGGGACGCGGCGACCGGCGACCACGTGCCGCAGCACCACGAGGTACGACGTGAGGAGCCCGGCCACGACGGCACCGGTGACGCCCAGCAGGTGCAGCGCGACCGCGAAGACGACGACGGGCAAGACCGTGCCTTCGAGGACCCGCGGCAGCGCATGGCGGGCGAGGGCACGCAGGCGTGGGAGCTCGAAGACCTCGGGATGCACACTCCAGCGTCGACCGGAACGAGCGTCGACTTGAGGAGAACGTCGGTCTCGGAAAGACCTCAATCGACGAGGACGTTCGGTCGGGGCAGGCCCTCCGACTCGCACAGCATGTAGTACGCGGCGAGGGTGCCGGCGCCGTCGGTGACCGACTCGACGTTGCCGTCATCGTCGAGGTTGAGGTTCGCGCCGTACATGTGGAACCACACGCGGGTGTCGTCTTCGACGCACTCGAGGGTGTGGATCGACCCGGCCGGCTCGTAGAGGAACGACCCGGCGCGGTTCACGTAGTCGTACTCTTTGTACTTCCAGCCGCCCGACGACGTGTAGCCCCACACCGGGCCCGTATGGCGGTGCGTCTGCACGGTGAAGCCACGCTGGAAGATGTTCTCGATGATCCAGAGACCCTCGCGCTCCTTGACCTGGATCACCTTGAGCTTGTTGCCGTTGCCGATGTCGACGAACGGAAGCTGGTCCGCGCCGACGTGGACGGCCGTCGGGGCGCTCTCGATCACGGTCATCGGTCTCTCCCGTCGTCGGTACTGCGATTGCTCATTCGATGGTAACGGTCTTCGCGCGCAGGCGCGCCGCGCCACTACTGCATGAACCCTTCGAGTCGCTCCGTGGCCTCGATGCATTCCTCGACCATGTCGAAGATCACGTCCTTGGCCGGCCGCACGCGGTTCATCCGGCCGACGATCTGCCCGACCGGCGAGCCACTCAACGCCTGGCTCTGCGCGCGGGTGATGCGACGGCCTGCGTTCGAGTAAAGGATCCCCTGCAGCGGCATCGGCAGCGGACCGGGACCCTCGGGGTCGTCCCACGCGTCGGTCCACGCGGTGCGCAGCTGGCGAGCCGGCTTGCCCGTCATCGCGCGTGACCGCACGGTGTCGCGCGATGTCGCGGCGAGCAGGTTGTCGATCACCACCGGGCTCGTCTCCGATTCCGCGACCGTGAGCCAGATCGACCCGGTCCACACCCCTTGCGCGCCCAGCGCGAGCGCGGCGGCCATCTGCCGGCCGGACCCGATGCCGCCGGCGGCGAGCACCGGAGCGCGGTCACCGACCGCGTCGACCACCTCGGGGATCAGCACCATCGTCGAGATCTCGCCGCAGTGTCCGCCCGCCTCCGTGCCCTGTGCCACGAGGATGTCGACGCCACGCTCCAGGTTGCGCTCGGCATGGCGCACGCTGCCGGTGAGCGCGGCGACATCGATCCCGCGCGAATGCGCGGCTTCGACCGCGTACTCCGGCGGCGGGCCGAGCGCGTTGACGAGCATCTTCACGTTGTCGTGCTCCATCGCGATCTCGACCTGGCGGGGCACGAGGCCACCTGCCTCGAGACCGGCCGCAACCGGAGTCGCGTCGAAGTCCGGCGGGAGCGGAGGCACGTCGTGCTTCGCGAGCACCTTCTCCACGAAGTCCCAGTGCTCTTGCGGGATCATCTCCTCGATTCGCTTGATCCCGGCGTCGCGGTCCTGCTCGCCCGACTCGACGAACTTCTCGGGGAGCACGAGGTCGACGCCATAGGGCTTGCCGTCGGTGTGCTCGTCGACCCAATCGAGCTCGATCTCGAGCTGCTCCGGGCCGAAGGCGAGCGCGCCGAGCACCCCGAAGCCGCCGGCCCGGCTCACGGCGGCGACGACATCGCGGCAATGGCTGAAGGCGAAGATCGGGAACTCGATCCCGTAGCGGTCGCACATCTCGGTGTGCACGGTCATGTCCTCCGGGCTCGGACCTCGTGCCGGTGGCGGCGGCAGGGGTCGATGCAGACTGTCAGGAGCGCACCGGTAATCCTCGCGCGAGCAAGGAGGCGTCCAGATGGCACCGGTGATCTTGATCAACCCATTCGAAGTCGCAGCCGGGCGCGAGGACGAGTTCGTCCGTCTCTGGGAAGCCGCTGCCGCCTACATGCAGCGCCAGCCGGGGTACGTGTCGACGCGCTTGCATCGAGCCCTCCTGCCGAATGCTCGCTTCGCGTTCGTGAACGTCGGCGAGTTCGAGTCCCCCGATCAGTTCCTCGCCGCGATCAGCACCGATGAGTTCCAACAGCTGGCCGGCGCGATGAGCGACTTCCCCGCCGCGCCCGCGCTCTACGAGGTCGTGCGCGAGCACCACACCTGAGCTAGGAGCTATTCGCCGAGTGACTCCCCGAGCGACTGGGGGATGACGACTCGCCAGCCCGCGCCGGCGAGCTCGTCACGCGTCATCCGGATGCGTCCGATCGTGTGCCCGGCTCGCCGAATGCTCGTCGATGAACTGGGCGACGTACCAGCACGTCGCGACGACGGTGCGACCGGAGTCGCGCACGTCGTCGAGCGCCGCCCGTACGAGCTGCGCGGCGAGACCCTGACGGCGCATCGACCGCTCGATCTCGGTGTGGTGGAAGGTCGCCGTGTCACCGGCCAGGCGATAGTCGGCGACGCCGACCACGCGTCCATCGACGATCAGCTCGTAGCGGGACCGCTCTGTGTCGTGTCGCGTGTCGATGTCCATGGCCAAGGTTTACCCTTCGCGCGGCACGCCGCACCCGTTTCGGCCGGCCGTGCCGTGGGCATGGCCACATCGTTCGCCCCGAGGAGGTTTGCATCCAGATGGCCGACGACAACGACATCATCGCCCAGATCAACGACCTCGCCGACGAGGAGCACCGGCTCCGCTCCGGCGCGGGCCCCGCCGACGAGGCGCGTCTCCGTGAGATCGAGGAGACCCTCGACCAGTGCTGGGACCTGCTCCGCCAG
>WNFU01000522.1_pt1 | contig 63520 bp, 57 predicted proteins | sample 5400121 | NCBI WGS metagenome assembly WNFU01 (sample SAMN13153360, study PRJNA577476) | soil metagenome | isolation source: 100 cm soil or saprolite under grassland replicate 1 | place: USA:California | collected 2016-06-15 | reverse complement strand
CGCCCCATGCGGCGCGCGACGCCCAGGCGGAGGAACATGTAGACGATGAAGGCCGCGAAGAGCAGCGTCCCGACGAGACCGCCCTCGACGAGGAGCGCCACGTAGTACGAGTGCGGCCCCCAGTTCGTCTTGCCGGTGACGAACTCGTAGTAGACGGAGAAGTTGTTGTAGCCGAGGCCGAACAGCGGATGCAGGTGCAGGACGTCCGGGATGAACGAGTAGACGCCGAAGTGCGCAGACGTGCCCTTGCCGCTCGTCGCGAGCCGCGAGCGGATGACCGTCTCGAAGTAGTCGAACCGCCGGTAGAGCTCGAACAGGACCGGCACGGCGACGAGCACGAGCGGCAGCGCCGCGGCTCGCGTCCAGAGCAGCCGCCGGTAGGGCAGCGCGAGCACGAGCGCGCCGACGGCGAGGCCGAGGAGCCCGCTGCGCGAGAGCGTCGTCAGCTCGACGAGCAGCAGCCCGGCGATCAGCACCGCCAGCGGCAGGCGCAGCCGGTGCCGCCGCTCGAGGCGCAGGTAGACGGGCGCGAGCACGAGCAGCGGCACGAGCAGCATGATCCCGAGGTGGTTCGGGTCGCCGGTCAGCGCATTCGGCCGGTAGACGTTCGATCCTCCGACGGCGCCGTAGACGTTGATCTGGCTGGCGCCGCGCGTGAGCGGCTTCACGAAGAACGAGTCGAGGTTGTGGCCCGCCTGCGCCGCGGCGAGCTGAACGAGCCCGTAGAGCGCGTTGAACGTCATCCCGCCGATGAACCACGTGAGCGTGCGCCAGTAGTAGCGGCGCGAGCGCGCGGCCAGGTACGAGACGGCGACGACGAGGAAGACGAAGTGGATCAGCCACTTGACGATCCCCTTGCCGAATTGGTTCGCCGCCTCGGTCGTGTCGAGGTTGAAGAACCCGACGAGGTACACGAGCAGGAACGCCGTGAGGAAAAGCAGGAGCACCGCCGCGGTGCGCGGTACGCGGTGACCCGCGCGAGAGAGCCGGTCCAGCGTCCAGGCTGCAAGGAATGCGATCGTCGTGAGGTCGGCGAGATAGACCGTTCCCGCGACATTCCAGTGCACCTTCTCGAACGTGGCGCAAAAGACGGCGGCGAGGAAGAGCGGGCTGACGAGGCGGCTCTCGGGTCGCGTCGTCGTCATCTCAGGCAGGCCGGGCAACGACGACGTACCGCCACACGAGCAGGTGCTCGAGCCGTCGACGCGTCACCCGGTTCACCAGCGACGACTTGCTTCCGGCGACGATCGGCGTCCTCACCTGCTCGACCCGGTAACCCGCCTGGTCGAGGAGCTGCTCGATCCCGGTCCACGTGAAGAACCGCAGATGAGTCGCGTCGAGCGGACCTGACGCCGTGTACTCCCAGCGGCCCCGGACGACGTTGAGCACGTTGCGCCAGTACGCGACGTTCGGAATGGAGACGATCACCGTCCCGGCGGGCGCGAGCAGGCGACGCTGCCTCACGAGCGTCGTCCACGGGTCGGTGAGGTGCTCGAGCACGTCGCCGTACACGATGCAATCGAACGACGCGTCCTCGAACGGAAGGTCGTCCCGCTCGACGTCGGCGACGACGACCTCGTCGAGCACCGCCCGCGCCTCCTCGGCGGCCACCGGATTCAGCTCGACGCCCACGACGCGCGGAATGCCGAGCGCCTTCAGCGATGCGCCGAGCCGCCCCGTCCCGCAGCCGACATCGAGCAACGCCTGCGTGCGCGCCGGCACGAGCGCTTCGATGTCCGGCCGCTCGTTGACGGCGAACTGGCTCCCCGACCGGGCGGTGGGCCGCTGCGTCACGAGGCCAGATTAGTGGTCAAGGGACGACGCAGCCCCGGCTCGAGTACAGCGTCATATCGAAGGGCTCGCTGCGCGCCATGGATCGCGAGGTCACGAAGCGCGCGTGGTACGAGGCGAGCCGCGTGACGCAGTCGCGGAGCGGCTCGAGCTGCGCCGGCACGGCAACGCCGCCGGCGAGAACGGTCTCGACACCCAGCGTGCGCAGACGCGCCAGATAGGCCGCGCGCTGCAGCGAGGGACGGAACTCCGGCTGCCCGAGCGAGATCGATCGACCGGGGACGTTGAAGGGATACGGATAGTCGACGAGGCCGATCGTGGCGTCACCCGACCGGGCGCGTGCTGCCCGGAAGGTGTCGTACGTTCCCGTGAGCCGCTGCAGAAAGTGCGTGCGCCCTTCGGCGCCGACCGTCACCGGGACAAGTTGACGCGTCAGCGCGACCGAAGCAACGAGCCACGCGATGCCGGCAACGAGGAGGACCGCGCCGACGGGGCCGCGCGTTCGCCGTCCGGCGGCGAGCCAGGAGACCGAGCCCGCGCCGCCGACGGCCGCGAGAACCGCCAGGGCCGGCAGCAGGAAACGAGCTTGCGGTCCGAGCTCCCACCAGGCGACGAGAAAGATCGCGGCACCGGCGACCAGGACAAGCACCGGCGGCGTCCGCTGCGTCACGAGTGCGAGCGCCGCGAGCACGAAGATCGCCGTTCCCACGTACTGCCCGCGGTCGAAAGCGCCCCCGTGAGCCATGAGATCGAGCGGGAGCAGCGGCAGACGCGCGATCCCTCCGCCGACGCCATAGTCGCCGGCAGAAGAGCGCGCGACCTGCTCGAAGCTCGGCGTGACCCACTTGCCACCGAAGACAAACGGATAGATCGGATTTCCGGTCACAACGAGGTTCTTGAGGTACCAGCCGCCCCCGGCGGCGAGCGCGACCCCGGCCGCAATCCCGATCTGCGCGAAGCGCCGCCGGGCGAGCGCGACACCTCCCCAGAGTCCGAGCACGATGGCGGCCGCGACGAGCCCCAGGTACTTCGTTCCGGCCGCCGCCCCGGCAAAGAGCCCGAGCAACGACGCACCGACGAGCGCCTCGCTGCGTGCCGACCGCACCCCGTGCCACACGGCGAGAACGACGTAGAACGTGAGACCGAGCTCGATGAACGCCGACGTCGCCTCCCAGGTGACGATGCCTTGCGCGACGAAGACGAAGGCGGCCACGGCGCCGGCGAGCGACCGGCCGGCACCGAGCTCGCGCGCGAGCCCCCAGACGGCGGCCGCGCACAGTGCGGCGAAGACGGCGTGCAGTGTCGCGGCCGTCGAGCCGCCGCCGAGCGCGAGGCCCTGGGCGAACAGCAGCTCGATTCCCGCGGGGTTGAACGTCTCCCACTGCCAGAACGAATCGCTGATCGAACCCTGCTGCAGCCACAGCTTGGGCAGGGCGAGGTGGTACTTCAGGGCGTCCGCGGAAGTGGGCGGGGCGGTCGCCGCGACAAGATCGAGTGCGAGTGCCGCGACGCAGGCCACGAGCAGCGCAGCCGTGAGCCGCTCGCGGGGCCGGCCGAACCGGAGCACGCGTTGGCGTGCGACGACCGCGACCCCGAAGACGGACAGCACAGCCGTCAGCGCGATCAGGATCGAGCGCTCGAAGAGGTGGACGCGCCCGAGCGCGAACAACGCGAGCGAGAGGAGGACCGATCCCGCACCGACGCGCGTGAGGACGTCGAGCAGACGCTCGCCCGAAAGGAACCGCCGCGGGATCACCTGCCCGGCGCCGAACCACGAGAGCGCGCATACGGCCGCCGGTCCCAGGAACAGCACTGTTGGCATCACGCGCGCAATCGCTCGAGGACCGTCTGAGCTCGGTGCACGCTCGTGTGCCGCGCGAGCAGCTTCTGCCGCCCCGCCTCGGCGATCGGGTGCGTGTTCTGGTTCAAGAGCTCTCGCGCCCGTTCCGCGAGCCTCTCGACGGGCGCGAAGACGGCCTCTCGTCCGTCGACGAAGTTGCCGGGAATGACGATTCGCGGCGGCTCGGACAGCAGCAGCGCGCCCGCGTACGGAATCTCCCAGTACCGATACGTGTCGTACCCGAGGCCGCGGACGCTGACGGCGATCCTGCTTCGCGCGAGCAGCTCGATGTAGTCGAACCAGGGGAGATTCGCGGCCGTCGCGCTCTGCACGACGGCGCCGTCTCGCTCGAGCTGTCGAAGCTCTTCGGCGACGCGAGCGCGCTCCGGGCTCGTCGGGCTGGCGAGGAACGCCACGTCGACGTCCTTCTCGCCACGCGGCTCGAAGCCCGTGTCGACGATCCCGAACGGGAGTGGGACGACCGCACGCGAACGGCCGGTCGCGATCGCGATCTCCCGCCGCAGCGGATCTCCCCAACGCTCGGGATAGCGGCGGCGATGATAGAGACGGCGTACCGGCATCCGCGCGCGCAGCCTGATCGAGCGTCGCAAGGTCTCGCGCTTGAAGTAGAGATCGACGTCTTTAGCGATTGCGCGAACGTACGGATCGTCCTCGCCGTCGACGAATGCGGTAGGCCTCGCGCCGCGCAAATCGAGCGCTCGACGAACATCTGCGACGACGCTGTTGCGCAGCGACGCTATGACGATTGCGTCGGCCCATTCCACGAGCTCGCGGAGATCGGGCCTGTCGCCGCGCGGAAAGTCGAACGACAGCATCGGCATTCGCGGGTCGGGCGCGACGCCGCCGTGGTAGCGCTCATTCTCCGGGTGCTCGACGACGTTGTCCGCGCCGAGCAGCGTGACGAGGCCGTGAAAGAGCGCGTCCTGGAGATAATCTGGGTCGCGACCTGCGAGAAAGAGGAGCCGCACGCATCGATCGTAAGACGCCGCTCGATCCCGACGGTGACGTCTCGGTCGTCATCGTCGCGTACAAGACTCCGCAAGTCCTCGAGGACTGCCTCCGTTCCTTCGAAGACCATCCGCCGCGCCGCGTGGGCGAGGTCGTCGTGGTCGACAACAGCGTCGACGTCGAGGGTGCGCCGCCGTCCGCGTCGTTCCCGTGGATCGACTACGAGCTGAACGACGAGAACCGCCACTTTCGCGGCGGTGTGAACCAGGGGGTGCGGCACGCGTGCCTGCCGTACGTCTTCCTCCTCAACCCGGACACCCGTCTCACCGACTCCGACTCGATCGCGAAGCTTGCGGAGACACTCGACGGTAACCCGGGCATCGGCTTCGTCGCGCCGAAGCTGCGCGGCGACGACGGACTGCTCGCCCCGCAGGGAGAGCGCGTGGCAGGCCTCGGCTACCTCCTCGCGGTCAAGGGTTACGTCAACGCATTCTGGCCCGGGAATCCGGTCGCGCGGCGGCACTCGCGAGCGGGCGCCTCACGCGAGGTGTCAGGCCCGGTGGACACGGTCAGCGCCGCCGCGGTGCTCTGCCGCCGCGAGCAGTTCCTCGCCGTCGGCGGCTTCGACGAGCGCGCCAGGATGTACTGGGAGGAGCACGAGCTCGCGCGCAAGCTGCGGCGGCTCGGCCTGCACGGCTATTACCGCGCGGACGCGTTCGTCTTCCACCGCTGGCGCAAAGGGGGAACGGAGCACGCGACGAGCGCCGACTCGCAGCGCTACTTCGAGGAGGCCATGCGCCTCTACTACCGCATGTTCTACGGACGCGCAGGCGGCGTCCTCTTCGAGCTGCTCGACCGGTTCCAGCGGCTCGTCCGGCGGTTCAAGCGCTAGAACCTCCGGCGAGCACGTCGGCGAGGACGGCCCGATACCTCGCGACGGCGACGGAGCGGTCGGCCTCGCGGACGACGTACTCGCGCCCTCGCGCGCCCATCGCTGCGAGATCGAGCTCCCCGGCGCGGGCGTGTCTGATCGCCGCCGCGAGCAGATCGGGCCGCCCTGGCGGAACGACGACGCCGCAGCCGACGCGCTCGACGAGCTGAGCGGTTTCGCTCTCGGCGTCGGCCGCGGCGATTACGGGCCGGCCGGCCGCGAGCACGCCGTACAGCCTGCTCGGAACGACGTAGCCCGCGAGTCCGCGGGCGAGACCGACGACATGCACGTCGGCCGCGGACAGCGACTGCGAGAGCAGCTCACGCGGCTGGTACGGCAGGAACGTGACCTGCCGCGCGCCGAGTGACGCGGCCAGCTCCACGAGCTCGCCGCGCCGCGCGCCGCCGCCGACGATCGCGACGGTGAGATCGTCGAGATCGCGTAGCGACGTTGCAGCACGGATCAACGAGTCGAGGTCCTGCGCATGGCCGACGTTGCCGGAGTGCATCAAGACGAATCGCTGGTCGAAGCCGTGCTTCCGCCCCCACGCGTTGTCGCGCGCCGCCGGCGTGATCGCGCTCGTGTCCACCCAGTTGGGGATGACGGTGACGCGCTCGGCACGTGCCCCTTTCGCCACGAGCCGCGCGCGCATGGTCTCTCCGATCGCGACGATCCTGTCCGCACGGCGCAGGTAGAGGCGGACGAGCGCCCGCAGCAGGCCGACCACGGCGGGGTTCTCGAGCCGCCCGAGCTGCACCGCGGTCTCGGGAAACACGTCCTGGCTGACGACGACGAGCGGCGCGCGAAACCTCCGCGCGACGAGCAGCGCCACGTTCGCGATCACCGGCGGGTCGGTCATCGAGAGGACGACGTCGGGCCGCTCTCGCGCCAGCCCGACGCGCAGCGACTGAACGAGGAACGTGGTGTAGTTGAGCGCACGGAGCCAGAGCCGCCGGCGCTCGAATGCGGCCGAACGCACGCGGATGACCTCGACGCCGTCGCGCACGTCGCGTCCCGCGGGCGCGTTGCGAAGCGTCGCCGTTACGACCGTCACGTCGAAGTCTTTCGCCAGCTCCTCGCAGAGGTCGGCGAGCAATTGGCCGGTCGCCTCCACGCCCGGACGGTAGTACTGGTTGAGGACGAGCAGCCGCGGCCTGTGGCCGCTCAAGGCCCGCGAACGACGCGGTTACCGAGCACGAGCACGTCGATGCGCGTCTTCTGGAACGTCTCGACCGCGTCCTGCGGCGTCATGACGATCGGCTCGTTCTCGTTGAACGACGTGTTGAGCAGGATCGGCACGCCGGTCTGCCGCTCGAACTCCTCGATCAGCCGGTAGTAGCGCGGGTTCACGTGGCGCTCGACCGTCTGCAGGCGCCCGGTGTCGTCGACGTGGTTCACGGCCGGCACCTTGTCGCGCTTGTCCGCCTTCGTCTTGTAGACGAGGATCATGAACGGCGACGTGTAGTCCTGCTCGTACCATTCGCCAGTTCGCTCCGCGAGGATCGACGGCGCAAAGGGCCGGAACAGCTCGCGGTGCTTGATGCGCGCGTTGAGGATGTCCTTCATGTCGTCCCGGCGCGGGTCCGTGACGATCGAGCGGTTGCCGAGCGCGCGCGGGCCGAACTCCATCCGCCCCTGGAACCACCCGACGACCTCGCCCGCCGCGATCCGCTCGGCGACCGTGCGGAACAAGTCATCGTCGCCGAGCAGGTCCGACTCGAGGCCGGCAGCGCGGACGGCGCGGCCGTAGTCGACGTCCGAGTACTCGGGGCCGGTGTATGCGTGCTCCATCACGAAGCCGCGCGGCCGGCCGAGCTTCTGGTTCCAGACGAAGTACGCGGCGCCGACCGCGATGCCGCTATCGCCGGCGGCGGGCTGGATGTACAGCCCGTCGAACGCGGTCTCTGTGCGGATGCGACCGTTCGCGACGGCATTCAGCGCGACGCCGCCCGCGAGGCACAGATCCGTCAGGCCGGTGCGCCGGTGTGCCTCGTTGACGACGTGCAGATAAGCGTCCTCGAGCACGGATTGCAGCGCCCCGGCGACGTCCTCATGGTGCTTCGTCAGCTCACCCTGCGGCTCGCGCGCCGGTCCGAAGACTTCCTCGAGCCGCGGCGAGAAGATCCTGCTGATCGTCGGCGCGCCCTCGCTCCAAGTCATGTCGACGCCCTGCGCGTCATGCGTGAAGTACGAGAGGTTGAGCTCGAACAACCCGTCGAGCCGGAGCAGGTCGCGCATCTGCGCGCGGTGGATCTCAGCCTCGCCGTACGGTGCGAGGCCCATCACTTTCCCTTCGTCGCCGTACTTCGGGAAGCCGAGCCACTGCGTGACCGCCGTGTAGTAGATGCCGAGCGAGTGCGGGAACGTGACGCGGTCGAGCACCTCGAGATGGTTGCCGCGACCGACGGCGAGCATCGCCGACGCGAAGTCCCCGAAGCCGTCGAGGCTGAGGACCGCGGCGTGCTCGAACGGCGAGACGAAGAAGGCCGACGCGACGTGAGCCTGGTGATGCTCGATGTTGTGGAACTTGGCGCGCAGCTTCCCGGAGCCGAGCGCCTGGGCCAGGTGGTCGCGCGCGCCCCTGACCTTGCTCATGCTGCGCAGCCGGTCGGCGACGTAGCCAGGATTGCGCAGCCGCCCCGCGGTCTGGACGATCTTCGCGCCCAGGTTCGCGCGCGGGTCGCGCCCGATCGCGACGTGGTCGAGGTCGCCGGCGTCGAGGCCGGCATGCTCCACGCACCACGCGGCAGCGAGCGTCGGGAAGCCGGCGACGTGCTTGATGCGGCTGAACCGCTCCTCCTCAGCCGCCGCGACGAGCTCTCCGTCGACGACGAGCGCGGCGGACGCGTCACCGTGGTAGGCGTTGAGACCGAGAATCGCCGTCACGGCCGCTTGATGTTAGTCACAGAGGCCACCCGTTTCCTTCAGAGAGAATCGACGCGTGCCGGGGCGGCCGCTCATCGGTGTCGACGCGGTCGCCGTGGGAACGCGGGTGACCGGCGCGGCGCGCGTGCTCGTGAACGTCCTGGCGCAGCTCCCGGTCGTTGCGCCGGAGCTCGAGTACGTCGCCTTTGTCACGCCGGCGGGAGAAGGAACGCTGCTCGAGCGTGCGCCGGGCGTGAACGTGCGCGTCGTGACGCCGGGCCGCGGGCTCGACTGGGAGCTACGCGGCGCGGGCACGGCCGCGGCGGAAGCCGGCAGCGAGCTGCTCTTCACGGTCCGCGAGCTCGTGCCGCTCCGCGGGCCTCCGGTCCTCGTCCACGTGTTCGAGCCGCCGACGTACCGGCTGGGCGCCTTCGGCCCGCCGGGCCTCGCGGAGGCGCGCCGCTTCGCCAAGGACGTCCTGCTGCACCTCGCCTTCCGGCGCTCGCTGCGGCGCGCCCGCGCCGTGACGGCGGGCTCGCAGACGACGGCGGAGTGGCTGCGCTCGCACGCGCACATCGACGCCGACGTCGTCTTACCGGGTATCGATCCGGCGTTCCTCGAGAGTGAGCCGAGCCCGCCCGCGGAGCCGCCGTACATTCTTCACCTCGGGTCCGGAGACCCGCGCGACAACACCGATCTCGTCCTGCGCGCCCTCGCGACCGGGAGGTGCCCGGGGCTTCGCCTCGTCCTCGCCGGAGCGCCCGACCGCTTCCGAAGCCGGCTCGAGCGCCGCGCGGCCAAGCTCGGCGTCGAGGTCGACCTTGCCGGCTGGGTGAGCGACGAGCGACTGCGCGAGCTCTACCGTGGCGCGCTGGCGTTCGCGCACCCGACGAAGTACGAGGCGTATGCCGGACTGCCCGTGCTCGAGGCGATGGCGCTGGGCACCCCGGTCGTCGTGCTCGACGCGCCGGGGGCGACCGAGGCGGTCGAGGGCGTCGGGATCGTCATACCGAGAGAGGATCCGGAGCTGCTCGCCGACGCCTTCGCGCGCCTTCGCGACGACCGCGCGCTGCGCGCCGACCTGGCTGCGCGCGGTCGCGCGTTCACGCAACGCTTGACCTGGGAGGCGACCGCGGCGGGGTTCGCAGGGGCGCTCAGGAAGGCGCTCGTCTTGCCGCCGCGTTCTCGAGGAACGTGACGATGCGGTCGTTCATCTGCGCCAGCGTGTAGCGAGAGGCGACGACGTCCCGGCCGCGCGCGCCCAACTCAGCCCGGAGGCCTGGATCGTCGACGAGGCGCCGCACCGCCGCAGCGAGCGCCTCGGCGTCCTCGGGCGGGACGAGCACGCCCGCGCCCGCCGGTTCCACGACCTCGCGGATCCCCGGAATGGCCGTCGCGACGACCGGCTTCCCGAGCGCCATCGCCTCGAGCAGCGTCAGCGGATGACCCTCGTATCGCGACGGCAGCACGACGACGTCCACGCTCTCGAGGAACTCGCGGTCCGCCGGAATCACCGCCTCGACGTTCGCCGCGTGGGCTGCGGCGAGCAGCTCTTCACCGTAGCGATCATGCAGGCTCGGGGCACCGAGGACGAACTCGGCGCCGCCGGCGAGGTATCCCGCCGCTTCGAGAAAGACATCGGCGCCCTTCTGCGGGTCCAGCCGGCCGAGCAAGCCGATCCGGACGGGCCCCTTGCCGGCACGAGGAGGAGCGGCCTCGACGGGAACGTCGACGCCGTTCGGGATTATCTCGATCCGGGCGCGCGGCACTCCAACCTCGACCATCGAATCGGCGACGTGCTCCGCGACTGCGACGGTTCGCGCGCGCCGGTCGACGGCTCGATAGAGGAGGCGCTGGAAAGCCCGGACCGGCGCGCGAGGACTGAAGTGCGGATAGACGTGGCGGTGGACGGCGTGGGGTCGTCGCGCGAGAGCCGCGGCGAAGCCTCCGAGGATCTCGCCCGGCACCGACGTATGCGAGTAGACCACGTCGTACCTGCGGGCGATGCGCGCGCCGTGAAGGAGCCCCGGTCGCCAGAGCGTGACGAGGTTCGCCGTATGAGTCCGGGCGCCGAGAGTCGCAAAGCGCTCGGTCGTGAGGCCTTCTGCAGGCACGACCACTCCGACCTCGTGACCGCGCCGGATGAGCTCCGCGGCGATGTCGAGCGCGACGTGCTGGCCGCCACCGACCCTGGCATCGAGCAGGTTGAAGAGGACCCTCATGCGCGCCCCTCTGGACGGCGGGCTTGCAGGAGTCGCGCCGGCAGGAACGATCGCACGAAAGGCCGTCGGATATCACGATCGCGCCACGCCGATCTTGGCGCGAGTCGCATCGCCTCGAGCGCCGACTCGCGGGCCGCGCGCGGTTCGATGAGCACGTGGTGCGACGACGAGAGCTGCCGAAGGAAGCCGTACCGCGCCGCGTAACGTTCTCCGTCCGGAAGATCCGGGAGAGCGGCGAGATGCTTTTCGGCGACTCGAATCGTCCACTCTGCCGTGCGCCGCCAGCCGACGTTGCCACTCCAGACGCGGTATCTCGCAGCCGGGCAGTTCGCGTAGGTCAGCCGCCAGTCGAGCGCGAGCCGCAGGTAGAGATCCCAATCCTCGTACGCGTCGAGCGACTCGTCGTAGCCGTTGACGCTCTCGAACGCTTGCTTGCGGATCAACGTCGCGGACGTGAACATCGCGCAGAAGCCGGCGAGTGCGCCGTAGGACGTGCCGACTCGCTGCGCCTTGAGAAACGACGCGTTCTGGGCAGCGGTCAGCTCCGGCAACGGCTCGCCGTGCTCGCCGATGACCTCGGTGGTCCCATGCACCAGCGCGCTGTTCGAGCGGGAGGCGAGGGCCTCGACGAGACACGTCGTCTTGCCCGGCAGGAGCTGGTCGTCCGAGTCGAGGAAGCCGAGGTACTCGCCGACTGCTTCGGCGGCCCCGGCGTTCCGCGAAGCGGCCGCGTTGGGAAAGGTTCCGTGGATCGCGCGGACCGAGCCGTCGAGCTTCGCCGCGGTCTCGACCGAGCCGTCGGTCGAGCCGGCGTCGACGACGATGATCTCCTCCGGCGGCTGCGCCGCAGCGAGCGCGGAGCGCACCGCTTCGACGAGGAGGCCGCCGCGGTCGCGAGTAGGAATGATGACGCTGACAGCGCTGGACATGACGCGTCGAACGAACTTACCCTACGAACGGTTCCTGGCCGTGCCGTTCGTACTCTGCTATCACGCCGTCTCTGATACCTGGGACCATCCGCTTGCGGTGCGCCGGGAAACGTTGACGCGGCAGCTCGCGGGCGCGATCAGATGGGGCTGGAAGCCCGCCGGCGCCCTCGAGGTCGTCGCAGGAAAACCGCGCGCGCTTCACGTCACCTTCGACGACGCCTATCGCAGCATTCTCGGCGTGCTGCCGTCACTCGAGCAGCTGGGTATTCGCCCGACAGTCTTCGTCTGCACGGACTACGCGGCCGAGGGTCGACCGCTCGACTTGCCTCCGCTCGACCGCTTGCCCGCCGTGCACCGTAACGAGCTGGCGACGCTGTGCTGGGACGAGCTGCGTGAGCTGGCGGAGCGCGGAGTCGAGATCGGATCGCACACCCGCACGCACCCGAACCTGCGCGAGCTCTCGACCGGCGAGTTGCGGCAAGAAGTCACCGCTTCGCGAGAAGAGATCGAGAGCGAGCTGGGTCGCCGCTGCAGCTACTTCGCCTATCCGTACGGCCAGTTCGATGCGCGGGTTCGTGGGGAGGTCGAGCGTGCCGGCTACGAGGCCGCCTTCGGACTCGTCGGCGTCGGCCTGTTGGGCGGTCGCTTCGGAGTCAGTCGCGTGGAGTCGTCACGCCGGGACGGCGACGTACGAATCCTCCTGAAGAGCTCTGCGGCCTGGCCGCTCTTGTCTGGAGCGTTGCGTCGGCTACGAGGTCCGCTGGCGCGCCTCGACCCCCGGAAGTGAGCCGCTGTTCGAGGATGACGCCTCGGACTAGTCTACGAGCGCGCTCCGGTGCTGTAGCACCGCGGGCCGTCTCCGGATGACGCCGATCCGCCTCGCTTACCTTCAGTCCCACCTGTCCTACGGCTCGGTCGAGGCGTACCTGCAGACCTTGATCGAACGCGTCGACCGCGACCGCTTCGAGCCGTGGCTCGTGTGCTCGAACCATCCGTCGCTCGAGCGCCTCCGGCAGGCGCCCGAGCTGGAAGGCCGCGTCGTGACGGTCCCCTCCCACGCGCCGCTGCCTTCCTTTGTCTGGACCCGAGGCCGCGCGCTGCGCTCCATCCGTCCGTCGCTCGTCCACTGCGCCGACTTCGATCCGCCCGGGATGCTTGCCGCGCGTGGCGCGGCCCGTTCCGCGCCAGTCGTCGTCACGTACAACACACCGGAGCTCCGACCGGCCTTCAACGCCTTCGGCCGGATCACGGCGCGTGCAGCTTGGGCCGTGAGCCCATGGGTGATCTTCACCTCCGACGCCGATCGCGAGACGGGCCTCGAGCAAGATCCGATCGCGCGTGCCCGCACGGAGGTGATTCCGTACGGGATCGACACGGAACGCTTCGCTCCGCGCGAAGGCACCGAGGTGCGCGCCGCGCTCGGGATCGCGCCCGGACGCAGCTTCGTCGGCACGGTCGGCTACCTGCGGGAGCAGAAGGGGCACACGTACCTCCTCCAGGCCGCCGAGCAGCTCGACAGGCGGCGCGGGGACATCGACTGGCTGATCGTCGGGGACGGCGAGCTGCGTGGCCGACTCGGGGAGGAGGTGCGGGCGCGCGGCCTGGCCGGGAAGGTGCACTTGCTCGGGAATCGCGACGACGTCGCAGAGCTCCTGGCCGCGTTCGACGTCTTTGCCCTGTCCTCCAACTTCGAGGGGATGTGCTTCGCCGTCGCGGAGGCGCTCGCCGTCGAGGTGCCGGTCGTCGCGACGGACGTCGGAGGAGTCGGCCAGAGCGTCGTGCACGAGGAGACCGGGATGCTCGTGGCGCCGCGCGACCCGGATGCGCTCGCGGATGCGATCGAGGGGTTGCTCGACGATCGGGACCAAGCCGTCCGGCTCGCGCGCGCAGGGCGGGTGCGCGTCGAGGGGCTGTACGGCCTCCAGCGCATGGTCGACACGACAGAACGGTTGTACTTGCGCGCTGTGGTGTAGAAGTTACGCGCCGTGAAGGAGTCGCTGCTTTCCCTCCTCCGCTCGCCCGGTGACGGGTCGGAGCTCCGTCTCGTCGACGCCGAGCGCGGCGGCGACGAGATCGTCGGCGGCCGTCTCGTCGACGCCGCCGGTACCGAGTTCCCGATCGAGGACGGCCTGCCGCTCTTCGCGGCCGAGAGCGCCGACGACCCGACCTTCTCGTTCAAATGGTCGATCATCGGCGACACGTACGGCCACGAGAAGGCCACGCGCGCGTCCCGCAGAGCGTGGTATCTCGAGCGTTTCGGCTACGGGTCCGAAGATGCGCTCGCGGACGCCGTGCGCGACGATCTCGTCCTCGACGCGGGCTGCGGCAGCGGCGTGGACACGAGCCTGTTCGCCGACTGTGGCGCGACCGTCGTCGCCGTCGACCTGAGCCGCGCGGCCGCGCACGCGACGAACCGGCAGGCCGGAAGCAGGCCGAACGTGCACGTCATCCAGGGTGACGTCCAACGTCTTCCGTTCTCGCCCGACACGTTCGACTACGTCTCGTCGGACCAGGTGCTGCACCACACACCGGACACGTTCGCGTCGTTCGCCGCGATCCGCCGGCTGGTGAAGCCGACAGGAAGAATCGCCATCTACGTCTACAGGCGAAAGGGCCCGATCCGCGAGTTCGTCGACGACTACGTCCGCGAGCATACGACGAAGATGAGCGCCGAGGAGTGCTACGCGTTCTGTCGCAGCGTCACGGAGCTGGGCCGCGCGCTCAGCGCCGTGCGGGCCGAGGTCGACGTCCCCGAGCCGATCCCGATGCTCGAGATCGACGCGGGCACGCAGGACGTCCAGCGCTTCGTCTACTGGAACGTGATGAAGTGCTTCTGGAACGAGGACTACGACTTCGAGACGAACGTCATCGTCAACTTCGACTGGTACCACCCGCACTACGCCTACCGGCACGCGGCGGACGAGGTGACCCGGTGGTTCGATCAGCTCGATCTGGAGCTCGTGCGCCTCGACGAGAGCCTCAGCGGGATCTCGGCAATCGGTCGAGGATCTGCTCGTACGTCCGCTTGAGCCGCTCCGCAATCTTGACGGGGTCGTGCCAGCGCTCGACGTAGGCGCGGCTGCGCGCGCCGAGCTCCGGTAGCCGGTCGCGCTCGGTGGTCAGGCAGCGTCTGAGGACGTCGGCGATCGTCTCCGGCCCGGCCTCGATGATCGGCAGCTGGTCGCGCAGCTCCGCGGGCACCCGCTCGAGATCCCCGTGGCGGATGTACGCGATCGCGGGCTTGCCGAGCGCCATCATCTCGACGGCGAGACCGCCGTACCAGCCGGCCAGCAACTGGTCGACGAGCAGGTCTGCTCGCTCGTACGTCTCGCGCGCTTGGGCGCGGGTCAGTCCCTCCAGGAGCACGAATTCGAACTCGAGGCCTTCGGCGTGCAGGCGCTCGACTGCGTCGACGACGAACCGGGTGCCCTTGCCGCCACGGTGGGTGGGCGCGTGAACGACGAGCGGCAGGCCCGGCCGCGGCGGAACAGGCGTCCACGCGCGAACGTCGACGTTCGCGTAGGGCAGGAACTCCGCGCGAGCAGGGAGCACGTGGAGCAGGTCAGGATTGAGCGCAAAGATCGCGTCCGCGTACTTGTCGAGGACGCGGATCCGGCGCCGGCGCGCCGCGTCGCCCCTCGGCGTGTAATAGCCGGGCCCGCCTTGCTGCGCGATCGAGACCTCGAAGTGCGCGCGCGAGTAATCGCCCTGCCGCGCGTCGTCGCCCTGGTAGGTGACGACGATCGCCTTGCCGGCGCGGCGCAGCAAGGGAAGATCGCGCAGTTCGAAAACGCGCCCGTACACGAAGAAGGCGAGCTGCAGAAACGAGCGGTCGATCGCCTCCGGGGCGACAGGAGCGATGGTGCGGCCGAAGTTGAAATGCACGACGTCGAATTCGCTGAGCGCCCGGCGAAGCAACCGCGCCCGTGCGAGCTCGCGACTGAAGACGCCATCGGTCGGCTTCAGGAGGATCTCGTCGGCGTCGTACGCGAAGACGGTCTGATCGAAGGCCACGGCGACGCTCGCCAGGCCGACCTCCCGCTCCGCGCGCGCCAGCTGCTGCGCATTGCCCGCGACGACCTCGGGGCAGTGCAGCACCCGGATCGGCGTCATGCGGCCGAGAGCCGGGTCGCAATCGTCCGGCCGAGCCCCTCCTTCAACGAAACGCTGGGAACGACGCCGAGCACGTCGCGCATGAGTCTGTTGTCGCCGAGGAGGTCGCCGCCGGAAAGGCTTAGCGCGTGCTCGATCTGCGGCCCGCGGCCCATGACGGAGCCGATCAACTCGACGAGCTCCGTGACCGTCACGGCTTCGTCGCCGGCGACGTTGAAGAGCCCCGTCCCGGAGAAGCCGAGCGCGGGCTCGAAGACGCGCACGGCGTCGTCGACATAGATCGGATTGATCCGAAGGCCCGGGTCTCCCTCGATCGTCACGGCCTCGCCGCTCGCGACGCGGTCGATCAGCGTCGGGATGAGCATGCGCTCCTGCCCGGGCCCGTAGACGAAGAACGGGCGCAGGACGACGCTGTTGAAGAACCCCTGGTAGTTCGAGATGAGCAGCTCCGCCGAGTACTTCGAGCTGAAGTAGAAGTTGAGCGGGCGGACTGGGTCGGTCTCGACGAAGCGCTCGTGGCTGTAGCCGTAGACGCCGCCGCTCGACGTGAAGACGAAGCTGCTCGCGCCTGCACGCCGTGCATACTCGAGCAGCTCCAGCGTGCTCCGTGTGTTGACGTCGAACACGTCCCGCACACCTTCCGGGAAATCGCGGTAGCGGCGGGACTGCGCGAGATGGATCACCGCGTCGAGGCGGTCGGGCAGCGGGGCGGTGGCGAGCGGCTCGACGAGGTCGTGCGCGATCCACTCCACGCCCGCGAGCTCCGGTCCCGGGGTGCGGGCGAGCGCCAGCAGCTCGTGGCCGTCCGCGTACGTCTCGAGCAGCCTGCGGCCGATGAAGCCGTTCGCGCCGGTGACGAGGACGCGCATCAGACGAGCGCCTCGACGTAGCCCTTCGCGGCGCGGAACAACATCAACCCGGCGCCGAGCAAGCCCGTCGCGACGGCCGCGACGTAGAGCAGCCCTAGCGCGCTCGGCCACGTGCCGCTGACGAAGAGGTCGCGGTATCCGGAGACGAGGTAGTAGATCGGATTCAAACGGGTCAGCGTCCGGAGAAACGGCGGCATGTTGTCGATCGAGTACAGGATCGGACTCATGAGCGTGGCGAACTGGAGCAGGATCGGAAGGATCAAGGCCATGTCGCGCACAAAGGCCGTCACGATCGAGAGGATCAATCCCACACCGAGCGTCAGCGCGATCTGCAGCGTGAGCAAGAGCGGGAAGCAGACGAGGCTCCAGCCGACCGGCCAGCCCGAGAGGCCGACGAACACAACGAGGGCAGAGAGGCTGACAACCATGCTGATCAGGCTCACGAGCACCGCGGTCAGCGGGAGCAGCTCCAGCGGAAAGATGACGTTCTTGACGATGTCCGCGTGCCGCAAGAGCGAGCTCGAGCTCATCACGACGCCCTCCTGCATCGCGAGCCAGCCGGTCATTCCCGCGAGCACGAACACGGCGTAGTCGAAGCGGCCCGAGCCGGTTCCCGGCAGGCGCGCCTTGAAGATCACCGTCACGAGAATGATGTAGACGCCGACCTGGATGAGCGGATTGATCAGAGCCCAGTACGCGCCCGCGAGCGAGCCGACGTAGCGGAGCTGGAGCTCGTGGCGGAGCTGCGCGCGCAGCAGCTGCGCGCCCGCCCGCATCTGGGTCCGGCCTTGAACCGGAACGCTCATCAACGCTTCGGCTTCACGTGGCCACTGCCGCCGGCAGCGTGCGCCACTCCACCGGCTGGTGATAGCCCGCGGGGTAAGCGTGCAGGTCGTCGTGCACTGCGAAGACGCGCCTGGCCTCGGCCAGGGCGGCGCCGGAGGTGTCCCTTAGCTGAAGCTGGACCTCGTACGTGAAGCGGCCGAGGCGAAGCGGCTCCAGCCGTACGCGGACCACCGACTGACCTGCCGGGACGTCGAGGCCGCGTCTATCGTCGAGCAGTACGCGCACTCCGTCGAAGCGTACGACCTCGAGCCGCGCGTGGACGTCGCCGAGCGCTTCGCGGGCCCGGAGGTGCGCTTCCACCTCGAACGGCTCCTCGAGCTTGTAGAGAAAGCGCTCCTCGCCGTTCGAAGCGCAGTGCAGCGACTCGATCGCGACGCGGTTGTCGTGCGTCTGCACCCGCTCCCGCTCGCCGAAACGACGCGTCAGCTCCGTCTCTGCGAGCTCGTGCGCGACCTCGCGGTACGCCTCGCCAACCGAGGCCGGGTCACCGTCCGCTCCCACACGCCCTTCGTGGATCCAGATGACCCGCTCGCACATTTCACGGATCGCGCTCAGGTCGTGCGAGACGATCACCACCGTCGCGCCGCGTGCGCACAGCTCGCGAACGCGGACGCGGCATTTCAGCGCGAAGCCGACGTCCCCCACCGAGAGCGCCTCGTCGATGAGCAGGATGTCCGGGTCGACGCTCGTGACGATGCTGAAGGCAAGCCTCGCTCTCATCCCGGTCGAGTACGAGCGAACGGGAAGGTCGACGAAGCGGCCGATGTCTGCAAACGCGAGGATGTCCTCCAGCTTCGAGTCGACCTCGTCGTCCGACATCCCGTACAGCCGGCCCATGTAGCGGACGTTGTCCCGACCCGAATGGTCGAGGACGAGACCCGTCGAAATCTCGAGGATCGCCGTCACCTTGCCGGAGACCTCGACCGCGCCGCTCGTCGGCCTCGAGACGCCTGCGATTACGCGCAGCAGGGTGCTCTTCCCCGCCCCGTTCGCACCGATCACACCGACGACCTGACCCCTCGGGATCTCGAGCGAGATGCCGTCGAGAGCGACAACCCGACGGCGGAAGCCACGACTGTGCTCGCGGGTCGGTTGGCGGGCGAGCGCACGGACGAAGTTACGCAACGCCGCGCTAATGCGGTAGCGCGCGAGCGAGTACTCCTTGCGCAGCTCGTGCACACGGATCGCGAAATCCACTACGCGGCCTCCACGTGCCAGCTCAACGGGAGCTGGATGAGCGCGCCGTCGTCCCTTGCGCCCTCGACGATGATGTCGGTGTCGCGGCCGGTTTGCGGACTCCACATGTCGAAGTAGTCGACGGGAAACGGCCCCTGCGCGGGATCCGCGAGACAGACCCAGTACTGGTACCGCCCGGGAGCGAGTGGGACGTTCGCGTAATGGAGCTCTGCGCTGCCGTTCCTTCCGGAGCCGTCGACGAAGTAACCATCGTCGCCGCTCCACGCCGAGAACACCGTCTCGCCGTTGTCCGCGTTCATCCAGCCCGAGATGAGCGCGAACGACGTCGGCGCGTCGGCTTCCCACGCGAGACGGATCGTCAGGCCATCGCCCGGCCGCAGCGACCTCGTCTCCGTGGCGCCGGCGTCGATGAACTCCAGCGACGTGATCCGCACCCGCTTGTTCAGCTCGAAGGCGTTCAGCTCGGCGAAGTAGTCGTTCATCAGGTCCGTCGGCGCCCCCTGCGCCCTGATCCGACCCTGTTCCAGCCAGATGATGCGTGTACAGAGCCGGAAGGTGTGGAGCGCGTTATGCGAGGCGACGAGCGCTGCGCGGCCGCCGCGGACGAGTTCCTCGACTCGACGGAAGGACTTCGCGGCGAAGAACTCGTCGCCGACGGCGAGCACCTCGTCGATCAGCAGAACGTCCGGCTGGAACGCCGTGGCGATCGAGAAGGCGAGCCGGATCCTCATCCCGCTCGAGTACCCCTGGAGCGGCTCGTCGGCAGCGTCCCAGAGCTCGGCGAAGTCGATCACGCCGTCGACGAGATCCACGATCTGATGCTTCGGGAAGCCGACCAGCGTCAGCTTCTGCCTCGCGTTCTCGCGGGCACTCAGAAACGGGCTGAGACCGGCTGAGAGCTCGATCAGCGGATAGACGGTGCCGCGCCGCGAGACACGCCCGGCAGTCGGCGCCGCGATCCCCGCGGCGACGCGAAGCAGCGTGCTCTTGCCGGCGCCGTTGCGGCCGATGAGGCCGATGACGTCACCGCGCTCGAGCTCGAACGAGATGTCGTCGAGAGCGACCACGTGCTCGCGGTGGTGCGGCCGCACGAGGTCGAGCGGCGTGCGAAAGATCGGATAGACCTTTCTGACGCCGTCTAAGGCGAGGATCGCGCCCTCGTTCACATCCGCACCTGTGCGTGATCGGCAGGCATCCCGAAACCTCGGAAGATCGCGTCGAACATCGCGCCGACGGCTTCCAGGGAGTGGTTGGCCTCGACGTAGTCGCGGCCTCTGCGGCCGAGCTCCTCGCGCCGCTCGGGATCTGCGACGAGGTCGCGCAGGATGTCCTTGATCCGGAGCGGCGGCGTGTTCACGAGCGGGCAGTCGTTCGCCGTCGCGTACAGGGAATGGAGCTCGAGCAGGTCTGGCCTGAGGTAACAAAGCACGGGCTTACCCATGCTCATACCCTCGATCGCGAACATCGCGTACCACCCGATGATGAACTGGTCGGCGACGATGTCCGCCTCGGCCATCCGCTCGTGAATGAGCGTGTTCGGCACCCCTTCGAGCAGCTCGAGCTCCACCGGTACGCCTTCCGCCGCGAGCTCTTCACAGGCGCGGATGAGGAAGCGCGTTCCCTTGATCTCTCGATGGTTCGGCGCATGGAGGACGACGACCCTGTCCGCCCGCGGGCGCGAACGCGGGCGGGACGGCTGCCATTGGCGCATGTCGATCGCGAAGTGCCCGACAGTCAACCGGTCCCACCACGGCATGTAGTCGACCCAGTCGACGCCACTGACGATGTGGTCTGCAGAGCGCGAGAGGTAGTCGAGCTCGCGGAGCGTACGCTTTTCGCCGCGAACGAACGCAGGGTAGTCCTGTGCGAGCGCGTGCTTGTACAGGAGGTTCGTCGCGCGGCTGGCGACCTGCACGTCGCCGCCGTAGGCAAGCATCACGACCTTTTTCCCCGCGAGTCTCAACAGCCACAGCTCGCGAAATTTCAACCGTGTGTAGCGCAAGATCATCGAGGAGGCGTAGAAAACGAAGATGTCGCATCGGCGGAGCGCCCAGAGGAAGGTCGAGTAGGCGACGATTCGACGTTTGAAGCCCACGGGCAGCCACTTGACCACCGGTGTCCGCTCGAGCAATTCCCACGTGGTGTGGTCGAAGTCGGAACGGGCGGTGAGGAAGTAGAGCTCGTCCACGACGCTCACGCTGTCGTAGCCGAAGAGCTTGATCGCCTGTTGGTGGTACTTGATGCTGATCAGCGGAACGGTGCCCCAGAAAACCCGAGGACGGTCTCGCCTCTTGCGGCGTTCGAACAGCGCCGTTACGAGAATCCAGGGATACAACACGCTCAGGAGCACCGTCTCCGTGATCAACATGCGCACGTGGGCCCCGCGGTTGCCGCGCAAGACGAGGACTTTCAGACCGGACCGCCAGAGCCTCACGGCACCTCCGAACGCGAGGAAAGCTTCTTGAAGATCTCGTCGAGCATCGCCGCAAGAGCCTCGAGCGAGTGGTGATCGCGCACATATTGCCGACCCCGGCGGCCGATCTCCGCTCGGGCGTCGGCGTCCGCTGCGAGCTCGCGAAGCTTCTCCTTGACCTCGCCCGGCCCCGTGTCGACGATGGGGCAGTCGCCGGCGAACGAGAAGAGCGTGTAGAGCTCGCGCAGGTCGGGGCGGAGGTATGAGAGAACAGGCTTCTCCATGCTCATCCCCTCGACCGCGAGCTGACCGTACCAGCCCGCGACGAACTGCTCCGCGACGACGTCCGCCTCCTCCAGAAGCCGGCGCCTGCTCTCCGCTTGTGGGTGCTCGACCACCTTCAGCTCGATCGGAACGCCCTCACGCGCAAGCTCGTCGCAGGCACGCTCGAGGAACTCCGTCCCCGTCGGCTCCGAACCTCGCAGCGCGTGGAGCACGACAAGCGGCCCGCCCCTCCGTGGGGACGAATTGGGTCTCCACTTCGCGACGTCGACTGCAAGCGGCGCGGCGCGCAGGCGATCCCACCAGGGCATGGAGTCGACCCAGTCGGCGCCGGACACGATGTGGTCGGCGTGGCCCAGGACGTATTCCAGGTCGCGAAGCCGCCCGCTTTCGGCCCGGGCATACGCCGGCTGTTCGACCGAGAGCGCGTGCTTGAAGAGCAGGTCGCGCGCACGGCTCGGTATCCGGACGTCCGGTCCGTGCGGCAACAAGAGGATCTTCTTGCGGGCGACCCGCAGGAGCTGCAGCTGCCGGTACTCGAGCGGCGTCGCGCGAAGGATCGTCCAATCGGGCGAGAGGATCACGATGTCGCAGTGCCTCAGCGTCCACCTGAACGTCGCGTAGGCGCGGAAGAAGCGGGGCCACCGAGATGTCCCGGGAGCCCTGGAGAAATGTTCGTCGACCTCGATCTCGGCATCCGACCAGCCGGGGCCGGCGGTGACGACGCGAGCAGTCGGATAGTCGAGCCGTCGCAGCGCGTCGCCGTGCGCGCGCAGCACCTCGACAGCCGGGTTGACGGCCCAGAAGATGCGCGGAACGCTCCGCGGCCGCCGTCGTCGCTCCACGTGCGCAACCACGATCAGCACGGCCAACGTCGCGTACGCGACTACAAGCGTGGCCAGCCGCCGAACCGGCCACTGCACCCAGTGGAGCAGCTGCGACCGTCGACGCGTCACGTCGGGAGCCAGTCAGTCAGCTCGCCGAGGCCCGCGCAGGCGACTGAAGGGCGCTCACGGGCTCGCTCGGCCCCCCGTCGTACAGGAAGGTGCGGCACCAATGCTCGAAGTTGAGCAACGACCACAACAGCAAACGCCGGTTGTGCCGTCCAGAGATGTGGTCCTCGACCAGCCGACGCACGGTCCTCGGCTCCAGGAACTGGTAGATGAACGCGTCGTCGTCGTGGATGACATCGTTCACGTAGCGGATGCTCTCGCCGCGGAACCAGCTCGCGTCGGGCCCCGAGAAGCCCTGCTTGATCTGGTCGGCGACGTCATCCGAGACGTAGCGCGAGAGGACCTTCCTGAGGATGAGCTTCCCATCGCGCGTCTGTTCGAAGTATCTCTCGGTCTTCGGGGCGGGTAGGTTCTCGTTCAGCCGGACGACGTGATCGAGATCACGAAGCTTCAGGCGGACGGGTAGCCGTTGCGCGAACTCGACGAGGTCGTTGTCGAGGAACGGCACGCGGGTCTCCAGGCCGTGGGCCATGCTGAGTTTATCGTCGACGAGCAGCAGGCCGTGGAGAAATGTCTTTGCCTCGAGGTAGAGCGAGTGGTTGACGTAATCCTCCGGCGACTCCGGCGGCCGCTGGTCGGGCATCGCGTCGCGGAAGATGTCAACGGTCCGAACGTCCTTGATCTCCTTCCAGACGTCGGCGCGGAAGAACTCGCGAATGACGCCGTTCGGGATCAGCCGGTGCCAGAACGCGTAGTACTTGTCGACATAGTGCTCGAAGTCGTCGTTGACGATCGCTCTGTAGTAGCGCCAGGGGTACCCCGCGAACAACTCGTCGCCGCCGCTGCCTGAGAGCACGACCTTCACGAACTTGCTCGCGAGGCGCGAGATGTAGTAATTGGGGTAGCTCTGCCCGACACGCGGATCCTCCAGGTGCCACACGAGCGCCGGGAGGCAGCGCTCCATGTCGCCCGCCTTGAGCACCGTCTCGTAGTGCTCGGTGCGGAAGCGATACGACATCCGCTCCGCCTTCAAGCGCTCGTCGAAGCCGAGCTCGAGACCGGTGGCGGTGGTCAGATCGAAGCCGCCCGTGAAGGTCGAGAGGTACGGCATGTACTCCGCCGCGATGGCGGTGATGCTGCCCGAGTCCATGCCGCCGCTGAGGTAGGCGCCGACGGGAACGTCCGCAACGAGCTGCCGTTCGACCGCCTGACGGAAGAGGCGGTCGAGCTCCTTCGCATAGTCCTCGTCCGACTCGGTGCCCTGGGCCTCCGCGAAATCGAAGTCCCAGTAGACACGCTCGCGCCTTGACCCGTCTCGCAGCGAGATCGTGAGTGTGCGCCCCGGCGGTAGCAGGCGCACCCCGGAGAAGAGCGTGCCGTCGGAGAAGATGTTCTGGAAGGTGAAGTATTCGAGCAGGTGCGGAAGGCTCAGCTTCGGGCGGAAGTCGGGATGCGCGAGAAAGGATTTGATCTCCGAGCCGAAGAGGAGCGCGCCCTCGACGTCGGCGAGGTACAGCGGCTTGATGCCGTAGCGGTCGCGTGCGAGGAAGAGATCGCCTCGACGGCGGTCATGGATTGCGAACGCGAACATGCCGTTGAAGCGGTCGACGCAGCGCTCGCCCCACTCTATGTACGAGCGCAGCACCACCTCAGTGTCGGTGCGCGACCGGAACCGGTGGCCGCACTGTTCGAGCTCGTGCCGCAGCTCCAGGAAGTTGTAGAGCTCTCCGTTGTAGGTGATGACGAACGCGCCGTCCTCGGCGGCCATCGGCATCGCACCGAGCGGAGAGAGGTCGATGATCGCGAGGCGGCGGTTGCCGAGGCCGACCGCGCCGTCGACTGTCGAGCCGGTGCCGTCCGGGCCCCGGTGCGCAATCGCCGCGGTCATCCGCTCGAGCCGGTCGGCGTCCACCGGCCGGCCGTTGGTGTTCACGATCCCAACAATCCCGCACATGGCGTCAGACGGTAGCGAACGCCTTCGCAAGCACTGCGGATCGATGGCTTCGGGACCTTAGGCGACTTCGCCCGCGACGCGCTGGTCGCGGCGGCGCCAGGCGATCACGGACGCCAGCCCTTCCTCGAGCGGAAGGCTCGCGCGGAAGCCGAGGAGCCGCTCGGCCTTCTCGGTGCTGCCGACGCGCTCGGTGACGAACGACTGCTCCTCGGGCCGGTACTCCGGTTCGAGCTCGGAGTCGGTCAACTTCAACAGCAGCTCGACGAGCTCGCCGATCGTCGTTCGCACGCCCATGCCGATGTTGAAGAACTCGTCGGTCGCGTCGCTCTTCAGCGCGAGGATGTTCGCGCGCGCCACGTCGGCGACGTGCACGAAGTCGTAGGCCTGCGAGCCGTCGCCGAAGATCACGGGAGCCTCGCCCGCTTCGATCCTGTCGAGCACCTTCATGATCACGCTGACGTACGTGCCCTTGTAGTCCATCCGCGGGCCGTAGATGTTCATGTAGCGAAGGCCGACGTAGTCGAGCCCGTGCTGCTCGTTGAACGCCCTGAAGAACTGCTCTCCGGCGATCTTCGTCGCGCCGTAGAGCGTCCGGTTGTTGAATGGGTGCTCCTCCGTCATCGGTGACTCGAGCGCGTTGCCGTACACCGACGCGGACGAGGAGTAGACGACGCGCTTGACGCCCGTCGCCCGAGCGGCTTCGACGACGTTCCACGTACCGACGACGTTCACGTCGATCGCCGAGCGAGGTTCGTGCACGCACTCGTGCAGCCAGAGCGCCGCGAGGTGAAAAACGTAGTCCGATTCGCTCATCAGGTCGCGCAGCAGCTCGACGTCCGTGACCGAGCCGTCGACGATCCGAACCCGCTCGTCACGAGCCGCGTCCTCGATGTTCTCGCGTGTCCCGCGGACGAAATTGTCGAGAACGACGATCTCGGCGATGGGCTCGGCGAGCAACTGGTCGACGATGTGCGATCCGACGAAGCCGGCGCCGCCGATGACGAGGATCCTCGTGTTGTCGATCGTCGGCATGAGTGCTGGGAAACGTACCTGCCGGTAACCTGCGGCCGCGATGTGTGGGATCGTTGGTCTTCTCGCGCGCGACCGCGCACCCGTCGACCCTTCGGCGGTTCAAGCGGCGCTCGCGTCCCTCCGGCATCGCGGCCCGGACGACGAGGGTCACGTCGTGATCGAGACGTCATCGGGACGAAGCTTCGCGCGCGGCGGTCCCGACACTCCCGACGCCGTCATGCAGCTCGACGCGCCGTACGCGCCGGCCGCAGATACCGCGATGGTCTCGGGCGACCTCGTGCTCGGCGCGCGCCGGCTCGCGATCCAGGACCTGTCGGCCGCGGGGCACCAGCCGCTGTGCAACGAGGACGGCACCGTCTGGGTCGTCCACAACGGGGAGATCCACAACTTCGTGGAGCTTCGGAGCGAGCTTGCCTCGCGCGGCCACCGCTTCCGGTCGCACACCGACACTGAGGTCGTCGTGCACGCGTACGAGGAGTGGGGCGAAGAGTGCTTCCACCACTTCAACGGGATGTGGGCGCTCGCGCTGTGGGATGCGCGGCGCCGGCTGTTGCTCTGCAGTCGCGACCGCTACGGCATCAAGCCGCTGGTTTACACGGACACGAACGGCGCGTTCGCGTTCGCCTCCGAGATCAAGGGACTGATCGCGCTCGGCGCGGTGACGCCCTCCGTCAACGAGACCCTGGCCTACGACTATCTCGCGCACGGCTTCGTCGACCAGACCGCCGATACGTTCTTCCGCGACGTCCGGATGCTGCCGCCAGGGCATCTCCTGCGCGTGACGGCCGGCGGCAACGTTCAGCTCGCGCAGTGGTACGACTTTCACGTCGCGCCGGCGACGAGCGACGATTGGGTCGAGCGCTTCGAAGAGCTCTTCACCGACGCCACGAGGCTGCGGCTCGTGAGCGACGTGCCGGTCGGCACCTGCTTGAGCGGCGGCCTCGACTCGTCCGCGATCGTCTGCACCGTCGCGGAGCTGACCGAGAGCGGCCGCGCGAGCCTCGGCGGAGCCGCTGTCCAGAAGACGTTCTCCGCCCGCTACCCGGACGATCCCGCGGTCGACGAAGGTCGCTTCATCGACGCCGTGACGAGGCGAAGCGGAGCGGAGCCGCACGATGTCGTCCCGACGGGCGACTCGTTGCTGACCGACCTCGATCGCCTGCTCTGGCATCAGGAGGAGCCTTTCGGGAGCACGAGCATCTACGCGCAATGGTGCGTCTACCGCCTCGCGCGCGCGGAGGGCGTGACGGTCACGCTCGACGGCCAGGGCGGGGACGAAGTCGTCGGCGGCTATCCGCAGCAGATCTCGCCGTTCCTAACGCAGCTCGTACGCGAGGGTCACGTGCGCGCGTGGGCGCGAGAGATGCGTGCTCTCGGAGGCGTGGCGACGCCGCGCGCGCTTGCCGCCACGACGCTCCGCGGCGCCCTCTGGTCTCTGCCGGGCGCGATCCAACGGACGGTGCAGACCGCCAAGGCGCGACGCCGCTACCCCGACTGGCTCAGCGGGCGGGCCGAAACCGCGCCGCACTACGCGGCCGCACTCGCAACCGTCCGGCGAGGGGACAAGTTCACGGCGCAGCTCCTGCACGACCTCACCGTCGGTTTGCCCGCGCTGCTGCGCTACTGCGACCGCAATTCGATGGCGCATTCGGTTGAGGCCCGCCTGCCGTTCCTCGACCACCGGCTCGTCGAATTCTGCTTCTCCCTGCCGCCGCAGGCGCTCGTCCGCGACGGACGCACCAAGGCGGTTCTCCGAGCTGCCTTCGAGGACCGGATCCCGTCCGAGGTCCTCGCCCGCCGCGACAAGATCGGCTTCGCGACGCCGGAGTCGGCATGGCTGCCCGACCTGGTCCGGAACGTGCTGTCATCCCGGTCGTTCACGGAGCGCGGGTACGTCAGGCCCGAGCGGCTGGCGCCGCTTCTGAAGGCCAACGCGGAGGGAGACTCCGCCGCCTCGGGTGCGCTCTGGCGTTGCGTGAACCTCGAGCTGTGGCTGCGGCGGTTCATCGACGCGCCGGCGACGCCGGCCCCGCCGACGGCGCCGTTGCTGCATGCCTGACGGCGAAGACCGCCCTGCGCTTCTCGTCGTCTTTCCCGACGTGGGGCTCGACACGCTCGGCGGCGAACGGGTCCGCAAGCTCACGGCGGCCTTCGACGAGCGAGGCTGGCGGCTGATCGGTCTCGCGCCGCCGGAACGCGACTACATCTCCTCTCACGCGCGGTGGCCGGACTCGCTCGTCGTGCACCGCACCTTCGACCTCAACCCGTGGTCGCTCGGGATTTCCGTCAAGCGGCGGTTGCGCGGCGGCACCGTCACGCCGACGCCCCACGGGGGTCAGGCGCGCGCCGGCGACAAGCCGGCTGCGTCGGCGGTGGAAGGAATGACGAAGGCGGCTCTCCAGCGGCTGTGGCCGCACCCGTTGACCGGCTGGGTGCCATTCGCCGTCGCACGCGGCGTGGCCCTGGCCAGGCAGGAGCGGCCGGTCGCGATCCTGTCGTCCTTTCCGCCCACTGCGTCGCACGTCGTCGCGCTGGCGCTGCACCGGCTGACCGGCCTGCCGTGGATCGCCGACTTCCGTGACCCGTGGGCGTGGAGTGCCGACCATGGCTACGTCTGGGCGCGCCCGAGCCGGGCCACGTCGCGAGCCGAAGCCGCGGTCCTGCGCCGCGCGACGGCGCTGACGACGATCGGCCCGTCGCTCGGCGCCGAGCTCGCGCAGCGGGCCTCGCGGGAGGTGGTCGTGCTGCCGCACGGCCTCCCGGTCGAGTCGGCGGGCAACGTTTCGACGTCGACTCCGTCGGAACGCCTCGAGCTCGTGCATGCGGGAAGCGTCGACGCGTGGTCGGCCGATGTCGCGCCCGTCGCGCGCGCGCTCCTGCGACTGCAGGAGGCCGGAATTTCGGCGCGGCTGACACTGCTCGGCCCGATCGCGCACCGCCCACCGGAACTCGACCGTGCCGAGCGGCTCGGCCTTGTGCACGTCGCCGGCACCGTGTCGCGCGAGGAGGCGCAACGGGTGACCGCCGCGTCCGACGTCGCCCTGCTCGTGCAGATGCGTCCGTCGAAGATCTGGGTCACGACGAAGCTGTGGGACTACCTCGCCTCGCGGACGCCGATCCTCGTGGCGGCGAATCCCGAGTGCGACGCGGCCGCGATCGTCCGCGAGACGAAGACGGGCTGGACGGTGCCGTACGACGACGAGGACGGAATCGTGCGCGTGCTGAGCGACGCCGACGAGCGGCGCCGTCATGGCGAGACCCTGTGGGAGCCGGACGCCGACGCACTCCGGCGCTACGACGCGATGACGATCAGCCGGCGGTTCGTCGAGTTGCTGAATGGGCTTCGACCGTAGCCGACGCGAAGCCCGCGACCGCGGCCGCCCAGGCCTCGGGGCGAAACCGTTCGGACAGCTCCCGTGACCGCTCGCCGAACGTGCGCCGGAGGTCGGCGTCGGTCGCGAGAGTGCGCAGCACCTCCGCGAGAGCCGCTTCGTCGTCCACGGGCACGCGAAAGCCGTTCCCGCCCGGCTCGATCAGATCGTGCGCAGCACCCACCGCCTCGGTCGCGACGAGCGGGAGTCCCGCCGCGGCGCCCTCGTTCAGCACCATGCCCCAGGGCTCGGAGCGGGACGGGAGGACGAGCGCGTCCGCCGCAACGTACCACGGCACGAGCTCGTCGCGGGCCAGCGGTCCGAGCACGCGCACGGTTTCGCCCGCCGACCGGCGAAGCTCGCCTTCCAGGGGGCCGGAGCCGATGAGCACGAGCGTGCCCGGCACATCGCGCATGGCGCCGAGGAGGACGTCGAGCCCCTTCTCCGCGTCGAACCTGCCGACGTACAGGAACGCGCAGCCGTCGAGCCCGAGCCGCTCGCGCAAGGCCGTGCGGTCGGCGTGCGCGGCGCCGACTCGCTCGGCGAAGATGCGCAGGTCGACGGCGTTCGGAGCGACGGCGATCCGTTCGTCGGCAACGCCGAGCCCGCGCAGGTAGGCGCGCGACGCGCGCCCCGGGACGACGAAGCCGGCTGCGAGGCCGAGCGCCAGGCGCCGGGCCCGCCGGGCGGCAGCGCCTCCGACACGCGCGTCGCTCTTCGTGCTCTCGACCCAGAGCAGGGCCGGCGTACGCGTTGCCCGGGCGGCCACGAGCACCTGCCAGAACGCGGGCTGGTTCCAGCCGCCGGCGACGATCATGTCCGGTCGCGTCCGGCGCAACAAGCGCAGCACACCGCGGTTGAGTATCAGCCAGCGGCCCCCGCGGCGCAGGCCGACGCCGCGCAGGACGACGTCGTCGAACGCGAACTCGTCGCGGTAGACGCGATAGTGCGTGCGCCGCGGATCCCGTTCCGCCAGGAAGGCCACGTGCAAATCGACGCCCGGCACGCCCGCGAGTGCGTTGAAGAGCGGGATCCGGAACGGCGCCGGGATCTCCGTCACGATCAGGATGCGCATCAGCGGCAGACGGCGACGATCTCGGACGCGTCGTCGAGGGAGTCCGGCTCGATCACGATGTTCGCCAGCGTCAGCCCCGTCGTCGGCGGGGAGCCGGTGAGCGCAGAGGCACGGCGGAGCAACGCGAACCTGCGCCGAAGGCCGAGCACGTCCAGCCGCAACAGCAGTCGGTGGCGACGCGTTTGCAGTCGCCGCTGACCGTAGAGCTCGACGCTCTCGAAGCGCTCGCGCAGCAGCGTGCGGAAGTCCGCCGGGGAGTACTCCACCTCGTGGAAGGGATTGTCGGGTGACGAGCACGTCCGCTCGGCCCGCGGCGTCGACACGACGTATACGCCGCCGGCGCGAAGGACACGCGCCGCTTCGCGCACGGCGAACGGCGGTTCACGCAGATGCTCGAGCGTCTCGAAGGAGCAGACGACGTCGAACGAGGCGTCCGGAAACTCCAGAGCGGTGACGTCCATCACCTCGAACGACGTCCGCGGGCCAACGTAGTGCGCGCATGCATAGGCGATCGCCTCTGGGCTCACGTCGACCCCGACGACCTTCGCGGCAGCCTGCGCCAGATGCGCGGAGCCGTAGCCGACGCCGCAGCCGGCGTCGAGGACCTCCGCCCCGTCGCAGTAGCGTTTCGCGAAGTCATAGCGCTTGAGATGCAGCGCCACCACGCCGGGCGGAGCGTCGTCCGGGACGATTCGCTCGGGGTAGGCCACGACGGGAGAAGTTATCCTCGGGACGATGCCGCTGCGCCGCGCCTTCTCCGACTGGGTCATTCCGGTCGGCCTCGCTTGCATGATCGTCGCCTTCGCCGCCGGCTCCGGATTCCAGCCGTGGGTCAAGCGCCTTGGCCACGACACTCGCTGGATTGTGCTCATGATCGTCTGTGCAGCCGCGCTGATCGATGCGGCGCAGCGGCTCTGGATCGAGCGCAGCCTGCCGCCGCGGGGCCTGCTGAGATTCGGCGTCCTCGCAGGATCGTTTCTCGTCGTCGCCGTGATCTCCACGGCGTGGTCGGTATCGCCACGGCTCACCTTCGAGCGCGCTGGATCGCTCGCGATTCTCTTCCTGCTCGCAGCCGCGCTCGCGTCGTCCACCGCGCGAGACGTTGCAGCCCGCGTGCGGCTCTTCCAGGGTCTCGCCGCTGGGGCGATCGTGGTCGGTGTCCTGGGGTTGTTCGTGCTCGTTCTCGACTACGACGTCGCTGCCCTCAGCGGACCCGGCACGTGGCGCTATCGCGGCTTCACCGAGAACCCGAACACCATTGCGATCCTCGCCGCTGCCGCTCTGCCACTCGTCTTCGGGCTCGCACTCCGCCCAATCACGCGCGGGCGGCGGGCAGCGTGGCTCGCCAGCGGCCTGCTCCTGGTCGCCTCGATCATCGCCTCCGAGTCGCGCGGTGGCTTGCTCGCAGCGTGCGGCGGCACACTGCTCGTCGCCGTATTCGGTGTGGAAGGCCTACGAAACCGCGTCGCCGCGGTCACGGCCCTCGTGCTCGTCTTCGGTGGAGGCATTGCGCTGCGTCAGACCGTGGAGCCGCCGACTGCCCCCTTCTCGTCGCAGGTTGCTCCAGCGCCTAGTCCTCCCGCCAACACAACAACCAAGCCGCCGAAATCCGGGCATCAGGCCGGCAGGGGCAAGAAACCGGGAACGCGGAAACGTCCAGCCACACCCAGCTCGATCCTGCCGCTGATCGGGAAGACGTCCGAGCTACCGCGCGAGGTGGACGAGATCGGGCATCCCGCGCTCAGCAAGAAGTCGACGACCGTGCTCGCGAGCGGCCGACTCGCGGCTTGGAAGGGAGCGCTCGAGCTGATCGGCGACCGACCGATCCTCGGCTACGGCTTCGGGACGGAGCAGAAGGTCTTCGTAGACCGGTGGTACTTCTTCGAGGGGGGAGCAACCGAGAACTCGTACCTGGGGCTGTTGCTGCAGCTCGGCGCGGTCGGGCTTGCCTTCATCGTCGCGATTGGCTCGGCGCTGCTGGCCGGCGGTTTCGCAGCCGTGCGCGTGCTCCGCGGCGACGAGCAGCTGCTCGTCCTCATGACACTGGGCGTCCTGGTCGCGGCGGCCGCGATCATGCTGATCCAGTCGTATCTGTACTCGGTCGGGAATGTCGCGACCGCCACCGTCTGGATCTCGTTGTTCGCGCTCGCCCCGGTCGCGCTCGAGCCGCGCGCCGTGGCGAAGCGGATTCGCGCCGCGGCACCCGAGGGAATCTCGTGAGACGGCGCGTGATTGTCGTCGGTGTCGTCGCGATCGCGGTCCTCGCACTCCTCGTCGCCGTGGGCCGCTGGGAGGAGCGGCGTGCCGCACGGAAGGAGATCGCGGGCATGAGAACCGTCCTGACGGCGATCGGAGGCAACATCGTCTCCCCCTCGCTGTCCGGCTATCGCTACGGCCCCGACTGCCTTGCCTATCACGACCGTGTGATGCTGCTCGCTCTGCAGCTCTGCTTCGATTCGGAGGGCCGCCTCATCCAGGCCGTCGACCGACGCCCGGACCAGCCGCGCTACTACAGCCTCGAGTACAAGCCGTCGCTCAGCACGATCCGTTTCAAGCGCAAGACGATCGACGCGCTACTGCAACTCGCGGCGTCGAAGACGGGTTAGGCGAGCGCGCCTACTCCCGTCGAACTGTCCGGCCGGAGGCTCTATCAGATGATCATCTCGCACGAAAAGCAATTCATCATCTTGGCACCTTGGAAGACCGCGAGTAGCACGATTCGCGCGCGTCTCGGCGCGTATTGCGCGAGCCCCTACAGCGAGTTCTATCACTTCAATCCGTATTTGAAGAGAGTCGTACATCAACATATGATTTACGCTGACTTTGCGGCTCTTCCGGAGTCCCGGCTCGGATATTTTACAGCGGCGTTCATTCGTAATCCCTATGACAGGGTCTATTCCGGCTTTCGCCAGTTGCAGAAGGACCTTCAGAACCAGCCATTCGCAGAGTTTCCGGATCCAGATGTGAGAAGACTGGTGATGAAGCAGCTATCCGAGAATTTCGCGTGTCTCTGTCAGGCCGGGTTTTCGTTCGAGTCATGGCTTGAGCTAATCGATGATCATCTCATCCTCGATGTGGGGCGCAACACCAGCTTCCCACTCCATCCGTCGCACTACTGGACACACTACGACGGAGAACAGGCCGTTGACTTCATCGGGCGTGTTGAGACCTTCGAGCGTGATTTCGACCGGCTATGCGAGAGGCTCGGAATTGATATCGAGAGTCGCGTCAACGAGAACGTCGATGCTGACGAGGCAGAGATCGCCGGCGATGAGCGCGGCTATCGGTATGTCGATCGCATGAGTTCTGCCGCACGCCGGAGAATCAATGAGCTGTTCCGCGATGACTTCGAGCTATTCGGATACGAACGCGTCGGGTAGAGAACAGCAGCCACGGGACTTGATGCGACACGCACTCACGGAGGCGGTAGGCGTGAGACCGGCCGGTCGAAACCGGTCAGTGTCGTCAGCGCCGCTCGAGGACGACGAGGCAGCGGAAGGCGAGCAGCGATGCGAGCGGCGCCAGCGCGCGCTCGAGCGCGCCGAACGGCCCCGCCAGCCACACCGGCGCGAGTGGGCGGCGCGAGAAGCCGCCCGTCAGGGGATAGAGCAGAAACGAAAACCGCCGCTCTTCCACGAGCTCGAGCTCCGGCCACCGCCGTGCGAACTCGTCGCGACGACGATAGAAGAGCAACGTCGGCAAGGCCTGATTCGACTCCATCGGTGACAAGGCTGTCGCCGCGTCCGAGGCGAATGGATCCGCCGACAGGTCAGTCCGCTCGTGATGGAAGCGTGTGTAGAAGAACGTCGAGACCGGCGAGCAGTAGGGCTCGATCATGACGACACGGCCGCCGGGTGCGAGCGCCCGAACGGCCTCGTCGAGGAAGGCCGCTGGGTCGGCGAGGTGGTGGAGCACATCGAGCATCACGATGTTCGCGACCGAGCTGTCCGGGTCCGGAAGCGCGAGCGCATCGACTCGTTCCTCCACCCAGCGCGTGCGCTCGACGTCGCTGAGCACGATACGGTCGCCGGCGAACTCGCGCAGCTGCCCGATTCCGGAGCCCAGCTCGAGCGAGCGGCCAGACGCCGGGGAGAGTCGGGCGATCATCGTTCGGTACCAGTCTGTGTAGACACGGCGGAGCAGAGGCCTCTCCTGCCAGGCGCGCTCCTGCTCGTTCAATGCGTTCTCGAGGTCCATCCCGGTTATCGTGACCGACCATGCGACGCGTCGGGGCATCCGCGGTCCGCGACGCAGCGGTCGATCACAGCGGGGCGCTCCTCTTCGTCGCCGCGTACGCGATCCTCACGTTCGCGTGGATCTTCGCGAACCCGCCCTTCGCGGCGCCTGACGAATGGGCTCACGTCGTCCGCGCCGAGAGCATCGCCTACGGCCAGCTCATCGGCACGCCCCCAAAGGGGCGCGTGCTCGGCCCGGCGCCGCCCGGCGTCCCGGCCGCAGCACACGAGGAAGAGGAGCGGTGGGCGAAGGAAAACACGCGCCGAGTTTCGATCCCCGCAGGCAAGACGCCGCAGTGGTTCTCGTGCTCCGCGGACCCGCTCGTGCCGGCGATTTGTCTCACGGGCGGGCCGAAGCCGGCGCCGGCCGCGAGCTACCAGATCCCCACGGGTAACTACCAGCCGTTCCCCTACCTGCTGCCAGCGCTCGTCGCGCGGCTGCCCGCGGATCCCAACAACATCGCCATCGGCATGCGCATCCTGAAGGCAGTGCTGGCGCTGGCGCTGATCGCCGCCGCGTTTCTTCTGCTCTGGGCACCGGGCGAGCGGTCGCTTCCGGCGGTCGGACTCGTCGTCGCGATGACCCCGATGGTCGTGTTCCTCGCGGCCACCGTGAACCCGAGCGGCCTGGAGATCGCGGCCGCGATCGCCTTCTTCGCCACGCTCTTGCGCATGCGGCGCGCGAGCGCGGCCCACCCGGCCGTGTGGGCCGCGCTCGGCGCGAGCGGCGTCGTGCTGTCGCTCTCGCGCGGACAGGCGCCGGTCTGGGTCGTCCTCGACCTGGCGGTCTTCCTCGCGCTCGTCGGCGTGAGGCCGGCGATCGCGCTCGTCAAGAGCGGCGGCCGCTGGGCGATCTCGGCGCTTGGAGCGATCGCCGCGGCAGTAGTCGTCAACCGCATCTGGGAGGCGCTGTACGGTCCGAACCTGCCGGCCGACCCGACGCCGGTCGGGCTCGCGCTCAAGTCGGGCTGGTTCGAACTGCCGGGCGTGCTCCGCCAGGAGATCGGCTCGTTCGACTATCTCGAGAACGGCTTGAGCCCGCTCGCGTACATCGCGTGGTACAGCCTTGTGGCCGCACTGGTGGCGATCGCGCTGCTCGTCGGCACACGGCGCGAGCGCACCGTCCTCTGCACCCTCCTCGCCGCGTCGCTGGTGATCCCTGTCGGGCTCGTCGCGGTGATCATGCGCCACACCGGCTACGGCCTTCAGGGGCGCTACGTCCTCGCGCTCTCGGTCGTGGTGCCGGTCCTCGCGGGCGAGATCGTCTTTCGCGGGCGCGCCGTGCTGGAGGCGTTGAACGCGAGAGGGCTCGTCATACCGTTCGCGGCCGTCGCAGCCGCCGTTCATCTCGACGGGCTGTACGCGAACGCGCGGCGGTTCGCCGTCGGCGTGGCCGGGCCACAGTGGTTCCCGGGCAGACCGGTGGTGTGGGCGCCGCCGGGGGGCTGGTGGCTGTGGCTGTTCGCGATGGTCGCCGGCGCGGCCTTGCTCGCGCTCGCGGTCCCGCTCGAAGCGCTCTTAGCCCGCCGGACCACGCGCCGGCTGCACGGCACGGCAGCGGCATCCGGCATATCCCGCTAGGTCGAGCGGAACGATCTGTGGGAAGCGCGCTTCGCGTTCGACCGCGAAGCCCTTGTGCGCGCGCGCCGCGGCGAGGATGTCACGGTGGCCCGACGGGTGGATCTCGCGGGGGTTGTACCCGACCATGCGAAAGAAGGCGTCGGTAACGAGATTCCGGACGGGAAAACCGAGCACGGCAACGCCCCCGGTCCGGAGGACGCGATGAAACTCGGAGAGCGCCGCTTCGAGCTCGGTCAGGTGTTCGAGCACGCTCAGGCACACGAGGCCGTCGAACTCTCCGTCTCGAAAGGGCATCTCGAACAACGAGCCCTCACGCAGGTCGGCCGTGACGCCGAGCCGGGACAGCATTTCCCGCACGCGCCCCGTCTCGCGGTGGATGTCGATCGCCGCGAGCCGCTCCGCACGTCGCGCGAGCTCAGGCAGGAAGATCCCCGAGCCGTAGCCGACCTCGAGGAGCGAGCCGTAGCGGCGTCTGCCGAGAAGGTCGGCCGCGAGTCGCAGCCGCGCACGGTAGATCCGCCCCGTGAACCGCTTGTAGTAGTAGTCGACGGGATCGTCGGCGTCTGGCTTCGGGACAAGCGAGCGTGGCGGCAGCAGAAGGGGGCTCGCCACGGCGGCCCACTATAGTGCGCCCGCTGGCTTCGCACCGAATCGCATCCGAACCGGCGCCGTCCGTGAGCCCCGGGCCCGAGCCGTCCGGCGGGCAGGAGCACTTGACGCGACTCGCCGCGTTCTTCGACCGCTTCGCCGAGAACGAGCCGCGCTGGCGCCGCCGCAACCGCACCTACTACAGGCTGCTCGAGGCGATCTGCCGCTTCCTCATCCCGGAAGGCGCGTCGGTGCTCGAGATCGGCTCCGGGAGCGGCGATCTGCTCGCGGCGCTCCGGCCCTCGCGCGGCGTCGGCGTCGACGTCAGCGGAGGGATGGTCGAGCTCGCGCGCTCGCGTCATCCCGAGCTCGAGTTCGTCCAGCACGCAGGCGAACGCTTCAATCGCGACGAGCAATTCGACTACGTGTTCCTCGGCGACCTCGTCCCCTTCGCCTTCGACCTTCAGGCGCTGCTCCACAACGTCCGCCGCATGTCCCACGACCGCACCCGCGTCGTCATTCACTCCTACAGCCAGCTCTGGCGTCCGCTGATCCGGTTCGCGGAGTTGCTGCGTCTGAAGCCGCGCAAGCCGATCCACAACTGGGTGACGCCGGACGATCTACGGAACCTGCTCGAGCTCGCCGATTTCGAGGTGATCTCGACGTCCCGGCGGATCGTATTCCCCCTGCACGTGCCGTTGCTCTCGACGTTTCTCAACGGCTTCCTCGCGAATATCTGGCCGTTCTCCCACCTATCGCTGACGTGGTGGATGGTCGCGCGGCCTCAGCCGGCGAAGGCGCGTGAGCTCTCGACCTCGATCGTCGTTCCGTGCCGGAACGAGCGCGGGATGATCGCCGAGATCATCCAACGGACGCCCGAGCTCGGCCCGGAAAGCGAGCTGATCTTCGTCGAGGGCGGCTCGACCGACGGCACGCGGGAGGAGATCGAACGGCAGATCGCCGCGCAGCCGACGCGCGCCATCTCCCTGTACGTCCAGACGGGCACCGGCAAGGGAGATGCGGTGCGACTCGGGTTCGCGCGCGCGAAGAACGAGCTGCTGCTGATCCTCGACGCGGACCTCACCGTCGCGCCCGAGGACTTGCCGAAGTTCTATCGTGCCGTCGCAGACGGTCGAGCGGACTTCGCCAACGGCTCCCGGCTCGTCTACGACGTCGAGCCGGGCGCGATGCAGTTCCTGAACATGCTCGGCAACAAGTTCTTCGCAGCCGTCTTCAGCACTGTGCTGCGGCAACACCTCAAGGACACGCTGTGTGGGACCAAGGCTCTACGCCGGGACGACTACGAGGCGATCGACCGCTCGCGCTCGTACTTCGGTGACTTCGATCCATTCGGTGACTTCGACCTGCTGCTCGGCGCCGGCAGGCTCGGGCTGAAGATCGTCGACGTTCCCATCCGCTACCACGCCCGACGCTACGGGACGACGAACATCAGCCGCTTTCGACACGGCGTGGCGCTGCTTCAGATGGCAACCTTCGCGTACTGGAAGTTCCGTGTGGTTCCGTACCGCCGCTAGAAACGACTGTTTCGGACGATGTCGAGTCGCAGAGAGAGCATCCGTGGCAAGGCTTCGATTGCGGGGCGCCGCCTCAGTACCCGCGCGAGGGCGCAACCCGCTCCGTTCTCGAAGTCCGACGACCGCGCCTCGGAGATGTTCGCACGCAAGCTGCGCGCTCATCCCCACCTGACCGACCGTGAGAGCCGGCTCTGCGAGCTGATCGAGTACTTCGGTTGGGAGATCGGCCACCGCGGCCAGTTCGCGACGCCCTGGTTCTACCGAGACGACGAACGCGGCCGCGAGTACGAGCGACAACTCGGCGTCGACAACCAGCAGTTCCAGATCCTGCACATGTACTCGCTCTTCAACCGCATGGACCCGGAGCGCCACGACTTCTACTTCCTCTTCGACGGCTGCGTCGAGCGTCTGGAGGCGCTGGGCGGACCGCGAGAGGTCGGTGTCCTCGACTTCGGCACGGGCCTCGGGCAGATCGGGCTCAGCTTCGCTCTCGCCGGTTACCGGGCCGTCCTCAGCGATCGTGTGCAGGAGCGCCTCGACTTCGTCAGCTTCCTCGCCCGCAACCGCGGGGTGTCGCCCGAGCTCCACTGGGCCGAGACAGACGACAGCGTCTACGACACGGGCGCGGACGGCCGCAAGTTCGGCCTCGTCGTCGAGTGGTCCACCTTCGAGCACGTCGCCACCACGCTCCACGCCCTCGAGAACATCACGCGCAACCTCGTGCGCGGGGGGATGTTCGTGACCACGACGTTCAAGAAGGAGTGGACGCCGGAGACGATCGAGCACTACCGTCGCGACTCCCAGGACGACTCGATCGCCGACCAGTACCTCGACCCAAAGGTCGAAGCGTGGCTGGACGAGCGCTTCGACGTCCTCTCGCCCGCTCGAACGATCGCGAAGGTGCTCGTGCGCCGCTAGGAGTCCCGTTTAGCCGGTGTAGCGCGCTTCCGCCATCCGGCGCTCGAGCCGGGCCCGAAGGCGGCGGTAGAGCGGACGTGCCGGTCTCCCGAGAACCCTCACCCACCGCTTCGCCAGCAGCGCGTGAAACAGGTGCGGCGCCCAACTCAGAGTCGCGGCCGCGAGCGCGAGATGATCTCGCTCCCGAAGCTCGAGCCGGTAGCGCTCGATGCCGACGCGGAAATCTGATGCAAGTCGAAGGCCGGACGCCTGCGCGCCAGCCGCCGGCCGCTCGCGAATCGTCTCGAGCGCGGCGGCCATGAACTGCGTCGCCTGGCCCCAGCTCGGCCAGGTCCTCGCGGTGGCGAGCGCGTTCGTCCGCAGGAAGTGGAGGAGGCGGCGGTCCTGCGCGAGCAGGTCAAGCATGCGTGCCGTCCCGCGTTCGTCGTCCCAATCGACGAGGAGGCCGTTCCAGCCGTGCTCGACGTACTCGTCATGGCCGGTGACGGGCGTGACGACGCAGGTCGCGCCGCAGTGGAACGCCTCGAGGGGAGGGCCGAACATCCCCTCGATGCGCGAAAGCTTGAGCAGCACGTCGGTCTCGCCGTAGACACGCGCGAGCTCGTGCTGCTGCAAAGGGCCGAGAATGCGGTCGTAGCCGCTCGTCGGGAGATCGGCGCGGTCGGCGGCGACGACGGTCACGTGGCGCGGCGCCGCCATCCGCGAGGCGGCGGCGAGCGCCTCGGGCACGCCCTTGAACCACACGCTCGGCCGTCCCTCGACGAGGATTCGCAACGGCCCGTCGAGGCGCATGTCGGTCTCGTCGGGGACGCTGAAGATGTCCTTGTCGACGCCGTTGCGGACGAAGTAGCAGCTTGCGTCCGGCCGCAGCGCGCGCAGCGTGTCGGCGATCCACCGTGCCTCGGTGATGAAGGAGACGGGGAGGCCGTACGTGAGGCCTGCGCCGAGCCGCTGCGGCGAATGCTGCGGCACGAAGAAGCGATCCTCCATGCTCTGGACGAAGTACGCATAGCGGGCGGATTCGAGCGTGAACAGGGCATACGTAGTCTCCCACCACGTCGCGACGACAACGTCGTAGGAGGCCTCCTGCGCCTTCGGTAGCGGCAGCACGGGGACACTCTCGAGTCGGTCATACGTCCACTGTCCGGGAAAGTCGCGGTCGAGGACGAGGGACACGTCGAAGCCGTGGTCGTCCCTGAGCCTGCGGGCGTGCTCCACGACCGTTCCGATTCCGCCCGAGAGATGGACGTCAGGGATGACGAACGCGACATTCACAGCGTTTCGTCCGCCGACGGCTCCTCGTCCGCGAGCTGTTGCTCGAGCACTTGAATTCGTGCCGTCGCGAACGCGAGGTCGGCCTCGCGCTGACGCTCCCAGAGCCGATGTTCGTCGACGTCGGCTGCCTCGACCCGAGCCGGCAGCTCCACATCCTTCGCGAACGGGCCGAATGCGAGCAGCATGTGGGTCGGCCCTGCCACCGGCTTCACGCGGACGTCGAGAGGGACGTCGCGCGGCGCATCGTCTCGCCGGCGCAGTGCCGAACCGACGAGCGCGACCTGGTCGAGCACCTGGTGCTCTCCGGGAATCAATGTCAGCAGCTCGGCGAGCGAGCCCCCGCCCCAAGTGGAGACGTGGAACGGGTTCCGGACCGCGGTCAACGCGTCGTTCGGTGCGCTGAGCACGACTGTCGTCCCGGCTTCCGCCTGCTGAGCCAGGAAACGGACGAGCGGCACGAAGCTCTCGAGGTGCTCGATCACCTCGAAACAGGTGATGCAGGGCCGCTCCCAGCGCGAGAGCGTCTCCCGCAGCACCTCGAAACTCTCGTCTCGCGAGAGGTCGAGCGCGAGCGGCGCGGCGTCCGTCAGCGGGAAGCGCGCGGCGGCCTCCCGCGCCACCGATTCGTCGAGATCGACCAGCAGCGCGTGCGTCGGGGAAATCCCGCGAAACGCCTCCTCCGGGGCGATGCCGGTGCCGCACCCGAGATCGCACCACGGCGAGCCGGCGGCGACGAGCGGCGCGGCGGCCGCGTAGCGGACGACGTGCTCGACGCGAATCTGCGGCGGCGTCGCGTGGGTGATCCGCTCCTGCCAGTCAGGCATGATCGGCCCGAGCATCGCAGACGCGGCACAGCGGCGTATCCTGCGCCGACGTGGACGCGACGACGACGCGCTCGGTTCCGGTCCGGCGTCTCCTCGGGAGCCTTCGCCGAGGTCCCTACGCGGCACCCGGCGCCGGCGGGCGGCTCCGCTTCGCGCAGGTCGGGCAGTCGACCTACTTCGAGGCATGCGCGCTCGACGGCTCGCTCGAGGAGATCGAGACGATCTTCGTCGAATTCCGCGCCGGCGCCGACCCCACGCCCGTTCACGACGCGCTCGAGCGTTTCGCGCCGCACGTCGTGCTCGTCTTCCGCCCCGAGATCGTGCCGCCGGGCTTCTTCTCCGGCCTGGACGCCGCGACCGTCGGCTTTCTGACCGAGCCCCTTCCGCGCGCCGGTTCGGACCACCCCGACCTGCACCGGCGCCTGGGCGAGCTCGAGGCGACGGATCCGGCCAACTTCGACCGCCTCGTCTCCTTCGACCCGCTCATTGCAGAGACGGCAACGAATGTCGCCGAAGTCTGGAGGTCGCTCCCACTACCCGTCGCCGACCGGCTCTACGCGCCCCTGCGACGCCAGAGCGGCCGCCCGCGCGTGCTGTTCGTGGGCCGGTCGACACCGCACCGGGAGGACATCCTCGTCGCCGCAAAGCATTCGTACGACCTCTTGCACGTCGCGCACGGCGCGGGCGTCGACATGCTCGAAGCGCTCTTCGCGGCGCACGACGTCGGCATCAACCTCCACAACGAGCCCTACCCGTCGTTCGAGAACCGCGTTTGCCTGCACCTCGCCGCCGGCCACCTCGTGCTCAGCGAGCGTCTCAGCCCCACGCATGGACTCGAGCCCGACATCGACTTCGTGGAGATCTCCAGGCCCGAGCAGGTCCTGCACATCCTGTACGTCCTCGAGACGTACCCGGGCACGTACGACAAGGTCCGCATCCGTGGACGGGCCAAGGCGGAGCTCTATCGCGCGTCGGTCGTCTACCCGCGGCTGATCCACGACCTGTACCTGGATCTGGCGGCCTTCGGCACCGCCCGCCGGGCCTGAGTCACGCGATGACGGGGGTCTCGACAGCGGAGTGGTACCGCTTCACCACTTCCCGGGCCGACCCCTCGGCTCCGATCCGTCCCTGCCGGAGAAGGATGGCGCGGTCGCAGAAGCGCGCGACGCTCCCCAGATCGTGCGAGACGAACACGATCGTCTTTCCCTCGCGTCTCATCTGCTCGAAGGTGCGGTAGCACTTCTCCTGAAAAGCCTGGTCGCCGACGGCGAGAACCTCGTCGAGCAGGAGGATGTCGAACGGGACCTGAATCGCGATCGAGAACGCGAGGCGCACGTGCATTCCCGACGAGTAGTTCTTCAGCTTCTGGTCGACGAAGCGTTCGAGCCCCGCGAAGCCGACGATCTCGTCGAATCGCTGCGACAGCTCCTTCAGGCTCAGCCCGAGCAGCGTGCCGTTGATGCGGATGTTCTCGCGGGCGTTGAGATCCGGATTGAAGCCGACGCCGAGCTCGATGAACGGAGACAATCGGCCGCGGACGCGAACGGAGCCGGCGTCGGCGCGATAGATGCCGGCAAGGATCTTCAGGAGCGTGCTCTTACCGCCGCCGTTCGGGCCGATGATTCCGAAGCATTCGCCGCGCTCGACCGCCAGGCTCACATCGTCGAGCGCCTGATTCCACTCGTACTGGACCTTCCGAAGCGGGTGGAGAAACGCCTCCTTGATCGACGATTGGCGCTGATGGGGGAGCGGGAACGCCTTCGAGACGTTCTCGAGCTCGATCGCCGGCGCGATCACACGCGCTCCGCGAACCACGGCGACTCGCGCTGGAAGAGCCACAGCCCGAAGGCGAAGACGAGCAGAGTGAAGCCGACCGGCACGGCGTAGCCCCAGGCGGTGCCGTACACCGTCTCGGCGGTGATCGCCTGCGGCCCTCCGACGACCACGGCCCTCACGTCCTGCATCACCTGGACGACCGGGCTGATGAATGCGACCGGTTTTCCCCAGGGCGGCAGGAAGTCGACCGGGTACATGATCGGCGAGGCGTAGAACAGGAGCTGGAGGATGAGCTCCCAGAGCTGGGACACGTCCCGCAGCCGAACGAACGCCGCCGCGAGCACGAGGCCGACGCCGAGCGTGAACACGAACAGCTCGATCAGGAGCAACGGAATCCAGAGCCAGGCGAACTGCGGCCGGATGTGGTTGGTCCCGACGAACACCGCGACGACGAGCAGGTTGACGAGAAACGTCATCCCGGCCGAGAGGGTGACCGAGAGCGGAATCACGAGGTGCGGAAACGCCAGCTTGCGGAGCAGTGACGCCCGCGCGACGAGGCACGTCATCGCCAGGCCGGTCGCGTCGACGAAGAACACCCAGAGGACGATCCCGATCAGCAGATACAGCGGGTAGCGCTCGAAGCCGACGTTGAGCTTGAAGAAGCGGCCGAAGACCGTGTAGATGACTGCGAACATCGCGAGCGGCTTGGCGATCGACCACACGTAGCCGAGCGCGGATTCCGCGTACTTCAGCTTGTACTCCGTCGTCGCGATGATCCGAAGGATGCGGAGCTGCTGGACGAATCTTCTGCGCCGCGCGCTCGCTTCGACGACGGCGGTGGTTCCGGCGCTCACGGCCGCCTAGCGTACCGCTCTGCTGCGGGCGTACCGGAGCGTGAGCTGCCCCAGCCGCCGCGTCGCGCCGAGCGCGCCGCGTCCGGCGACGGCGTGCCGGAGCCGCCAGGCGACCCAGCTGCCGGCGGTGCCCGCGGTCCGTCGTCGCGGCACGGGCTGCCCCGCTTCCCGCACGAGCCGGCGCAACGGCTCCGCCACGCGCGGCCACAGGTACTCCTCTCGCACGCCGGCAATTGCGCCGCGCGCCCGCTTGTACGTCTCGTCGTCGTCGAGCAGCGCCTCGAGCGCGGCGACCCAGCCGGCGACGTCTCCGGTCCCGATCGTCCGTCCTAGGCCGCGTCGCTCCACGAGGTCGGCGATCGTGTCGCCGACCGTCGTCACGACAGGCAGGTCGGCCCAGAAGCAGTCGAGCAGCCGCGTGCGGAAGGCGAAACGGCTCTCGAGATCGTCGAAGTGCGCCGACACTCCGAGATCCGCCTCGAGGAGGTAGGCGCCCCGCTCGTCGTACGGCACCCATCCCTCATTGAAGAAGACGACGCGATCGCGCAGACCAAGCGCCTCGGCGCGCGCGACGGCCCGCCGCGCCGCCTGCATGGCCGGCGCATGAGGATTCGGATGACGGAGACCGAGGAAGACGAGCCGGACGTCGTCCCGGCGGCGTGCGAGCTCGGCGACCGCATCGATGACGGTGAGGGGGTCGAACCAATTCCAGATGCCGCCGGGCCAAAGGAGCACGCGATCGTCCTCGCCGATGCCGGGCATGACGCCCCTCAGCACACGCGCCGTCGCCTGCGGCGGCTCGGGGTCGATGCCGAACGGAACGACGTCGATCAGTCCGCGCAGGGACGGGTCGCGGGCGAAACGCTCGTGGTCGATGCGGCCGGCTTGCAGCAGCGCGCCGAGCCAGAGGTCGCGCTGCGTCTCGCTCGCGCAGATGAATGCGTCACCCGTCCGCAGGACGACCGAGTCGGCGAGCCGGTTCAGCTCTGCGGCCTCGGCCGGCTGCCGCTCTACGCCCTGGCCCGCGTCGAGCGCCAGGTTCTCGATATGGAGCGGCGCAGAGAGATCGTAGATGCGGCGCGTCCGCGTGCGGGCGATCTTCCGCATCGTCGGTACGGGCAGCCGCTGCGCGACGACGCAGTCGGCGCCGGCCGTGATGCGGCCGATCGCGCTCGGATGCCACACGTTGGCAACGACGAGCTCGAAGCCGTCCGGCTCGAGGTCCGTCTCGAACGGGACGACGAGCGTCACGTCGCCTTCGCTTCGCAGCTCGCGCGCGAAGTTCAGGTAACGGATGCCCGGACCCGCCATGTTCGAGCCGACGTGGTCGTTCGAGACGGCGACGATGCGGCGAGTCGCGGTCACGTCGGCTGTCCGGCGAGCATCCACTCGAGGAGCTCGGTCCGTGGGCGAAGCTGCCGCCGCGCGCCGAGGATCTCCGGCAGCTCTCGCGCGACCTGAAGCAACGCCAAGGAGATCGCGCGAGGGTGCCTCGGCAGGCGCAGCAGCTCCCCCGCGACGACACGCGCGGCGGCCGGCGCCGGCAGGCATTTGACCGCGAAGCGAAGCAGGTTGTGGTGCGAGGAGGCGCTCCGTCTCGCGCGCATCCCCTGACTTGTGGCTGCGCCGACGCGGTGCCGAAGCCGGGCCTCGGGGACGTACACGCTGGACGAGCCGCGAGTCCACGCGCGCCAGCAGAGATCAAGGTCCTCCCACTCCATGAAGAAGGTCTCGTCGAAGCCGCCGAGTTCGAGCAGCAGCGAGCGCCGCACGAGCATCGCTGCGCCGTGGGCGCTCACCGTCGCCACGACCGTGTCGGCCTGCACGGCGTCGTCCAGATGGAGGCCTGGCAAATATTCGCGCCACAGGCGCCCCCGGCCGAGCGTCGTGCGCGCGTGGATGACGCTTCCGTTGTTCCAGTCGAGTTGCGTCGGGTCCGCCGCGAAACGCCGCTCGTCGGCGTCGAGCGCCGCCCCGAGGTGGGCGAGACAGTCAGGCTCGTAGGAGACGTCGTTGTTGGAGAAGAGGATGTAATCGCATTCGGCGGCGCGGGCCCCGAGGTTGTAGAGGAATCCCAGCCCCCGGTTGGACGCCCGCAGCACTTGCGCTCCGAGCTCCTCGGCGAGCTCGGGGCCGCGGTCGGTCGAGGCGCCGTCGACGACGAGCAACGAGCGCACCGGTCGCGTCTGCTTCCTGAGACTGTCGAGGCAGTCACGAAGAACGTGCTCGCCCTGGTGGTTCCCCACGACGGCCGCAATCTCAGCGGCCACCGAGGTCCTGGAGTGCGTCGCGCAGCGCGTTCCGCAGGCGCGCCGGGTCGTGCTCGCGAGCGACGTGCTCTCGTCCCCTGCGGCGCATCGCAAAGAGCGTATCGCGGTCCTCGAGCAGTGCGGCGACGCGGCCCGCGAGCTCGTCTGGATCGAAGCCTGAGAGCACCTCTCCGCCGCCGGAGGTGCGGACGAGGTCTTCCGGGCCGCCCGACGGCGTCACGACCACCGGTACGCCTGCGGCGAGCGCTTCGGCGACGACGAGACCGAAGCCTTCCTGCAACGACGGGAGGACGAACAGCGCAGCGCGCCGCACCCGTTCCGCCACCGACGGCACCTCACCCACGATGTCAACGCCTTCCGGCAGGCGCACGGCCGGCCGTCGGCCGATCAGCGAGAGCCGCACCTGCGGAAGGCGGGACCGCAGCCGGCCGAACGCGTCGAGCAGGAGCGCCACGTTCTTTCGCGGGTCGTCGGCTCGCCCCACGAAGACGAGCTCCGGCCGGGCGAGATGTTGCGCCCACTCAGCATCGGGCAGAGGCGCGAAGCGCTCGAGGTCGACCGGGATCGGGACGATGCGGATCCGATCCTCAGGCAACTGGGCGGTGGCCGCGAGTGAGCTCCGCGCGGAGGGCGAGATCGCCCAGAGCATCGTCGCGCGACGAAGCGTCGCTCGCTCGAGGGCATGCAACAGCGGTCGCCCGGTATCATGCGCGATCCGACGGCGCAGATCAACGCCGTACCGCCGCGCCGTCCACTCATCGTCCAGCGACGTCGCAACCCAGCAGCCGTACGGGCGTCGCGCGAGTGCCGCGCCGTAGCCGTGCGACGCAACGGCTGCGGAGACGAAACACGATCGTGCGCGCCGGATGCGAGGCGCAATCAGCGTCGCAGCCGTCAGGACGTTGAGGGCGTTGAGGGCGGGAAGGACCTGCGGCACGCTTCGCCGGCGCGTGAAGATCTCTTCGGGCGCGGACGTGTGGAGGCGCCGGTAGCGGAGGAAATGCAGCTCCGGCTCGCGCTCCAACTCGCGCGCCGCGTGCCAGAGCGCCTCCGTCAACGCGCGCCCACCGCCGCCGAAAGCCGGATCCGACGCGACGATCGCGAAGTCACTCATCCGACAGGACTCGGCGGTAGACGGCTTCTTGCAGCTCGATGACCCGCGGCCACGACCACTCGGCCGCGACGCTCCGCGCCTCCTCACCGAGTCGGGCACGCAAATCCCCGTCCTGTAACAGCCGCGCGAGTGCAGCTCGCAGAGCCGCACCCTCGTACGGCACGACGAGTGCGCCGCGATCTGCGAACAGTTCCGCGACGCCGCAGCGATCCGTGACCACGATCGGCGCACCCTCGGCGGCGGCCTCGGCCGCGACCATCCCGAAGCTCTCGTAGCTCGAAGGAAGCGTGAAGACGTCGGCCTCGGTATACAGCGACAGCAGCTCGGATCTGGGGAGGATGCCGAGGAAGTGCACACGGTCGACGACGCCGAGATGCTTCCTCAGCGCCAGCAACTCGGCGAGCACGCCGTGGCCCCCGTCGGGACCGACGAACGCCAGATGTGCGCCGGGCAGGTCAGCGGTGGCGCGCACGAGCAACTCGAGCCCCTTACCGTGAGCAATTCGTCCGACGCTGAGCACGACGGGCACCCCGTCGCCGACGCCGATGAGGTCGCGCAGCTTGCTCGCCGGCGCGCCTTCGAACGGCTCCGGAAAGCCGTGCGGCCGGACGACGATGCGCTCGTCCGGAATTCCGGCCGCGAGGTATTCCTGGCGCTGGACGCTCGATGCGGCGAGGACCGAAGCAGCGCCGGGTATCACGCCTCGACACACCGTTGCGTCGAGCGCCCGCTTGAGGAGCACTTTGCGCTCCCTCGGCGTGACCATCCCGAGAAACTCGAAGACGTAGGGGATCCTGCGCGCCCTGCACCATGCGGCGACGCCCGTGCCGATCGGGTCGCGGAAGCCGAAGACGTGCACGATGTCCGGGCGAGAGGCGCGCTCGAGGTGAAGCGGGAGGCTCGGCGTCAAGCCCATCCAGCGGAAGTGGTACGGCGTGGCGAGGTAGTGCACAGGAACGTCGTCCACGAGCTCGACACGCGTCCGCCACGACCTGGGGCTGTCGAGCTCCGTCAGGCTCGTCGTAAAGACCTCGACGTGATGCCCCCGGGCTGTGAGGCCTCCTGCGATACGCCTCATCACCTCGATCGGCCCGCCGAATGAATGCGCCGGCCAGTAGGCGGGGACGGAAACGAGGACGCGCAACGACCGGGTCACGGGCCGGAACGTTAGCCTTGCCGGACGCGGCCGCGAACCATGCAGAGAACGAGTTGACCGAGTTGACCAAGCGCATTCTCTTCGTTCACCACCGCAGCGAGCTCGGCGGCGCACCGACGAGCCTGTCGTATCTGATCCGCAACATCGACCGCGATCGCTTCGAGCCGCACGTGTATTGCCCGCCCGGTGCGGCAGCGGATCTGTTTCGCGAGGCCGGCGCGACCGTTCACGAAGGGACTGTGGCCGGCTTCACGCACATCTGGGCCAGCACCTATCGCGGCCGTCGCTGGCTCCTCTTCCTGCGCGAGCTCGCTCGCCTGCCGGCGCACGTCGTCGCCTTCAGGCGCGTGCTCCGACAGGGTCGCTTCGATCTTGTCCATCTCAACGACTCGCCGTTGATCCCCGCCGCCTGGCTCTCGCGGCGCGCCGGCAAGCCGGTCGTCTGGCACCTGCGTTCGGCGCCGCCGCACCAGGGTCAGGATCGTCGGTCACGCTTCGTTCGGAGGGTGTTTGTGCGGCTCGGCGACGTGCTCGTCGCGATCAACGACGATGTCGCGCGGCTTTGGGACGTGCCGGCGATCGTGGTCCCGAACGCCGTCGACCTCGCGCGTTTCCATCCAGGCGACACACGTGCGGCGCGCGCCGCGGCCGACCTGCCGATCGATCGTCCTGTCGTCTCCTATTTCGGCTACATCTATCCGTCCAAGGGTTTCCACGAGTTCGTCGCCGCGGCGTCGCTGATCCGAGAGCGCGGACCCGCCACCACGTACCTGGTCGTCGGCGGCGGCGTACGCGGCGACGCGTTCTTCCGCAGCCCGGCCGGAGTGGTGCTCGAGCTGCTCGGCCTGGCGCACGACCACGAGGCCGAGGCGCGAGCGCTCGTTCGAGAAGCTGGACTGCAGGATTCGTTCCGCTTCGTCCCCTTCACACACGACACGGCAGAGCTGTACCGCGCGACCGACGTCCTCGTCGCTCCGTCTCAGGGACCCGAGATCGGCCGGCCGCTGCTCGAGGGCGCTGCGAGTGGCGTCGCGGTGATCGGAACGGGCACGAAGACTGGGGGCGGAATCCTCGAGCCGGGGCAAACGACCGTGTTCACGGAGGACTTCCGCGCCGAGGCAATCGCCCGAGCAGTGACCGAGTTGCTCGACCATCCGGAGCGGCGGCAGGCGATCGGCTCAGCGGCACGCGAACATGCAGCGCACATGTTCGAGCCCGCACGGAACGCGCGTCGCATCGAGCTGATCTACGACCGCCTGCTCGAACCGCACGTCGAGCCCGAGGACGAGGCCGCAGCAATGCCGGCGGCGTCTGCCAGGCGGTAGACGCCCGGTGTGCGGAATCTGCGGCATCGTCGCGCCTGGACGTCCGCACGAGGCGGTCACGGTCGCCGCGATGTCGGAGCTGATCGCCCACCGCGGCCCTGACGGCGACGGCATGTTCACGCGCAACGGCGTCGCGATCGCAAGCCGCCGGCTGGCAATCCTCGACCTGAGCGAGGCCGGAGCGCAGCCGTTCTCCACCCCCGACGGGCGGCTGCACCTCGTCCACAACGGCGAGATCTACAACTACCGCGAGCTGCGCGCGGAGCTCGAATCGCGCGGCCACCGCTTCACGAGCGCGACCGATACAGAGGTGATCCTCGCCGCCTACCGCGAGTGGGGCGAGAACTGCGTGGCGCACTTCAACGGAATGTGGGCGTTCGCTCTCTGGGACGAGGACGAGCGGCGGCTCTTCTGCGCGCGCGACCGCTTCGGCGTGAAGCCGTTCTACTACCGCTGGGACGGGCGGCGGCTCGTCTTCGCAAGCGAGCTGAAGGCCTTTCGCGCCGATCCGCAGGCGTCCCTGCGGCCGAACGAGCGGATCGTGCGCGACTTCGTGCGCAACGACTGGTTCGACCACACGGACGAGACGTTCTTCGCCGGGATCATGAAGCTGCCGCCGGCGCACACGCTCACCTTCGACCCCGACGGCTTGCGGACGCGGCGCTACTGGCAACTCGAGCTGCGCCATCCGCCCGCGGGCGATCCCGTCAAGGCGTTGCGCGAGCTGTTCGTCGACTCGGTGCGCCTGCGCTTGCGCAGCGATGTCACCGTCGGCACGTGCCTATCCGGCGGTATCGACTCGTCCGCGGTCGCCGGCGTGATCGACCTGTTGCTCCGCGAGGAGGTGGAGAACGCGCGCCCGGTCGGCGAGCGGCAGCAGACGTTCACCGTGTACTTCGAGGATCCCGCGTTCGACGAGCGCCCGTATGCGCGCGAGGTCGTCGCGCGGACGAAGGCAGCGCCGCACTGGGTCTCCTTCAGCGACGGCGATCTGGCCGAGAGCCTCGGGCAGATCGTCGAGGCACACGACGAGCCGTTCCGATCGACGAGCATCTGCGCCGGCTGGTACGTGATGCGCGAGGCGGCACGCGCCGGCGTCACCGTCGTGCTCGACGGCCAGGGCGGCGACGAGGTGCTTGCCGGCTACCCGGCGTACTTCGGCGCACGCTACGCCGACCTGCTCACGCACGGGCGGCTGCGCGAGCTGGGCACGGAACTGGCGGAGCACCGGCGTCTCTACGGAAGCCGTCGCGCACTGGCGACGCTCGCGCGTCCCTTCGCGCCCGCTGCACTCGAGGCGCGCCTGCGCGAGCGGCGCAGCGGCTCGGCGTCGTTGCTGCACGCCGGTCTCCAGGGGCTGCCGGAGACGCCGGAGCTCGACGGCTCGCCGTTCCCCGACCGGCTGCGCCGGTTGCAGACCCGGATCCTCACCGTGCGCGGCCTGCCCGAGCTGCTGCATGCAGAGGACCGCAACTCGATGGCGCACTCGATCGAGGCGCGCGTGCCGTTCCTCGACTACCGGCTGGTCGAGCTGCTGTTCTCGCTCGAGGGCGGCCACCTGATCGAGCGCAGCCGGACGAAGGCGATCCTCCGCCGCGCCCTGCACGACCTGCTGCCGCCGAGCGTCCGCGAGCGGACGGACAAGCTCGGGTTCGTCACGCCGGAGGCAGCGTTCTTCCGCGGCGCACTCGGCGAGCTCGCTGCGGACGTGTTCGCGTCGCAGAGCTTCCGCGAACGCGGCTTCGTGGACCCCGCGGCCGCGCAGAGGCGGCTCGAGCGGCACCGGAGCGGAGCGTTGAACGCCGGCTTCGAGCTCTGGCGCGCGCTCAACCTCGAGCTGTGGGCGCGGGCGTTCCTCGACGCCTGACCGGCAACGCGTCTTCGTACGCGGAGACCACGGAGTCGGTTATCGAACCCCACGAGCAGTAGCTCCGCACGCGCTCGCGCGCGGCGGTGCCCAGTCGTAGGCGAAGCTCGCGATCGTCGAGCAGCCGCTCGAGCGCCGAGCGAAGCGCGGCGACGTCGCGCGGCGGCACGAGCAGGCCGGTCTCGCCGTCCACGACGAGATCGCGCAGGCCGCCCACGTCGCTCGCGACGACCGCCCGGCCGTGCGCCATCGCCTCCGCGCACACGACGCCGAAGCCCTCGCGCTGCGACGGGCAGGCCACGACTGCGGCACGCGCGTAGAGCCGCTCGAGCTCGTCGTGCGGCAGCCAGCCGCGCGCCTGCGGCACACGCGCGCGCAGAGGCCCGTCCCCGGCGACGACGAGCTCGTGCCCGCGCGCCGCCTGCAGGAGCTCGAGGATCCCCTTCTCTTGGGACAGCCGTCCGGCGAAGAGGATCTCCGGCGGCTCCGCCTCCGCGCCGACGTCCTCCGGCAGCTCGACGCCGTTCGGCACCACACGCACGTCGCGCGCGCCGAGCCGCCGCGCCTCATCGGCGAGCGCCGTCGACACGGCGAGCACGACGCGCAGGCGCCGGAGGATAGCGCGCGCAAGCGGCCGCACACGGCGCGCGAGCTCGAGGTCGGTGCCATGCACGGTGAGCACGACCGGGCGGCCGGTCGCTAGCGCAACGCCTCCGGCGGGCAGCCAGTGCGCGTGAACGACGTCCGCGTCTCGCGCAGCGCGGCGCGCCGCGCGCGTGAACGAGACGAGCAGCGCGGGAACCGCGGGCGCAAGCCAGGGCCGGCGACGCAGGTTTGCGGCGACGCCTGCGCCGTATGCGATCCCGAAGTGGCGAAAAGCCACGGGCGACACGACCTCGATCTCGAGTCCACGCGCGCGCAGCCGCTCGACGGCGTCGGCGACGAACCGCCCGGCCGCGTCACCCGGCGAGCGCGGATACGAGGTCGTCAGGACAACGACCTTCACGATGCGACGTCTCGCACGAGGTCCGCGAGCTCCGCCCGGCGCGAGACGCGGTCGCGCGCCTCCGGCGCAAGCTCGACGTCCAGCTCGCCGCGCCGCCAGCGCCCGTGCAGCTCGCGCAACGCAGCCTGCAGCGCGTCGGAGTCGTTCGCCGGCGCAACGACACCGGCGCCGATCTCCTCGATCAACGCTGCGGCCGCGCCGCCCGGCGGCACCGCCGCGAGAATCGGCCGTCCCGCCGCGACGTACTCGAACACCTTGCCCGGAATCACGCCCGTCCCCCGGCCGCCGGCCTCGGACGCGATCAGCAGCAGCGCCTCCGAGTCGCGCTGCAGCTCGAGCGAGCGGCGGCGCGGGACGAACGGGATCACCTCGACGCGGTCTGCGAGACCGAGCGACTCCGCGAACTCGCCGTCCGCGGCGCGGAAGCCGCCCACGAAGCGGACGATCACGTCTTCCAGACCGGAGTCGGCGAGCGCCTGCAGGAACGGCTTCGGATCGCGCTGCCCGAAGAACGCGCCCGTGTGCGTGATCCGGAAGCGCTCCCCCGGCGTGTAGGTCATTCCCTCGAAGTCGTCGAAGTCGCTGCCGTTCGCGATCGTCACGATCCGGCCCGCCGGCGACAGGCCGCGCATCTCTTCGCCGATCGAGTCGAACGCGGTGACGATCGCGTCGGCGCGCCGCGCGACGACGCCTGCGACGGCTTGCACGGTACGGGCCTTCATGCGGACGGCAACGGTGTCCGAACGGCGATCCTGGTGGGCGAGCAGCGAATCGCGCAGGTCGGCTATCCAGCGCACGCCGAGCGCACGCTTCACGGCCGCTCCGACGAGGTGAACCGAGCCCGGCGGCGACGTCGTGATCACGACGTCGATCTGCTCCGCGCGTGCGATGCGCAGCGCCGCGGGAATTGCGGTCAGATTCCAGGTCGCCGCCTCGTCGGGGATGACGAGCCGCCGTGGCAGCAGCCGCGCCTGCATGACGATCCGCTCGAGGCCCCGCTTGCCGTGCAGCTCCTCCGAGGGCCTGCGTCCCCTCGGGCCGACATAGCGAACGCGGTGCACCCACGCCTGCGTCGGCGGCCGCAGCTCCTCGTCCATGTGGATCCACTTCGGATTGTCCGGCGCCAGCACGTGCGTCTCGATGCCGAGGGCCGGCAGGTGCGTCGCGAACTTGAGCGGCCGCTGTACGCCGCCGCCGCCGGCCGGCGGGAAGTACACCGTCACCAGCAGAACCTTCACGCGTCAGAGCTTGTAGAGGACAAAGCGCGAGTCCTTGTATAGCGGCCGCAGCTCGACGACCGGGTGGCGCTGGAAGCGCGCGACCACCAGCCAGCCGGCGTGGTAGCGGCGCGGGATGGCGAGATCGCCCGTCGCGCGGAACTCGAGGACGTCCGCGCGGCGTTCGTAGGGCCGGTTCTGCTTCGTGTCGGCCACGTGCGCGGGCGGCGCGGCGACGATCAACACCGGTGCGGCCGCGGCGATGCGGTAGCTCGTCTGCAGGTCCGAGAAGACGACGCCGCGCTTCGGCACATCTTCGCGCAGCGCGCGGACGAGTCCGGGCGTGAGCGCGTTGGGATCCGCCTCCGTATTCGTCGTCCAGTGCGTGAAGCCGTGCACGGCCACGGGCAGCACGAACAATCCCGCCGCGAGCGAGGCGAGCCAGTCTTCGCGGTCGAGCTCGAGCGGCCTGCGCACGACGAGCACGATCACGAGCGCGAGCAGCCCGGCGACGGCCGCGAACCAGGCCACGTGCTCGGGGCCGCCGTTCTCCAGCCGGAAGCCGAAGTCTCCCGGCCAGAGCACCTGGAAGACGAGCCCGGCCAGGAGCGCGAGCGGCAGCACGAAGACGCCGAGCAGGCGGCTGAGGACGGCGACGCCGCCGACGAACGCGAACGCGAAGGGCAGGAAGCCTGCGGCGCGGCGCGACTGCGAGAGCGACACGGCGTCCGAGAGATGCTCGAACAGGAACGACAGGAGCATCGTCGCGAGCACCGCGAGCGAGCCGCCGAGCACGAACGGCGACCAGCGCCTCCGCCACGCGAGCGCCGCGAGCGGCACGAGCACGAGCGCAGCCACGGCCACGGCACCGTTGCGCACGAACACCTCGGGCGCCAGGTGGTAGCTCGTCCCGTGCACGACGAGTTGGTCGCGGTAGTGGTCGAGTGAGCGCAGCAGCTGCTGCGACGAAGGCTCGTGCGAGACCGTGTCCCTGGCGAGCGGCAGCAAGGCGAGGGATACCGCCCCCGTCGGCAGCGCGACGGCGGCGAGGCCGGCCGCGATGCGCAACGCGTCTCTGCGCCGCGCGAGCGCGCCCGCCACCAGCCAGCCCGCGAGCGGGATGCAGAGGAAGACCGCGTACGTCGGGTGGACGAGCGCAAGTGCAAGCGAGGCGACGGCGATGGAGAGCAGGGTCCGCCAAGCCGGCCCGCGCGCGTACGCGAAGACCAGGGTGAGCACGGCGGGGACGAGCAGCTGGCGCGCCGCGGGCGCCGGCCGCGCAAGGAGCGGGTACGTGCCGCCGTGCCCGGCCGCGAACCCGACCAGCGCCACCTGCGCCGCCGCGGCGGCCGCGCCGAGACCCGCCGAGCCGAAGAGCGCGACTCCCGCCTCGAAGGCGACGACGACTGCGAGGGGCAGCAGCAGCGCGCTCTCGTGCTGGACGACGAGCGCCGGATCGACTCCGGCGAGCTTCGTCACCGCGGCGAGAAACGCGTGCCAGAGCGGAAACGCATACCCAGGATGCAGGCTGCCTCCGACGAGCTCGTCGAGGCGCCAGGGGCTGAGCGAGTCGAGCTCGACGAGCTTGCGGACGCGTGCGAGGTGGAACGGGCTGTCGCCGGTCAGCGCCCTCGGTGCGATGTGCCACAGCAGCAGCCCGAGGACGATGCCGGCGAGCGACACGAGGCCGCGGCCGGGCGCCCGTTCGCTGTCCGGCTCGCGCCGGGGAAACACGAGCGCCGCGAGCCCGATCGCGGCGAGCAGCCACAGCGCGAGGGCGAACGACGAGTGGACGAGGAAGACGACCGCGAGCGCCGCAGCGAGCGCGGCGAGCGCCCACGCGAGCGTCGCCGAGGCCGAGCGCTGCCCGAGCGCTCGCGCGATCAGCCGGCCCGGCAGCAGCACGACGAGGGTGGCCATGCCGAGGCGCAGGAAGAGCCCGAGCCCGTGCTCCGGCAGCAGCCGCGAGATTCCGAGTCCGAGGAGCACGGCCGCGACGTATGCCGCGCGGCCGATCACCCAGTTGCGAGCAGCTCGGGAACCGATCGGCGCGCAAGCCAGCGCGCGATGCGCAGGTACTGGCGATCGCGCGGCGCGCGGAGCATGCAGCCGGCGAAGAGCACCCAGCGCGCACGCGATGCCGCGCGAGGGCCCTGGTGCTTCGCGATGAAGCGCAGGTTGCCGCGCACGTTCTCCCTGAACATCCGGCCGCCGTGCGCCGCCCCGTAGACGTGCGCGAACTCCGCCTCCGGCGTGAACAGCACCTGCCAGCCTGCGCGGCGGAAGCGGTAGCACCAGTCGGTCTCCTCGCTGAAGAGGAAGAAGTCCTCGTCGAGCAGCCCGACCTCGTCGATCGCGGCGCGCCGCGCGAGCATGACGGCGCCCATGACAAAGTCCGCCTCGCGCACGCCGGCGTGGTCGAAGCCGCCGGCGTAGAAGGCGTTCAGCGCCCGCGAGCGCGGCGCGAGCTTGCGCAGGAACAGATACTCGGTGGCGAGGCGCCACGGGCTGGGAAAGCCGCGCACCGACGGCTGCAGCCGTCCGTCCGGAAAGCGCAACCGCGGTCCGACCACGGCCGCGCGCGGATGCGCAGCCGCGAACGCCGCGAGGCGCTCGACGGCGCCGTCCAGAGCCCAGGCGTCCGCGTTGAGGATCAGCACGTAGCTACCCGACGTCTCGCGGATGCCGCGGTTCCATCCTGCCGCGAGCCCCCGGTTCTCCTGCTTCACGAGCCGAACCGCAGGGAACTTCTCGCGCACGAAAGCGACGGTTCCGTCGCTCGAGCCGTGGTCGACCACGACCGTCTCGTAACCGGCGACGCTCGTCAGGCACTGCTCGATCCACGGCAGCGCGTTGTACGCGACGACGACGACCGACACGTCGGCGCGTGTCACGGGTGCGCCGCCGGCACCCAGTGCGGACCACCCCACGAGAGGTCGTACGGGTAGTGGTGAACGACGTGCGCCCAGATCGTCCAGGCGATCCAGCGGCTCGTGCCGTAGAAGAACGCGGCCCGGTAGAAGACGAGCAGCGCGCCGAGGGGAACGACACGGCTTGCCTTGCTCCAGAACGCGTCGGCGGTGTAGACGTGCCGCTCGAAGTAGGAGCGCGTCAGCACCTGCCAGCTGAGCAGGCCGTAGACGATCCAGACCGCGTCCCACATCCCGCCCAGCCCGCTGAAGTAAGCGGCGGCGTCGGTCATGCGCCCCGTCTGGCCCGCGTACGCCCACGCGTCGAAGTGCACGTGCCACGTCCACGGAAAGAAGAGCATCGTCCCGACCGTGTCGCCTGCATCGGTGATCGCGTGCGCCCACTGGCCGATGAGGAAGCTGACGCCCCAGTTCTTGCTCCCGAGCAGCTTCCAGAAGATCAGGCAGACGACGATGCCGTAGAGGAAGGAGTGCGTGAAGCCGAGTCCCGGCCAGCCGCGGTGGAACTTCGCCGGATCGTCCGCTTTCAGTTCGAGCCCGCCGAGGTGGATCCCGTAGACGTACCACTTCGTCAACAGGTCGGGCGAGTACGAGCCGAGCAGCAGCGGCACGAACGCGATCTTCCAGCGCGAGTGCCGCTGGATCGCGTACGGCTCGAGGTCATGTGCAGCCCAGCTCAAAGCAGCCGCCTCACACCGGCGGGGACGATCCACGCGACGAGCAGCAGGTAGGCGAACGCGACGACTACCGAGAGGAGGAAGTCCGTCACGAGGACGCCGATCAGCACGTAGAGGGCCGCGGCGGCCGCGTAGCCGCCTGCGACCGCGAGTTGCCGCCGCGACGGCAGCCGGGTCACTCCAAGCGCTCGCAATCGCATGTGCGCTCACCGAGCAGGAACGTGCGGCCGCAGTTCAGGCACATGCGGAGCGCGCGCCGCCGCTGTCGCACCGCCCGGTGCAGTCCCGGCAGTCCCGCGAGGCTTCCCAGCACGAGCGCCGCGATCGCGGCGGCGATCTCGGGCTCGAACCAGGTCACGATCGCACCGGGTCGACACGGGGCGCGCGGCGGCGGATGTTCTCCCACCCGAGCACGAGCGCGCCGGGAATCGAGATCGTGATCGTGACGACGAAGAAGAGGAAGCCGGTCGCGAACGCCCGGCTCGGGTCGACGCCCAACCCGCCGAGGAAGCTGACGAAGAACGATTCGCGCACGGCGATCCCGTTGATCGTGAAGGGTACGAGCAGGACGAGAAAGAGCAGCGGGCCCATCACGTAGTAGACCCTCGGCGACAGCGACACGCCGACGCCCCGCGCGGCCGCCCAGATCGCGAGCACGCGCAGGCCCTGGACGGCGACCGTGAGCGCGAACACGCCGACGAGCAACCGCGGGCGATCGCGGAAGGCGTGGATCGCCTCGTAGACCGCGCGCAACGGGCGCTCGACGCGCAGCCGTCGCAGCAGCGGCACGAACCACGCCAGCGGCCGGCGAACGCGGCGTGAGAAGAGCAGCACCGCGAGCACCGTCGTCGCGACCACGAACGCCGCCTCGATCCAGATGTACGCGCCGACGTCGTAGCGGCCGACCGCGAGGAGGAAGCCGACGGCCGCGAGCGTCACGGTCGCCGCGCCGCCGAGCGCGCGCTCGAGCAGCACCGTGCCGGCCGCCGAGCCGGTCTTCCCGGGATGGCGCCGCGCCGTCTCGAAGATGCGCATGGCGTCGCCGCCGATCGAGGTCGGCAGGATCTGACCGGCCGTGTAGGCGGTGAAGTAGGCGCGCACCAGCCACAAGAGCCGGTCGTGGATGCCCTGCGCGAGCAAAAGTCGCTGCCAGCGCCAGGCCATCGGCCAGACGGTCACGGCCATGATCGCGACCGCGAGGAGAAACCACCCGAGGCTCGCGTGCGAAAGGATGTGCCACGTCCGCGAGACGTCGATCTTCCAGACGAGGTACGTGAGCGCGAGACCCGTGACCGCGAGCGTCAGGACGAGGCGGAAGAGGCGGCGCATCCGGGGATCAGCGTAGTGCGACGCCCGGCGACGGGCGACGATTGGCAGTGTCCACGTCGCCCCTGTCCCGGGGACAGTCCCTGGGGCACGGCCGTCGCGCTCCTGTCCCGGGGACTGTCCCTGGGGAATGGCCACAGCGCCTCTGAACCGGGGACTGTCCCCGGGTCATGTCCCGAGCGCCGTGAACCGCGCATGCACGCGCCGCAGCGCATCGACGGCGTCGCGGATGTCGCCCTCCGAGTGCGCAGGCGAGAGCGGGAGCGACAGCACCTCGGAGCCGGCGCGCTCGGCGACGGGGCAGTCCGCGCGGAACCGTTCGCGATACCACGTCAGCTTGTGCACGGGCAGGAAGTGGATGCTCGTCGCGATCAGCTCGTCCGCGAGCGCGCGCTGGTAGTCGTCGCGCGTCGCCCCGGCACGCTCGCGGTCGATGCGCACGATGTAGAGATGGAGCGCGTGGGTGTCGCGTGGGTCCCGCGCGAGCGCCGTGATCCCGTCGAGCTCGGCGACGGCTTCGTCGTAGAGCGCGAACTGCCGCGCGCGGATCTCGCGGTGCCGTTCGAGCTTTTCGAGCTGGACGAGCGCGATCGCCGCGAGCACGTCGGAGAGATTCGTCTTGTAGCCGGGCACGGTGATGTCGTAGAGCGAGCCGTCGCCGCGCCGCATCAGCCGCAGCGCGCGGATCGCGTTCGCCACGTCGGCGCGATTCGTCGCCAGCAGGCCGCCTTCCCCCGCGGTGACGTTCTTCGTCGCGTAGAGCGAGAAGCACGTCACGTCGGAAAGCCCGCCGAGCTTGCGGCCCCGGTAGGCGCTCTCGAACGCGTGTGCGGCGTCCTCGATCACCGGCGGTCCCAGCTTCCAGAGCGGCTCGAGGTCGCAGGGTTGCCCGGCGAGGTGCACCGGGAGGACGGCCTTCGTCCTCTCCGTGACGAGCTCGCCGACGCGCTCAGGGTCGACGTTGAGATCGTCCTCGCGCACGTCGGCGAAGACGGGCACTGCACCGGTGTGGACGATCACGTTCGCCGTCGCGGGCCAGGTAATCGGGGTCGTGATCACCTCGTCGCCGGGCCCGACGCCGAGCGCGACGAGCGCCAGATGCATGGCCGCCGTGCCGGAGGCGACCGCCAGCACGTGCTCGGCCTCGAGCACGTCGGCGGCGCGCCGCTCGAGCTCCGCCGCCTTCGGCCCGGTGGTCAACCAGCCGGAGCGGAGGGTCTCCGCGACGGCGGCGATCTCCTCGTCGCCGATCGCGGGCGGCTGGAACCCCAGAGGCGTTCTCCTACGCGACAACGCGGGCGTCTTGGACCTCGAAGCGGATGAGGCTCCGCGCCCGGTCGGCTCGCGCAAGCGCGTCCTCGGCGGAGTCGCCGACGGCGAGAATCGCCCCCGCCCTGTCGGACCCGCTCCGCAGCGGTCCGAAGACGTGCCCAGGCTTTCGGTAGATGCGGATCCCGCGCACGCCGTCGACTGCGAAGGCCTCGTCGAGCCCTCTGACCGCCTGCAGTGCGCCGGGCTGCGCGACGAGGAAGCGGATGCACGCGCCGCCGACGCGCGCCTGCGGCGCGAGCCGGTTCCGCCGCACCTGCTCGCCGAGCGCGGCGGCGATCGCAGCATCGTTGAGATTCACGCGAAGCGCGGCGCGGCAGAGCTCTGCATCGTGACCGCCGCCGAGCCGCGCGGCGAGCTCGCCGACGACCGCACCCTCTTCCGACACGATCACCTGCGTGTACGTCGGCCCGTCGGTGATGCCGAGCGCGGCCGCGGCCTTCCGTGCGCCGTCGATCGCCTTCGCGATCTGCGCGGTCGGCTGCGCGCACGGCCAGGAGTGCGCCAGCGCGACGCCGAAGGCCCGCGGATCCGCGAGGTGGCGATCCGTGACGGTGAGCGCGTGGAAGCGGCCGCCGAGCAGGAACGCGTTGACGGTCACCTCCTGCCCGGAGACGAGCTCCTCGACGAGAAAGACGCCGCTCCGCGACACCTCGAGGGCGGCGGCGACGGCGGACTCGAGCTCCTGCCGGCTCCCCACCACGGAAAGCCCGCGCTGCCCTTGCCGGTCCGGAGCCTTCACGACGCAGGGGTAGCCGAGCGCGTCCGCGGCCCAGCGCGCCTCGTCGAGCGTCCGGCAGGATTGGTACTCGGGCTGAGGCACGCCCGCCTGCGCGAAGCGCTCCCGCTGCCGCGTCTTCGACGTCGTCAGGACGGCGGCCTCGGGCGAGAGCGGATGCGGCAGGCCGAGCTTCGCCGCCACGCGGGCCGCGATCCCGACGGGCCAGTCGATTCCCGGCGCGATCACGCCGTCGACCCGCTCGGCCTCGGCGAGCCGCTCGATCCCGTGCTCGTCCTCGGTCGAGATGATCGCGCGGCGGTCGGCGTAGCGGAATCCCGGCGCATCGGGGTTGCGGTCGACCGCGATCACGTAGAGGTCGCGCTTGCGCGCGGCCGCGAGCAGCCCGAGCTGCGCGGGCCCCGCGCCTAGGACGAGGAGACGCGTGCGCCGGTCCGGAGTAGGCCCTTCCACCACGCCTCATTCTCGCGATACCACGCGACAGTCCGCGCGAGCCCTTCGTCGAAGGGTGTGCGCGCCTGCCACCCGGTCAGCGCCCGCGCCTTCTCCGTCGAGCCGATGTGGCGGTCGACCTGGCCCGGCCGTTCCGAAACGTGGCGCTTCAGCGAGCGCGGCTTGCCGAGCGAGTCGAGCACCTTGTCGGCGATCTCGTCCACGGAGATGTCGACCCCCGTGGCGAGGTTCAGGACCTCACCGGCAACGCGCTCGAGCGGCGCCTCGATCACGGCCTCGATCGCCTCGGCGTCGTCGTCCACGTACAGCCAGTCGCGCGTCGCGTGACCGTCGCCGTGCACCGTCAGCGGCTCGTCCTGCAGCGCCTGCGTGATGAAGCGCGGGATGACCTTCTCCGGATGCTGCCGCGGCCCGTAGTTGTTGAACGGCCGCACGATCACGATCGGCAGCTCGTAGGTGACGAAGTACGAGTACGCGAGCCGATCGGCGCCGGCTTTCGTCCCCGCGTAGGGGCTGCGCGGCTCGAGCGGATGCGCTTCGTCCATCGGCTCCGTGACCGCGGTGCCGTAGACCTCGGACGACGAGATGAGGATGAAGCGCTCGACGGGCGCCTCGCGGATCGCGTCGAGAAGAATCTGCGTCCCTTCGACGTTCGTGCGCACGAACTCCGAGCCGCCGTCGCGAATCGACTTCTCGACGTGCGATTCCGCGGCGGCGTTGACGATCACGTCCACGTTGGCGACGACGTCGCGCACGAGCTCGCTGTCGCGGATGTCCCCTTGCACGAACGACAGCCGCTCGTGCGACATCACGTCGGCGAGGTTCTCGACGTTCCCCGCGTAGGTCAGCGCGTCGAGCGAGACGACGTCGTACGGCGTCTTGGCGAGCAGGTGACGGATGAAATTCGACGGGATGAACCCGGCGCCGCCGGTGACGAGAACTCGTTTGCTCATATCTCCTCTGCGATCGTGTACAAGGGGCTCCCCTCGACCTGCCGCTGGATTCTGCCCAGGTACTCGCCGATCAGCGCGAGGATGAATCCCTGGATGCCGAGCACGAAGACGATCAGCGTCCCTCCGAAGAGCGGGCCGGGGAAGTTCGACTCGGTGATCCAGAAGACGACGCCGTAGATGCCGAGCGCCGTCGCCGCAAGCGCACAGACGACGCCCATCAAGAGCCCGATCCACTGGATCGGCTGCGGCCAGAAGCCCGCGAGCACGTGCAAGGCGAGCCGCGTGAGGCGGAGCGGTGAGTAGCGGGACGGGTCGCGCCGCGGTGCGTGGGCGACGTCGACCTCGACGACGGACGCGCCGCCGGAGAGGACGAGCGCCTTCGTGAACTTCTGCCTCCCGATCGAGCCGAGCATCGGCTCGACGGCGCGGCGGCGGTAGGCGTTGAACGCGCAGCCGAAGTCCGATATCGCGACGCCGGTGAACCGCCTCAGCATCCCGTTGATGAGCCTCGACGGGAGCGTTCGGCCCCACGAGTCGCGGCGGGCGTGGCGCCGCCCGCTGGCGACGTCGGCCCCGGCCTCGACCGCGGCGACGAGCTTCGGGATGTCCTCGGGCTGGTTCTGCAGGTCGCCGTCCATCGTCACGAGGATCTCGCCGCGCGCGCGTGTGAAGCCGGCGTGCATCGCGGGGTGCTGCCCGAAGTTGCGCGTGAAGCGGACGGCGCGGACGCGCGGGTCGCGCTCGTGGAGGGCGCGCAGGTGCTCGAACGTCGTGTCGCTCGAGCCGTCGTCGACGAACAGCAGCTCGAAGGGGCGGCCGTCGACGGCGGCGACCGTGCGCTCGTACAGCTCGCCGACCGTCGCTTCCTCGTTGAGCACCGTGACGACGATCGACAGCTCGGGAGCAGCATCCATTGCCAACGGAAACCTACACTCGCCCTCGATGCCTTCTGGAGACGTCGTCGAGCTCCGCAGCACGGACATCGTCCTCCGCGAGCTTTGGTTCGGCCGCGTCTGGCGCGCCGGCCCGATGCGGCTCCTCGAGGAGCGCGACGGGCTCGTGGCCCTGTTCCGCCCACCCGGGACGATCTGGAAGATCCCGGTCGACGAGTCCGGCCGGCTGATCCGGATCCCGACGGCTTCGTGGAAGCTCGCCGACCACGCGGCGCAGGATGTCTCGCTTGCGCTGATCCGTCCCGGCGCGCGTCACTCGGTGTGGCTGATGTTCGACGACGCCGGGGAGTTCGACCGCTGGTACGTCAATTTCGAGCGCGACACCCGCCGCACGCGCCTCGGTTTCGACACGAAGGACGAGAAGCTCGACCTGATCGTCCGGCAAGACGGGTCGTTCGAGTGGAGGGACGAGGACGAACTCGTCGAGGCGGCCGGACGCGGGTTGCTCGACGAAGAGGAGGTCCGAGCTGAGGCAGAGCGCGTGCTCGCCGACCCCCCGTGGCCGACCGGCTGGGAGGACTTCCGGCCCGATCCCGACTGGTCGCTCCCCAGGCTCCCACCAGGCTGGGACACGTGAGCCGTCCAGCCAGGTCCCAGGGACTGTCCCTGGGACCTGGCTGAGACGGACCTCTGGACTACGCGGCCTGCTCGAACGCGGGCTCGAGCGACTCGGCTTCATGCCGCCGCGGATGGTGCGGGATCGCGAACGAGGCAACTGCACCGGCGAGCACGATGGCCGCGCCGACCCACACCGAGATCGACATTCCGTGCGCGAACGACGCGCCGTCCGTGTAGCCGCCATACCGCGAGAAGATCGACGCCAGCACCGCCACGCCGAACACGCCGCCGAGCTCCCGGATCGCGTTGTTGGCGCCGGACGCCTGGCCCTCTTCCTGCGGCCGCACCGCCGAGAGGACGACGTTGGCGACGGGGGCGAAGAAGAGCGCCATGCCGATGCCCGAGAGGA
>WNFU01000581.1_pt1 | contig 63604 bp, 61 predicted proteins | sample 5400121 | NCBI WGS metagenome assembly WNFU01 (sample SAMN13153360, study PRJNA577476) | soil metagenome | isolation source: 100 cm soil or saprolite under grassland replicate 1 | place: USA:California | collected 2016-06-15 | reverse complement strand
CGGGGACTATCCCATCTGGCTCATCGCGCTCAGGAAGTCCTTATTGGTCTTGGTCAGCTTGACCTTGTCGAGCAGCAGCTCCATGGCCTCGACCGGGTTCAGCTGGGTCAGCGCCTTGCGGAGCAGCCAGACCTTCTGGAGCTCATCCTTCTCGAGAAGCAGCTCCTCCTTGCGGGTACCGGTCTGCTCGATGTTAATGGTCGGAAAGACCCGCTTGTCCATCAGGCGCCGATCCAGGTGCACCTCCATGTTGCCGGTGCCCTTGAACTCTTCGAAGATCACGTCGTCCATCCGCGAGCCGGTGTCCACGAGAGCCGTCGCCATGATCGTGAGCGAGCCGCCCTCCTCGACGTTCCGCGCGGCGGCGAAGAAGCGCCGCGGCCGCTGCAGCGCGTTGGCGTCGAGGCCGCCCGAGAGCACCTTGCCCGACGAGGGGATGACGGCGTTGTGGGCGCGGGCGAACCGGGTGATGGAGTCCAGCAGGATGACGACGTCTCTCTTGTGTTCGACCAGGCGCTTGGCCTTCTCGATGACCATGTCGGCCACCTGCACGTGCCGCTGCGGCGGCTCGTCGAAGGTCGAGGAAATCACCTCGCCCTTGACCGAACGCTGCATGTCGGTGACCTCCTCGGGCCGCTCGTCGATCAGCAGCACGATCAGGTACACCTCGGGGTGGTTCTTGGCGATGGCGTTGGCCAGATTTTGGAGCAACATGGTCTTGCCGGTGCGCGGCGCCGCGACGATGAGGCCGCGCTGCCCCTTGCCGATCGGGCAGAGCAGGTCCATGACCCGCGTCGTCAGATTCTCGGATTCGTGCTCGAGCCTGAGCCGCTCCATCGGGTAGAGGGGCGTGAGGTTGTCGAAGATGGTCTTGTCGCGCGACTGTTCGGGCGTCTCGAAGTTGATCGCCTCGACCTTCAGCAGCGCGAAGTAGCGCTCGGTGTCCTTGGGCGGCCGCACCTGGCCCGAGATCGTGTCACCCGTGCGCAGGTCGAAGCGGCGGATCTGGGAGGGCGAGACATAGATGTCGTCCGGCCCCGGCAGGTAGTTGTAGTCTGGCGCGCGGAGGAAGCCGAAACCGTCCGGGAGGACCTCGAGGACGCCCTCGGCGAAGATGAGCCCGTCGCGCTCCGCCTGGCCCTGCAGGATCTTGAAGATCAGCTCCTGCTTCCTGAGCCCGCTGAACCCCTGGACGCCGAGGTCCTTGGCGACCGTGTTCAGCTCGGTGATGGTCTTATCCTTCAGCTCGGACAGGTTCATCCGGTTGCCTCCTGCCCCACGTGGCTCGGACAAGGCCTCATCGGTGGCGTCGGACGACTTCGGCGCGGGCCGTTTAGGACTAGGCTGCGAGATGGCGATCTCCGGGGGGCTGAATGTGTACGGGGTACTTGACTCGACTGCTACGGCCAATCTCCCACAGCCCCGCGGGAGAGTCAAACGAATTTTCGGGGGCTTTCGGCCGTCAGAGCCGCATCTCGATGATGGCCTTGCCTCGAATCTCCACCAGCCACTCGTTCAGCCGGACGTCGTATTTCTGCTTGTAGAGGATGTCCCGTATCTGGTTGCGGGCCTGGGCCAGCTGCTCGCCCGCCAGCGTCACCTTGGACTCGAGCTCGAACAGGTGGTAGCCCACCTCGGAGCGGAACGGCGGCGAGTGCTCTCCGGGCGAGAGCCGGAGGATGGCCTTCTCGATGTCGGGCGCCAGCTCTCCCCGCTTGAGAATCCCGAGCCGGCCGCCGTTCTTGGCGGTGGCCGTGTCTTCGGAGAAGCCCCCCGCCAGCTCGCCGAACTCCTCCCCGCCCATGACGCGGGCGTAGACGTCCTCCGCCCGCCGCTTCGCGGCTTGCCAGCCGTCCTCGCCGGCCCCGGGGGTCGGCAGGAAGAGGATGTGCCGCGCCTCGAATGACAGGCCCGTTTCGAGCTTCTCGCGGTTGGCGTTGAGGTACTGGTCGATGTCCTCCTCGGTCACCGAGATGCGGAGGTTGACCTTGCGACGCTTGATGCGCTCCACCAGCAGCTGCTCCCGGACCCGCTTCTTGACGCCATCCAGGCTCAGGCCCTGGGCCTTGACCATCGCCTCGAACTCGGCCTCGGTCTTGGCGCCCAGCCGCTTCTGAATATCGTCGAGCTGCTCCTTCATCTCCGCGTCGTCCACCACGATCTTCTCGCGCTCGGCCTGCTGGAGCTGGAGGCGCTTCTCGATGATGCCGGCCAGCACCTTGTTGCGGAGCGCCGCGCGCTCCTCACCCGTGGGCGGCTGCTGCTTGCTCTCGTAGATCGTGTAGGCCTCGGCCTCGTCCAGCTCGTACAGCGTGACGGCGTCGCTGTTGACCACGCAGATGACGCGGTCCACGACCGACTCGGCGTCGGTGGGCGGCGCGGGGCGCGAGAGGATAGGGGCGCGGGACTCGGTTGGCGGCGGAGGCGGCAGGGGCTCGGGCGCCTTGGCCTTGCCCACGAGCGGCATCCACGAGGGGACGGAACAGCCGGACAGCGCGAGAGCGATCGCCCATGCCAGGACGAGCCGCGGCGCCCCGTTCACGCAAGAGACCCGAGGAGGGCCCGGAGCGCGTCGCGCACCGCCGGCCAAGGGCCTGCCGGAATATGAGCCTCCAACATGAATTCCTTTCGCATGCGTACTCCGCTGCCGGCCCGGCCGATGACGGTCAGGATCCGCTCGGGCGTTACCGGCGTCGATGGGGCGAATGTCACGAGTGCCCGGCCCCCGCCGGCTTCGACACGCTCGGCGTGGAGCCGCCGGGCCAGCGCTCGAAGCCCGACCACGTCGAGCAGAGCCTCCACCGACGGCGGCGGCGGGCCGAAGCGGTCCGTGAGCTCGAGCCGCATCTCCGTGATCGCGTCGTCCCCGTCCAGATCCGTCAGTCGCTGGTAGATCGCGAGCCGCTGATTCACCTCGAGGATGTAGGCGTCCGGCAGGAGCGCCTCGACGCCCACCGTGATGACGGGATCCACCGTGGTCCCGGCCGGCTCGCCCTTCAATTCTCTCACGGCCTCGGCCAGGAGCTTCGTGTAAAGATCGAACCCCACGGCCGCGATGTGGCCGTGCTGCTCCGCCCCCAGGAGATTGCCGGAGCCGCGGATCTCCAGGTCCCGCATGGCGAGCCGGAAGCCCGCGCCGAGCTCCGTCATGTCCTCGATGACGCGCAGGCGCCGCTGCGCCGTCTCGTCGAGACGGCCGTCGACGGGCACCAGGAGGTACGCGTAGGCCTGCTGACGCTCGCGCCCGACGCGACCGCGCAGCTGATACAGCTGTGCCAGGCCGAAGCGGTCGGCTCGGTTGATGATGATGGTGTTCGAGGCCGGAATGTCGAGGCCGGACTCGACGATGGCCGTCGAGACGAGCACGTCCGCCTGCCCGTCGACGAACTTGATCATCACCGACTCGAGCTCCCGCTCGCCCATCTGCCCGTGTCCCATGACCACCCGCGCCTCGGGACAGAGCGCCTGGATGAAGGCGGTCATCGACGGCAGGGACTGCACGCGGTTGTGGACGAAGAAGACCTGGCCGCCGCGGTCGAGCTCCCGGTCGATCGCCTCCTTGATCACGGCCCGGTTGAAGCCGGTGACCACGGTCTCCACCGGCAGACGGTCGAGCGGTGCCGTCTCGATCAGCGAGAGATCCCGCACGCCCGACAGCGACATGTACAGCGTGCGCGGGATAGGCGTGGCCGTGAGCGTCAGCGCGTCCACCGACGCGCGCAGCTCTTTGACGCGCTCCTTGTGGCCGACGCCGAAGCGGTGCTCCTCGTCCACCACGAGGAGGCCGAGGTTGCGGAAGACGACGTCCTTGGACAGCAGCCGGTGCGTGCCGATGACGACGTCCACGGCGCCGGTCCGCAGGCCCTCGACCACCGCCTTCTGCTCCTTCGGGCTGCGGAAGCGCGAGAGAAGCTCCACGCGCGCCGGGAACGCGCCGAAGCGGTCGCTGAATGTGTGGAAGTGCTGTTGGGCGAGGACCGTGGTCGGCACGAGGACAGCCACCTGCCGACCGTCGGCCACGACCTTGAAGGCCGCGCGCAGCGCGACTTCTGTCTTGCCATAGCCCACATCCCCTGCGACGAGCCGGTCCATGGGGCGCGCGCGCTCGAGATCGGCTTTGACGTCCTCGATCGCGCGCTCCTGGTCGGGCGTCTCCTCGAAGCGAAAAGCGGCTTCGAATTCTCGCTGCCAGGGCGTGTCGGGGGAAAAGGGCGTCCGCTCGGCCACCGAGCGGGCCGCGTAGAGCCGGAGGAGCTGCTCGGCCATCCGGCGGACGGCTGCGCGCACCGACTCCTTGATCCGCTGCCAGGCGCCGCCGCCCATCCGGTCGAGCCGCGCCGCGCCCGAGGGCGCGCCCATGTACTTGGAAATAAGGTCGAGCCGCTCGACGGGCAGGTAGAGGCGGCCGCCCTCGGCGTATTCCAGCAGGAGGAAGTCGGCCTCGCGGCCGTCCACCGTCATCGTCTGCAGCCCGTGGTAGCGGCCAACGCCGTGCGACTCGTGGACCACGAGGTCGTTGGGGTTGAGGTCGGTGAAGGCCGCGATGGCCTGGCCCCGCTGGAAGACGGGGCGGCGAAGCCGGCGGCGCCGCGCGCCGAAGATGTCCGCCTCGGCGAGAAGAACGAGACCGAGCTCCGGCAGCTGGAAGCCGGCGGCGCAATCGCCCGTGATGACGCCGAGCCCTTCGTCGCTCCAGAGGGACGCGCCGGGCCAGGGCTCGAGGTCGTGCTCGGCCAGGATGCCCCGGAGACGGACGGCCTGCTGCTCGTCGTCCACGACCAGGCGCACGGCGAAGCCTTCGGCGCGCCAGCCGCGCATCTCCTCCGCCAGCTCTTTGAAACGGCCCTGGAAGCCGCCCACCGCGCGGGTTCCCATGGCCACGCGCGGCGCGCTCCCGGCGCCGCGCTGGAGCAGCGGCAGCTCGAGCCGCTGGAAGCCCCCGAGCGCCTCCGCGAGCGGCACGGCCGAGGGCGCGTCCTCAGGAGGCGCTTCGAGGAGCGCCGGGTCGTCCAGGATGACCAGCGTCTCGCGCGGCAGCCAGGCCGACAGCAGGACGGCCGAGCCCGGATCCACATCGAGCGGCAAGACGACGATCTCGCCGATGGACCCGACCGAGCGCTGCGTGGTCGGGTCGAACAAGCGCAGCGACTCGACCTCGTCGCCGAGAAATTCCGCGCGCGCCGGTTGCTCGCGCATGGGCGAGAAGATGTCCACGATGCCCCCGCGAAGGCTCCACTGCCCGACCTCCACGACCGTGTCCACGCGCTCGTAGCCCGCGGCCTCGAGCCGGCGGAGCAGCGTCTCCCGCTCGATCGTGCCTCCGACCGTCAGGGTGAAGGTGCGCGCGCGGAGCTCGTCGGGCGGAAGCAGCGGGGCGGCGAGCGCGGAGGGCGTCGCGACCACGACGATCGGGCGCCCGCTCTCCAAGTGGTGGCAGGCCAGCGCGCGCTCGGCCGCGTGGTCCCGGTGCCGGCCGCGCCAGGAGGCGGGCTCGGCGGGTGGGAACTCCAGCACGAGCGCGCCGCCCGCGGCCCCGAGGCTCCTGAGAAAGAAGCGTGTGTCCTCGGCCATCCGGTGTCGCTCCACCGTGCCCGGCGCCAGGATAAGCGCGGGCCGGCCCGTCTCTTTCACGAGGGCGGCGGCCACGAGCACGCGGGCGGAGCCCCAGAGCCCGTCGGCCTGCAGACAAGGGAACCCCCGGGAGAGGGCCGCCGAGAGCTCGGCCAGCGCGGCCCACCGGGACAGGAGAGAATCGGACGCGGCGACGGTCATCAGCGCCTGTGGCTTGTGTCTAGGAAACCACTGCGGCGCTGCGGCGTCAAACCGGGGGCGGCTACCGCGCGCCCTGGGCCAGGTAGAAGCTCAGCGTCTCGAGCTCGATGGAGAGGTCCACGCCCTTCAGGCGGACGTCCTTGGGCGCGCGGATCCGGCCGGGGGCGAAGTTGAGAATGGCCTTGATGCCGGCGGCCACGAGGGTCTCCGTCACCTGCTGCGCCGACTCTGCGGGCACGGCCACGATGCCGAGCTGCAGGTTGCGGGCCTTGGCCTCGTGGGGCAGGTCGCGCAGCGGCAGGATGGGCACGCCGTCGACCGAGCGGCCGGCCTTGGCCGGATCGTCGTCGAAGATGGCCGCGATCCGGAAGCCCTGCCGTGCGAAGCGCTTGTAGTGGAAGAGCGCGGAGCCGAGGTTGCCGAAGCCGACCAGGGCGACCTGCCACTCACGGTCGAGCCCGAGGATGCGCTGCAGCTCCGCCTTGAGGCCGGACACGTAGTAGCCAATGCCGCGCACCCCGAACTCGCCGAAGTAGGCCAGGTCCTTCCTGACTTGCGCGGAGTTCAGTCTGAAGCGGTCGGCCAGCTCCTGGGAGGAGATGGTCTTGACGCCGTCCTCTTCCAGCTGCTGGAGGCAGCGCGTATAGACGGAGAGGCGGCGGACCGTCATCTCCGGTATCCGGGGAAGCTTGAGCTGGGAGCGTCGAGTCATTCTGTTCGCGGGCGTTCCGTGCCGGGCCCGGAACGCCCGCTCCCGCCTACTTTACGGGCTGGACGAACAGCAGGATCGCGGCGATGACGAACACGTACAGCGCCAGCGACTCGATGAGCGCCAGGCCGATGATCATGACGGTCTGGATCCGGGCGGCAGCGGCGGGCTGGCGCGCGACGGCTTCCACCGCGGAGGCCGCCGCCAACCCCTGACCCACGCCGCAGAGACCCGAGGCGATCCCCATGCCCAGACCGGCCGCCAGCACCGCGAAGGGCCCCACCCAGCTGCCCGTGCCGCCCTCGGCGGCGAAGGCCAGACTCGGGATCAAGAGAATCGACCATGTCGTCAGGGTCAGCATCAGTGAGCGTCGCACGACTCGTCCTCCTTGTAGTGGTGAACCACTACTGGGGTAATGGTGAACGACTAGTGATGTTCCGTATCTTCGACGGCGCTGGAAATATAGACCATGGACAAGAGGCAGAAGACGAACGCCTGCAGGAACGCCACCAGGATCTTCAGCGGCAGCAGGAAGCCGACGGTGAAGGCGATCATGACCGCGCCGCCCGGCAGACCGAGCAGGAGGCCCCCCAGCTTTCCGGTCAGCGCCCAGCCGAACAGCCCGCCGAGCCCCGTGAGCAGGAAAATGACGGCCAGCAGGATGTGGCCGGCAAACATGTTGCCGAAGAGCCGCAACGAGAGCGAGAGCACCCGCGCCAGGTGGCTCACCACCTCGATGGGGAACATGAGCGGCGCCAGCCACGGCACCGGCCCGGCGAAGTGCTTGAGATAGCCGAGCAGCCCCTGCTTGCGGATGCCCAGGTAGTGGTAGTAACAGAACACGATCACCGCGCAGGCGATTGTCGTGTACATGTTGGCCGTCGGCGCGACCAGACCCGGAACCAGACCGAGCAGGTTGGAGGTGAGGATGAACAGTCCCAGCGTGGCGATCAGTGGCAGGTAGCGGCGCCCGTCGTGCCCTATCACCTCGTCGAGCAGGATCAGAAATTGCTCGAGGACGACTTCCATGAAGTTCTGGAGTCCCCTCGGCGCCATCTGGAGATTTCGCGTGGCGCCCAGGGACACTACGATGAGGATGCCCATGACCACCCAGGCGTAGAAGACGTGGTCGGGGATGCCCAGCGGGGCCAGGCTCAAGATCGGCGGGTGCTCGATGGCTCCCACCGGATCTCCTAGACGGTGGCCCGGGCGGCGCGGAGCCCGAGGATGATCACGACGGGAGGCAGGACCGACAAGCCGGCCACGAGCCCCAACGGGTGGGCGGCGCCCGTGCGGAGCAGCAGGGCGACGACGGCGAACAGCACCGCATAGCGCAGGCCCAGGGCGATCACCCACAGCTTGTGGGACCGGCCGCCCGCGAGGAACCCGCCGGCATTCCGAACGCCGCGCGAGACCCAGTAGAGACTCCCCAGCGAGAGCAGCCCGCCGGCCACGGTCCCGATCGCGCTGGTGGGGCCGCCGATCCACGCGCTGGCCAGAGAAACCGGTACCAGCAGCATCAGCGATATCCAACTCACGCGTGCGACCAGCTCACGACCCATCGCGTTCCTGTCTTTCCGCCTTCTTGACCGATCGAAAGAGTCCACGGAATCCCGCTGCGACGCCTACGCCGATCCCGATCAACGTGAACCAGGGAGTGGTGCCGAGCCAGCGGTCCATAAAATAGCCACCGATTGTCGCTCCGGCGGTGGCCACCACAAAGGTCATGCCCACCGAGGCGAGCATCGCGAGAGACCGCCACGGCGAGGGCTCGTCGGCCATCTCGCACGCGCTCAAAGAGGTCGCAAATGCTTCATGTGAACAGGAACACTATCACACCGACCGGGGAAAAGACAAGTGGGCTAAAGTGCTTGAATTGCTCGGCAATATGGCCTATCAGACCGGCGGTCAGGCATAACCACCTGGATTTTGCCGGCGACTGCCGGGTCCCTCTTGCTAGCCGAACACCCCGCCCATGCGGCCCGACGCCAGGCGATTGATGACGATGACGCTGATGGCGGCGACGCCGATCAAGATGACGCCCAGCGCCGCAGCCTCGCTCGAGGAGCCCGCGATGTAGAAGGCGAAGATCCCGTTGGTGATCATCTCCCAGCCGCCCAGCGCCAGGAAGAGCACGGCGGAAGCCTCCTGGAGCGAGGTCATGAAGGAGAAGAGGCTGCCCACGAGGATGCCCTTCCAGATGAGCGGCAGCGTCACGTCTCGGAAGGCGCGCGGGCCCGAGGCGCCGACGCTCGCGGCCGCCTCCTCCATCGACCGGTGGACGAGCAGGAGCGAGGAGTAGGCGCCGCGCACCGTGTAGGGCAGCCGGCGCACCGCCAGGACGAGCGGCATGATGATCCAGAAGGAAGTCAGCCCCCGGTCGAAGCCCGGCAGGTCGAAGTGGAAGGCGCGGATGTAGGCGATGCCGATGGCCGTGCCGGGCACCGCCAGGATCAGGGTGTTGAGCGAGTCGAGAGCCCCGCGCCCGGGCATCGTCGAGCGGCCGAGGATCCAGGCGATCGGCACGCCGACGGCGATGCAGAGCACCACCGCGAGCCCCGAGTAGAGGAAGCTGTTGAGGATGTACTTCGGGGTCTCGACGATGACGCGCTCGTAGTGCTGGAGCGTGTAGGACAGCGGCAGCGGCGTCAGCGACCAGCCCCTGCTGAAGGACGCCAGCGCCACGCCCACGTACGGGACGAAGGACAGCAGCATCAGGATCGACAGGAAGCCGACCGCCGCAGCCTGGCGCGGGGCCGAGAGGCGCCGGCGGGCGATGGTCGAGTAGGACAGAGACGAGTAATCCTTGAGCCCGACCCAGCGGCGGGCGACCAGCAAGAACACGACGGCCAGGAGCACCATCAGCGCCGAGATCACGATCCCCATCCGGAAGATGCGCCGGTCCACGAACTGGACGATGTTGAGATAGGCCTGGGGTGCCAGGAGGTCCTGGACGCCCAGGATGAGCGGCGTGGCGAAATCGGAAAACGTCCAGATGAAAACGAGGAGCGCGCCCGCGACGTAGCCCGGCGTGGTCAGGGGAAGGGTGATCGTCCAGAACTTCTTCCAGCCACGGGCGCCCACGCTCTCGGCCGCCTCCTCGAGCGCGGGGTCGATCTTGCCGAGGGCGTCCACGACGTTGAGCGTGATCATCGGGAAGAGGTGCAGCGTCTCGACCAGCACGACGCCGTGGATGCCGTAGAGGAAGTTGATGGGGTTGAGCATGTCGAAGAGATCCATCAGCAGCACGTTGACAGAGCCCGCCCGCCCCAGGATGAAGGTGAAGCCCAGCGTCCCCACGAGCGGCGGCGAGATGATCGGGATCATGGTCAGGTAGCTGAAGAAGCCGCGCCCCCGGAAATCGTAGCGCACCAGGAGAAAGGCCACCGCGATGCCGATCACCGAGGACGCGGCAACGGTGGCCACGCCCAGGGCGAGCGACTTCCACAGCGCGCGCAGGTAGAAGCTGTCGGTGAAGAAGGCAGCGAAGTTGGCGAGGGTCAGTCGTCCCGCCTCGTCGGTGACGGCGTCGTAGAAGATGCGCGTCAGCGGGTAGACGAGAAACAGCGCGAGGAACAGCCAGATGAGGACGATCCCGAGTGTTGGCCCGAGCGCCGGCAGCGCGCGGGATTTACGCATCGTCGGCGACGGCCAGGGTGACGGAGGCTGGAAAGCTGACGGCGACCTCACGGCCGATCGGCAGCGGCTCGTGGTGCCACGGATCGCGGATGTCGACCTTGAGGATCTGGCCCTGGCCCGCCTCCACGTCGTAGCGGAGCGCGCTGCCGAGGTAGGCGACGAAGCTCACCCGGCCTTGAACGACGTTGCCCCCGTTCGTGGCGGCGCCAGCAAAGATGGCGACGTTCTCGGGGCGGATGGCCAGCACGCACCGGTCGCTCACGGGGCCGCTCGGGACGGCGCGGAGCCGGCCGACGGCGGTGTCCACGACGAGCTCCGCGCCGGCCCGCTCGCTCACCCGTCCGGGCACGAGGTTGTTGGTGCCGACGAAGTCGGCGACGAAACGGGTGCGCGGCCGCTCGTACAGCTCCTTGGGCGCGCCGATCTGGAGCACGCGGCCGTCCTTCATCACCGCCACGCGGTCAGAGAGGGACAGCGCCTCTTCCTGGTCGTGGGTGACGTAGATGGTCGTGATGCCGAGCTCCTGCTGGAGCTTGCGGATCTCGGCGCGCACCTGGACGCGGATCTTCGCGTCGAGGTTGGAGAGGGGCTCGTCGAGGAGGAGGATGTCCGGGTTGAGCACGAGCGCCCGGGCCAGGGCCACGCGCTGCTGCTGGCCGCCGGAGAGCTGTCCCGGGTAGCGCGACTCGAAGCCCGTGAGGTTGACCTTGCGCAGTCCTTCGCGAAGCCGCGCCGCCACCTCGGCCGTCCCGAGCCTTCGGAGCTTGAGGCCGTAGGCAACGTTCGCCTCGACCGTCATGTGGGGCCAGAGCGCGTAGTTCTGAAACACCATGCCGATGTTCCGCTCGTAGGGGGGCAGACCGCTCACCACGCGGTCGCCGAAGCGGATCTCACCGGAGTCGGGCTGGTAGAAGCCCGCCAGGAGCCGCAACAGCGTCGTCTTGCCGCAGCCCGAAGGGCCCAGGAGCGTGAACAGCTCGCCGTCGCGCACGGCGAGATCGGCCCGATCCACCGCCGTGACGGCGCCGAACCGCTTGACGACCTCGCGGATCGTGATGTTCACGACCTACTTCTTCTTCAGGTCCTCCCACTTCACCTCGATGTCGCTGCGGAATCGCGTCTTGAGCGCGTCGGACCGCTTGGTGGCGACGGCCTCGTCGTAGACATTGGCGACCTCGCGGTCGAAGTACGACCGCACGCCGCCCGTGAACTCCACGGCCAGCTCCGCCGTCGAGCCCGGCGCGCCCTGGACCTTGAACTTGGGCGTGATCGGGAAGAGGCCGCGCTCCATGAACACCCTCTGCCCCCGCTCGGTCAGGAGGAACTCGATGAAGGCCCGCGCGGCTTTCGGATTGCGCGCGCCGGCCAGGATGGCCATGGGCTCGGGCGTCACGAACGCGTACTTGGGCGCGACGAACTTGATGTCGAAGCCCGCCAGCTTCTCCTCGAAGGCCATGTAGGAGGGCACCGCGAAGCCCGCGGCGAACTCGCCCTTGGCGACGACGGTCGGCACGTCACGGCTGCGGGCCGTGAAGTGTCCCGTGTTGGCCGCCAGCCGCGTCAGCCACTCCCAGCCCTTCTCCTCGGCGTGGAGCGAGAGCATGACCTCGTACGTCGCGTTGGACGACGAGGAGCGCGTGGGCGCGCACTGGGCGACCTCGCCCTTGAGCTTGGGATGGAGGAGGTCGTCCCACTCCTTGGGCTCCGGCGCCCCCAGCCGCTGGATGCGCCTGGGGTTGTACACGAGCCCGTACGGCTCGAGCGCGGTGCCGACCCAGTAGCCCTCCTTGTCCTTGAGCGGGATGGGCTTGGGCTTGCCGATGGAGGCCGGGATGGAGTCCCACGCGGCCTTGGAGATCTCCACTTTCTGCAGCAGTTTCTGCTCGGCCAGCTTCTCGAACAGCGCCGACTCGCCGCCCCAGAAGATGTCGACCTCCGGCTTGCCCTTCCACTCGGTGATGCGTCCGTAGGCGACCGGCGTGCCCGCGGGAATGGCGCTGACCTTGACCGTGACGTTCCACTTCTCCTTGGCATATTCGGCGAAGGCCTTGAGCGCCGCGTCGTGGATGAACTTCGACACGGGGGTGATGAGGTTGAGCTCGCTCTCGATCGGGGCCGGGCCCTGCGCTCCACTCTGGGCAGGGACGATCAGCACCAGCAGCGCCACCAGCGCCGTCAGGGCCGCAATGAATCGCACCATGGACGCCTCCTTTAAATAGGGACCCGAATAGGGACCACTCACGGCTCCAGCCAGCCGCGGGCGCGCTCGACGGCCCGGCGCCACCCGGCATAGCCCGCCGCGCGCACGCCCGCCTCTGCCGACGGCGCGAAGCGGCGCTCGAGGCGCCAGCGGCTCGCCAGGTCGCCCGTCTTCCACAGGCCGGCGCCCACCCCCGCGAGGAATGCGGCGCCCACTCCGGTGGTCTCGGTGACCGCGGGGCGCAGCACCTCAACGTCTAGCACGTCGGCCTGGACCTGGCACAGAAAGTTGTTGGCCGCGGCGCCGCCGTCCACTCGGAGAGCGCTGAGCGCCGCGCCCGCCTCGCGCGTCATCGCGTCGAGCACGTCGCGATTCTGATAGGCGATGGCCTCGAGCGCCGCGCGCGCGATGTGCGCCTTCGTCGTCCCGCGCGTCAACCCCACGAGCATCCCGCGAGCGTATGGATCCCAGTGGGGAGCGCCCAGCCCCGTGAAGGCCGGGACGAGGTACACGCCACCCGTGTCGGCGACCGACGTGGCGAGCCCCTCGCTCTCGGCCGCGCTCCCGATGATGCCCAAGCCGTCGCGCAGCCACTGGATGACGGCGCCAGCGACGAACACGCTGCCCTCGAGAGCATAGGTGACGGCGCCATCGAGCTGGCAGGCGATCGTCGTGAGAAGGCCGCGCTCGGAGGCGACCGGCTTGCCTCCCGTGTTCAGCAGCAGGAAACAGCCGGTGCCGTAGGTGTTCTTGGCCATGCCGGGCTCGAAGCAGCATTGGCCGAAGAGCGCCGACTGCTGGTCTCCGGCGATTCCAGTCACCGGGATGCCGGCGGGCAGCATTCCCGCGATGGTGTGGCCGAAAACGCCCGCTGAGGGCTTGACCTCGGGCAGGAGCGCGGCGGGCACGCCGAGGGCCTTGCACAACTCCTCGTCCCAGCGGAGCGCGCGGATGTCGAAGCAGAGCGTCCGCGACGCATTGGTCGGGTCCGTGGCATGGACGGCGCCGCCCGTCAGCCGCCAGAGGAGCCAGGAGTCGACGGTGCCGAACGCGAGCTCGCCCCGCTCCGCGCGCTGCCGCGCCCCCGGCACTTCGTCGAGCAGCCAGCGGATCTTGGTGCCGGAGAAGTACGGGTCCAGCATGAGACCGGTCTTGCGCCTGAACTCGGCCTCGTGCCCGTCGGACTTGAGCCGCTCGCAGAAGGGCGCCGTGCGGCGGCACTGCCAGACGATGGCGCGGTGCACGGGACGGCTCGAGGCGCGCTCCCACAGCACCGTCGTCTCGCGCTGGTTGGTGATGCCGATGGCCGCGATCTCGGCGGCGGTGATCCGGGCCACGCCCAGCGCCTGGCCGATGGCCTGCACCGTGGTCCCCCAGATCTCCTCGGCGTCGTGCTCGACCCAGCCCGGCTTTGGGTAGTACTGCGGCAGTAGGGCGTAGCCGCTCCCCCGCACCACGCCCTCTGGGTCGACCACGAGCGCGCGGGAGCCTGTCGTGCCCTGGTCCAGGGCCAGAATGAACCGGCGCGCCATCATCGCTTGAGCAGCGTCCTCGCCAGATCCGGCTGGTCGGTGATGAGGATGGCCACGCCCGCGTCGATCATGCGCTGCATGGTGACGGGATCGTTGACGGTCCAGGCGCCGAGTCCGATGCCCGCTTTCCGCGCCTCGGCGACCGCTGCGGCATCCACCGCGGTGTGCTCGACGCCGATGAAGGGCACGCCCGCCGCGCGCAGCATGCCGAGCTCGGCCGCCAGCGTCGTGCCCGCGAGCGAGCGCGCCGAGTAGAGCGCGCAGGTCGCGATGTCGGGGCGCAGGTCGCGGACGCGGCGCCAGGTAGGCGCCCCGAATGCCATGACGACGGTCGAGCCGGCCATGCCGTGGCGGTCGAGAATGGCCAGGACCTTTTCCTCGATGCTGGGATAGCGGGCGCGCGACGCGTCGACCTTGATCTCGAGGAGCATCCGTCGCTTGCCCTGCGCCGCCACCGCAACGACCTCGTCGAGCGTCGGCACCGTCTCCTCCGTGACCGCGCCCGTCCGATCCTTGAGGCGCAGCGCCCTGAGCTCGGCCACCGTGCGGTCCCTCACGGGCCCCGCCCCCGTGGTCGTGCGCTCGAGGGTCGAATCGTGGATGACGACAACCTCGCCATCCCTCGAGAGATGGACGTCGAACTCGATGAAGTCGGCGCCCAGCGCGATCGCGTTCCGGAACGCGAGCAGGCTGTTCTCGGGCCAGAGCAGCGAGCCGCCCCGGTGCGCGGCGAAGAGCGTCGTCGGCTTGTCCTGCGCGTCGGCGAATCCAGAGATCACAGCGACGGCTCCCAGCGCCCAGCCCATCACGAGCAACGAGCGCAAGGTCTCACTCAGCCCTCGCCTCATCGTGCGGCTCGCCTGCGGCTCGCCGGGCACGCTTCAGCTCGAATATCATTTCTCGCTCTCGACGAGGCCCTTCACGAACCAGCGCTGCATGAAGATGATGACGGCCACCGGCGGCAGGAGCGCCATCATGGCTCCGGCCATGATGAGATTCCAGGTCGGCAGCTCGGTGCCGCTTCGCGGAATCAGGTTCTCGAGTCCGATGACCACGGTACGCATCGCCTCGGTGTTGGTAATCAGGAACGGCCAGAGGTACTGGTTCCACCCGAAGATAAACAGCACCACGAAGAGGGCGGCGATGTTCGCCCAGGACAGTGGCAGCAGGAACTGGAAGAGGAAGCGCATGGGCCCCGCGCCGTCGAGCTGCGCCGCCTCCGCGAGCTCGTTTGGGATCGTCATGTAGAACTGTCGGAAGAGGAAGGTCGCCGTCGCCGAGGCCATCAGCGGGATCGTCAGTCCCTGGTAGGTGTCGATCCAGCCGAGGGTGCCGACGACCTCGTAGGTGGACATGAGGCGGACGGGCACGGGCAGCATCAGCGTGACGAAGATCATCCAGAAGCAGACCATGCGCCCGCGGAAATCGAAGTAGACGATGGCGAAAGCCGAGAGCATGGAGATGATGATCTTGCCCACCGCGACCGTCACTCCCATGACGAAGCTGTTGAAGAGCATCCGGCCCATGTGCGCCTTGCTCCACGCCTGAGCGTAGTTCTCGAGCAGGTGCGAGGAGGGGTAGAGCCGCGGCGGGCGCTGGACCACCTCCTGGATGTCCTGGGTCGAGATCACCAAGGCGTAGTAGAGCGGAAAGGCGACCACCGCGATGCAGGCAACGAGGAGCGCGTGCACGATCAGGCTCTGCCAGGCGAACGGCTTCTTCCGTGGCGCGGCCACGGAGCCCACCCGCGCCCGCGCCTGCTCGAGCTGTCCCGCGCCGACACTCATCATTCATCCACAACATGCCGTACGGCATGGTGACCATGGGCCAGTCGGGTCGCGGCCACCGTCGCGGGCAGCATCATCGGTACGTGACCTTCTTCTCCACATAGCGGAACTGGAGCATCGTCAGGCCGATCACGAGGGCCATCAGGATGACCGACTGGGCCCCCGACGAGCCGAGGTTGAGCCCGATGAAGCCGTCCTTGTAGAGCTTGTAGACCATGATCATGGTCGCGTCCCCCGGTCCGCCCTTGGTCACGGCGTCGATGACGCCGAAGGACTCGAAGAAGGCGAAGACCATGTTGAGGGTCACGAGGTAGAAGGTGATGGGCGACACCAGCGGGAAGACGATGGAGGTGAAGCGGCGCAGGGGCCCCGCCCCATCCACGTCCGCCGCCTCGAGGACGGACGCGGGGATGGCCAGGAGCCCGGCGATGTAGAAGGCGATGTTGTAGCCCAGATGCGTCCAGGAGGTGGCCGTCACGACCAGCGCCATGGCGATCCAGCCCTTCAGCAGCCAGTTGAACTCGTAGGCCGTGACGAAGGACAGGAAGTACGGCAGGACGCCGTAGGTCGGGTGAAAGATGAACAGGAAGATGATGCCCGCCACCGCGGGCGCGATGCCGTAGGGCCAGAGCAGCAGGGTCCGGTACGCCGCGAGGCCCCGGATCTTCTGCGTGGCAAGCGCCGCCATCACCAGCGCCCCCGCCACCGAAAGCGCGGTCACGCCTCCGGCGAAGACGAACGAATTCACGACGCTCCAGTAGTACTCCGGATCGCCTAACAGCTTGGTGAAGTTCTCGAGCCAGACGAACGTCATGGTATCGCCAAAGGGCGAGACGCGGAAGAGCGACAACTGGAGCGACTTGAGCGCCGGCCAGAAGAAGAACAGCACGGTGACCGCCATCTGCGGGAATACCAGCAGGTATGGCAGCCACCGGCTCCTGAAGACCGTCCGCTGCATGCCGTCGGACCCGGGCGGCTACTGCTTGTTGGCCGCCGCGAATTCCTTCAGTATCTCGTTCGACTTGACGACGGCGTCGTCCAGCCCCTGCTTGCTCGTCTTCTTGCCGGCGAAGATGTTCTCCATCTCCGCCTCGATGACGTCGCGGATCTGGACGAAGTTGCCGAGCCGCAGCCCCTGGCTGTTCGGGGTCGCCTTTCCCTTGGTCAGCTGCGCGAAAGCCGTGAACTGGTCCGGGTTTTTCTTGAAGTGGTATCCCGCCTCGAGGTTCTTCACGGCGGTGTTGGAGATCGCGAGATAGCCTGTCGTGACGTGCCACCACATCTGCTGGTTTGGCTCGGAGATGAACTTGAGGAACCGGGCCGTGCCGCGGTTCTCGGCGGCCGGCTTGCCCTTCATCACCCAGAGCGTGGCGCCGCCGATGATGGAGGTCGCCTTGGTGTAGGGCGGGCCCCAGAACGGCAGCTGCCCCGTGCCCCACTGGAACTTCACGCCGCGGGTGAAGCCGCCGATGAGCGCCGAGGACTGGATGTACATCGCGCACTCGCCGTTGACGAACTTGGGGTCGGCCGTCCCCGCCCGGCCGCCGTAGGAATAGACGTTGTCCTTCTGCCAGGCGGCGAGTCGGCCGAGGTGCATGACGCCGAACTCCTTGTTGATGAGGAGCTGGACGTCGACGCCGTCGAAGCCGTTGCGCTTCGTCGCGAAGGGCTGGTCGTGCCAGGCGTGCATGTTCTCGACCATCGTCCACGAGGGCCAGCCGGTCGAGAAACCGCACTTCGCCGCGCCGGAGGCGATGATCTTCTTCGAGTACTCCTCGATCTGCTTCCAGGTCTGCGGCGGCTTGGACGGGTCGAGCCCCGCCTTCTGGAAGACGTCCTTGTTGTAGTAGAAGATCGGCGTCGAGGAGTTGAAGGGCATGGAATATAGGTTGCCGTCCTTCGAGTAGTACCCGACGACCGGCGCGATGAAGTCCTTCCACTCGATCGGGATCTCCTGCTCCTTCATCAGCTGGTAGACCGGGAGGACCGCGCCGGAGAGCAGCATGGTCTGGGTGCCGACCTCGAAGACCTGGACGATATGCGGCGCCTGCTTCTGGCGGTAGGCGGCGATGGCGGCCGTCAGCGTCTCGGGGTACGTCCCTTTGCGGAGCGGCTTGACCTCGTACTCCGACTGGCTCTGGTTGAACTGCTTGACCAGCTCGTTGGTCGCGTCGCCGAGCTGCCCGGTCATGGCGTGCCAGAACTGGATCTCGGTCTTCGCGGCCGCAGGCGCCGGCGCGAGAGCGACGACGAAGAGCAGCGCGCAGGCCCAGGTAGCCGACCGCCACACGGTCGAGGTCCGTGACATGTCTGTCCTCCTCGTGAGGGATACGTCCACATGGATGCCGGCGCCGGTGATGTTACCGGAGGCCTGTTGCGATCGGGCTACGGGCTCGTGATGTTTGCGCAGCGTTGCGCTCACAGCGGGACGGACTATAGCACGAATCACGGGCCTCGGAATCTCAGGCTCCGGTCGACGTAGCCGCGGTAGGCGTCCAGCTCGGCCTCGACCCGCCGCGGCGACCAGCCGAGGAGCGCGCCCATGCGCCGGCCGATGGCCTCGTAGCAGTCGAGGCCGAGGCAGGCGCTCTGGCCGATGACGGTGCGCCGGAGGAGAAAGTCCTGGAGCGAGACGGCCATCTCCTCGGCCACGGCAAAGTGCAGCTGCGCCACGATCTCCGGGTTGGTGGGACAGATCCGCGCCGTGCCGTCCGGCAGCTTCTTCGCGAGGTCGAGCACGCGCGGGTAGCCCCGGCCGTAGGTCTCGACGAGGATCTCGAGCGTCTCGCGGGAGAGTCCCGTCGCCGCGATCTCGTCGGAGACGTCCATCCACGCCCGCGCTTCGAGCTTGCCGACCCCTTCGTCCAGCCCGTCGAGCGTGAGCCCGGCCGTCCGCGAGGGCGCGCGCCGTCCGAGCGCCCGCATCACGCGATCCCCCACCTGCTCGGCAAGGCTCCGGAAGCAGGTCAGCTTGGTGCCCGTGACGGAGAGGAACCTTCCGTCGGGCCCCTCGACCACGACCTTGTGGTCGCGGGAGACCCTGGAGGCGGACGCTCCCTCCTCGTAGGCCAGCGGCCTCACCCCCGCGAACGTGTAGGCGACGCGATCGAAGGCCACGCGCGGGTCGGGCAGCGCCGGGCGAACCGCGTCCAGCAAATACTCGACTTCCTCGCGGGTGGCCCAGAGGCGGTCGGGGTCGCCGTCGAAGTCGGTGTCCGTCGTGCCGACCATGGAGAACTCGCGCCACGGGATCACGAAGATCATGCGGTCGTCGGCCGTCGAGAGGTAGACGGCGCGATCCGTCATCCGCGGCAGCATGCAGTGGATGCCCTTGGTCGTCCTCAGCACCCGCTTCCCCGCGTCGTGAACGCCCGCCAGCTCCCGCAGCCTGTCCACCCAGGGCCCGGCGCAGTTGACGATGACGCCCGCGCGCACCGCGTGCACCCGATCGGTCAGGAGGTCGCGCACGCGCACGCCGTCGATGCCGCGGGGACCGCGCGTGACCTCTTCCACCTCGCAGTAGTTGTGCACGCGGGCGCCGTGGCGGGAGGCCGAGAGCGCGTTCTCGAGGCAGAGCCGCTCGGGGAAGAGCAGCAGGTCGTCGAAGTAGTAGCCGGCGCCGCGGAGGTCCCGCGCCTGGATGGACGGCTCGAGGGCGAGCGCGTCCACCGCGCGGACCACGCGGAAGCGCTCCCTCTCCCGGCCCGGCGTCAGGAGATCGTAGAGCCGCATGCCGATGCGCACGGTGATGAGCCCGCGCTTGGAGCCGCGATAGACCGGCACCAGGAAGGGCAGCGGGCGCACCAGGTGCGGCGCCAGGCGCTCGAGCGTCTTCTTCTCGCGCAGGGACTCGCGCACCAGCCTCCAGTCGAAGAACTCGAGGTAACGCAGGCCGCCGTGGATCAGCTTGGAGGACTTCGACGAGGTGCCGGAGGCGAAATCACCCTTCTCGAGGAGGGCGACCGAGGCGCCGCGCAGGGCCAGGTCGCGCGCCACGCCCGCGCCCGCCATCCCGCCGCCGATCACGACGGCGTCGAAGGTCGCGGTGTCGATTCCGTTGAGGCGGCTCACCCGATCAGCTCCCGGATCGATCGTAGCACGTGGTCCGGAGCGAGCGCGGCGATTCGCGGATCGCCGGGGCGCGTGACGCCGGACAGCACGAGGATGGTCGCGAGACCCAGGCGCTTGCCCATGATCATGTCGGTCTCGACGCGGTCGCCGACGATGACGGACTCCGACGCCGCGCAGCCGAGAGTCTGGAGCGCGACTTCGAGGATGATGGGCGAGGGCTTGCCCACGATGGCCTCGACCTTCCGGTCGGTCACGGCCTCGACGGCGGCGATCATGCCGGCGCAGTCGGGGATCTCACCCCCCTCGACCGGACACGTGCGGTCAGGATTGGTCGCGATGAGCCGCGCGCCCTGCTTCACGGCCTGGAGGGCCGTGTTGAGCTTGGCGTACGTGAAGGTCCGGTCGAAGGCGATCACCACCCACCGCACGCGCTCGTCGTCGCGCACCTCGAAGCCGTGCGCGCGCATCTCCGCCAGCATCGGCGGCTCGCCGATGACGAAGACCGGCGCGCCGGGATCGAGCGCGCGGAGGTGGCGAGCGAGGACGAGCGACGAGTTGATCACGTCGGCGGCGGAGGCCGACACGCCCAGGCGGCTGAGCTTGGCCGCGTAGTCCTCGCGGGTCTGGAGCGGCTTGTTGGAGAGAAAGCCCACCCGCCTGCCGTCGGCCCGCAGCGCGGCGATGGCCTCCGCCGCGCCGGGGATCAGCGCCTCGCCGAGGTAGACGGTGCCGTCGAGGTCGAACAGCCAGCCGCGGTAGGGAAACCTGACTGCCACTAACGCAACAGGGGAAGAACCGCTGACTGCGCGAGATCGAAGACGGGCGCGGGCATGATCCCCAGCTGAATCACGCCCCAGAGAGCGACCAACAGCGCGAGCGCGCCCGCGAAGGAGGGCGCGACGTCGGTCGGCGTCCCTTCGGGCTCGCGCATGTACATGGTGACGATCACGCGCAGGTAGTAGTAGGCGGCCACGGCGGCATTGAGCACGCCGAGAACCGCCAGCCAGATGTAGCCCGACCGGACGGCGGCCCCGAAGAGGTAGAACTTGCCGACGAAGCCCGCGGTGGGCGGGATGCCGACCAGCGAGAGCAGGAACACGGACAGCGCGAGCGCCGCCAGCGGGTGCCGCGCCGCGAGCCCCGCCGTGTCCCCCACCCCCACCGCCTCCTCGCCGCCGCGCTCGAGCAGCAGGATGACGCCGAACGCGCCGGCCGTCGTGAACGTGTAGACGAGGAGATAGAAGAGCACGCCGCCGTTGCCGAGAGAGCCGCCCGCGACGATGCCGATCAGCATGTAGCCGACGTGGGCGATGGAGGAGTATGCGAGCATCCGCTTGAGATTCTGCTGGGCGATGGCGACCACGTTGCCCAGCGTCATGCTCAGCACCGCGAGCCCCCAGAAGAGCCACGCCCACTCGCCCTGAAGCGGCCGCAGGGCCTCGAGCAGCACCCGCACCAGCGCCGCGAACGCCGCGGCCTTCGACCCGGTGGCGATGAGCGCCGTCACCGAGGTGGGGGCGCCCTCGTAGACGTCCGCCGTCCACATGTGAAACGGCACCGAGGAGATCTTGAAGCCGAAGCCCACGAGGAGGAGGCCGAAGCCGATCAGGAGCAGCGGGTCGCGCGCCGACCCCCCCACCACGGCCGCGCCGATCTTGTTGAGATTCGTCGAGCCCGTCGAGCCGTAGATCAGCGCGATGCCGTAGAGGAAGAAGCCCGAGGCGAACGCGCCGAGCAGGAAGTACTTCATCGACGCTTCGCCCGCCTCGCGCGTGCGGAAGATGCCCGCGAGGACGTAGAGCGCCAGCGACATCGTCTCGAGCCCGAGAAAGACAACGATCAGGTCGTTGGCGCCGGCCATGATGACCATGCCCGTGGCGGCAAACAGCACGAGGATGTAGAACTCGCCCGTCTCCATCCCCCGGCGTTGCAGGTAGTCGATGGAAAGGAGCAGCACCAGGCCGGTCGCGTAGCCGATGACGAGCGTCAGGAAGAGGGCGAAGTTGTCGAGGACGACCATGCCCTGGAAGCCGGACGCGTCCGAGCCCCAGAGCAGGACCGTGGCGACGAGCGCGGCGGCGACGCCTAAGAGTCCCACGAAGGCCATGTGCTCGCGGCGGTGGCGCGGCGGCAGGAGATCGAGCAGCATCAGGACGAAGCCGGTCACCGCGAGCATCGCGGCCGGCGCTATGGCGCGCAGGCTCACGACGGGCAGCACGAGCGCTTCACTCATTTAGCGCGGCTCGCGGTGGAGGAGCTCGCGCACCGGCTGGGCCTCTTCGCGGAAGCCCTCATCGGATAGCCATCGCGGTCGGCGCGGCCGCCTTGGTCTGGACTTGGGTGATCAGCGCCTGGACGCTCGCCTCGGTCTTGCCCGTGAGCGCGACCGGGTACACGCCGATCCAGACGACGCACGCCAGCACGGGCACGAGGATCACCCACTCCCGCAGCGACAGGTCGGGCAGCCGCCGGTTCTCCTCGTGCGTGACCTCGCCGAAGATCACGCGCTGGTACATCCACAGGAGATAGACGGCGGCGAAGATGATCCCCGTCGTCGCGAGGACGGCGGCGGGCCGGTGGACCTGGAAGGCGCCGACCAGGATGAGAAACTCGCCCACGAACCCGTTGAGCCCCGGCAGGCCGATGGAGGAGAAGGTCACGATGAGGAACAGCGCGGACAGGGCCGGCACGACTTTCCACAACCCGCCGAAGTCCGCGATGAGCCGCGTGTGCCGCCGCTCGTAGAGCATGCCCACGATGAGGAAGAGCGCGCCCGTCGAGAGGCCGTGATTGACCATCTGGATGATCGCGCCGACCATTCCCTGCGGGTTGAGCGTGAAGAGCCCGAGCACCACGAAGCCCAGGTGGCTGACGCTCGAGTAGGCGACCAGCTTTTTCATGTCGGCCTGCACCGTCGAGACCCACGCGCCGTAGATGATGCCGATCACCGCCAGCCAGAACATCCACGGCGCGAAGGCCATCGTCGCCTGGGGAAAGAGCGGCAAGCAGAAGCGGAGGAACCCGTACGTGCCCATCTTCAGCAGCACGCCCGCCAGGATGACGCTGCCGGGCGTGGGCGCCTCGGTGTGAGCGTCGGGCAGCCAGGTGTGGAACGGCCACATCGGCACCTTGATGGCGAAGGCCAGCGCGAAGGCGAGGAACATGAGGTTCTGCGGCCGGCCCGCGGGCAGCACGTAGCGCGCGAGCACGGGCAGGTCGAACGTGTAGGCGCCCGTTGCCGCGCCGTGGAGGAAGTAGAGCGCCAGGATGGCCACCAGCATCAGGAGCGAGCCCGCCAGCGTGTAGAGGATGAACTTGACCGCGGCATATACCCTGCTGGGCCCGCCCCAGATCCCGATGATGAGGTACATCGGGATCAGCATGGCCTCCCAGAAGACGTAGAAGAGGAAGAGATCGAGCGCCACGAACACGCCCAGCATGCCCGTCTCGAGCAGCAGCATGGTGATCGCGAACTCCTTCCAGCGCCGCTCGATCGAGTGCCACGAGGAGAGGATGACGAGCGGCATCAGGAAGGTCGTCAGGAGCACCAGCAGCAGGCTGATCCCGTCCACGCCCACGTGGTACGAGACGCCGAGGGTCGGCATCCACGCGCGCTGCTCGACGAACTGGTAGGCGGAGAGCGACGCGTCGAAGCGCGTGAACAGCGGCACCGAGACCGCGAAGGTCACGAGGCTCGTCGCCAGGGCCGTCACCTTGACGAGATCCTCCCCGCGGCGCGGCAGGAGAAAGACCACGGCGGCGCCCAGCACGGGCAGGAAGGTCACCGCCGAGAGGATCGACGTCACGGGCGCGTCGCGAGCAGGAACGCGACGACGGCGACCGCGCCCAGGAGCATGCCGAGCGCGTAGTTCATCACGAAGCCCGTCTGGATCCGGCGCAGGCCGAGCGCCCACTCGACGATGGCCACCCCGATGCCGTTGACGAGGCCGTCGATCACCTTGAGGTCGAAGACCTGGGCGCACCAGAGGGAAAAGCGATAGATGGGCTGCACGAAGAGCGCGTCGTAGATCTCGTCCACGTAGTACTTGTTCAGCACCAGCCGGTGCAGGGCGTTGCGCGGCACGCCGATGCGAGAGGCGTCCACGGGGTCGCGACCGTAGGCGAGCCAGGCGACGAAGACGCCGGCCAGGGCCGCGACGACCGACACGGCCGCGAGCGCGAGCGCCGTCACGCCGCCGTGCTCCGCCTGCTGAAGCGGCAGCACCGGCGCCAGGAAGCGCGCGAAGGCCGTGCCGTGCGAGGACGGCACGCCGACGATGCCCGCCACGGCCGTGAGGACGGCCAGCACGGCGAGCGGCACCGTCATGACCGCGGGCGACTCGTGGACGTGGTGCGCCTGGTCCTTGGACATGCGCGGTCCGCCGAAGAATGCCAGGAGGACCACGCGCGCCGTGTAGAAGGCGGTCAGCAGCACGCCCAGCAGGAGGACGGCCCAGAGCGCGACGTGACCTTCGTGGAACGCCGAGGCCAGGATCTCGTCCTTGGAGAAGAAGCCGGCGAAGGGTGGGATGCCCGCGAGTCCGACCGCGCCGACGAGGAACGTGACCGTGGTGAGGAGCATCCGCGGCGCGATCCCGCCCATCCTGCGCATGTCCTGCTCACCCTGGAGACCGTGGATGACGCTGCCGGCGCCCAGGAAGAGGAGCGCCTTGAAAAAGGCGTGGGTCACGAGGTGGAAGATGCCCGCGGCGTAGGCGCCGATGCCGACGGCCGCGAACATGTAGCCCAGCTGGCTGATGGTCGAGTAGGCGAGCACGCGCTTGATGTCCGTCTGCGCGAGGCCGATGCTCGCCGCGAAGAGCGCGGTCAAGCCGCCCACCCAGGCCACGATCTCGAGCGAGAGCGGCGCCATCTCGAACAGCTTGTGGCATCGCGCGACCATGTACACACCCGCCGTCACCATGGTGGCGGCGTGGATCAGGGCCGACACCGGCGTCGGGCCCTCCATCGCGTCGGGCAGCCAGGTGAAGAGCGGCAGCTGCGCGGACTTGCCGCAGGCGCCCATGAAGAGCAGCAGCGCGATCGCGAGGTAGGTGCCGCCGCCGATGGAGTCGGTCGCCCTCGAGAAGACCTCGCCGTAGGCGAGCGTGCCGAACGTCGTCCAGATGAGCATGATGGCCAGGCCGAAGCCGAAGTCGCCCACGCGGTTGACGATGAAGGCCTTCTTGCCCGCGTCCACGGCCGACTGCTTCTGGTACCAGAACCCGATCAGGAGGTACGAGCAGAGCCCGACCGCCTCCCAGAAGACGTAGAGGACGAGGAAGTCGGCCGCAAGCACCAGCATCACCATGGAGAAGACGAAGAGGTTGAGGTAGGTGAAGAAGCGCGCGAAGCCGTCATCGCCGTGCATGTAGCCGGCCGAATAGAGATGGATCAGGAAGCCCACGCCGGTGACCACGAGCAGCATGACGGCGGAGAGTTGATCCACCTGCACCGCGACCGCCGTCGTGAAGCTGCCGGCGCTGATCCACGGGAAGAGCTGACCGACGTACGTCTCGCCGTGGAGCACGCGCGCGAAGACGACACATGAAGCGACGAAGGACAGGCCCAGCGCGGGGACGGCGATCCAGTGCGCGACGCGCCCGGTGAGGCGGCCGAAGAGCGCGTTGGCGAGCGCGCCCGCGAGTGGGAAGAGCGGGATCAGCCAGACGAGTCGTGACATTGTGCTTTCAGGTACAAACCCGCCACACTCTAGCGGAAGGGCATTGGGGTGTCAAGGACGCGGCGGCTCGGCGGCGGCGCGAGCCGCCTCGAGCGACGGCTCGACCCAGCGAAAGAACACGAGCGGCACGAGGAAAAAGAAGATGAGGTGACCCGAGGCCATGCGGAGCGTGATCGCCGGCTGGGCTTCGGCCGGCAGCTCGAGGAGCAGGCACAGGACGAAGTTCATCCACGCGTAGAGCGCGGTGCCGACGACGAGCATCTGCAGCCCCGGCGGGACGGCGCGCACGAGGGCGCGCCAGTCGTACACGGCCACGCGTGCCCAGCGGCGGCCGAGGGCCGCCGTGCGCCTGAGCCGCGCGACCATCACCGCCGCGAGCGCGAAGACGAGGACGCCCAGCGCCCAGACGGCGCGCTCGCCGGCCAGGGATGCCCAGGGCGTGAAGGACAGCAGGTGCAGCGCGGCGCTCGCCACGAAGCCCGCCGCGGCAAGCCAGACACAAATCGCTCGCATCTCCCCTCTCTGCTAGCACATTCCCGGCCGCTGGGCGAGCGGGCCTTGCTATGATGAGCTCGTGCCGCGCTCGACGTTCCGCTTCTGGTTCACCATCATCGTCGTCCCTTCGCTCCTCGTTGTCGGCGCCCTCGGCTACCTCGCGTGGCGGCAGGCCGTGCCCGGCGTGCGCGCCGCTCTCGACCCCGTGCCGCGCTGGATCGGCGTCAAGACGCCGCTGGCCGTGGAGCTGGTGGCCGCCAGGGGCGGCGTGCGCTCCGTGGAGATCCGGCTGCGGCAGGGCTCGGCGAAGGTCGTCGTCCTGAACCAGGCCTTCACGGGCGCGATCACGAACGAGCAGCGCGTGGCGCTGCAGGTGACGGGCGGGACGCTGGGGCTCCGCGAGGGCGCTGCGACGCTGGAGGTGCTGGCGCGCGACGGCTTCTGGCGGCCCATTCGCGTGGACGACCGGCCGATCCTGACGGCGCCGGTGACGCTCGACTTCTCGCCGCCCTCGCTCGAGGTCGTGGCAGCCACGCGCTACTGGGCGCAGGGCGGCGGCGGCCTCGTCGTGCTGCGTTCGAAGGGCGCCTCGCGGGTCGCGGTCGGCGTCGGCACGCTCTCCTTCCCCGCCTACCCGGCGGGCCCGGCGGAGACCAACCTCTACGCCGCCATGGTCGCGCTGCCCTGGGACTACCAGGGCGGGACGCCCATCACGGCGGTCGCGCAGGACGAGGCCGGCAATGTCCTCTCCCGCACCATTGCCGCCGAGGTCAAGCCGCGCCGCTTCAAGGCCGCCACGGTCGAGATCAAGGACGCGTTCCTCGAGCGCAAGCTGCCCGAGCTCCTGCCCGAGCGCGCCGGCGCGCTCCCGAAGGAGGCGCTGCTCCAGGCCTTCCTGACCGTGAACCGCGACAAGCGCAGGCAGGCCGAGGAGATCAAGCGCGCGCTGGCGGCGAAGACGCAGCCGCGCCCGCTCTGGGACGGCGTCTTCGTCCAGCCGGCCAACACCAAGGTTTTCTCCAACTTCGCCGAGACGCGGACGTACCGCTATCACGGCCAGGACGTGGACACGCAGGTCCACTACGGCTACGACCTGGCCGCCGTGCAGCAGGGTCCGGTGCCGGCCGCCAACTCGGGCTCCGTCATCTTCGCCGGACCGCTCACCATCTACGGCAATGCCCTCGTCGTGGACCACGGTCTCGGGCTCCAGACGCTGTACGCGCACCTCTCCTCAATCGGCGTGAAGGAGGGGGAGCAGGTCACGAGGGGGCAGGAGCTGGGGCGTACGGGCAGCACCGGGCTCGCGCTGGGCGATCACCTGCACTTCGAAGTGCTGATCAACGGCGTGTCGGTGACGCCGCTCGAGTGGTGGGACGCCCGCTGGATCCGCGATCACATCGGGCGGCCGCTGCGCGAGGGAGGCCTGCCGCAGGTCCTGGCCATGATGCCCGAATTGGAGAAAGACCAGTCCCCGCCGCCTCGGCGCCGGCGCGTTCCTCCGCGCCCGCCGTCCCCGAGCACCCGGGGCCCCGAGCGCCAGAGCCCCTAGCGCCCGGCCTGAAGCATTCAACCCATGGAAATGAGGCAATCGGTTCATGGCGTTCCATGCCGTCCGGGGCTGCAATACAGGGTACCGGTGCACTTGAAGCACACTCCAGATCGAGGAGGTGCCTGCCATGTGGCTGCTCTTTCCGGTTCCGATCTTTCTCGCTGTGACCGCCGCGCTGGTCGGCGTGCTGGGCGCGGGGCGGCGCCTGTTCCCGGGCACGTTCGCCACCAAGCACGCCTTCAGGTGCCCGTTTCGCGACACGGACGTGAGCGTCGACTTCAAGGAAGCGGTGTGGGACGGCGATCTGGTCGACGTGGCGGCCTGCTCCGCGTTCTCGCCGCCGCAGGACGTCCGGTGCGAGAAAGGCTGCCTGATGCTGGCGAAGTTCCCGACGGCTAGGGAGGAGGCAGCTATCCCGGCCCGCTGAGCGGGCGGGCCCCGAGGCGAGCCAGGGAATCGGACGCGACATGAGCTACGAGAGCCCCGGATGTGCCTACTGTCCGCAAACCGTCCGGGCCTGTCGCCACGGCGAGTCGGATACGCGCGGGCCCGGCTTCTGCCCCTCGAAGGTGGACGAGGACGGGATCGAGCGGGCGTGGGCGCGGTACGAGGACCCCGAAGTGCGCCGCGTCGCCTACGCCTCGGCGCTCGTGGAGAGCGCGGGCTACTGCCGCTGGACGCGGGTGGAGGAGATCTGCGCCTTCGCGAGGGAAATGGGCTTCACCAAAATCGGCATCGCGACCTGCATCAGCATGGTGGACCTGGCGCGGACGCTCAGCGGCATCCTCGAGAGCCACGGCTTCGAGGTCGCCTCGGCCGCGTGCAAGAACGGGGGCGTGCCGAAGGAGCGGCTCGGCCTGCGCGACGAGGACAAGATCCGTCCGGGCACGTACGAGCCCATGTGCAACCCGCTCTCGCAGGCCGAGCTGCTCAATGACGCCGGCTGCGAGCTGAACATCGTGCTGGGGCTGTGCGTGGGACACGACAGCCTCTTCTTCAAGCACTCCAAGGGGCTGGCCACGACGCTCGTGGCCAAGGACCGCGTGCTGGCCCACAACCCGGTCGGCGCGCTCCAGCTGGCCGACACGTACTTCGAGCGCGTCTGGGGGCCGCTCCGGCCCGCGGAGCCGCCCAAGCTGCCCGCCGAGGGACGTGACTAGCGGACTTTGACGAGGGGCGGCGCGCCCTCCATCTCGCCCTTCATCACCGGGTGCTGGTTGCCGCCCACCGAGCGCGACTTCACGGATACCTGCTGCTCGACGTACTCGTAGAGCCCCTGGACCGTGATGATGCCGTCCTTGTTGAGGTCGGCGGCGCCCTTGAGCCCCTGGACGAGGTCGTAGGTGAAGAGAATCATTAGCGGCGACCGGAGAGATCGCGCGCCTCGATGAACTCGCGCTGGGCCAGCTCGCCCAGGCCGATCGTGTCGTAGACCTGGCCGAGCAGGAGGTGCAGCGTCGGCTCGTCGGGGTCTTTGGCCAGCGCCGTCAGGAGCTCGTGCCGGGCGTCGGCATAGAGCCCGTCGCGGAGCACGTAGCCCGCGCGCACGAGCGCGACGCTCGAGGGCGGGTAGCCGGGGAGCTGTGCGGGCACGAGGATGTCGAGCGACTCGCGCACGCGCTTGGCCTCGGCCGCGGGCAAAATCTGGAATTCCGCCTGCTGCATCGGCTGCCCTTCGGCCTCGAGCTGCCAGAAGTAGCGCGCTCCAGGCTCGAGCGCGGGCGCCGCGGCCGGATACGGGATCGGCTTGCGCGGGAGACCGGCCTGCTCCCAGAGGATGCCCGTCGGCCCGAGCACGCGGATCTTGTAGCGGAGCGTGTCGGAGCCACTCCACTCGAACGTCACGGCCCCGGGCAGGAGCTTGGTCTCGCGCGGCGCTAGCTGAGCCACGCGCGGCGGCCGAACGGAGCGCACCGACAGCGGGAGATAGGCCAGGTCCTTTTGCTTGCCCGCGAGAAAATCCGTCACGCCGCCGACGAGCCCCTTGACCTTGTCGGTCGCGCCCGCCGCCGCCGGCGGCTGGACCGTGAAGGGCGAGTTGGCGGCCGAAACGGCGTGCGCCCCACGCCCGCCGGTGAAAACGAGAGAGGCGCGCGCTTCGCCGGCAGCGCGGATCTGGTCGCCAGGACGCAGCGCGAGAAGCGGCTGGGCCGGCTTCCACTCGGCCTCCCCCGCCCGCTTGACCTCGACGCGGCCACGCTCGGCGCGGATCTCTGTCAGCACGCCGACCGGGTCCGCGGCCGACGCGACCGCCGCGAGTGCCAGCACGAGCGCGCCCGCCAAAACCCCCCACCTCGTCATCATCATCATGGCTTCGAGCCTCCCGGGCCCGCGGCGGGTCCCGGTCCGATGACCTCGTAGACGCGCACGGGCTCCGCTCTTCCCTTGACGCTGATCGGGCCGCGGTCCCGTACCTCCAGATCAAGCCCCGCGGCCCGGTAGGCGGCCTCCGTCACCAGCATCGTCGTTCCCAGCTCCTTGTTCAAGCTTTCCACGCGCGAGGCCAGGTTGACGGTGTCGCCTACCACAGCGTACTTCACCTTGCCCGCCCGTCCCACATTCCCCGCGAAGACCTCGCCCGTGTGGATGCCCAGGCCCATGCGCAGCGGCGGCAGCCCTTCGGTCTGCCAGCGCCGGTTGAGTCCGGCCAGCGTCTCGCCCATCGCGAGCGCGCTCAGGATGGCGTGGCGCGCGTGCTCCGGGTCGTCGAGCGGGGCGCCGAAGACGGCGAGGATGGCGTCGCCGATGAAGTCGTTTACCATGCCGCGACGGGCGAAGATGGTGGTCGTCATCGCGTCGAAGTACTCGGTCAGCCGCGCCGCCATCCGTTCCGGCGCCATGCGCTCCGACAGCGTGGTGAAGCCGCGGAGGTCCGAGAAGAGGATGGAGACCTGACGACGCTCGCCGGCGAGGCTTGCCGGGTTGCGCTCGACGCGCGTGGCGATGTCGGGGCTGACGTAGCGGCCGAGGGCGTCGCGCAACCGCCGCCTCGCCAGGACGTCGGCGCCGACACCCAGGAGCGAGGTGACGCCGACGGGCAAGAGAAAGTCCACCCAGTAGCCGCCGCGGCTGAAGGCCAGGTAGCTCGCCGGCACGCCCAGGCTGAGAGCGCCGGCGAGGCAGACCACGGTGCCCCAGAGTGGGCGCATCACGACCATGACGAGCCCCGCCAGCAGCACGGCGACCAGCTGCACGACGAAGCCCGCGAGCCACCCCGCCGGGCGGACGAGACTTCCCGTCGTCAGCATGTGGACGATGTTCGCCTGGATCTCCACGCCCGGCATGAGGCCGTAGGGCGTCCGGTGCACGTCGCGGCCGTCGGCGAACGTGCCGCCGATCAGGACGATGCGCCCTCTCAATGGATTGTCACCTGCAATGTCGCCGCCCATGTCGCCGATGGCCGCCACGGCGTCGGAGGGAATGGCGAGGAAGCTGCCCGCGGGCCCGATGAAATTGATCCGGTACACCCCCGCCGGATCAGGACCCGGAACGTTCGCGACGGCCGCGGCGAAGGCGGTCACGTCGTCCACCCGGAGCGCGGCGCGCCTGACGACCGCGTCGGCGTCCACGGGCACATCGGGCGCGCTCGGGATCACGCTGCGCGCGACGGCGGGATCGGCGAGCGGGCCGCGCCTCGGCAGCGACGTGCCCGCGACGACCAGCCGGCGTGGGGCGCCCGCGGCGGACTCGACAATGACGCGGGCCAGCGCGCGGTCCGCCTCGGGCGCGCCCGCGGTGCGCAGCGAGATGTCGAACCCGACCGCGGCGGCCCCCGCCCGCGTGACGCCGCGGAGCACGCGGGCCAGGTAGTCGCGGGGCAGCGGCTGGCGGCGCTCGAGCCCGTCGAAGGCCGCGTCGTCGATGGCGACGATAACGATGCCCGACGGCTGGCGCGGGTTCTGGAGATAGATGAGAAGGTCGAGGGCGCGGGCCTGCAGCGACTCCAGGTAGCCCATCGCCGAGGCGCCGGTGACGGCGCAGGCGGCCACGAGCCCCACCGCCCACAGCTGGAGCAGCCGCGCACGCCGCTGTTGCAGCCATCTGAAGCTCATACGTCAAGGACCTCGGTTTGGCGGCATGGCTCCTTCGCGCAAGCGGTCTGTCTGAAGCTTAAACGCTGAAGACTCCGGTTTGGCGGTAGGGCTCCTTCGCGCAAGCGCTCATCCGAACAGCCTCCCTGGCGCTCCATTCTCGCCCCTCCGGCTATCGTCTCCCGGGCATCATCTGCCCTGGGAGCCAAAGCGCAACATCCGGAACGACGAAGAGGATGACGACGAGGATGATCATCAGGATCACGTAGGGCGTGGTGCCGATGGTGACCTCGCGGGCGCCGGCGCCGGGCATGAGCCCCTGGATCACGAACAGGTTGAGGCCGACGGGCGGCGTGATGAAGCCGATCTCGAGCCAGACCACCATGATGACGCCGAACCACACCGGGTCGAAGCCCAGACCCGTGATGAGCGGGAAGAGGATGGGCAGGAGAATGATCATCACCGACAGCTCCTCGAGGGCATAGGCGATCACGAGGAGGAAGGCGAAGATCACGGTGAAGAGCGCCCACTTGGGAAGCCCCAGCGTCATCACCGTGGCCAGGAGCGCCTTCGGCGCGCCGATCAGCGCGATCACGTGGGAGAAGATCGCCGCGAAGATGATGATGAGCATGACCATGGAGGTCGTGCGCACCGTCTCCTGAAAAGCCTGGTTGAGCGTTCGCCAGGTCAGGTCGCCGGACCAGCGCGCCAGCACGAGGCTCACAACCGTGCCGAGCGCGGCCGCCTCGGTCGGTGTCACGATGCCGAGGTACATCGAGCCCAGCACCACGAAGATCAGGATGGCGACCGGGGCGACCTCGCCGAAGGAGCGCAGCTTCTCGCGGAAGGAGCCGCGGTCCTCCGCCACCCGCGGCGCCGAGTGGGGCCAGATCATCGCGTAGCCGATCACGTAGACGGCGAACAGCACCGCCAGCACCGTGCCGGGAACGATGCCCGCCATGTAGAGGTGGCCGACCGAGGTCTCCGTCATCACGCCATAGATGATCATCGGGATGGAGGGCGGGATGAGGATGCCGAGGGTGCCGCCGGCGGCGAGGGAGCCGATGATGAGCGGGCGCGCGTAGCCGCGGCGCTCCATCTCCGGGATGGCGATCATGCCGATGGTGGCGGCCGTCGCCACGCTCGAGCCCGACACCGCGGCGAAGATCGCGCAGGAAAAGATGCTCGCCACGGCAAGCCCGCCCGGCAGGAATCCGACCCAGCGCGCCACGGCCGTGAAGAGCCCCTTGCCGATGCCCGAGTGCAGCAGGATGCCGCTCATGAAGACGAAGAGCGGCACCGCGATGAAGGAAAAGCTCGTTGCATTGGACCAGGCGATTGATCCCACCACGCCGAGGCCGACCAACCAGCCCTTCAGGTAGAGGAGGCCCAGCACCCCCACGATGCCCATCGAGATCGAGATCTCGAGCCCCATCGCGAAGAGCAGGAACATCAGCGCGATGAGGAGCGCGCCGAGACCGGCTTCGCTCAACGCGCCTCCGGCGAGGGCGGCACTTCGTCGCGCCCGGCCCGCGGGCCGAGCGCGGCCTTCCACTGGCGGCGGAGCGTGCCGATCATGCACAGCGCCAGGAGCAGGAGGCCGGCGGGGATCAAGAGCATGGGCACCCAGAGCGGGTAGAGCATGACGGCCGAGACGCGGCCGTAGCGGAAAGCGGTCAGCGCCGACTGCGTGGTGACCCAGATCACGACCGCGAGGAAGAGGATACCGATGGCGAGGTTGATCGCGCGGAGCCACGCGCGCGCGGGGGGCGGCAGGTGCGAGGTGACGAGGTCGACCCGGACGTGGCCGCCGACGCGGAAGGTCTGGGCGGCCGCGCCGAAGATCACGAGGAGCAGGAGGTAGGGCGCCACCTCGTCCACAATGAGCTGGGGACGGTTCAGGAAGTAGCGCATGAGGACGTCGAAGGAGATCAGCACCGCCAGGGCCAGCGTGGCGAGCCCCGACAGCAGCGCCGCCGCCTTCGACGCCCTCCCGATCGCGCCCGGATTCTTAGCGGCCAAGCGCCTTCAGCGCCAGATCCATCCCGCGCTTGCCGTCGGGGCCCGTGCGCACGAGCCAGGTGTCCCAGGCGGCCTTGGCGGCCTTGCGCGCCTTGTCCATCTCTTCCTTGGGCGGATCCACGACCGTCATGCCCAGCTCGGGCAGGCGCTTGCGGGCCTTCTCGTCAAAGGCCATGGCGTCGGCCCACTCCTTCTCCTCGAGGTTCGTCTCCTTGATCGAGTCGAGCACGATCTGCTGGAGGTCCTTGGGGAGCGCGTCCCACGCCTTCTGGTTCGCCACCACCCACTCCTGCGCGGCGCCGGCCAGGTACCAGTAGTCCAGGTACTTCGCCACCTCGAAGAACTTCATCGGCTCGGCGTTGGTGGCGGAGGTCATGGCGCCGTCCACCGTCTTCTTCTCGAGCGCGGAGTACACCTCGCCGAAGGCGATGTTGACGGGCGACCCCCCGAGGATGCGCGTGATGTTGGCGGAGTCGGCGCCATACACGCGGATCTTCTTGCCCTGCCAGTCGGCCACGGTGCGGATGGGCACGGTGGAGAAGATCTGCTGCGACGGCCACGTGCTGATGACGAGGAGCTTGAGGCCCTTCTTGGCCAGCATCTCGGTGTAGAAGGGCCGGAGCTGCATCGCCGCCTTCTTGTGCTCGGCCACGCTCGAGGTCATGAAGGGCAGCTCGAGCGGCCCCATCTCGAGGAGCACGTCGGTGAGATACGACGCCAGCACGGTGCCGACCTCCGAGCGCCCATCGAGCACGGCCGGGATCAGTTCCGGGCCCGGGTAGAGCGAGGAGGCGGGGTGGACGCGGATTTCCATCCGCCCACCCGACTTCTCCTTCACCTTGGCGGCCCAGGCGTTGTAGTTCACGGTGTGGTAGTAAGTCGGCGCCGCCACCGTCGGCAGGTTCCAGACTATGGGCTTCGCCTGGGCCTCCACGGGCGCGGGCGCCATCGCGGCGCCGCCGGCCGCGAGGGCCGCGGCCAGCACGGCGAGCAGAGTCACGTTGAGCGTCTTCATCGGCGTCTCCTCTCTAGAGGGGTTGAATGAGCCCGGTGATGATAGCAGGTAGGGCCGCGTCGGCCTTGCGCCTTTGGTCGTCGGCCGTCTCCCCGCCCTTGCGGTGCGGGATCACGACCAGCTCGAGGTCCGGCATGCCCTGGAGCCGCGCCTGGGTGCGCGCCGCCGTCTCGAAATTGTCCCAGACTATGGTGACGGTGTGGATTCCCCGCTTCTCCAGCGCCGCGGCGTCGAGCACACTGCCCGACGTGCAGGAGCCTCAGAGGCCGATGCCGACGACGGCGGCGTGCGCGCCCGCGGCGCCGTCGATCAGGTCGCGCGGCGAGGGAGCGGTGCCCGAGGGCTTGACGAGGCGCTCGACCGTGGCGCCGTGACGGTCGCCCAGAAGCGTCTCGAGGCGGGTCGTGAACGGGATGTCGAGGTTGTCGTCCACGAGCGCGATCCGCGCGCCGCGCAGCTCGCGCAGCCGCGTCTTTCGCGGGCGCACGCTCTCGACAGCCGGCCACACCGGAACCAGGATGTCCATCGTCTGCTCCTTTCCGTCCGCCCCCTTCACCAACTCAGCCCTCGCCTCACCGTTCGAGGCGAGCGTTTCGGCTCGAAGTGCTCCCCTCGCCCCCTCCGGGGCCGAGGGGATCAGGGTCGCGTGATGTGGCGCGTGACGGCGAATCCGCCGAAGCCGCCCCAGCCCGGCAGCACCGCGGCGAAGTAGCTCCGGCCGCCAGCGACCACGATGTGGATGTCCTCGGGCGCCGCCGTGACGGGCAGCCGCGTCGTCGGGTTGTCGAGGTCGTAGCGCAGGGGGTAGCGGCCGGCGTCGCGCTCCATCTTCCTGAACTGCTCGTGGACCATGCCGCAGGCGCGGACGTCGGAGAGCGGCCGGCGCGCGTGCTCCCAGAGGTAGAGGCGCACGTCCCGCTTCGACCAGCCGCGCTTGGCGAACTCTTCCGCGTTGAGCGGGTTCAGCGTCACGAGCGTCTGCCCCATCACGTGCATGTTGTTGTTGCCGAGCGAGCACATGGAGTCGGCCAGCACGTGGAGCATCTCCGCGGGCGCGCCGTAGCAGAATACGCTGTGCGGCCCCTCGCAGGCGAACACCGTGACGGCATCCGACCCCGGCGCGCAGCCGCGCTCGACGTGGAGCGGCTGCCACGGGTTGTCCTCTTCCTCCTCGGCGATGCAGAAGGCATACTCGCCCGGGTGCGAGAGCGTCGACTTGTCCGTATCCCACGGCACGGCGCCGCCCAGGTTCCACAGCGCCAGGCGCGCCGCGCGCCCGACGGCGGCGTTCGAGCGGTAGCCGTTGCCGAAGACGCCGTCGCGCGAGTTGAAGCCAAGCTCGCGCGCGATGGGCCCGTTGACGATGATGAGCGACACGCACATGTGCGTGGTCTGGCTGACGCCGTTGAGGTTGTGCGCGGGGTCCATCATCGCTTCCATCGCCGCCAGCACCACCGGGAAGTGCTCGGGGCGGCAGCCGCCCATGACGGCGTTGATGGCGAGCTTCTCGATCGTGGCTTCCCCACCCTTGGGCGGGACCGGCCCCAGGCTCTCCTGCGGGTCGCGCCCAGCGTGGGCGATCAGGGCCTCGACGCGCGTGCGTGTCGGCAGGACCACCGGCAGCCCATCCGTCCAGCCGCGCTCGAAGAAGAGCTCGACGGCCTGCTCGTAGTCGTCGAGCGAGAGCGACTCGGAGACGAGCTTCATCCAGCCGGCCCGGCCCCGAAGCCCATGACGCGGGAGAGGTCGCGCGCGCTATCGATGACGAGAGCTGCCAGCCGCGGCTGCTCGGCCAGGACGCGCTGGCTCGGGGCGCCGAGCACGAGCCCGGCCACGACCTCGCCGTGGCGGTCGAAGACGGGCGCGGCGATTCCGGCCGCGCCCTGGGTGATCTCATCCACGGAGACCGACAGGCCCATGCTGCGGATCTCGTCGAGCTCCCGGCGCAGCGCCCCGCGGGTCACCGGCGTCTTCGGCGTCAAGGCTTTGAGCCGCGTCGTTTTGAGATAGTCCTGCCGGCGCGCCGGCGGCAGGTAGGCCAGCAGGAGCTTGCCGATGGCCGAGCAGTACAGCGGCCGGTGCTCGCCGATGCGGGCCATGTAGCGGACGGTGTTGAGGCTCTCCACCTTGTCGATGTAGACGGCGGCCGGCGCGTCTCCCGCCATAGTCGCGAGCAGCGCCGTCTCCCCGCTCGTGGCGGCCAGGTCCTCGAGGAAGGGCCGCGCCATCTCGGGCAGCTCGCGGTTGGACAAGGCCGCCATGGCCAGCGTGAAGGCCGCGGGACCGAGGCGGTAGTGCCCGTCCGGGCTGCGCACGAGGTAGCCCAGGCGCGTCATCGGGCGGAGGAGATAGAGAAGGCTGCTCTTCGGCGAGCCGAGCCGACGGGAGAGCCCCGAGAGGGTCGCGCCGTCGCGGCGGCGGGCGAGCGCCTCGAGCACTTCCAGTACCCGGCCGAGGGCGCGAGGACCCGCGTCGCGGTTGTGGATCCGCGGCGGCACAACAACAGGCTGGGTCGCGGCTGTGGGTGTTCGCATACGCGAATCGAGGTCAGAGAGCCGAACAGGAGAGTGACACGCCCGCCGGGGCGTGTCAACCAGTCCCGGTCAATCGTGACGGCGGATGATCTGGACCAGAAGCTCGCGCGGCGGGACGAAGTCGCCGATCACTCCCATGAGCGTGTCGAGCAGCGCCGGGCGCCGCGCGAGGGCGTGGGCCGCGAGATTGGCGAGCCCGCGGCGCGCGATGAGGAGCTGGATGCCGCGGGTGACGCGCGACTTGGCGGCGAACTCCTTGTAGCGGGCCTGCGTGTATGGCGCGAGCGCGCGAGTGGACAGATCGCCAAGAGTCAGCGCCGAATGCGCCGTCTCGGCCAGGAGCTCGGCCGAGCGCAGCGCCGTGAAAAGCCCCTCGCCGGTGAACGGATCGTAGAAGCCCGCCGCGTCGCCCGCCAGGAGCACCCCGCCCACGCGGGGCTCACCCACGCGATACGCGAGCGGCCCCATCGCCATGAGCCGTCCGGCGGGCTCCATGCCCGCGAGGCGCGGCGCCAGGTGGCGAAGCTGCTTGAGCCGCGCGCGGAAGAAAGTCTCGAGCCTCTTGCTCCACGGCGCGGCGTGGCCGAGCGGCACCACGAGGCCCAGGTTGACGAGACCCGGCAGCACGGGGTTCAGGATGGCGTAGTCGGGCGGGTCGATGTAGATCTCGCCGCGGTCGCCCAGGCCCTCGATCCCCGCCACGTGCTGGACGAGCGCCATGCGGCGGAGCGGGTGCGCTCGCATGAGGCCGAGGCTCGCCGCCACGACTGACGACCGGCCGTCGGCTCCGACGACGAGGCGCGAGCGAAGCTCGAGTGGGAGGCCGTCCTCGTCCTGCGCTGTCACTCCCGTGACGTTTCCAGAAGTGGTCAGGAGTCCCGTGACGCGGTGACGCTCCCTCAGGTCCACCGGAAGGCTCCTGGCGCGCTCGACCAGGATCCGGTCCAGCGCCTCGCGCGGGATGGCGAGCGCGTGGTCGCGGTAGCCTCGCCAGGGGCCCGTCGTCGGGTAGACGCCGTCGAGCACGGTGCCGTCGGGGGCGACGATCTTCATGCCGCGGAGCGGCTGCGCGCCCGCCTGGTCCACCGCCTTGAGCGCGCCGAGCCTGTCGAGGATGCGCGAGGCCTCGGGAGAGAGGTACTCGCCGCAGATCTTCGGGCGCGGAAAGGCGGCCTTGTCGAGGAGCGCGACCGACCAGCCGCGCTCGGCCAGCAGAATGGCCGTCGCCGCGCCGGCGGGCCCCGCGCCGACCACGACGACGTCGGCGGCCTTCATGGCTTCGTCCTCACCGCGCACTGGCGGAACAGCATGGGATAGTGAGCCACGGTCACGTCGAAGAGCCCCGCCTTCTCGCAGAGCGCGGCGACCTCGGACGGCGTGTACGAGCGCAGGATGGACATCGGCCCGTCGTGTCGCGCCATTGCGCTCCGCGAAAAGATGCGGGTGGCCGCCCAGACGAGACGATGCGCCACGCGCCCGCGCACCAGATCGTTCACCACCCAGCCCAGCCGAGCGGCGGCATCGATCTCAGCCAGGTAGCGGACCGCCTCCTCGGTCTGGAGGTGGTGGAGCGTCATCGCCGAGATGACCACGTCCACCGACCCCGGACGCACGGGCAGTGCGAGCGCGTCGCCCTGGACGAGGGTGATCTCGGGATAGGCGGCCACGTAGCCGCCGGCATACCTGAGCGTGGCGCTGTCGCGGTCGAGGGCAAGCACGCGGATGCGCCGTCCCGCGCGCCGCGCCCAGCGTACCAGCGCGACCGGGATGTCGGCGGCGCCCGCGCCCACGTCGAGCACCGACACGGGCCTGTCCGCAGGCAGCGCCGCGAGGGTGCGGCGGACGTGTCGGAGGGTGAGCCGGCTACCGCCGAAGAATCTGTTGAGCTGAGTAATGGCGCGCAGCTCGCCCGCGAGCTCGCCGAACGAGACGGCCCGATCCATCAATTCGACAGCGTCGGTGTCGCGCTCGAGCGGAGTCAGGAGCGGCACGTCACCACCGGAGCAGCGCACCCTCGGCCGCGAAGCCGGGGCCCAGCGCGATCATCAACCCCCAGTCGCCCGTGACCGGCTGGCCCGAGCGGAGCGTCTCCTCGAGCACGAAGAGGACGGTCGCCGAGGACATGTTGCCGAAGCGCCTGAGCACGTGGCGCGAGTGGGCGACCTGCGAGTCGTCGAGGCCCAGGAGCCGGCGCGCCTGCTCGATCACGCGGCGGCCGGCCGAGTGCAGCACGAAGTGGCGGACGTCCTCCCTCTTGAGCCCCTGCGACTCCATCAGGCGCTCGGCCATCTCCTTCATCATCGCGCCGCCGATCCGGCGCACGTCCTTGGACAGCACGACGCGCTGGCGGCCGCCGGGAAACTCGAAGCCCATCGCGGACAGGTGCTCGGAGCGGAAGAGGCTCTGGTGCGAGATGATGGCTGGCCCTTCGCCTCCGCCGCTGACCGCGAGCGCCGCCGCGCCGTCGGCAAAGATCGCGTGCGCCACCGCGCTTTCGAGCCTGTCGTCGAGGAAGTAGGCCGCCGAGCAGATCTCGACGGCGACGACCACGGCGCGGTGACGCGGGAAGGCGTGGAGATGGTTGACGGCCTGCTGGAGCGCGACCATGGCGCTGGCGCAGCCGGTGTCGCCGACGTGGACACGCTGGATCGTCGGCTTGAGCCCGAGCTCGGCAATGAGGTGCGCGTCGAGGCTCGGGCAGAGGCGGCCCGTGCACGTAGTCGTGGCGAGGAAATCGACGTCGGCCGGCTCCCAGCCCGCGCGCTCCACGGCGCGCCGCACGGCCTCCGCGCCCAGCTCGATGGCGCCGCGGCGAAAGCGCGCGCTCAGCTCGTCCACGCTCTCGTTCGGCGTGAACGTCTCGGGGTCGAGGTAGAGGTGGCGGCCGTCGATCTGGCTGTTGGTGAAAAACCCCGCGCGGAGCGCGTCGTCGTAGCCCGCGATCCGGAGCAGCGTGGCTTGATCGAAGCGGTGGGGCGGCGTGGCGGTGGCGACGGCGACGATTTTCGGCACGCCCATGGCGGAAGGCTACACCCGGCCCCTTGCCATGTCCACCGAACGGGTGCTATCAACGGTCCACGACCCTCGAAAGGAGCCGTCCATGCCCCTCTTCTCGTTCGAAGGCAAGTCGCCGCGCGTGCATCCCACGGCCTTCATCGCCCCGACGGCGTGCCTGATCGGCGACGTCACCGTGGAGGAGAACGCGTCCGTCTGGTACAACGCCGTCGTCCGCGCGGACTTCTCGCCGATCATCATCAGGCGCGGCGCCAACGTCCAGGACTGCGCGGTCATCCACGTCACGCCGATGGGCGGCACCGACATCGGCGCGGGCGCCACGGTCGGCCACCTGTGCCTGGTCCACCAGGCCACGCTCGGCGAGGAGTGCCTCGTCGGCAACAGCTCGACCGTGCTGGACGGCGCCAGGATCGGCGTGCGCGCCATGATCGGCGCCGGCTCGCTCGTCACGCCGGGGACCGAGATCCCCGACGGCGTGCTGGCGCTGGGCGCGCCGTGCAAGGTCAGGGGCCCGCTAGCGGGGACGCCGGCCGAGCGCTGGGTGGCGATGAATCCCGCCGGCTACCAGGCCCTCGCCCAGCGGCACCGCGCGGGCGTCAAGCTCGCCTGACGGTGGCGCGCCGCTCATTCGCCGGACGTCTCCTGCGGCGGTTGCTGCTGCTGTGCGTCCTGATACTTGCCGGCTGGCTCGTTTGGGAAGCCGTGACGTGGCCCGATGTGGCGGCGCTCGCGACCCGCGCGCCCGCGACGACGGCCTTCATCGAGCGCTACAAGGAGCGCGAGCGCGCGGCGGGGCGCACGCCGAAGGTCGCGAGCCGCTGGACTCCTTATGCCGCCATCTCGTCCGACGTCAAGCGCGCGGTCCTCGTCGCGGAAGACATCAACTTTTTCTCCCACCGCGGCTTCGACTGGGGCGCGATGAGGACGGCGGTGGAGGAGGCCCTGCAGGACAGCGAAGCGCCGCGCGGCGCCTCGACCATCACCCAGCAGCTCGTCAAGAACCTGTGGCTGTCGCCGGGCCGCAACCCGATCCGGAAGGTGAAGGAGGCCATCCTGACGTGGCAGCTCGAGCACACGCTGGGCAAGCGCCGCATCCTCGAGCTCTACCTGAACGTGGTCGAGTTCGGCCCCGGCGTCTACGGCGTGGGCCCGGGGGCGGAGCGCTATTTCGGGAAGCCGGCGGCCGATCTCGGCGAGGAAGAATCCGCCCTGCTCGCCGCCTCGCTGCCGCGGCCGTCCTCGTGGCACCCGGGCAGCCGGAGCCGCGCCTATCAGCGATACGTGACGGCGATCCGCTCACGCATGGACAAGGCCGAATTTCTCCGGAAGCAGATCTAGCAACCTCAGGGGAGAAGGGCACGGACGAGAATGCTCGCGCCCGGCGCCGCCAGAGGGCTTACGTGCGCGGCGGAGTCGAAGACCTCGCGCCGAGCGTAGCGCCAGTCGAACGGCGCCGAGGGGTCAGGGGCCGGCTCGCGGTATACCTCGAGGACGGAGTCCTTGAGATTGAGGACCCAGTAGTCCTCGAGACCGGCCCGAGCGTAGAGGCTTCCCTTGCGCTCCCGGTCGCTGCCGAGAGTCGCCTCGGCCACTTCGACCGTGAGGCCGGGGCGGGAGGGGTGCCCACTGCGATAGTCCTCCAGCCCTCCCGGGACCACGGCCACGTCAGGCTCGGGTTCTGACTCCTCATCGAGTCCGATGGGACCCTGCGTGCGCACCACCCAGCCCCCACCGAAAGCCGCTTCGAGCGCTTTCGCGGTCTTACAGATGGCCGTGTAGTGCGCGGCCCCCTGAGGCTCGGCGACCACGAGCTCACCGCCGATCAGCTCGATGGGTTCGCCGGGCTGGAAGATTCCCAGATCGATGAGTTTCTCGTACTCGACCCGGGTCCAGCGGCGGGTTCTCGTCTCGTACGTCGCCATCGGCCGGATCGTATCGACGGCCGCCAGCCGTGTCAACGTCACGAGATGGAGACACCGGGTCTAGCGGGCCAGTAGCTCGAAGAGGGCGGTGTTGACCTGATGGGTGGCCTCGTAGGTGACCCAGTGGCCGGCGCCCTCGATCACGCGCAGGTCGAGATCCTGCTGGGCCGACGCCAGCACTCGCCGGCACTCCTCGAGGCGCCCGTCGGTGAAGGCGTCCTGCTCGCCCCAGATGCCGGCGATGCGGGCGCGGATCAACGGCAGCGCCCGCCGCAGGACATCGGACTGTGGGATCGTGCCCGACTTGAAGCGTGCTCGTCCCAGGTTCTCGATCTGGAGAGACACCGCCAGGTCGTCGGCGCTCTCCGGCTTGGCCAGCATCAGCGTGAGCAAGTTCGCGCGGTGCACGCCCCGGATCTCCTCGGCGGACATGCTCGAGTCGATTCGAGCCAGGCTGCGCGGCGACCCGGGCGGAAGTCCCAGGCCGCCCGCACCCAGCAGCACCAGGGTCGAGATGCGGCGCCCGAGTCGCGCGGCCACCAGACCGCCGATGATGCTGCCGAACGAGAATCCCGCGAGATCGAAGCGGGTGGGCGGCGGCAGCATGACCTCGAGCGACTCGGCCAGCAGGTCGGCGAGACCTTCTGCGGTATGGGGCTCGGGCGGCGCGTCCGAGTCGCCGAACCCCGGCATGTCAGGGACGAGCACGCGGAAGCTTGTGGCGAGCGGCAGGATGTTCCGGATCCAGTGGGTCCAGGAGCCGCTCGCCCCGTGGAGCAGCACCAGCGGCGGCCCCTCGCCCCAGCTCCGCCACACCATGGAGCCGCCGCCCGCGCGCGTGACGGAGCGTGTCGCCAGGGCCTCGATCCGTGAGACGAACCTGGTCGCGTCCTCCATTTTCTCTTTAAGGTACCGCGACGCCCGCTCAGCGCTCGGCGGTGCGGATCGCCGCCGGGCCGCCGTTGACCTTGACCCGCTGTCCGGTGTCCCTCAGCCTCGTGCCGTCCCAGGAAAACACCCAGAAGTCTTTCTCGACCATGTTGCCCACGAGGATCGTCTTGCCGTCGGCCGAGAAGGCCGCGCCCTGCGACCAGTGACCGATCGGGGCCTCGGCCACGCGGGCCAGCGTCTTGCCGGTCACGCGGACGATGACGAGCTTGCCAAAGTCGTTGTAGAAGGGCGAGTCCTTGGGCTTGTTGCTGCCGTTGTGGACGACGACCGCCACGACGGAGCCGTCGGGCGAGATCTTGAGGCCCTCGGCCGTCGGCCCGAGGACGCCGATGGTGTCGACGACGCGGGGAGGCTTCGCCGTCAGGTCGATCAGGCTCACCGAGTCGTTGTCGCCGGAGGCGGCACCCGCGAGGCTGCCGACGACGCCGAAGGCGCCGCTCGACGCGATGTCGAGCACGATGGGGCGGACGCCCGCGGTCATGTCGCGCTTGGTGTACTCGACCTTGGTCCCATCGATCGAGAGGACCGAGATCTTGTTGTCGGCGTTGCGCGAGACGAGCGCCGTCTTGCCGTCGGGCGCGATCATGACCTGCCCGCCGCCGGCCTTGTCTCCACCGACCTCCACGGTCCCGGCCGGGGTCACCGTCTTGCCCTGGATCGTGAAAATGGAGACGGTGCCGTCCTGGTAATTCGACACAAGCGCCAGTGTCCCCTGGCGGTTGATGGAGACGCCCGATGCGCCCTTGCCGGCCGTCAGTGTGGCAATGACCTTCGGCGGGCTTGCCTTGAGATCGATGACGGACACCTGGTTGTTCGGCGTCTGCTTGGTCGGGTCGGCAGGATCGACCTTGCTCGACGCCGTCACGATCGCCAGGCTCTCGTCCGACGTCACGGCGACGCTGAGGGGCGGGCCGACCACGCTCACCGGGGCTTGCAGCTCGGCGATCACGCGGGGCGGCCTGGCCTTGAGGTCGATGATCGAGACGGTGTCAGGCGCCGGGTTCGGCAGCACCTTGACGACCCCGTTCACGAGCTGCACCTTGTTGTCGTTGGCCGACACCGCGAGCTGGGCCTGCGCGGCGCTGCCGATGGAGAGGATCGCGATCGCGACAGCCGTGGCGACGTAACGCGTCATGGGCACCCTCCTGGGTCGAGCGGGTTGGGGTCGGACGGCGGGTAGGATAGCAGATCTCACCTTGCGGGATCGCGCCCGCGCGGCTATGCTCCCGAAGAGCGCATCAGGAAAGACCCGCGCAAAGGAGCCGCCATGACCAAGACCTATCGCATCGCCGCCATCCCCGGCGACGGCATCGGCAAGGAAGTGATGCCCGAGGGCGTGCGCGTGCTCGACGCCGCCGCGCGCAAGTTCGGCTTCACCCTCACGATCGACCACTTCGACTGGAACTGCGACCGGCAGGTGAAGACCGGCCACTGGATGCCCGACAACTGGAAAGAGGTGGTCGGCGGCCACGACGCGATCTACTTCGGCGCGGCGGGCTGGCCCGCGCTCGTGCCCGACCACGTCTCGCTCTGGGACTCGCTCATCAGGTTCCGCCGCGACTTCGACCAGTACGTCAACCTGCGGCCGGTGAAGCTCATGCCCGGCATCCCCTGCCCGCTGGCGGGCCGCAAGCCCGGCGACATCGACTACTACGTGGTCCGCGAGAACACCGAGGGCGAGTACTCCTCGGTCGGCGGGCGCATGTTCGAGGGCACCGACCGCGAGTTCGTCACGCAGCAGGCCTGCTTCACTCGGAAGGGCGTGGACCGGATCATGAAGTTCGCCTTCGAGCTGGCCCTGACGCGCCCGAGGAAGCAGGTCACCTCGGCGACCAAGTCCAACGGCATCGCCATCACCATGCCGTACTGGGACGAGCGCTTCGCGGCGATGGGCAAGCAGTACCCGACAGTGAAGACGGACCAGTACCACATCGACGGGCTGACCATCCAGATCGTGCTCAACCCCCAGCGCTTCGACGTGATCGTCGCCTCCAACCTCTTCGGCGACATCCTCTCCGACCTGGGCCCCGCGACGGCCGGCACCATCGGCATCGCGCCCTCGGCCAACATGAACCCGGAGCGCGCGTTCCCGTCGCTGTTCGAGCCCGTGCACGGCTCGGCGCCGGACATCTATGGAAAAGCGATCGCCAACCCCATCGGGCAGATCTGGTCGGGCGCGATGATGCTGGATTTCCTCGGCGAGCCGGCCGCGGCCGCGGCCATCGTGCGCGCGATCGAGAGCGTGCTGGAGCCCGGCTCCGACGCCCCGCGCACCCCCGACATCGGCGGCAAGGCCAAGACGTCGGATCTCGGCAAGGCGATCGCGGCAGCCGTCTAGAGCCGGCCGCTTACCGCGCCGCTTCCGCAGAGGAGCAGTCATGCCAGCACGGAGTTTGGCCGCGGCCGCGACATGGCGCGATGCTCAGCGTCGACCGTGGACTCCCGCTCCGGCCAACTCATGGAGCGTCACTCACAAAGGACACATCATCGAAGTGGGTTACGGCTGCGGGTCGACCTTCCCCCAATATGCCGCCCTTCACACCGACTGCGGTTTCCTCCGCCTGAATTATGGGCCGGATTCCGCCTGGGGAACCTCGATAGCTCTGCTTCCTGCCCTCTGGGTTGCCGGCACGTATTACCAAGGAGCGCCAATCACCGTGGCCTCGCGAAACAAAGGAAAACATCTCCTCGTGTTATTCACGGGGTCGATCGCGGACCTCCGGGTGCACGGTCACATTCGTCTGATCCCGCCCGCGCCAGACCTGATTCACGCCACCGTCATGGTCACCGTGGACGGCAACGTGAAGCTGGATCATCGCCCGGGCGAGGCATTCAAGCCAGTCTCTCTATCATCCATGCATATTTCCGCGGATCTCTGGGATGCGAGGTTCGCTCAGATTGATTCGCGCGCGTTTCCGATTCCGGCCGGCGGGTGGCTCATTCAACCACCCACCGTCGGTCGCAGGTTTTCGCTGAGAGCCGGGAGTTCGACTTGGAAGACCAACGCGCCGAGCGTTGAAATCCTCCTGGACGAAGACCGAGACATCACCGGCTGGAAGGCGGACAGCTCCGACCCCGACGACGACAACCTCGGTTTCTGGGCCGCGACCGATCACGTGTTACGCCTCTGGCAATATGCGGTGATCGCAAAGCGATAAGGCTTTCCGTCTGTCATGAAAAGGAGTAAGCCGATGGTGGACGCAAACACCGCCTCAGGGTTTCTCCTGGCCGAATACAAAGAACTCAAAGGCGAGATACTAAAACGCTCCGAGATCCAGCATCAACTCATCTCGATAGCACTTGTTTCCTTAGGCGCGTTGATAACCGTCGGCCTGAAAGATTCGCCGAGCGCGCTGTTGGCGTATCCCATGCTGGCCCTGTTCTTGTCTGCCGCGTGGTCTTACAACGATATCCAGATCGCCCAACTCGGGATCTACATACGGTATCGAATCGAACAACGACTGATCGGTCACGGCCTGGGCTGGGAGCACGCCCTAAAGGCGGATCCCACCAGCAGAAACATTGGCGCACTCGCCAAACTTGGGCCACGTGGGATCCTTTGGGGCAGCGAGCTCCTGGCCGTCGGTCTATATTTGCTCAAGAAGTTGAGTCTCGGGTGGCCGGCAGTTCATCCGGAGATGAGAGGTGAGATCGTACTATTGATCCTGAGCATCGGCGCCATCGCCGCTACCATGATGATGATGCGCAACCAGGATCCGCTCGTACGTGAAATCGAGGCGAATATCCGGAAGCCCGTAGTTCCGCCGGCCGGCGGACCCGCTCAGTGACCCGGAAGCGGCTTTCACTGGGAGTTGTAGTGCCCTGTCACAACAACTCGTGGCAGCTCACTGGAGTCCTTCGGTCGTTGCACCACCAAAGCGTTCGGCCAGACATGGTGGTAGTGGTGGATGACAATTCAACGCCCTCAGAGGAGAAGAGACTGAGATCTGCTTGTAGACGCCTCGGAGGCTGTTACACGAGGCTACCAACCCCTCGCAACCAACTGGAGACCCTCGGCAGGAGGAGTCAGGCAAGGAATGTGGGCACCAAGTTCCTGGATACCGACATCATTCTTTACCTGGATGGCGACATGCTGCTCAGTCCCAAGTACATCGCGGAAGTCACGTATTACCATGCGGTGTTAGATCGGGTTTACATACGAGGAAGCCGACGCAGCATTCATCCTGCTTTCCAGGCGAAAGGAATGAAGGCTTGTCTGAATGGAGTTGCCAAGCGGCACATTCCCGCGGAGACGCCAGCTCTGACGTACGTGTCTCGGCCAGCGCATTTCATCGGGGACAAGGCACACAAGGCGGCTTATTTTGACAAATGGGAGTGGTGCGCGAGCAACAATCTAAGCGTTAGAAGCGAGCACGCTTCTCAGATTGGCTACTGGGATGAAAAGTTTTTCGGTTGGGGTGAAGAGGATATTGATTTCTCGTACAGATTGTATCAACTAGGTCTGACCCCGATCCTTCTCACCGGCGACAATGCCGCCGCCTATCATCTGGACCACCACATCGATCGCGAGCGGAACGCTACTACCCTGAAGGCCAACGCCAAGTACCTGCTGAGCAAGTTTCCAGAAGTGGCCGAATATCGCAGGGAAGCCTACGCGCTGCACAACATCATCATCGAGGAGTGCTTGCAGAAGTGACCAGCTCCGCAAGCTTGTCGTAGCTCTCCGCGGCGCCGTGCTTTATGACCCCTTCCTGCTCTTCGACCATCACGAGTCGGTCAACCCTCCCGACTACGAGGCGGGCTTCCCGTACGACGCGCACCGCGGGATCGAGACGGTCACGATCGTCCGGAAAGCCGAGATCCAGCACAAGGACTCTCTGGGACACCGCGGCACCATCGGGGCCGGCGACATTCAGCGCGAGAGATCCTCGAGGTTCTGGTTCTCGATGATTTGGATCCCGTTCATGGTGATCCAGATCGCGTGGCACTCGAATGGCCGGTCCGCATCCTCGCCTGGCACGGCCTCGACGGCCCAGCAATCACCGCCGACGCACGCGATCTTCTTGCCCACGAGCCAGTTCGCCACGGTCTTCCCCGCGCCCGGCTCCCCCTTGTTGTACTCGACGTTGTCCTTCTTCCAGAGATTGATGTGGCCCGTGCGGAACAGAAACCGATGAGTCCCCTTCCTTGTGGTCACTGCTCGCCTGCGGTCCCTGCCGGTATGATCGTAGCCTTGGGCTGGGTCGCGGGCGGCTCTATCGCCTGCCAGCCGCCGCCTTGCTGCTGGGTCGCGGCCTTCTCCCCTTTGCACCCCGATAGGGCCGGGAGCCAGCACAGCAGTGCCATCGTCAGAAGCAGGCGGCTGGCACGTGAACCGAGGACCACGCCCGAGGCAGCGAGGCGGAGATTGCGTTGAACATCTTGAACCGCTGCCGTCGACTCTCGAACTAGCAAGATGCCGACGATCATGCACGTCATCATACTATGCGTCGCAATGGCCGGCCCCAACGCATCACACTGCCTGATGCGGCCCGCGATCCTTGTCGACCCAGACAACGACGAGCGTCCACTTCGATTCCGCCGGCTTCGAGGGGGACGCCACCTTCTTGAAGCTCGACGTGGCGGACACGGCGAGCTTTCGAAGCTGCTCCTGCGCTGGACTGACGTGGGGACTTCGATCCTGCGCGCCTCGCCGGACGCCAGTGTCCTCGCTTTCCTGCACAAGCGCCTGCAGGAGCTAGGCGAGGAGGACGACGCGCGCGACGTGTCCTACCGTCCCCTGCCCAGCCTGGACACGGAAGCCTATTGCGAGGTGTCCGCTCGCGGCCGAACGGCGACGGCCTTTCGCTACGCCTTCGCGTTGATGTTCAAGCTCCCGGGCAGCCGTACTCGCCCGGTCGACCGCTCGGCAGCCAGTACGCCTTGTATCTCCAGTTCCTGTGGTGGGTCGGCTCCGTCCTCCAGGCCCTCATCGCCATCACCCTCGCCAATACGAGCCGGCCATCCAGGCCATCATCGGCAAGCTGGTGATCTGAGGTCACGCCTCATTACGCTCCCCGGCGATGAGAACTCCCGCGCGCGTTCACTGCGCCCAGGTGCGCAAGGTCGGGTCGGCCGCCATGGTGGTCGATCGCCATATCGGCCGCTCGTAGGGTGGACGCAAGACCGGGGATGGCTTGCGCCTCCCCCGGTCCCTAGGTTCTCTGACCTTACTTTTTTTCTTGGGCGACGGCCGCTTCAGCGGCCTGGAAGCCGATCTTGCTGTGGGTACCGTCGCAGAACGGCTTGGTGACCGACCCGCCGCAGCGGCACAGCGCGAACCGCGCCCCCTTGCCACTCGTGTCGATCTTGTTGCCATTGACGTCCACTAACTCGACTTCGCCCTCCACCAGATATGGACCGTTGGGCCGGATGGTGATCTTGACGGCCATCGACGCACCTCCTTACAAGGTTTGAAATCCGTCCCACCATAGCACGGCGGTCTACTGTGCACCTTCCGGGGTGCAGCGAGTGCCTCATCGACGGCCTGACCATCCAGATGGTGCTGAATGGGCCGGATGCTGATCTTGAGCGATCGGATGTGGTTCGACAATGCTGCCATGGCAGCCGGTTCCCTAAGATCATTGGAGGCGCGGGTGATGTAACCCTTGATGAGCGAATTATCAGGCGAAATGGTCTGAGCCTGCTTGAACTGAGAAAGCGCGCGGTGAGGATCACCACTATCTAGATACATGATGCCGAGCTGTAGCTTGAAGATAGGATGGTTCGGATCAAGAGTCGTGGCGGCATGAAGGGAGGCCTCAGCCGCCTCGGGAGCGCCCCGCGGCGTGAAACCTTTGGGAAGACGAGGGGCTGTGAGGAAGGCCAGAGGCGCAGGGGGGGAAAGCCTCGCGCGCTCGGCGGCGAGGAAGGCATAGGCCGCGATACATAACGCGCCATGATGATGGAATCCTCGCCAGCCGCGGCCCTCGAAATGATCCAGCCCAAGCTCGTCCTTGAGCTCCTGATAGTCGCGCTCGATCCGGCAGCGCAGCTTGGCGAGGCGGACGAGCTCGGCGAGCGGTGTCGTCTCCGGCAGCGTCGAGAGCCAGTACTTCGTGGGCTCGCCGGCTCCCCGTGGCCATTCGATCAGCAGCCACTCTTCCGGCCGCGGTGCCGCGCGCTGCTCATCGCGATGGGCGGGCCGCACGCGCAGGCGCGCGAAGCGCGAGCGCATCGCGCCGCGTGTCCCTTCGCGCCACGTCACCGTCCGCCACGCCGTCGCCGGCAGGGCGGCGGCCAACTGCGTGAGACTCTGGGGAGTGTGCGTCGCGGTGCGCCGCACGCGGGTCGGGGGCCGGCCGCGGCCCTGCCAGCGTTTCGGGGGCCGCGGCGCATCGCCCGGCGGCCACGCCGTCGTCTCCTGCTTGACCCCGACGACATACGTCAATCCCGCGGTCGTGAGCGTGTCGCGAAACGCGGTCGTATCACCGTAGCCGGCATCCGCGACGACGGGCGCGGGCGGCACGCCCTCGGCTTGCAGCGTCTGGATCTGGCCGAGCGCGATCTGCCACTTCGGCTGGAACGCTACCGCCGGCGGCACGCCCACGGCCCGACGGCGCCGGCGGTCACGCGCCCAGCTCTCCGGCAGGTAGAGTTGATAGGCCACCGGCAGGCTCACGGCGTCATTCGCCACCGACACGCTCACCACCACTTGGCAGTTGTCCTGTTTGCCGAGGACACCGCAGTACTGCCGGGCGACGCCCACCGAGTGCTGGCCTTTCTTGGGGAACCCGGTGTCGTCCACGATCCACGCGGCCACGGGGCCATGCCGGACCATGGGCGCCAGCACCCACTCTCGGGCGACCCGCAGCACGGCGGCGGCGTCCCAGGGGGCGTCGGCGATAAAGTGGTGCATCGACTGGTGGCGGGAGCGGACATGGCGCGGGTCCACGCGCGCGGCCATGGGCTCGATACTCTTCCGGTCCCCGGGCAGACACAGGCCGGTGACATAGGCCCGCAGGGGGGCATGCCGATCCTGGTGGCCGAGGGTCGTGGCCAGCTGGTCCACATACGTGGCGAAGCGATGGGCGCGAGGCGAGCTCAAGCGGCACTTCAGCGAAGACCAGATCGTCGAGCTGGCGCTCGTCGTCTGCACGGCGAACTTCACCAACCGCTTCAACAGCGGCCTCCGCATCGAGCCCGATCTGGGCTGACGGCCGAGGCTGAACGTGGGGGGCTACCCCAGCTTTCTCAACCTGGGCGGGTCCAGGCCATCCGCAAGATGAATGTGCGTCAGTCCCTCGGCCTTGAGCATAGCTCTCAGCCCCTTACGCCGCCGCCATGTCCTTGGAGAATGCTATTGCGTGGATTGCTGTCTGCGGTCAGGGCTTGCCGCGGGGCAGGACGCGGTCGATCTCCACCGCGAGCTCGAGCTGCAGCCTTGTCTGCGGGTTCGAGAGCGGCTGCTCCAGGAGGTCCTCGATCCGGACGATCCGATGGCGCATGGTGTTCCAGTGGCTCCGCATGGCGCGCGCGGCGGCCCGCTGGTTGAACCCGTGCCGGATGAGCGCGCGCACCGTCTCGCACAGCACCTCCCCCTGCCGGGCCCGGCGAAGCCGGCCGAAGGTGCGCTCCACGACGTCGTCGAGCACTTGGCCGTCCCCAACCGAGCGGAGTAGTCGCACCAGCAGCAGATCCTCGTGCCAGGACACGCCGGTGCCCTCAGAGGCAGTGAGCACGCTGTCGGCCTCGGCGTAGCTCGCGGCCGCTCCCGCGGCCCGCGGCCGGGCGCTCCCGAGCGCCATCGCGCACGGGATCCCGGGCTCGAGCCGCCGGACGCGCTCCCACAGTGCCGTGACCACCGCCCGCTGCGCAGCGCCTTCGCGCTGCATGGGAAGCAGGAAGACGACCTGGTTCATCAAGTACCCAAGGAGGACGGGGATGCGGGCCTCGGTCAGGCTCACACGCAGCGCCCGATCGAGGCGCTCGCGCAGGTGGAACTCCTCCGGGCCGGCCAGGGCCCGCTTGCGGCTGCCTTCCCCCAGCAGGGCGAGAAGCCCCACCATGTGGGTCCCTGACGGGTTGAATCCGAGGAGTCGGGCCCTTTCCTCCATGCCAGTGATCTTGTCGAACTCTCCCTGGATCAGGGCCTGGACGAAGGAGTTCTGCACCCGCTCCTCCACGGTGGTCACAGCCTGCTGGCGCAGGATGTGAAGAGCGGCGACGACGGCCCCGTGCTCCGCGGCCCGCAGGTCGAGGGCCGGAAGGGCCCCGTTGCCCTCGCGGATCCAGAGGTAGCCTGCGGCCTCGCCTCCAAGGCGAATGGGACAGACGATCCGATCGGGTCCACCGCCTCGATGGTCGCCGACGCGCATCGCTCCCTGGGCGCCGCTGATCTGGCCCAGCAGGTCCTGTCGGGCGCCACGCCTGAGGCCCTCGACGGAGAACCACTCGGGCGCTCCCCCGGCCTCGGCCGCATCAGGTGCCGAGTCGCCGGCGCTGGCCAGAAGCCGCCAGTCCGCGTCCACGATGGCCACCGTCTTGCCGATCAGGCGGGACAGGGCCCGGCAGATGTCTGCCAGCTCCCTGGCCTCCAGCGCCACGGCGGTGAGGCTGGTATGGATCTGCTCGGAACGCTCGATGGTTTCGTACTGGCGGCGGATGATCTCCCGGTTGACGACCTCCGTAACTTCCGCGAACGCGATGTCGGGCGGCCCACCAAGGATCGGCAGCTTGATCTGCTCGGCGGTGTCCAGGACGGCCTTCGGGATCTTCGGGAAGAAACGGCCCGTCGCGAACAAGATCGCGGCCACCTGGGCCTGGGCGAGCTCGCGGACAATGCGCCGCTGCTCTCTGGGCCTGCCCGGCCAGCTGTGACCGGTGGTGAGGAGCAACTCGCCGCCGTGGGGCCAGGGCAGGACTTCGGGCCAAATATGCACCCAGCGGATCTCCCGCCTCAGGCTGCCCCTTCCCGCCATGGGCCGCACGCGACCGAGGATGTCGAGGCGGAGCACGTCCTGGACGGTGGGCAACATGCTGTGACCATATCATATAAACCAATCGCAATTTGATGACATCGTGCCCTTGACGCCCCCCGCAGCGAAGAAGGACAGTAGCCCGACCAGCATCGCACTGCGAGGGGGGGCCTGTGAAGAGGCCGCGTAGCACGCCGCGATCCGCGCGGCTGAAGACGAGCAGGAGCGGGCGCCCGAGGCGGAGCGCGCCGTCGGCCCGGGGGCCCGAGATGACGATCGGGTGTCTCTACCCCCTCCAGGGCCGCGGGGCCCGCTTCGGGTACGACTCGATCATCGGAGCTGAGATGGCCGCCGACGAGATCAACGCCGCAGGCGGGGTGCTGGGGCGGACGGTCCGTCTACTCCTGAGCGATGAGCGCAGCGATCCGACGGACGCGGTGAGGGCGGCTGTGCGGTACACGGAGGAGGACCGGGTTGACTTCCTGATGGGCGTGGTGTCCAGCGCCCTGGCGCTGGCCGTCACCGAGGTGTCACGGGAGAGCGGAACGGTGTTCGTCGGGACCGACCACGCGTCGAGCCGGCTCACGGTGGAGAACTTCCAGCGCTACTACTTCCGCGTCAGTCCCAATACGCAGCAGTCGATGCGGGCGGGGGCGCTGTACTGCAGCAAGCAGCCGTGGCGCACCTTCCTCTACGTCGGGCCCGACTACGAGTACGGCCATCGCCAGTGGGAAGACTTCCGCGAGCTGCTGGCCGCGCTGCGACCGGACATCCGCTTCGCGGGCGAGGTCTGGAGCAAGCTCTTCGAGGCCGACTACGGCGCGCACATCGATGCGGCGCTTCGCGCCCGGCCCGACGCGGTGGTGCACGGGTTCTGGGGCGGCGACGCCGTGTCCTTCATGCGCCAGGCGCTGGCCGCGGGGCTGCACGAGCAATCGCGTCTGGTGAGCTTCGACGCCGGCGGGAACTACGAGATCTTCGAAGCGCTGGGCGCCCGGCTGCCGGACGGCCTCATCCTGAGCGCCCGCCACCACAACAACTGGCCCGAGACCGAGGCCAACCGCCGCTTCGTCGAGGGCTTCTATGCCCGGGCGGCGCGGTACCCTTCCTACGCGGCCCACGGCGCGTATGTCGGCGTCCGCTTCATCGCGCAAGGAGTGGAGCGGGCGGGCTCGGCGGATGACGCCGACGCCTTCGTCGCCGCGGCCGAGGGGATGACGCTCAGCACCCCCGGCGACCCGCCGGAGACCTCGTCCTGGATCCGGCCCATCGACCACCAGATCGTTCGCGATTACGCCATTGGGGTCACCGAGGCCAACGACCGGTTCCCTCCGGCGGTGCGCATGCTCGGCCGGTGGACCGTGATCGACGGTGAGCGGATCCTCCCGAGCGAAGAGGAGGTGACGAAGCGCCGGCGAGCGACTCGATGACGCGGTGGACGCGACACATCCCACCCCACGACCACGAAGGAGAGCTCAACATGGCAGCGGCAATGAAACGTTTCACACGGGCAAGAGGTCTACTCGGGATGCTGGCGCTGGCCGCGATCGCGGCTGGCCTGGCGCCGCTGTTGGCTGCCGATCAGGCCGCGGCGCAGGCCAAACCCGGGAAGCTGACCATCGGCATCGTCACCTTTCTCTCGGGCGGGGCCGCCGGGCCCTTCGGCGTCCCGGCGCGCAACGGGGCCGAGATCCTGATCGAGAACCTCAACCAGGGCAAGCTGCCGGCTCCCTATACTGACAAGGGCGTCGGCGGGGTGCCCATCGAGACGGTGTTCGTGGACGAGAGCGGTGGCGCGACCCGCCAGGTGACGGAGCTGCGGAACCTGGTTCAGCGCCAGCAGGTGGACCTCGTGATCGGCTATATCTCGAGCGGCGACTGCCTGGCGGTGGCGCCGGTCGCCGAGGAGCTGAAGAAGCTCACGGTGCTGTTCGACTGCGGCACCCCACGCATCTTCGAGGACCAGCCGCACAAGTACGTGTTCCGCACCGCCGGCCACGCGATCCTCGACAGCGTGGGGGCGGCGCGGTACCTGCTCTCGCGCAAGCCCAACCTCAAGAGCATCGCCGGCATCAACCAGAACTACGCCTGGGGACAGGACTCCTGGAACGATTTCAAGGCCTCCGTCCTTGCGCTCAAGCCGGGCGTGACAGAGGCGAGCGTGCAGTTCCCCAAGCTCTTCGCCGGCCAGTACGGCGCCGAGATCTCGGCCTTGCTCGGCGCCAGCCCGGAGGCCGTGCACTCGAGTTTCTGGGGCGGCGACCTCGAGGCCCTGATCCTCCAGGGCGCGCCGCGCGGGCTCTTCGACAAGACCCAGGTGGTGCTGTCGACCGGCGAGACCGTGCTGGCACGGCTCGGCCGGCAGCTGCCGGACGGGGTCATCGTCGGCGGCCGCGGCCCTCACGGGCCGCTGGCGCCCGACAACGAGCTCAACCGCTGGCTGATCGCGGCATACCAGGAGCGCTACGCGACCCCGGCGACCTATCCCGTCTACCATGTGGCGCAGGCCATCCTCGGCGTGAAAGCGGCCTACGAGAAGGCGATCAAAGCCAACGGCGGCAAGTGGCCCACCCAGGACCAGGTCATCGCCGCCTTCGAGCATCTGACCTTCGAGACGCCGAGCGGCCCGATCGCGATGGCGAACGGCAAGGGGCATCAGGCGATCGAGGGCACGGCTTACGGAGTCAGCAAGCTCGACCCGGGCACCGGACGCTCGCGCGTGGTGGACGTGGTGCGCTACGAGCCGGCGTGCGTGAACCCGCCGGAGGGCGTGAAGTCCGCCGACTGGATCGCCTCCGGCTTCAAGGGGGCCAGGTGCCCATAGACCCGTTGGGCGGGCGGCCCAGCCGGGAGGCCGGGCCGCCTCACCGGGTCGGGTGACCCTTCGATGAACGTGGTCGCAGCCATCGCCGTGGACGGCACGATCTACGCGGCTTGGCTGTTCGTCATGTCCGTGGGGCTGTCCCTGATCTACGGGGTGATGCGTATCCTCAACATCGCCCACGGCAGCCTCTACGCTCTGGGGGCGTATGCCGGGGCGTCGCTTGTCATCGCCTATGTCAACCACGGCTACCCGCCGTATCTCAGCTACCTCGTCTTGTTCGGCGCGGCCCTCCTCGTCGGGCTCATCGCCGGCCCGCTTATCGAGCGCGGGGTGCTCCGCTGGGCCTACGGTCGGGACGAGATCGTGCTCCTGCTCGTGACCTACTCGGTGTTCCTGATCCTGGAAGACGTCACCAAGCTCATCTGGGGCGTCAACGCTTACAACGCTTCGCAGCCCTACGCCCTCCTCGGGCGGGTCTCGGTGGCCGGCCTGGTCTATTCCGTCTACGACTTCATGGTCGTGGGCTTCGCGGTCCTGGTCGGCGCCATCCTCTGGTGGGTGTTCAACCGCACCCACGCCGGCCGTCTCATCCTCGCGGTGATCCATGACCAGGAGGTGAGCCTGGCCATGGGAATCAATGTCCCGCGCATGTACTTGGCGGCGTTCACGGGGGGCGCCGCGCTAGCGGCCCTGGGCGGAGCGCTGACGGCGCCTATGATCTCCGTCGTGCCCGGAATCTCGGTGGAAGTCATCGTCCTGGCCTTCGCTGTGGTCGTCGTCGGCGGGCTGGGAAGCCTTGAAGGGGCGGCGCTGGGCGCCCTGATCGTAGGGCTGGCGCGCTCGGCGAGCGTCCATCTGCTCCCGCAGATCGAGCTGTTCGTCATCTACGGGGTCATGGCGTTGGTGCTCGTCCTGCGCCCGCAAGGGCTCTTCGGGCGAGCCGAAGTGCGGCGCATCTGATGGCGGGCCGCGCGACCGTCGTGACCGGGGTCGTGACAGTTGCGCTGGCCATCGCCGGCGCGTGGCTGCCTACCTGGGCGTTGTTCCTCCTCACGGTGGCGCTCGGCAAGGGGCTTGCCGTCCTCGGTCTCGTATTCCTCATGCGGGCCGGTCTCGTGTCCTTCGGCCAGGGGCTCTACTACGCGGCCGGTGCCTACACCGTGGGGTTCCTGAGTGACCGGGTGGGGATTCACGACATCTTCGTGGCGATCACGGCGGCGGCCATCGTCGCAGTCGCCCTCGCGGCCTTGGTCGGGCTGCTCATGGTCCAGTACCGCGAGATCTTCTTCGCCATGCTGAGCCTGGCATTTTCCATGATTCTCTACGGGCTTCTGGTGAAGAACGAGGCCTTCGGCAGCACGGACGGCATCAACGTCGCGCCCCCGGCCTTTGCCGGCATGACGCTTGGGCTCCCGGGACTCCGGATCGCGCTCTACCTCGTGGTGATTGCGATCTGCGTGGTTGTCGTCTACGCGGCGCACCGCTATGTCCTGTCGCCCCTCGGCTACCTGGCTCACGCCATCAAGGACGGCGAAGTCCGGGTCGAGTACCTGGGCGCCTCGGTGCGGCGGGCCGTCTACGCCAAGTACCTGGTGGCGGCGGGGCTGGCCGGGGTAAGCGGCGCGCTGGTGTCGCTGGCCGTCGGCCATATCGACCCCGAGATGGCGTACTGGACTACTTCCGGCGAGTTCGTCTTCGTCGCGGTGCTCGGCGGCACTGGCGGTGTGCTGGCGCCGCTCCTGGCCTCGGTTGTCTTCGAGGTGGGGCGGAGCTTCGCCTCAGCGTACTCGCCCTACACCTGGCAGCTGACTCTTGGGGTCGTCATGCTGCTCGTGATCCTGTTCCTCCCCCGCGGCCTCTGGTCGCTGCTCGAGGTGCGCGGCTTGGCGCGCCAGCGATGAGCGACATTCTGGTGACCACGGGCATCACCCGGCGCTTCGGCGCCGTGGTGGCGGCCGAGGGCATCGACGTGCGGGTCGCCGAGGGCTCCATGGTGGGCATGATCGGGCCCAACGGCGCGGGCAAGACCACGTTCCTCAACATCGTCACCGGGTACATCAAGCCGGCCCAGGGCACGGTGGAGTTTCGGGGGCGGGACATCACCGGGCTGCCGCCGCGCGAGATCGCCTCCCTGGGGCTCACGCGGTCGTTCCAGATCGCCCAGCTCTTCGGCACCCTCACCGTGATCGAGAACGTGCTGATCGCGCTGGGCGTGGCCACCGGCCGCGCGCAGAGCTGGTGGCATCCGCTCCACGACCGGGCTGCCGTCGCCGAGGCGGGCGAGCTCCTGCACCGCTTCACCCTCGACCACCTGGCGGGCCAGCGCGTGGACACGCTGCCCCAGGGCGCGAGGAAGCTTCTGGACATCACCCTCGCGATGGTCCGCAAACCCGGGCTGCTCCTGCTGGACGAGCCGACGAGCGGCGTGAGCGCCGAGGAGAAGTTCGACGTGTTCGACATCCTGGTGCGTGTCCTGCGCGCGGAGGGCACGACCGCGCTGTTCATCGAGCACGATATGGAGATGGTTGCCCGCTACGCCGACCGGGTGCTGGCGCTGGCCGACGGGAAGGTGATCGCGCGCGGCGCGCCCAAGGATGTGCTGGGGGACGCCGAGGTGCGGCGGCTCGTCATCGGGGTCGAGGACTGAGTCCCATGCTGGCGGTCACGAACCTCCACGTCGCCATCCAGTCCATCCCCGTGCTGCGCGGCGTGAGCCTGGAGGTGCCGGCCGGCGAGATCGTCGGGCTCATCGGCCGCAACGGGGCCGGCAAGACCACCACGCTGCGCAGCCTGGTCGGGCTCTTGCCGGTGCGCGCTGGCGCGATCGAGTTTGGCGGCCGGAACCTCCTCCGGGTCCCGCCCCACGGTCGCGCGGCGCTCGGGATCGGCTACATGCCGGAGGAGCGGCGGCTGATTCCCGCCTTGACCGTGGAGGAAAACGTCCTCGTGCCGGCGTGGGCCACTCACATCCCGGATGCCCGCGACCGCCTGCGCCACATCTACGCCGCGATCCCCGAGGTCGAGGCCATGGCCGACCGGAAGGCGCTCCAGCTCAGCGGCGGCCAGCAGAAGCTCGTGGCTCTCGCGCGGGCGCTCATGGCCGGCACCAGGCTCCTCCTGCTCGACGAGCCCTTCGAAGGCGTGGCGCCCGCGCTGTCGCACCGCCTGGCGGAAGTCATCGCCGGGCTCAAGGGGGTCGGCCTCTCCGTCCTCATCGCCGAGTCCGACCTCAAGCATGTCGCCCGGCTCGTGCACCGAACCTACGTCATCGAGCGCGGGGCGATCATGCCGAACGGCGCCGCGCCAACTCAGGGAGGCGACAGCCCGTGAAGACCACAGCAGCGGTCCTATACGACATGACGAAGCCGGCTCCGTACGCCCAGTCGCGCCCACTGGTGGTGGAGGAGCTGGAGCTGGAGCCGCCGGGGCCCGGCGAGGCGCTCATCGAGATCGTCGCAGCCGGGCTCTGCCACTCCGATCTCTCGGTGATCGACGGCTCCCGGCCGCGCCCGATGCCCATGGTGCTGGGCCATGAGGCCAGCGGCATCGTGGCCGAGGTGGGTGCGGGAGTGCAAGACCTCAAGCCCGGCGACCACGTGGTCTTCTCCTTCGTCCCGATGTGCGGCCGCTGCGCCCAGTGCGCGGTGGGCCGCCCCGCCCTCTGCGAGCGCGGCGCGCAGGCCAATGGGCGGGGCACACTCCTCGGCGGGGCCCGGCGCTTCCACGCCCGTGACGGAGCCGCGCTCAACCACCACCTCGGGGTCTCGGCCTTCTCCCGCTACACCGTGTCGGCCCGTGAATCGCTCATCGCGATCCCGGCCGAGGTGCCGCTCGAGAAGGCTGCGCTCTTCGGCTGCGCGGTGATGACCGGGGTGGGGGCCGTGGTCAATACCGCGCGGGTGGAGGCCGGTGCCCGCGTGGCGGTGTTCGGCCTGGGCGGGGTCGGGCTGGCGGCCGTGCTGGGGGCGCGGCTGGTGGGCGCGCTGCAGGTAGTGGCCGTGGACGTCCTGCCGAACAAGCTCGCGCTGGCGAAGACGCTCGGGGCCACCCACGCGGTGCACGCGGGGGAGGGCGACCCCGTCCACGCGGTGCGCGAGATCTCCCGCGGCGGCGCCGACTACGCCTTCGAAGCCGTGGGCAGCGCCGGGGTGCTCGGCCAGGCCTATGCGGCCACCCGCCGCGGCGGCAAGACGGTGACCATCGGCCTGCCCCATCCCGACCAGCGGCTGGACCTCCAGGCCGTGAGTCTGGTGGCCGAGGAGCGGACCCTGCTGGGCTCGTACATGGGCTCGGCGGTCCCCGCGCGTGACATCCCGCGCTTTCTCGAGCTGTACCTCGCGGGGAAGCTCCCGGTCGACGCGCTCGTGAGCGAGCGCATCGAGCTCGGGTCGGTGAACGCCGCCTTCGACGCCCTCAAGGCGGGCGCCGTCGTCCGCCAGCTCCTTCGCTTCTAGCGGGACTCGAGGGGAACGGTGAGCGTGGTGCCGGGGACGAGGATGCCCCCGCGACGGGTCCACGTCAGCCACGGTCGGGGCGCTCCACGAAGTGGATGAGCACGCCGCCCGTGCTACTGGGATGGAGAAACGCGATCTTCGAGCCCCGCGCGCCGGGCCGCGGCGTGTCGTCGATGACGGTGAGGCCCGCGGCCTTGGCGTCGCGGATCGCCTCTTCGACATCGGCCACGCGGAGGGCGATGTGATGGAGGCCCTGTCCGCGCCGGGCGACGAACCTCGCGATGTCGCGCTGGTCGATCACCTTCTGGTCGCCGTCGGGCACGCGGTCTTCCAGGATTTCGATATCCGCGTCGCCGACGCGGGCGAAGGCCGAGCGCAGGCCGCCGTAGGGGTCCTTCTCCTCGATGTCGTGGACCTCGAGGCCGAGCTTGCCGCCGAAGATCTCGATGTGCTTCCCGAGATCCCCCGACGCGATGCCGATGTGATCGATGCCGAGGATGCGCATGCTCAATCCTCCGAGTACCGTGGATTCTCGGCCATGATCTCCCGAGCCCGGCGGGCGGGATAATAGCACGCGCTTCGGTGGGACGGCATCCGTATACTGGGACATCATGCTGCCGCGGACGGCCGACATCGTCATCATCGGCGCGGGCGCCATCGGCTCGGGCATCGCCTACCACCTCTCGAAGCGCGGGGCCCGCGACGTCGTGGTGCTCGAGCGCGAGGCGATCGGATCGGGCTCGACGAGCAAGGCCGCGGGCGGGATCCGGGTGCAGTTCGCCACGCGCGTGGAGGTCGAGTTCTCCCTGCGGGGCATCGCCTTCTTCAAGCGCTTCGAGGACGAGATGGGCGTGCCGTGCGACTTCCGCCAGGAGGGCTACCTCTTCATCCTGTCGAGCGAGCAGGACGTGGCGCGCTTCAAGAAGAACGTGGCGCTCCAGCAGAGCGTGGGCGCCGACGTGAGAATGATCACTCCCGATGACGCCAAGGCCCTCGTGCCGGGGCTGCGCGTGGACGATACGCTCGCGGCCGTCTGGGGCCCGAGAGGATAGTCAACATGAACGCCCTTCGGCACCGCTCGCCCCCCTCGGGGCCCCCGGCCCCGTGACATAATCGCCCATACTCGGACGCTGGCCGCTCCAGGAGCGCTGCCACAGCGCTGCCACAGCACCTTATGTCACGGGGATGGGGTCCACGAACGGGGCGACCGCCGCCGGAGGGTGTTCATGATGCCTACACTCTTGGGTTAATCGCGGCACAAAAGTCGCTCGATAACTGAGAATTCGTGATCCTGCACATTGGGTGTGAACAAGTCGCCATGTGCCGCATAGTTGGACGCGAAGCATCCGCCCTGATACTCGGAGGCGATTCCACGTGCTTCGCAGGCCCTTCTTAACGCCGAGCTATCCAGTAGCTCACTGCGGTTCTTGATGTAAGTGATCCCGAACTCAACATCACCTAGCTTGGCGACCAAGTTTGTGTTACCGAGAGCTAAGATCTTCGAGCACGAGGAGATTTCACCGGTCACTGAGACTGCAATGCTATTGCGACCAGCCTGACAACCAAAGAACCCGGTCTTTTCTTGCGGGTGATCAAACTCAGCGATACGCAATTCTGGACCCTTGTTTTCTCTATACCAAAGATAGACGCGCTCTAATTCGTCACGGTAGCTCTTGATCTCCGTGGGTGACCAGCTGATCCCTGTCGCATGGCCTATCAGGAACTGATTAACCCCACGCCGGTACAATCCCGTTACATCTTCAAACAGGCGTGGAACGTTGGTCGGCATGACAGTCATCTTGACCCCGATCCACTGTTGTCTGGTCTTGAGGAGAGCCAAACGCGTCATTACACGTCCAAAGGTGCCTCGCCCCCCTCGATCCACCCTATATTTGTCATGTGTGGATTCTAGACCATCGATGCTGAGGAGAACTTTGAATCCGTGTCGCGAGAAATACTCGACGCTCTTCTCCGTCAGAAGAGTGCCGTTGGTTGTTATGTCAAATGCAACTGTTTTCCCGAGCGCAGAGGCCCTCTCCTCTGCGTACTCTGTGGCGAAGCGAATGTTCTCAAAGTTCAACAGTGGCTCGCCACCAAAATGAGTGATCCAGAGTGTGTCCGCATCTCGAGAATACGCAATTAACAGGTCAATTGCCTTCCTTGTAATATTTGAGGGCATACGGCGATCGCCGCGCATATCCTTCTCGAAACAGTAACTACAGGCCAGGTTGCATCCCTCCGTGTGAACAAGTTCAAGATGTGTAATAGCTGGAAATAACCTGGAATTCACCCCTGAGACCACTTGGCGCACGATATCGTACGCTGATTCCCTCGAAACCGACAGATCTCTGGCCACATCATCAGCGAACCGCTCACAATCGGGGAAATCGGAAAGCAAAACACCGGCAATTCTTTCGAGAATGTCGGACGGCGATGACACTAGCGGCAATGTGCGTTGTCGGACATGTTGAGTCTCACAGGTGGGTCTCGCCTCGGGCTCGATCCCGTCGCCAATTCGATCCCGTGCAGAACGCACCAAGCCTCCCATCCCATCGCCACGACGTGCCGCGTGCTGGGCCCTGTCTCCCAGCGCATCCTATGCGGCATCAGCCTGCTGTCGGTCCGGGCCTGAGCCTGACAACAGGCCGCGCCCCGGCTCGCCGTCTCGACTGTATCGAGGGTTGGTACAGCAGCCATTTCGCCTTCGGCGCGAGTCGCCATCCGCTATGAGCAGCGATGTGCGGCTGACGACGCGGGCCAACTCTCGCCTCAAGGTTGGAAGCTCGACGGCTCAGTGAACGTGATGTTGCATTCGAACACATCGTGGCATGAGTGCTTGCCTGGGGTAGTAGCGCATTTGTATTCTCCGCAGGCGAACTTAGAACCCGTGCACGCAAACCCTCCTCCAAGCCCGCCTACGGGTAGCCGGCCAGCAAGCATCGGCATCAGCTTGGCAACTACACGATTCACCATCTCCTCAACATCCCTGGGATCGGTTGCCATATCGGCCTCCTCGTGTGTTCTTGCGCAGACACTTGTGTTCCAACCAGGTAAAACGCCCGCCCTCAAAACTGGAGTTTCGGCTCAGTGAACGTGATGTTGCATTCGAACACATCTCGGCATGAGTGGCTGGGGGTACCTGTCCCGCACTTATACTGGCCGCAAGCGAACCGAGATCCCGTACACTGAAACCCTCCGGAGATCACGGGTATCCGGAGACCAAGCATCGGTGCCAGGCTCGCCACTACCTTACCTACTACCTCGTCGATGTCCTTCGGATCGATAGCCATATTGCTCCTCCTCTCGCCTGGATTGACCCTATGAGGGCGAACATATTCCAAGTGAATTTTCGTCGCCATCCTCTGAGAGTGTCAATGAGGTGTCTGCATCATTCATGTAGTGCATCTGCCATATGATCCTGCCGAAGCCCCAGACACACTAAGACAGAGCGCACTACCAAGGCCCAGCCGAGCAAGACGAAG
>WNFU01000329.1_pt1 | contig 63609 bp, 76 predicted proteins | sample 5400121 | NCBI WGS metagenome assembly WNFU01 (sample SAMN13153360, study PRJNA577476) | soil metagenome | isolation source: 100 cm soil or saprolite under grassland replicate 1 | place: USA:California | collected 2016-06-15 | reverse complement strand
GCTGCTGGAGAAGCTGGCGGCCCTGACGCCGCGGCCTGAGACGCATCTGCTGCTGTACCACGGCGTGCTGGCCCCGCATGCCGCTTGGCGCCGGCAGGTCGCGCGCTTCGGCGAGTTCGCTCGGGAGGACCCGGCCGCGCACGCCGCCCAAGACCGGTGCGGGAATCAGCCCCGAGGCCGGACCTGGGCGGCGCTGATGGGGCGGGCCTTCGGGATCGATGTGCTGGCCTGCCCGCGCTGCGGCGGCCGCCTGCGGCTCATCGCCGCGATCGAGGAGCCGGCGGTCGTGCGCAAGATCCTCGCGCATCTTGGGCTGACGCCGTCTGAGGGGAGTCCGGGCCCCGGCCCGCCCTCGGATGGCGCCGGCGCTCTCCCGCTTCGGTAGTTCCCCCTCCCGGGGAATTGGCTCGACCTCTGTCCTTAACCGTCTGGTATGTTGCTGCTCAATAAAAATGTCGCCCTAACTGCTCAATGAAAATGTCACCCCCGGGTGGGTGTGAGGGTGCGCTGCCGTGACCGCCGGCTGTACGGCGTCGAGTGCCGCCAAGGATGTGTGCTCGCCGGGCGCCGGCGGACAGCGGCTGGCGCGAGCGGCGCGACCGCGGGAATTCGGGCGTCCGGGGGAGTAGGCGGGTAGTGGCCCCCCGGGTCAGATGCGTTCCTGGAGGCACGTAGGCGTCGCGGGCGATCCGCCTTGGGGCCTTGACGGGGCTTGAGCGCGAAATCCGGTCCGGGCGAGGGCTGCACCGCCAAGGCGCGGCCGTCGTGCCGGACCAGTAAGCGGCCGTCGACGCACTCGTGCAGTTCGACGCGACTGCCGGCCGTCGAGCGACCATGGGGGCGGCGGGGCAATTGAAACGCTCGCGTGCCGAGGCGGACGATGTTGTCGCGGCTGACGCGGCGATGGTAGCGGCAGCTGAGGTGCGTGGCCAGGTCGCGCGGCGCCGGGCGCCACGCGGCGGTGGCGTCCGCGGGGGGGTGAGCGAAGCGCCGGTTGAAATCAGCGCGGAAGGTCGGCAGGAAGGCGTTGGCGGCGGCCAACGTGGCGACGCCCCGCAGGCGCAACTCGACGGTGAGGCGATCCTGCAGGGTGCGCCAGAGCCGCTCGATGCGGCCCTTGGCCTCCGGGGAGCCGGCCGCGATGAAGGCGATCCCGAGCCCGCGGAGCATCTGGCCGAAGTGCGTCGGGTGTTGTGCGCCTTGCAGCTCTTCCTCCACGGACCAGTGGCGATCGTTGCGGACGAAGACGTTGAGCCGATCGCCGTACAGGGCCAGGGGCAGGCCATAGTCGGCGCCGAGCTGGTGCAGCAGCGTGGCGTAACCGTGCAGATCCTCCTCGGGGCGGAAGAACAGGGCCAACACGGTGCCGGTCGCGTCGTCGATCGCCCCGTGCAAGCTCATCTCGGGGCCGCGGCCCTCGAGCCAATCGAACGGGCTGGCGTCGAGCTGCACGAGCGCGCCCATGCGCGCCTCCGGCGTGCGCCGGGCACGGTACTGACGTGGGCGGCGCCGGTGCTTGGCGGGCAGGCCCAAGGTGCGTCGGAGCCGTTGGACCGAGGCGCGGCTGATGCGCAGGCCCTCCACCTCGCGCAGCTTCTCCGCGGCGTGACAGTCGTTGACGTCGCGATAGAGGGTTTGCAACAGCTTGCACACGCGCCGGCGCACATGGGCCGGCAGCCCCCGACCGGAGGGGCGGCCCCGCCGACGATGGCGCAGCCCCGCCAGGCCCTCGGCTCGATAGCGACCCTTCAGCCGCTGCACCTGTCGCACGCTCAGGTGCAGCGCCAGGGCAACCTGCGCATTGCTGATCTGTCCGGCCCCGGCGACCTTGAGCAGGCCCGCCCGCGGGACTTCCTTGCGGCTCATCGTGAGTGTCTCCCATGGGTTCATGGGATGACACTTTCACTGAGCAGTTAACCCATGACATTTTTATAGAGCAACAGCAGACGCCCGCACGCACGTTGACGGAGGGTCAAAAATGGCTATAATGTCGGCGCCTGAAATCCCACCGCCCTGTCCATGAGGAGGGAACTGATGAGATACGCTAGACTCCGTTATCCCCTGATTCTCATCGCCGCGCTCGCGCTGGTGCTGCCCCTGACGTCGATCGCGGACGCCCAGTCGAAAGGCACCATCAAGATCGCGACGCAGAGCCCGCTGTCGGGCGGCCAGGCGGCCCTGGGTGAGGGCATCAAGCTGGGAGCCCAGCTCGCGGTCGAGAAGTTCAAGGGCAACCTGACGAAGATGGGCTACAAGGTCGACTTCGTGCCCTTCGACGATCAGGCCAAGCCCGACGTCGGCGTCGCCAATGCCAAGAACATCATCGCCGACAAGGAGATCATGGCCGTGATCGGGCATCTGAACTCCGGCGTGGCCATTCCCTCCTCGGAGGTCTACAAGGAAGTCACGCTGGCGATGATCTCGCCGGCCAACACCAATCCCGTCGTCACCGATCGCGGCTATCCGAACGTGAACCGCGTCTGCGGCCGGGACGACGTGCAGGGCGTGGTGGGCTCCGAGTACGCCCACGCCTCCCTCAAGATCAAGAGCGTCTACATCATCCACGACAAGACGCAGTATGGGCAGAGCATCGCGGAATTCTTCAAGGCCGACGCCGAGAAGAAGGGCGTCAAGGTGCTCGGTTTCGAAGGCACCGAAGAGAAGTCCAACTTCGATCCGATCCTCACGCCCATCAAGGCGAAGAACCCCGATCTCATCTATTTCGGCGGGATCTACGATCAGGGGGCGCCCTTTTTCAAGCAGGCGCGCGAGAAGGGCATCAAGGCGAAGCTGATGGGACCCGACGGCATGGACTCCTCCGACCTGACCAAGATCGCGGGCAAGGCGGTGGTCGGCATGGACTACACCTCGGCCGCCGGCCCCGCCTCGGCGCTCCCCAAAGCCAAAGCCTTCGTCGACGAGTTCAAGAAGAAGTTCGGCAAGAACCCCGAGCCGTACGCGGCCGAGGCCTACGACGCCGCCCACATCGCGATCCTGGCCATCGAGCAGGCCGCCAAGAGCGGCAAGGTGACGCGCGAGGACGTGTCCACGGCCGTCCGCAAGACCAAGCTCAGCGGCATCACGGGCGAGATCGCCTTCGACTCGAAGGGCGACCGTCAGAAGGCGCAGTACTTCGTGCTCAAGGTCGCCAGCGACGACCCGGGGAAGTGGGGGGACAACAAGATCGTCAAGCAGCTCACGATCGCCGCGCCGGCGGCCAAGAAGTAGCCGCTCGCGAGCGGTTCTCGCGGCGGGAGGGGCGGCGCCACCGCCTCTCCCGCTCCCCCGCTGCTCCAGTCCGAGCGAGGTCGGTCTGACCATCCATGGACTTTCAGCTCCTGTTCGCCATCTTCCCCCAGGTTCTCCTCGACGGCATGATCCTCGGCTTCATGTACGCGCTGATTGCCCTCGGTTACACGATGGTGTACGGCGTCCTCGAGTTCATCAACTTCGCGCACTCGGAGATCTTCATCGTCGGAGCCTTCGTCGGGGTCGAGATCCTGCTCGGCCTCAAGAGCGCGGGGCTCCTCGACTCGCTGCCGTGGGTGCTGGTGCTGCTGCTCATCCTGCTGGCCGGCATGGCCGGCAGCGGGGCGCTGGCCGTGCTGGTGGAGCGCGCCGCCTACCGGCCGCTGCGCCACGCGCCCCGCCTCATCCCGCTGATCTCGGCCATCGGAGTGTCCTTCTTCCTCCAGGACGCGATCCGCCTCTTCGAGTCCGTCTGGCGCAACGCCTTCAACCTCGTGTACCCGAGTATGGAGCCGCTGAATCACCGATTCGAGCTGACCTCGACCATCGATGTCTCGGTCAAGTCCCTGGTGGTGATCGTGGCGGCGCTGCTGATGCTCTGGGGACTTCACGCGCTCGTCAACCGGACGAGGATCGGCGCGGCCATCCGCGCGGTGGCGGAGGACCAGGCGGCAGCCAGCCTCATGGGCATCAATGTGAATCGCATCATCTCGCTCACGTTCCTCATCGGCGGGGGCATGGGGGGCGCGGCGGGCGTGTTGTTCGGCGTGCAGTACGGGCTGATCAACCCGTACACGGGCTTCATCCCGGGGCTGAAAGCCTTCACGGCGGCCGTCCTCGGCGGCATCGGCAATATTCCGGGGGCCATGCTGGGTGGCTTGGTGCTCGGGCTCCTCGAGGCCTTCGGCGCCTCTTACCTCTCGCTGCTCACGGGCGGCGCCTTCGGGGCCGAGTACAAGGACATCCTCGCCTTCTCGCTCCTCATCCTGATCTTGATCTTCCGCCCTAAGGGCTTGTTGGGCGAGATCGTGAGGGGACGCGCGTGATCCGCTCGCTTCTCGACCGTCCCGTCCCGGCAACCATCACGGCCGTGGCCCTTCTGGCGCTCAGCGCCTACGCCGTGTTGCACTACCCGCGTGCCTTCTGGGCCTTCGTACTTTTCCAGGCCTCGATCCTGTTGCTCTACTTCGCCCGAATGCCCGCCTGGCTCAAGGCCTTGCTCACGGCGGCCGCGCTGGGCGGCCTCATGCCCATCCTCGGCTCCATCAACGCCTACTACATGGAGATCGCGATCCAGGTTGGCATCTTCGTGGCGCTGGCGCTGGGCCTCAATATCGTGGTGGGCCTGGCGGGCCTCCTGGACCTGGGCTACGTCGCCTTCTTCGCCGTCGGCGCCTACTCCTGGGCCATCTTCGGCTCGCCCCAGGCCAACCAGATCTTCGGCGGCAGCTTCTTTCCGCTATCGCCGGCTTGGTTCTTCGTCTTCCTCCTCGTCGGCGTGGGCGTCACGGCCAGCGCCGGCATCCTCCTCGGGCTGCCCGTGTTGAGGCTGCACGGCGATTACCTGGCGATCGTGACCCTGGGCTTCGGCGAGGTGATCCGCGTCCTGGCCAATAACCTCGACAAGCCGATCAATTTCACCAACGGCCCCAAGGGCATCACGCCGATCACCCGGCCGCCCATCTTCTTCGACCCGCTGCTCAAGGCCGCCGGGATCGACGTGAGCCCCTACGTGATCTATCCCCTCTACCTCTATTTCCTGGTCCTCCTCATCGTCGGCGTCACCGTGCTGGTGAACCGCCGGCTCGAGGACTCCCATATCGGCCGCGCCTGGGAGGCGATCCGGGAAGATGAAGTCGCGGCGCAAGCGATGGGCGTGCCGCTGGTGCGGATGAAGCTGATGGCCTTCGCCTGCGGGGCCTCGTTCGCCGGCACGGTGGGCGTGCTCTTCTCGGCCAAGCAGATCTTCATCAATCCCGAGTCGTTCACCTTCATGGAATCCATCGGCGTGCTGGCCATGGTGATCCTGGGCGGGATGGGTTCCATCTCGGGCGCGATCTTGGGCGCCACCGTGGTGACCGTGCTCAACCTTCACGTGCTCAAGACCTTCTCGCTTTGGATCAACGACCTCCGGAACCAAGGGGTGGAACTCTTCGGCTACAGCCTCGCCAACCTGCCGTCGCAGTTCGAGCCGGCGAAGTACGAGCGCATGGTCTTCGGCCTCATCCTCGTGCTCATGATGATCTTCCGGCCGCAAGGGATCCTGCCCGCCAGGCGGCGGGTGCGGGAGCTCGCCGAGGCGCCGCCTCCGACGGAGGTCATATGACCGCGCTCCTCGAGGTGCGTGGCATCACCAAGCGGTTCGGTGGCCTCACGGCGCTGAACGCCGTGGATTTCGATCTGGAGGAAGGCCACATCGCCTCCATCATCGGCCCCAACGGTGCCGGCAAGACGACGTTCTTCAATGTCTTCACGGGCATCTACCTGCCCGACGAGGGCGCGGTGATCTTCCGCGGCGCGCCCGTGCTGGGCCGTCGCCCGGACCAGATCACCGCGCTCGGGATCTGCCGCACGTTCCAGAACATCCGGCTCTTCGGGAATATGACGGCGATCGAGAACGTGCTCGTGGGGATGCACGTGCGCGTGCCCCTGGCGTTCTGGGACGTGCTCAGCCGCAACCCGCGCTGGCGGCGGGAGGAGCGCGGCCTCTGGGAGCGGGGCGCCGAGGTGCTCGGCGTGGTGGGACTGCGTGAGAAGGCCAATGAGCTGGCGCGCAATCTTCCCTATGGCGAGCAGCGCCGGCTCGAGCTGGCCCGCGCGCTGGCCTCCCGGCCCGCGCTCCTGCTGCTGGACGAGCCCACCGCCGGCATGACCCAGGGTGAGGCGCGGAGCATGATGGCGCTGCTCCGGCGTCTCGTCGGCGAGCGGGGGATCACCGTGCTCCTGATCGAGCACAATATGCGGGTGGTCATGGAGGTCTCGGACCGCGTCACCGTGCTCGACTACGGCGAGAAGATCGCCGAGGGGCAGCCGGTGGAGGTGCAGCGAAACCCGCGCGTGATCGAGGCGTACCTGGGCCGGAAGCGCTGGGCGCCCGGCGCCGGCACCGGAGCCGCGCATGCTTGAAGTGCGCGACCTGCACGTGTACTACGGCGAAATCCAGGCGCTGAAGGGCGTCTCGTTCCGGGTGAGCCCCGGCGAGATCGTGACCCTGCTCGGCAATAATGGCGCGGGCAAGACCACGACGCTGCGCACCGTGTCCGGCCTGCTGGCCCCGCGCTCGGGTGAGGTGCGCTTCGGCGACCACTCCCTGATCGGCACCGCGCCCCACGACATCGTGACCCGCGGCATCACCCACGTCCCCGAGGGCCGGCGCATCTTCAACCGGCTCTCCGTCGTCGAGAACCTGGCCATGGGCGCCTACACCCGGAGCGACAAGGGCATCGCCGAGGACATGGACCACGTCTTCACCGTCTTCCCGCGCCTCAAGGAGCGGCGAACCCAGGTGGCGGGCACGCTCTCCGGCGGCGAGCAGCAGATGCTGGCCATCGGCCGCGCCCTCATGGCCAAGCCACGCCTCCTCCTGCTCGACGAGCCCTCGATGGGGCTGGCGCCCGTGCTGGTGGAGCAGATCTTCGACACCGTGCAGACCATCAACAAGCAGGGTGTGACCATCCTGCTGGTGGAGCAGAACGCGGCCATGGCGCTGTCCATCGCCCAGCGTGGCTACGTGCTCGAGACCGGGCGGATCGCGCTCGAGGGCAGCGCCACCGAGCTCGCGGGCAATCCCGACGTGCGCAGGGCATACCTGGGGGAGGTGTGAACGGCGATGATCGGACAAGGGCTGACGTTCGAGGACCACAAGATCGGCGTGAGCTATGAGACGCTCGGCCGCACCGTCTCCGAGGCCGACATCTGCGCCTTCGTCAATCTCTGCGGCTTCAACGAGCCGCTGTTCATGGACATGGAGTACGTGGACAAGGAGTCGGTGTTCAGCGGCCGCGTCACGCCCGGCGCCTTCACCTTCTGTCTCTCCGAAGGCCTGATCATGCAGACGGGCTTGATCCACGGCACCGGCATGTCCTACCTCGGCAGCGAGATCCGCATCGTCGCGCCGGTGCTGGCCGGGGACACGCTGCGCGTCACGGTCACGATCACGGACAAGCGCGAGACCAGCAAGTCGGATCGCGGCATCGTGACCTACAAGCATGAGATCAAGAACCAGCGCGGCGAGCTCGTCCTCGAAGCCACTGTGCGCCGGATGATCAAGCGACAGGCGCCCGCGGCCTGATGCTCGTCCTGAGCCGCCGCGACCTCGAGCGCCTGCTGACGCCGGCCGACGTCATCGAGGCGGTCGAGGGCGCCTTCCGGGAGGTGGCGGCCGGACGCGCCCGGATCCTGCCGCGGACCGTCCTCCCCATGGAGCGCCACGGTGTCTACCTCTCGATGGTCTCGGCCCTGCCGCGGCGCGGGGCGCTCGGCGCCAAGCTCATCAGCGTGGTGGCGCGCAACCGCGCAGCCGGTCTTCCCACCATTCATGCCGTCTACGTCCTGTCCGATCCCGCGAGCGGGGCCCCGCTGGCGCTCATGGACGCCGCTTTCCTCACGGCGATCAGGACGGGCGCCACCTCCGCGCTGGCCGCGCGATTTCTGGCGCGTCCCGACTCGCGCGTGCTGGCCTGCTTCGGCACGGGCGTCCAGGCGCTCGCCCAACTCTACTGCTTCAAGGCCGTCTTCCCCATCGACGAGGTGCGGGTCGTCGGACGCGATCCGAGTCGGGCGCGGCGATTCGCCGAGGCCGCGACGGCCGCGCTCCGCGTCCCCGTCGCCGTCATGACGGACCGGCGCGCCGCCGTGACCCGCGCCGATCTCATCACCTGCGCCACGACATCGCCCACGCCGCTATTCAAGGGACGCGATCTCTCTCCCGGCGTCCATGTGGACGCGGTCGGTGCGTTCAGCCCTCATAGCCGTGAAGTGGACACCGACACCATCACGCGCGCGCGGGTCGTGGTGGACACGTATGCGGGGGCATGGGAGGAGGCGGGCGACCTGCTCATCCCGCTCGAGGCCCGCGCGATCACCAAGCGCCATGTGAAGGCCGAGCTGGCCGAGCTCGTGGCCGGCAAGAAGCGCATTCGCACGTCGCCCGGTGACATCACGCTCTTCAAGTCGGTGGGCTTCGCCCCTGAGGACGCGATCACCGCCCGCCTCGCCTATGACCGCGCCCGGGCCTCGAGCCTCGGCACGGAGGTGGTCTTGTGACGCCACCTCCCCGCATCGTCCAGATCAATATCTCGGGCGGCGGAGTGCCCAAGCGGCCCGTCGAGGCGGCGCAGGTCACCCGGCTCGGCGTCGAGGGTGATGCCCACCGGGATGTGGAGCATCACGGCGGCCCTGAGCGCGCTCTCTGCCTCTTCGCCCTCGAGCGGATCCGGGCGCTGCAGGCCGAGGGCCATTCGATCGCGCCGGGGAGCATCGGCGAGAACCTTACCGTCGAAGGACTGGACTGGAAGGCGGTGGTGCCCGGCTCCCGCCTCCTGCTCGGAGCCGGCGTGCTGGTCGAGGTCACCCGGTTTACGAGCCCGTGCGGCAACATCCTTCCGTTCTTCAGGGACGGCGACTACTCGCGCGTCTCCCAGAAGCGGCATCCCGGCGACAGCCGGGTGTACGCCCGCGTGCTGCGCGAAGGCGCGATCCGGGCGGGCGATCCCGTTCGCCTCCTGTCAGGCGCCGACGTCGATCTCCCCCTCTCCCCCTCATCCCAGCCCTCTCCCCAGACGGGAGCGGGAGTTTCGAAACCCTCTCCCCCTCGAGGGGAGAGGGCAGGGTGAGGGGGCATGCCGCGCACAGCCGATGTCGTGATCGTCGGTGGAGGTGTCACCGGCTGCGCGCTCGCCTTCCACCTCGCCCGCCGGGGCCTCCGCCGCGTGCTCGTTCTCGAGCGCAAATTCCTCGGCGCTGGGGGCACGGGACGCTCGGTCGGCATCATTCGTCAGCTCTATCCCACGCCCGAGACCACGCGAATGGTCCGGGCCTCGCTCGATATCTTCCGCAACTTCACCGAGGCCGTGGGGGGCCGCTCGGGGTATGTCGGCTGCGGCGTCCTCATCGGCGTGTCCATCGCCATGAAGCCGGCGCTCGAGAAGTCGCTGGCGCTCCAGCGCTCGGCCGGTGTCAAGGCCGAGCTCCTCGCGCCCGAGGACGTCGCGACGGTGGAGCCCCGCATCGACCCGGCGGGCCTGGGCGCGGTGCTCTACGAGCCCGAGTCGGGCTATGGCGATCCCTCGGCGGTGACGGCGGGCTATGCCGACGCCGCCCGAGCGCGCGGCGTGAGCATCGAGCAGGGCGTCGAGGTCACCGACCTCATCCGAACCGGCGATCGCGTCTCGGGTGTGGTCACCGCGGCGGGCGAGCGCATCGCCGCCCCCGTCGTGGTCAATGCGGCCGGACTCTGGTCGCCGCAGATCGCGCGGCTGGCGGGGATCGACTTGCCCATCGTGATCGGCCGCCACCCGGTCTTCATCCTCGAGCGCGGGCCCGATTTCGGCCCAGCCCATATGGTCTATCTCGACCTGGCTGGCGGCGCCTACGTGCGGCCGGAAACCGGCGGGCTCACCCTCACGGGATCGCTCATCGACGACGAAACGCGGCATCCCATGGACCCGGAGCTGCTCGGGGGCGAGGCCGGCTTCGACGAGGCGAGCGCGGCGCTGGTCCGCACGGCGCGCGCCGTGCCACGGCTCGCGGAGGCGCGCTTCAGCCAGGGCTATGCCGGCGCCTTCGATATCACACCGGACTGGATGCCGATCCTGGACGAATCGCCGGCGCGCGGCTTCTGGATCGCCGCCGGCATGTCGGGCCACGGTTTCAAGCTGGCGCCGGCGGTGGGCGAGATGATGGCGGCGCTGATCACCGGCGCCGCGCCGCCCGTGAGTCCGGCACCCTTCCGCTTCGACCGCTTCGCCTCGGGGGCGGCCGGCGGCACCTTTGTGTCCTCGTACCTGGGCTGAGCGAAATGCCGTGGCACGCGCCGACGGCCGCTTGCTAGAATAAGGCCCCATGCCGTCCGCGCCGAAGACTCCGCTGATCGGGATCATCATGGGCTCCAAGTCGGACTGGGCAACCATGAGCAATGCCGCCAAGACGCTGGACACCCTCGGCATTCCCTATGAGGTCAATGTCATGTCGGCCCACCGCACGCCCGAGCTGGTGGACGAGTACGTGGGCAGCGCCGAGAAGCGCGGGCTCGAGGTCATCATCGCGGGCGCCGGCGGCGCGGCTCATCTGGCCGGCGTGGCCGCGGCGCGCACCATCCTGCCGGTCCTCGGCGTGCCGATCCAGTCCAAGGCGCTGAGCGGCATCGATTCGCTCCTGTCCATCGTGCAGATGCCGGGCGGCGTTCCCGTCGGGACGCTCGCGATCGGCGGCGCCGGGGCGACGAACGGGGCCCTGCTGGCCGCGGCGATCCTCGCCAACAAGTACCCCGACGTGCGCAAGGCCCTGCGCCGCTTCCGCGACGAGCAGACCAAAGCCTTGCTCGCCCAAACCGATCCGCGGAAGTCGCCTCCCTCACCCTGATCGGCTCCGCCTCCCGCGGAGGAGAAGACGCCATGGCCACGATGAGTCCCTTCCGGACCGAGCTCGAGAACGCCGTCAACGCCCGGCACAGCCGCCTGAACCCATTCACCGAGAAATGGGTCTCTGGCGAGCTGACGCGCGCCCAGCTGGGCAGCTGGGCCAAGCAGCACTACCAGTACGTCTCGCAATTCGCCCGCTGGTGCGCGACAGTGTACGGGGGCTGCCCGGACTCCGACGCCCGCGACTTCCTCCTCGAGAACATCATCGAGGAGGAATCGGGGACCAAGCACGTGGACCTGCTGATCCGATTCGCCGAAGCCTGCGGCGTGAGCCGAAAGGAAGTCGAGACCGCTCGCCAGCTGCCCACCACCCGCGGGCTCACGGCCTGGTGCTACGAGATGTCGCGGAAGCCCTTTCACGTGGCGGCCGCGGGGCTGCTGGTCGGGCTCGAGTCCCAGGTGCCGGGCATCTACAAGCGCAACCTGCCGCCGCTCAAGACCCACTACGGCTTCACGGACCACGAGGTGGAGTTCTTCGCCATCCATATCGAGGCCGACGAGGTACACGGCGAGCGCGGCTATCAGATCGTCGAGCGCCACTGCACCACGCCCGAGAAGCAGGCCGAGGCCGTGGATGCCGTGCGCCAGGCAACCGAGATGCGCTGGCAGTACATGACCGGCCTGCATCGCGCGTACGTCCTGAAGGAGGATCTGTAGACTGTGGAAGTGCGGGCCGCCTCCCTCGAGGAGGTGCCGCCAGGACACCCCAGGCTCGTCGAGGTCAACGGCGCACGGATCGTCCTGGTCCGGGTCGGCGATCAGGTCTACGCCTGCGGCGACACGTGCGCTCACAAGGGGGGCCCGCTGAGCCAAGGCAAGCTCAACGGGACCCGCCTCGCCTGCCCGTGGCACGGCTGGATCTACGACGTCCGGACCGGGCAGTGCGCCTTTCCGGGGCGCGGCGCCGGTGTTGCGTCGTACAGAGCGCGCCTCGAGGGCGACGCGATCTTCGTGGAGATGCCCTGACATGGCATTGACCCTCACCCGTGCCCTCGAGTGCATCGACAAGGGAGCCGCCAAGGCGCGGGAGCTGGGCTTCCTCGTCGCCATCGCCGTCGTGGACGAGGCCGGGCATCTGATTGCCTGTCATCGGATGGACGGCGCGCTCTGGGTCACGCCCGAGATCGCGCGGGCGAAGGCCAATGCGGCCGCCGCTTTCCGGGCGTCCACCGACGAGCTGGAAAAGCGCTTCAGCGGAACCCGCCAGCTCTTCGCCAGCAACGTGGCCGCGCTCGAGGGCTGTCAATTCGTCTTCGGCAAAGGCGCCGTCCCGCTGGTGGAGGACGGCAAGGTCATCGGCGCCGTGGGCGTGAGCGGTGCGGTCCCGGCGGACAACGATCACGCCATTGCCGATTCGGCGGCAGGTCACCCCGTCCTGCCCAAGAGCCACTGACCGATGCACGCGGGCTTCTCTGAAGCGATCACCATTCGCACGCTGTCCAAGGCCTACCCCACCCGGGACGGGGACGTGGTGGCGCTGGACCGCATCTCCTTCTCCGTGCCGGAAAGCGAGTTCGTCTCGGTGGTGGGCCCGTCGGGCTGCGGAAAGTCCACGCTGCTCAAGATCCTGTCGGGCATCCTCGCCGCCTCGTCCGGCGAGACGCTGCTGCGGGGCACGCCCATCGTAGGGCCGCGCCGGGATATCGGCGTGGTCTTCCAGTCGCCCGTGCTCTTTCCCTGGCGCACCGTGCTCGACAACGTGCTCCTCCCTATCGACGTCCAGGGCCTGGGGCGCGAGCAGTACCTGAAAGCCGCGATGGACCTGCTCTCGCTCGTCGGGCTCGACGGCTTCGAGCGCCGCTATCCGTGGGAGCTTTCGGGCGGCATGCAGCAGCGGGTGGCGATCACGCGGGCGCTGGTCCACGATCCGGCCATGCTGCTCATGGACGAGCCCTTCGGCGCGCTGGATGCCATGACGCGCGAGCACATGAACGTCGAGCTGCAGCGGATCTGGATGGACAAGAAGAAGACCGTGCTGTTCATCACGCACTCGATCCCCGAGGCGGTATTCCTCGGCGACCGGGTCATCGTCATGACCCCCCGCCCCGGGCGAATCGTGGACGACTTGCGGATCAAGATGCCCCGGCCGCGGGGGCTCGACGTCATGAATACCCCGGTGTTTGGCGAGTACGTCCGCCATATCCGAGGACGCTTCAACCCGAAGGGAGGCGTGGACGCATGAGCACCGGACGCAAGGTGGCGCTGAGCCTCGCGCTGTTCGCTCTTGGCATCGCGGTCTGGGAAGGAGGCGTGCGCGCTCTCCAGATCCCGATCTACATCCTGCCCGCCCCGTCCCAGGTCGTGACCGCCCTCTACCGCGGGTTCGAAAGCGGCCTGTACCTCACGCACCTCTATCCCACCTTGCTCGAGACCGTGCTGGGCTTTCTCCTGGGCTCCACCCTCGGCCTCGGCCTCGGCACAGCGGTGGCCATGAGCCGGTGGGTCGAGTTCTTCCTCTACCCCTACATCGTGATGTTCCAGGCTTTACCAAAGGTGGCGCTGGCGCCCCTCATCGTCGTGTGGTTTGGTCTTGGCTTGACCTCGAAGGTCATCAATGCGGCCCTGATCGCCTTCTTCCCGCTCCTGGTCAACACGATCGTGGGGCTCAAGTCCGCGGACGAGGATCGGCTCTCGCTCATGCGCTCGCTCAACGCCAGCCCCCGGCAGATTTTCTGGATGCTCCGTCTGCCGAACGCGCTGCCCTTTGTCATGGCGGGGCTGGACGTCGCGCTCATCTTCTCCCTCATCGGCGCCATCGTGGCCGAGTTCGTGGGCGCCCAGAAGGGGCTGGGCATGCTCATCCAGAGCATGAACTTCAACATGGACGTCTCGGGACAGTTCTCCGTGCTCCTCATCCTGTCCGTCATCGGGCTCATCCTCAACCGCGGCATCCTTCTGGTCCGGCGGCGCGTCCTCTTCTGGGATCCGTCAGAGAAGGAACGCGAAGAACGAGAAAGGATCAGCGCATGAAGAAGGTTGTCCTCGCCCTCATCGCACTCTCCGCGGTCCTGGCTCCGCTCGTCGCGATCCCGGCCGATGCCCAGACGAAGCTGATCCGGGTGGGCTGGTGCTCGCGCACCATCTCCGGCGCCGCGACGCCGTTCGCCGTGGCCGCCAAGATGGGCTGGTTCAAGGCCGACGGCATCGAGGTGGAGCTCGTGCCCATGTCGGGCTCGAGCGACTGCACCAAGAACGTGCTCATCAAGGAAGTGCCCTTCGCCCTGGCGAGCGTGGAGCCGCTGGCCGCCTCTCGCGCACAGAGCGCGCCGCCGGCGAAGATCTTCTACACCGCCTACCAGGGCAATATCTACGGAATCGCCGTGCCGGCGGACAGCCCCATCAAGAAGATGACCGACCTCAAGGGCAAGAACATCGGCGTCATCGCCATGGGCTCGGCAGGCGTGCAGATCGCGCGGGCGCTGGCCGCGACCAATGGCATGGACCCGCAGAACGATATCAATGTCGTGGTGGCGGGCGAAGGCGCCCAGACCGCGGCGATGCTGCGCAACAAGCAGGTGGACGCGCTCAGCCAGTACGATACCCAGTACGCCATGGTGGAGAACGCCGGGGTGAAGCTGCGGCTACTCGACACCAAGGATATCGACCGCTACCCGTCCAACGGCTTCCTCGCCCTCGACGAGACGATCAAGAGCATGCGCCGCGAGGCCGTGGCGCTGGGCCGGGGCTATGCCAAGGGCACCATCTTCGCCATCAACAACCCCGAGGCCGCGATCCGCATCCTCTATGAGATCTACCCGCAGACTAAGCCCACGGGCAAGGACGAGGCCACGGCCATCCGCGACGACGTCAAGGTCCTGCAGGCCCGGGCCGTGAACTGGAAGCTCGACAAGGCGGGCGTCAAGAAGTGGGGGGAGAACTCCGAGGCGAACTACGGCGCCTACGCCGAGTTCATGCTGAAGTGGGGCGTGACCAAGCAGAAGGTGGATGGCCGCGACCTCATCAGCAACGAGCTGATCGGCGAGATCAACAACTTCGATCCGAACAAGATCGCGGCGGAGGCCAAAGCCTACAAGTACGGCAAGTAGCTTCTCGCACGCGGAGCCGGCGTCCTTGACGCGGGCGCGCGCCAAAGCGTAGTCTGGGCCGATGTCGCCATCGCTTCGACAGCGAGCGCTCCTGGCGCTGACGGCAGCCTGGGGGCTCTCGCTCGTCGCTTCCTTCCTGCTCAACCGTCACGACCTGCCGCATCTACCCGAATGGCTCGGCTCCCTCGGCGGCGCGCTCGTCGGCGGTCCCTCGCTGGGCGCGGCCGGGCTGGCTCAATCGCTCGCCGGCCTCGCCGTCGCCGGGCTCATCGTGCTGAGCTGGTGGGGGCTCGGCGATCTGGTTATTCAGCGGCTCCGACTCGGCGCCTCGCCATGGGGCGCCCGCGGATCGCGGGCGCTCGATTGGAGCGCGCGGGCGCTGATCGGCTCGGGCCTATGGTCCACTGCCTGGTTCTTCCTCGGCGTGAGCCACCTCTATCGCCGTCCCGTCGCGATCGTGGCGCTTGCCGCCGGCCTCGCCCTCACGGGCCGCGTGCATGTCGCCTGGCTGGGCGACTCCCGCCCGGCCGAACGCGGGCCCGGCGGCCTGATCGCGTGGGCGCTGATCATCATCGTACAGATCCTGGCCCTCATCGCGGCGCTCGCCCCTCCGACGGCCACCGACACCTTGCTCTACCATCTGGCTCTGCCCAAGGCGTATGTCGCCGGCGGCGGCATGGTGGAGGTCCCCGGCAATATCGCCAGCTACTATCCGCTCGGGGTCGAGATGCACAGCGTCTGGGCGCTGCTCGCGGGCGGCCTGCTGTCTCCGCGCGTCGGTGAAGCGGCGGCCGGCGCCACGCTATTCGCCTTCGCGCCGCTGCTGACCCTGCTGACCTATGGGTGGGCGCGCGCACGAGGTCTCGGCTTGGCCGCGAGCGCGATCGCCGCCACGATCATCGCGACGATCCCGAGCGCGTACCTGATCTCGGCCAGCGGGTTCACCGACCTCGCGCTGGCCGGCTTTACGCTGCTGGCCCTCGCCGCGGCGGGGCGATGGTGGACGACAGGCGATGGGCGTTGGCTCTTCATCATGGCGGCGGCCGCGGGATGGGCGCTGTCGGCCAAGCTCAGCGCCGCGTCACTCCTTGTTGCGCTGGCGGTGCTCGTCCTGCTGCGCGGGCTCCAGGCGGGGCGGGAAATGCCGGATGCAAACCGCCGCCCGGTAGGGGCGCTCCTCTTCACGGGCCTCGGCGCTCTCGCGGCGGCCGGGATCCTCGCGAGCCCGTGGTACCTCCGGACCTGGCTGCGCTCGGGCAGCCCGCTGTTTCCGTTCTATTCCGAGCTCTGGCCCGGTCAGGCGCCCGGCTGGGATGCCGAGCGGGCGCATCTCTATGAAGAGATGTTCCAGCTCTACGGAGAGGCGGGCGGCGTGCTGGACTACGTCCTGGCGCCCCTGCGCCTGGCCGTCTCCGCCCAAGCCGTGCTGCCCTCGTATTACGACGGCGTGCTCGGCGTGGCCTTTCTCTTCGGCGCCCCCATGCTCGCCTGGGCGCTCTGGCGGCGACGGATCGATATCGAGCTGCGCATCGGCGCGCTCATCTCGGCGGCGATGTTCGCGCTCTGGCTGCTGGCGAGCCAGCAGCTCCGCTATCTCCTTCCCGCCGCGCCGCCGCTGGCCGTCGCCATCGTCGCCGCCGCAGCCGCGGCCGAGAGCCAGGCGGGCGCCTGGTTCGGCCGGACGGTTCGAGGGCTCTTGCTGGCGGCCGCCGTGGCGAATGCGCTGGTCGTCCTCAGCTGGTTCGCCCAGGCGGATCCTGTCCGCGTGGTGCTGGGCGGAGAGTCCCGCGCGGCCTATCTCACGCGCCGGCTCGACTATTACCCGTTTTACGAGGTGGCCAACCGGGAGCTGCCTGCCGGCGCGCGCGTCTGGCTCATCAATACGCGGCGGGACACCTACTATCTCGACCGCCCCTATTTCGCGGACTTCATGTTCGAGGATTACACCCTCAAGATTTGGGCACAGGCCGCGCGCGATCCGGAAGAGATGCGGGCTCGGGCCCGCCAGGCCGGGATCACCCATGTCCTCGTCCGACACGACATCCTGTTCGACTACGAGCGCTCGAGCATCGTGGACGACCGGCTGAGCCGGGAGAAGAATCTGGCCCGGCTCCAGCGCATCATGGGCTTCTTCACCGAGGGCACGCGGCTGATTCGAGCGGATCAGCGGTTCTGGCTGGTCGAGCTCCGGCCCGGCTGAGCGCCCCGCGGAATGTGCTAGAATCCCCCACCGAGCCGAGAGCCGCCGCCGACCCGCAGAGCCCGGGCAACCGAGCCAAAGGAGGAGTCACCCCATGACCGTCAAACGAATGATCGCCCTGCTGTCCATGGTCCTCGCGGCGCTGCTGCCGCTCGGGCCCGCACAGGCCCAGGCGCCCAAGGAAGTCGTGATCGGCATCCTGTATCCGCTCTCGGGACCCGTGGCCCAGGTGGGCATCGATTCCGTCAATGCCGCCAAGCTCGCCGTCGACATCATCAATAGCGGCGGTTCCTCGCTGAACCTGCCCCTGGGGAAGACCGCCGGCCTGCCCGGGCTGGGCGGGGCGAAGATCCGGCTCGTCATCGTGGACCATCAGGGCAAGCCCGACGTGGGCCAGGCCGAGGCCGAGCGCCTCATCACCCAGGAGAAGGTCCACGTGCTTTTCGGCGCCTATTTCTCCAGCGTCACGGCCACCGCGAGCCAGGTGGCCGAGCGCTACGGCGTGCCCTACTTCAATGCCGAGTCGTCGTCTCCCGGGCTCACTGAGCGCGGCTTCAAGTGGTTCTTCCGCACCTCGCCCCACGACGGCCACTTTACCCTCGCCATGTTCGATTTCCTGAAGGAGCTGGAGAAGCGGCGCGGAGTGAAGATCAAGACGCTCGGCATCATGCACGAGGACACGCTCTTCGGCGTGGATTCGGCCAAGGTCCAGGAAGAGCTGGCCAAGAAGTATGGCTACGAGATCGTGGTCAAGATGGCGTACCGGGCCAAGACCACCAACCTGGACGCCGAGGTGGGCAAGCTCAAGGCGGCCAACCCGGACGTCTTCCTGCCGACCTCATACACCTCGGACGCCATTCTCTTCGTCAAGACGGCCAAGAATCTCGACTATAATCCGAAGCTCCTCCTCGCCCAGAACGCCGGGTGGACCGATCCCGCGTTCCTCACCGAGATGGGCAAGGATGCCGAGGGGCACATTACGCGCGCGCCCTTCGCGCTGGACATGGCGGCGAAGAAGCCGATGATCACCCAGGTCAACGAGCTCTTCAAGAAGATGAAGGACAACCCGGGCGGCCGCGACATCTCCGACGTGCCCGCGCGGGTCTTCACGGGCATGGTCACGCTGGCCGACGCCATCAACCGCGCCAAGAGCGTCAATCCCGAGGAGATCCGCAAAGCCCTCGTCGCCACCAATATCCCGGCCGAGCAGCTCATCATGCCCTGGAGCGGCGTGAAGTTCGACGAGAAGGGTCAGAACACCGGCGTGCGCGCCATCCTCCAGCAGGCCCAGAAGGGCAAGTACGCGACCATCTATCCCTTCGAGCTGGCCGCCGCCGACGTGCTCTACCCGCTCACGCCTTGGAAGGACCGGAAGTAGCATCGCCTCATCCGCGTTCCCCCACCCGCTCCCCCCTCACCCTACCCTCTCCCCTGAGGGGAGAGGGTAGGGTGAGGGGGCGAGTAGATTAGCGGCCCCATGACGGCCGAGGTCCTCCTGCAGGGCATTGTCAGCGGGCTCCTGATGGGCCTGGTCTACGCGCTCATCGCGGCCGGGCTCTCCCTCATCTTCGGCCTCATGGAGATCGTCAATTTCGCCCACGGCGAATTTCTCATGCTGGCGATGTTCTCGACGTACTGGGCCTGGGCGCTCTGGCGGCTCGACCCGCTGCTCTCCCTGCCGCTGACGGCCGCGGCGCTCTTCCTGCTCGGCGTGGCCACCTACTTCGGCCTCATCCGCTGGATCATCGCCGCGCCCATGCTGGCGCAGATCTTCGCCACCTTCGGGCTGGCCATCTTCCTGCGCTCGGCCGCTCAGGCGCTCTGGGGCGTCGATTTCCAGCTCGTGAAGGACCCATGGATTCAGGGGCGCATCTCGCTGGGTGGCTTGTTCATCGGCATGCCGCAGCTCGCGGCGAGCATCGGTGCGCTCCTGGCCTTCGTCTTTCTCAACTGGTTCATCAGCCGGACCGAGACGGGGCTGGCGCTCCAAGCGACGGCGCAGGATCGCCAGGCCGCCTCGCTCATGGGGATCAATACGCAGCGGATGTTCGCGCTCGGCTGGGGCATCGGCGCGGCCTGCGTCGGAGTCGCCGGGGCACTGCTGACCATCTTCTTCTATGTCTTCCCCGACGTCGGCGCCTCCTTCGCGCTGCTGGCCTACGTGACGGTGGCGCTGGGCGGCTTCGGCAATGTGCCGGGCACGCTGGTGGCCGGCGTGGTCGTGGGGCTCATCGAGGTGCTGGGCGGGCTGCTGATCGCACCGGCGCTGAAATACGTCGCCGTGTTCCTGATCTATCTGCTGGTCGTCCTCTGGCGGCCGCAGGGGCTCTTCGGGCGCTTCTGATGCCGAGCGGAACGAAGCGCGCCGTCGGCCTCGTGGCGCTCGTGGGACTGCTCGCCTTCCCCCTGATCTTCACCCTCCCCTACCCGCGCGACGTGATGATCCGCATCTTCCTCTACGCCATGCTGGCCACGGCGTGGAACGTGCTGGCGGGCTACTGCGGCCAGATCTCGCTCGGGCACGCGGTCTTCTTCGGCACGGGTGCCTATACCTCGACGATCCTGGTCAAAGCGCTCGGCCTCACGCCGTGGGCCGGGATGCTCGCGGGCGCCGCGCTGGCCGTCGGGCTCTCCCAGATGATCGGCTATCCGGTCTTCAGGCTGCGCGGCCATTACTTCGCCATCGCCACCATCGCGGTGGGCGAGATCGTGCAAACGCTCATGATCAACTGGGATTGGGCGGGCGGGGCGCGCGGTCTCTTCGTCCCGATGGACCGGACGGGCTCGCTGCTCGCCTTCCAATTCAGGGACAAGCAGATCTACTACTACATCGCGCTGGGGCTCCTCCTCCTGGCGCTTGGGGTCACGCGCCGTATCGAGCGCTCGCGCACCGGCTACTACTTCCGCGCCATCCGCGAGGATCAGGATGCCGCGGCGAGCCTGGGCATCCCCGTCGCGCGCTACAAGCAGCGCGCGATGGCCCTGTCCGCGGGTCTCACGGCGCTGGGCGGAACGTTCTACGCCCAGTACATCCTCTTCATCGACCCCGAGTCGGTGATGCCGCTGTCACTCTCGATCCTGATCTGCCTGGTGGCCGTCCTGGGAGGCGTGGGCACGCTCTGGGGGCCGCTCATCGGTGCCGCGATCCTGGTTCCCCTCGGCGAAGCGACGCGCATTTATCTGGGCGGCACCGGCAAGGCCATCGATCTGCTGATCTATGGCTTCCTCATCATGGTCATCTCGGTGATTCAGCCCGGCGGGATCATGGCGCTGGCCCAGCGCGGGCGGAGGAGGACCGGTTGATGTTCGAGCTGAGACGGGGCCGACGAGCCGCAGGCGAGGAGCCCGGCGAGGCGAGGGCTGGGTCAAAATGTTCGAGCTGAGACGGGGCCCGCAGTTCGAGCCGAGGGACGGCCGCGGGCCGAAGGCCAGAGCGTCACGAGGCGAGGGCTGAATAGAATGGAAGGGGGAGAGGGAGTCTTGCTCGACGTGCGCGGGGTGACCAAGCGCTTCGGCGGCCTGACCGCCAATAAGGATGTCTCCTTCCAGGTCGCAGCCGGAGAGCTGGTGGGCGTCATCGGCCCCAACGGCGCGGGCAAGTCCACGCTCTTCGACGTGCTCACGGGCTTTCAGCGGCCCGACGGCGGCAGCGTGCTGCTCGACGGTGAGCCGATCACCGGGCTCCGTCCCGACGAGATCAGCCGTCTCGGGGTCGGCCGCACGTTCCAGAAGCTCAAACCCTTCAATCAGATGACCGTGGTCGAAAACGTGATGGTCGGCGCCTTCCAGAAGACGACGCATCCGGCCGAGGCACGGACGCGCGCCCTCGAAGCGCTCGAGCAGGTGGGTCTCGCCGACAAGGCCGACGCCCACGCGCGTGTGCTCTCCACGGGCCAGCGCAAGCGGCTCGAGATGGCCCGCGCGCTCGCGTCGCGGCCACGGCTGCTGCTGCTCGACGAGGTCACGGGGGGTGTGGACCAGCGGAGCATTCCGGGGTTAGTTGAGCTGGTCCGCACCCTCAATGCCACCGGCGTCGCGCTGGTGGTCATCGAGCACAATATGCGGGTCATCATGGGCATCTCGCAGCGCGTGGTGGCGCTCCACCTGGGAGAGGTCATCTGCGATGCGCCGCCGCAGGCGGTGATGAACGACCATCGCGTGATCGAGGCGTACCTGGGCCGGGCCTATGCCAGCTGACATGCTCTCACCCCGACCCTCTCCCCAGAGGGGAGAGGGAGAAACGGCGCTCATCGAGGCCCGGGGCCTCAACGTGCTGTACGGCGACTACCAGATCCTCTGGGATGCCCGGTTCAGCGCCAGCGCCGGGGAGGTCGTGGCGATACTGGGACCGAATGGCGCGGGCAAGTCCACGCTCATGAACACTCTCTCCGGTCTCGTGCGCGCCCGCGCCGGCGAGATCTCCTTTCGTGGGCAGCGCATCGACCGCATGCCGCCCCACCGCATCGTCGGACTCGGGCTCTCCCACGTGCTCGAGCGCCGACGGCTCTTCCCTTTCCTCACCGTGGGCCAGAACGTGCTGCTCGGGGCGTACAATGCCGGCGCCAAGCGGCATCGGGAGGAAAGCCTGGCCGCCGTCGAGTCGCTCTTCCCGCTGCTCCGCGCCCGGTGGGGCCAGCTGGCCCACACACTTTCGGGTGGCGAGCAGCAGATGGTCGCCATGGCGCGCGGCCTCATGGCGCGGCCGACGCTGCTCATGATCGACGAGCCCTTCCTGGGCCTGGCTCCCATGGTCGTCGAGCAGATCTCGCGCGTCATCACGGCGATCAACCGGGAGCGCGGGATCACGGTGATCTTCATCGAGCAGAACGTGGAGCTGGCCCTCAAGCTGGCCCACCGGGGCTATGTGCTCGAGTCGGGGCGCACCATCCTCGAGGGCACCTCGGCCACGCTCCTGCAGTCTTCCGAGGTCAAGCGCATCTTCCTGGGCCACTGAGATCCAACTGCCCATCCAGGCTTCCCGGGTGCCCTCGGGAGGGCCCCATAAGCCCTTTCTGCTTTGCCAATCCCCGCTTGGCTGCGTGCTATGATGGCCGACACTGGAGAGTCTCCTTATGGGGTGGGCCTTTAGCGAGGGGAGGCAAGCGGAGTGGGGCTAGGCAGCCTGCTAGGTCGAACCTGGAGCGGGATCGCCAGCCTGGTGCGCCCCCCCACTGCGGCCGCCCTGTTCCGCAGGGCCGACGGCTACCGCCACGAGGGCCGCTACGAGGAGGCCGCCGATCTCGTCGCCCAGGGCCTCAGACAGGCCCCCAATAGCGGAGTTGGGCACCTCCTGGCCGCCTACCTCCATGTGGTCTTCCGCGAGATGGGAGCGGCCAAGAACGCCTTCCGCCGGGTGCTGGCCCTCGACCCCTATCATCCGCGGGCCCTCTTCGGGTTGGCCCGAATCGCCCTCGAGGAGGGCGACTACGAGGGCTGCAAGCCCTTTCTCGATCGCGCGCTGCAGTACTACCCCGACTTTCCCGAAGCCAAGGCTCTGCAGGAGATGGTGGCGAGCTGGTCGGCACCCCGGCCGGCGGGGGCCACATTGGCGACGCCCATCCCCACCGAGCGGCTGCGGCCTCCGCCCGGGAGCCGCGATCTTGTCCTCACCCATACCGACGGCACCCTGGTCTTCGGTCAAGGCCCAGAGGAGCGGCAACGCCAGCTCGCGCTGCAGATGACCCAGGTCTACCGGATCGCCTCGGCCACGCTCACGCGCGCCGGACTGGGCGCGCTGCGCCGGGCGGCCATCGAGAGCGCGAAGGACATGAGCTTCCTGCGGACCGACGCGGGGCTTGTCCTCTCCGTGAGCTTCCCGCACGAGGTCGAGATCGGCGCCGGGCTGGTCCAGATCGGCCGGCTCTGGACCGAGCTGGACGTCAAGGGCTAGGGCGATGGCGGAGCCCGCGCGCCCGACCGGACAGCAGATCCCGCGGAGCGAGACCGCGCCGCCAGGCGGTCCTCGGCCCTCGCGCGCGCAGGAGTTCCGCGAGATCCTCTTCGAGCTCGTTCGCCTGGACGGCGTGCGGGGTGGATTGATGGTCACGCCCGACGGGCTCGTCATCACGTCGGAGCTTCCGCCGCGCTTCCCGGTGGAGGCGCTGGCGGCGCTGGCGGCCACACTGGGACGGCAGCTCGAGGTCGGAGCGGAGCGGCTCGGCCGGGGCGGATTCCGGACCGCGCTCTTCTCGTCGGACGATGGGACCGTGTTTCTCGGCGGCAGTCCGGTGGGCTACCTGATCCTGCTGGGGGATCGCAATGTCAACCTGGCCTCGGTGCGGTTGGCGCTGCGGAAGGGGGTGGACCGCCTGCAGGGGACGTGGAAGACGCCGGCGGCCGCGGGGGCGGCCTGAGACTCCTCACCCCGGGCCTCTCCCCAGGGGGGAGAGAAGAAAAACCTATCCGAGAGTCACACGCAGCACTTCCTCGATCGTCGTCACTCCATCGAGAACTTTCTGAAGCGCGTTCTGCCTGAGGGTCTTCATGCCCTGGGAGGCCGCCACCTCGCGGATCTCGGCCGTGGGCGCATTGCGCAGGACGAGATCGCGGATCTCCTGAGTAACGGGCAGGACCTCGTAGATGGCGATGCGACCCTTCATGCCGGTCATGCTGCACGTCTGACAACCCTTGCCCTTGTAGAAGTTCACCTTGCCGCGCCCCTGGGAGACATGGCCGTACGGCACGAGGAGCTCCTCATCGGCTTCATAAGGCTCCTTGCATTCTTTGCAGATCCGGCGGCCGAGGCGCTGGGCTAGGATCAGCATCAGCGATGAGGACACGAGGAAGGGCGGGATGCCCATGTCGAGCAGGCGCGCGACGGTGGACGGGCAGTCATTGGTGTGCAGCGTGGTGAGCACCAGATGACCCGTGAGCGCCGCGCGGATGCCGATCTGAGCGGTTTCCAGGTCGCGCGTTTCGCCGACGAGGATGACATCGGGGTCCTGGCGCAGAAAGCTGCGAAGGCAGGCGGCGAACGTGCGCCCGATATCGTCGTTGACCTGCACCTGGTTGACACCCTTGAGGTTGTACTCGACGGGATCCTCGGCCGTCATGATGTTGATGTCGGAGGAATTAATGGTATGAATGGCCGAGTACAGCGTTGTGGTCTTGCCCGAGCCCGTGGGCCCGGTGATCAGGATCATTCCGTAGGGCTGATGAATGGCCTTGGTGAAGTGCTCCAGGCTCCAAGGATCGAAGCCCAGCATCGTCAGGTCGAGCTGCAGCGATTCCTTGTCCAGGATGCGCATGACCGTCTTCTCGCCGAAGATCGTCGGCAGCGTTGAGACGCGGAAGTCGATCTCGCGCTGGTGATAGCGGAGCTTGATGCGCCCGTCCTGGGGCAGCCGCCGCTCGGCGATGTCGAGGCTGGCCATGATTTTCACGCGTGAGGTCAGGGCGGCTTCCATCCGCTTGGGCGGGGTCATGATCTCATGCAGCACGCCGTCGACCCGGAACCGCACGCGGAAGACCTTCTCGTAGGGCTCCAGATGGACGTCCGAGGCGCCGCGGCGGAGGGCGTCGCTGAGGATCATGTTGATCAACCGAACGACGGGGGCCTCGTCGGCCGACTCCTTCAGCTCGAAGACGTCGGTCTTGGTAAAAGCCTCCTCGCCACCTTCGACGACCTCCACATCGCCCTCGGTGCCCTCCATCTCTGCGATCATCTCGGTCACGCCACCGCCCCCGTCGTAATAGTGCTCGATGGCCTTCCGGAGGGCGCCCTGGGAGGCGACCATGGGCTGGATCTGGAGATTGGTCATGAATCCGACGTCGTCCAGCGCGAACACGTTGGTGGGATCGGCCATCGCCAGCATGAGCACGTTGCCCTGCCGCTTGACCGGCAGCACCTCGTGCTTTTTCGCGATCTGCTCCGGGACCAGCTTCAGCAGGTCGCCCTCGATTTGCAGATTGACGAGGTTGACCGACGGGACGCTGTACTGCCTCGACAGGAAGGCGACCAGGTTGTCCTCGGTCACGAGGTTCAGGCGGACGAGGACGGACCCGAGCTTCTCGTTGGTCCCTCGCTGTTCGGACAGCGCCTTCTGGAGCTGCTCCACCGTCAGCAGCCCCTCGGCCACGAGGCGGTCGCCCAGGCGCGCGACGGCGCCCTGGCGGCGGTCGGCGAGCACGGAGGCTGGCACCGGGGCCGGCACGGTGGCGACCGCGGCCTTGACCGGAGTCGGCGCGACGGCGGCCCTGACCGCGGCCGCGGCGTCGCGGACCGCCTCCTTGGCGCGGTCCTGCGCGGGCGGCGTGACGCTGGCGGAGGGCCGGCTGACCCCGCCGCCGGCCAAGCGGACGACGATCTTGGCGAGCTTCTCGCGCTCGCCGAGCTTGGTGTAAATCTCCTTGAGCGTTTCAAGCGCGCCGGTATCCGCCGGGTTGGCCTCGACGATCATCTCGCAGAGTCGCGCCGACTCGAGGAGCGAACTGCGCTCGTCCGAGGAGAGGGAGTCGCCGGTGTCCTTCCGTGGCATGGTCGCGATCCGGTCTGCCCTCGGAGGCTAGGCGGGCCGCTCCCGGAACGTCGGGTGCCCTTCCTCGCTGCCCAGCGGAGCGGCCAGATCGCCGGTGCGCTGGGGCCGAGTGCGAGTGTCGGCCAAGATCGCTCCGATGGCCGTGCTGGCCTCCTTGGCGAAGAGGCGCACCATGCCCACCGTCGTCCGGCTGTCGAAGATCGCCAGCAGGATCGCCTGCTCGTCCACGGCGGCGACGTGGATGCTCTCCTTGATGCCCTGATGGAAGAGCATGGTGAACTCGGTCTCACCCAGCAGCCGCGCCATGGCGGCCGTGGAGCTGAAGGCGCCCGCGGCCAGCGCCGACAGGGAGACCGTGTCGAGCGACCGGGATGCGCCGCCGCGGGCCAGCAGCTGGCCGCTCCGGTCGATCAACAGCGCCTCCATGGCGCCGGACTCTCCGAGGAAATGCAGCAGGACCTGGTTGATCCGCTGCGAATCCTCTTCGTGAATCGCCAGACTTTCAAGTGGACTCATTGGACGCCCCCTGTTCTTGTCCAAACCCGCTCACGAGCACCATGCGGGAGACCGTGTTGAGCGTATCGAAGACCCCCTTGCCCTCCACCGCCACCGATTCGAAAAACGGCACCCGCCGCGATCGCCGGTTGAACAGATACTCGAGATACTCCACCGGTGCGATGTTGGGCAGGTCCCGCTTGTTGTATTGGATCACGTACGGGATCTCGTCCAGATTGTAATCGTATTCCCGCAGGTTCTCCTCGAGGTTCCTGAAGCTCTCCACGTTCTCCCGCAGGCGCTCCCACTGCGAATCGGCCACGAACACGATCCCGTCGACGCCGCGCAGGACGAGCTTGCGCGTCATGTTGTAGTAAACCTGTCCCGGCACGGTGTAGAGCTGGAACTTGGCGGTGAAATTCCTCACGGTCAGCGCCGAGACCGGCAGAAAGTCGAAAAATAGCGTCCGGTCGTCCCCCGTGGCCAGCGAGACCATGTTGCCGCGGTTGCCGTCGGGCAGGCCGCGGAAGATGTACTGGAGATTGGCCGTCTTGCCGGCCACGCCGGGGCCGTAGTAGACGATCTTGAAGCTGATCTCCTTCTGCCCGTAGTTGATGATGGACATTCAGCGCCTCAGGCGGAGCCCAGGGCAGCGACTGCCCGCTCCACTTGTCGAAATGCCAGGCCGGGCTTGGCCGTTTCCCCCACCGCCACGACGGTGTGAGACTGCTCGCCGGCTTCGGAGCCGGGCCGAATGACCAGGCAGCGCTGCCCCGACCGCACCACGGCGACGCGGAAGACCGCGCCCTCGGCCGTCGACTTAGCCATGGCGCGCCCGACCTCGAGGGCAAACCCACCCACTTCCCGCGCGTCGGCACCCGAGGGCAGGAACAGGTAGAGGGCCCGCTTCCCCGCGGTCTCGCACAGCGCCGCGGCCGTCACCGGCCCGAGGGCGCCTAGCGTCGAGGCGACTTGCCGAGCGCGCGCCGGCAAGTCGATGGGGATAAGCTCGGGGCGCCCGCCGCCATTGCCCGACGCGGCCGGGCCATCCCTCAATTCACCAGCCGCGGTGAACGCGGCCGCGGCGCGGCGGCAAACAATCTCGAGGAGCGCGAGCGAGCCGCTCTGGGATACGGCCGCCACCAGCATTGGGCCGCGGGCCTCTGGGGGCCCGAGCGGCGTGAACACCAAAGCGGCGCTCGGTCCGCGAAGCGTGAGCTGATCCACCGGCCAGGGTGCATGTCCAACGGCGAGCAGGGGCAATATGACCCGAGCCGCCGTGAGCGCCAGCTCGTCGGGCACCCCGGGCGAGGCGAGCGTGAACACCGATACGCCGTTCACGATATTTGCTTCGACGCCCAGGGAGGCCATCGGGGCCATCAGCGCCGCAATGCGCCGGGCCGTCCCGAAGGCCTCGGGGCGCACCGCCGTCGGCTCCGGAGCCACCCAGATCGGCTCTATGGGCGTCGGCGCTGTCTCGACGCGGGGCGCCTCGAGCTCCGGCGCCGACGACGACTCGGCGGCCGAGGCGAGCTCGGCCTCCAGCTGCTCCATCAGCGCGGGCTCGGGCTCGAGGTCGGGAATCTCCAGGACCGGCGCGGGCTGCTGGTCGGGCTCGAGGGCGAAGGGCTCGGCCGGAGGCTCCGCGCCGGTTAAAGGCTCGAGATCGAAGCGCGGCGGCTCGAGCGACTCGTCGCCGAGGACGAGCATCGGAGCCTCCTCCTCTTCGATTTCCGTACTTGGCGGGACCAGCGCCTCGAGCTCGGCGGCCACGTCAAACTCGGGCTCGGCAGCCGCGTGAAACTCGGGCTCGGCAGCCGCGTGAAACTCGGGCTCGGCAGCCGGGTGAAACTCGGGCTCAGCCGCCACGTGAGCAATCGGCTCAGGCTCAACGACAGGCGCCGGCTCCTGGACGGGCCCTGCCGTCGTCTCAACCTGAGCCTGGGCCTCGGGCACCAGAGGCTGAAATGGCGCGGGGAAGCTTTCCAACTGCCTCACGTCGGGTCCCGGCCCGGCCGCCGCAAAAGTCTCAGGCGGGAGCTGGCGGACCACCTCGTCCAGCGGAAGCAGTAGACCGTCGATGAACTGCCGGGCCAGCTCCTCCTCGCTGACGGCGAGGAGTTGGCGCGGGAGCTGCCCCACGACGATATCCCAGGGCACGCGCACCTCTCCCTCGCCGAGCTGCGGCAGCACGAGCGCGCGCGGGATTCGCAGGAGACCGGGCTCGGTGAGATTGGCGCTCACGCGATCGAGCGGCAGCACGAAGCTGTCGCGGGGCAGCTGGGCGGCGAGACGGTCGAACGAGATCCGCAGGATGTCCGCGTCGTCGCCCGCCACCGGCGGCGCGACTGTCTCGAAGCGCGGCGGCTCGAGGATCGGCTCCGGCACGGGCTCCGCCAACGGCGGGATCGCCGGCTCCGCGAGCATCGCGTGCGCTGCCTCCGACGCCGCCTCGACACCGGCATCGGCCTCGCTCGCCGGAGCCAGATCAGCCTCCTGCTCAGGCTCGAAGGGCTGGAAAGGCGCCGGGTAGCTTTCGAGGCCACGCACGTCCGGTCCTGGCCCGGTCGCGGCGAACAGCTCGTGTGGAAGCTGGCGAACAACTTCATCGAGGGGCAGGACGAGGCCGCCCTCTCGCAGACCGGTCTTCACCTCTTCGTCCGTGATCGCCAGGACGTCCCGGGGGAACTGATCCGCCACGATTTCCCATGCCACGGTCACGAGCCCCTCGCTGAGCTGGGGCAGCACATAGCGAGCTGGTACCACCACGACGCCCGGCTCCGGCAGGCTCGCGGCCACGCGATCGAGCGGCAGCAGGAAGGTATCGGTGGAGAACTGGGCGGCGATGCGCGTGAACGGGATGCGCACGACGACGTCCTCGGCGACTTCCGGTGGCGCCGGCGGCGTCGACATGCGTGCCTCCCACTCCGTGGCGACCTCCATCGCGGCCTGCTCCACCTCGAGATCACCGTGAGGGGATGGGGCCTCCCGAGGGAGCGCCGGCGCCCTCTCCTCCTCGGCAGGCGGCCAGGCCGGCCGCGACCCCGCCCAGCCCGTGGCCTCTGGCGCGGGTGGCGACACGGCTTCCGGCGCCGGAGCGCTGGGAAGGACCGGCGCCGCGAGCCGCTCGGCCGAGCCTAGGGCCGTGCGGCGCAGCTCGACGCCCGACGGGCGGTGGCTGCGGCGGACGGGACTCTTGGGCGCCAGCACGCTGCGCAGCGGCACCAGCAGCAGAGGCACGAGGGCCATCTGCGGCAGCGGGGGTGGCGGGAACGTCAGCAGAAGGATGCGGCCGCGGTTCAGCGGATCGAAGACCGCGGCCAGCAGCGGGGTGAGCGTGCCGATCAGGATGTGAGCCGCCCAGAGCGTGAGCGTGCCGCCGAGAAAGCCGCCGGGCGTCACGCGACGCAGGCAGAGCACGATCAGGAGTCCATAGAGAAGCGGCGGCGCCGCCTGGAGGGCCCACCAGGGCAGCGGCGGCAGGGTCAGGGTCACGCGGTAGCGCGTGAGCACGTAGACGAGGCCGACGTATCCCGCGAGGCCGGCGACGACCACGAGCCACGACGCGGGGTGGCGGAAGCTCGACGACGGGCGGCGCGTGGCGGGCGCCATCACACGATCTCCAGGAGCTCGGAGAGCGCCTTCTTGACGTAGTAGCGAACCTTGCCCAGCACGGCGGGGTCGCGCAGGATCAGGGCCAGCATCGCGTCCGGACCCACGCCGTTCAGCAGGACCACGCCGCTGTCGTACTCGAGGATGAGGCTCTGCAGCCCGCCCTGCCCGAGCTCGCGGCCGATGCCGCCGGAGGACTCGGCCAGGGACGCGGCCAGGGCGCCGGCGAGCTCGGCCTCGAGCAGCATCTCGCCGGCGGACTCGATGAGGAAGCCTTCGTGGTCCACGAGCACGGCCAGCGAGACCCCGGGCAGTGCGGCCAGCGTGCTGAGCGTCGTCTTGAGGTCCGGAACATGGACGCCCGGCTCCTCCCGCGGCGCCACGCCCGCCCCCTCCGCGGCCGCCGCCGCCGTGAAGACCTCCGAGGTCGGCCTGGGCAGCGCGGGCTCGGGCGCGGCCATCGTGCGGAAGGCGGCGGGGAGGAGGTCGTCGATCTTGGTCAGCAGCTCGTCGGCCGCGAAGGGCTTGCGTAGCACGTCGTTGGCGCGGACCTTGGACGCGCGCTCGAGCACCGTGCTGTTGACGATGCCGGAGATGAGGAGGATCGGCGTGGCGCCGAGCCGCGCATGGGCCCGAACGAACTCGCAGATCTGGTAGCCATCCATGTCCGGCATGATCACGTCGCAGACGATCACGTCGGGCCCCTCCTGGTTGATCATCTCCACCGCCTCGGTGCCCGATGCCGCCGAGATGACCTCGAAGCGCTTGGCCTCGAGCGCGCGCTCGACGACCTTGCGCACGCTCAGGCTGTCGTCGACCACGAGGACTTTGGGCATCGCCTACTTGTCCTTCGGGTGGCTCGCCGCGGGGAGGCGGTGGCCTACGGGGCCGGAGGCGCTCTCGTCGATGTCCGCGGCAATGCTCAGCAGGAGCTGCTCCACGCTGCGGGAGATGGTCTTGGGCCCCGCGGCTAGATCGGCGCGCTCCGCCCGATTGAAGCAGAAGCGCGCTTCCTCTTCCCGCTGCGAGGTCGACACCATCGCCGCGAACGCCTTCTCGCCTGTTCGACCGGAGAACTCGGCATGGACCACGCGGCCGGCCTCGAACACGATGGACCCCTCGCCGGCCTGGAGGGAGAGGATGAGCCGTCCAGTCTTGCCGCCGAGGGAGATGGCCTGGGTCACCTCGGTCAGGTCCATCACGCCGAGTGAGCCCTGGAAGGTGGCCCGGCCGCCGTCTGCGGCGCCCTTGGCCACGGCTGCCGCCCGCGTCGCCGCTTCCTGTCCGGCGGCCGCAGCCTTGGCCCGTGCGCGTGCGATCTCGTCGCCCGCGGGGTGGCCCAGCAGATCGCCCACGCGCGCCACCACCGTAGCCACCGTGAAGTCACCCGTCACCGTCATGTCCACCCCCGCCTCGGTGGCGGCGAGGGCGATCGGCCGGTCCCGTCCGGCGAGCAGCAGGAACGGCGTGTCCTTGGTGGCCGGATCGCGACGGACCATCGTGAAGAGCTCGTAGCCATCCATGTCCTGGATCTTGGCGTAGCTCACGATAAGGTCCGGGCGCTCCCATTCGAGCATCGTGACGGCGAAGGAGCCGCTGGTGGCCGTCGCCACCTCGTAGCCGGCGTCGGTCAGCGCACGGGCAAGCGCCGCCCGGCTGTCCTGGTTGGCATCGACAATCAGCACCTTGATCTTGGTCATCGCCGATCGCCGCTCACGAGACCCGAGCGCCGCTCAAGGCCGGCTCGCCCGGGGCGGCCGTCACGAGCGATTCGACCAGGCGGATGAAGGCCTGCTCGTCCACGGGCTTGGTGATGTAGTGCCGCACGCCGAGGCGGCGGGCCACGTTGACATGTTTCTCGCCGGCGCGCGTGGTCAGCACGATGACCGGCACGTCCCGCGTGTTCGGCCGGCGGCGCAGGTCCTCGATGAGGGCGTAGCCATTGACCCGGGGCATCTCCAGGTCTGTGATGATCGTCTGGACATTCAGCTCGGTGAGCTGCTGGAGCGCGTCTTGCCCGTCCACTGCGGTGAAGACGCGGAAGCCAGCCTTCTCCAGCATCTGGCCAACATACTTCCGGATGCTGATCGAGTCGTCCACAAGCATGACCGCGCGCTCCGCCTCGGCGGCATGCGCCGGCGCGACCCGCATCTCGACCGGCTCCGCGGCTTCCGGGGCCGGCAGTTGTCGGCTTGCCTCGAGCAGGCGCGTGGGGTCCACTAGGAGGATCACGCGGCCCTCACCGGAGATCGTGGCGCCCGCGAACGGCCCCACGCCCTCCAGGAACTCGCCGAGGCTCTTGATGACGATTTCTTCCTTGCCCAGCAGCTCGTCCACCCGGACCGCGAACGGCCGACCCCCTCCGCGCATCACGATCACGGGCGCGCGGGCGACCGGCTCGGAGCGCGGCAGCCCTAGCACTCGGTCCATGTGCAGCAGCTCCATCATCTGATCGTCGATGCGCACTGTCTCCCGCTCACCGACCGACTGGACGGCCTCTGGCCCGACGTTCCGCATCGCGCTCACCGCCATCATCGGCACCGCGAGCACCTCGGGGCCCACGCGGGCCATGACCGCCTCGGCGATGGCCACGGTGAGCGGCAGCTTGAGCGTGAAGCGGGTCCTGACGCCGATCTCGGTGTCGACCTCGATTTCACCGTTCAACCGGCTCACGTTGGTGCGCACGACGTCCAGCCCCACGCCGCGCCCGGAGGCGCGCGTGACCTCCGAAGCCGTGCTGAAGCCGGGCACGAAGATCAGGTTGAGGGCCTCGGGCGTGGAGAGCGCGCGCGCTTCCTCGGCTCGCAGCAGTCCGCGGTCGACAGCTTCCTGCCGGATCAGCGCGTCGTCGATGCCGCGTCCATCGTCTTCCACCACGACGTGGAGGAAGGCACCCTGATGGTAGGCGCGGAGCGAAATCATGCCCTGAGCGGGCTTCCCCCGGGCCACGCGCTCGGGCTCAGGCTCGATGCCGTGGGTGACGGCGTTCTGAACCAGGTGCAGGAGCGGATCCGCGATCTGCTCCATGATGCTGTTGTCGACTTCGGCGGACTCACCGCGCACCTGGAGGCTCACGGCCTTGCCCACGGCGCGCGCGACCTCGCGCACCTGGCGGGTGAAGCGCGGGAAGAGGCGGCCGATGGGCACCATCCGGGCGCGGGTGACTTCTTTCCGCAATGACGCGGTGAGCCGCTGGATGTGAGCGACATCGTCCCGGACCGCGCGGAGCAGACCGGCGTGCTGCTGCTGCACCTCGGCGATGTCCGCCGACATCTCGGCCACGCTGCGCGCGAGGATGTTGAAATCGTCGTACCGATCGAACTCGAGCTCTGCGAAGAGGTCCGCCACGTCGCGCATGGCGCCGGCAGCGGCGCCGCCCCGCGCGCGAACGCCCGGGAGCTGCGGGTAATGGTGCTTGCCTTCGAAGTCGCGAACCGCTTGGGCCATGCGCGAGCGGCTGAAGAGCAAGAGCTCGCCCACCCGGTCGAGCTGCATCAGGCGGCGGTCGAGCCGGCTGCGGGCGATCATGAGCTCGCCGACCAGGTTCATGAGGGCGTCGAGCCGATCGAGGCTGACGCGAATGCTCGGGCCCGCCGTCTCCTGCGCCGTCACCGGCGCCGGGCGCGGCAGCGCCTGGAGCCGCGCGAGGAATTCGGGTCGGAGCATGCCCGCGGGCAGGTTGGCGAACAGCGATGACTCGCGGGGCGTCGAGGCCGTGACGGCTTCAGCCGGTCTCGCTTCGGCGGGCCCGGCAGCGATCTCACCCGGCGCCATCTCGGCCGTCGCGAGGAGGCCGCGCAGGCCTTCGACGGCCCGCTCGAGCACGTCGCCCAGGTCGGACGGGGCGCCGCCCGCGCTCGCCAGCACCGCCTTGAGCGCGTCCAGGCCCCCGAAGACGGCCTCGGTCACGGCCGGTGAGAACGGAATGCGGTTCTCCCTCACCGCGCTGAGGAGGTCCTCGATCTGGTGAGCCACGTCGCCGATCGGGGTGCAGCCCACGGTGTAGGCGGCGCCCTTGAGCGTGTGGACCGAGCGGAAGAGACGGTTGATCTCCTCCTCGCTGTGCCCCTCGGCGTCCAGAGCGAGCAGGGACTGAGTCATGGTCTCCAGATGCTCGTTGGCCTCGGGGCCGAAGTAGGTGAGGATCTCGCCGCTGTCGGCGAAGAAACGGTCCACCTCCTGCATGAGCCGGTAGGCTGCAGTCGAGGCAGTCCCCGAAGCGGCGGGATCCGGGACAGGGCGAGCCACGCGCGGCGCGGCCGGCGCCGCCAGGGCGGCGCCCCGCGGGGCGCTCGGCGCCGCAGGCGCCGTTGGCGCGGGAGTCGCGGATGCGGCGGCAAACAACCGCGCGTGGCGGGCTTTGAAACCGGCGATGCGCTCGGTGTCCTCCGTGCTCTGACTGCTGATTCGGTCGAACAGCTCCTTGAGCAGCGCGACGGCATCGCGGACGAACCGCTCGGTCTCGGTCCGCTCGGCGGCCCGCGCCTCCGGTGTGCGCTCGAGCAGCTGCTCGATGACGGCGGCGAGCTCGGACACACCCGGGAACCCGTGGAGCGCAGCGGAACCCTTGAGGCGGTGGCAGACGATGATCAGCGGCGCCAGCGCGTCGAGTGTCGGCGGTTTGGCGCGCGAGAGAAGGGCGAGCCCTTCCTCGAGAGTCCCGGCGGTGTCCCAGGCCTCCATGAGAAAGATCCCCAGCAGAAACTCCAGATCCCGCGCTTCAGCCATGCCGCTCCACGCTCCCAGGCGTCTCCTCGCGCACGCCGCCGATGTCGATCAGGTGGACAGCTTGAATCGGGATAGCTTGGCCGTGAGCTCTTCGGCGAGCCGCGACAGCTCCTCGGCCGTCTTGCGGCTCGTGAGCACGCCCTGCTCGGTCTGCACGGCCACGCTCGCGATGGACTGCACCGCGGTGGCCGTCGCCTCCGCGCTGCGCACCTGTTTCTGCGCGGCCAGCGAGATGTCAGCCGCCAGCTCGGCGGAGCTGTGGGAGATCTGCGCGATCTCCTGCAGCGCTTCCTCCGCCTTGAGGCTGACCTGGTATCCCGACTCCACTTCCCGCGTGCCTTCTTCCATGGCGACCACCGCTTCCTGCGTTTCCACCTGGACGTTCTTGATCAGCGCCGAGATATCCCGCGTGGCTTGAGTCGCACGCTCGGCCAGCTTCCGCACCTCGTCGGCCACCACCGAGAAGCGCATGCCGGCGTCCCCCGCGCCCGCCGCCTCGATGGAGGCATTGAGCGCGAGCAGATGCGTCTGGCCGGCGATATCCTGAATGGTGTTGACGATCTCGGAGATCTCCAGCGATCGGTCGCCGAGGGATTTGATCTTCTTCGAGATGGTCTGCACCTCGGCGCGGATCTGCTGCATGCCCGCCAGGCTGTTGCGCACCGATTGCTCGCCCTTCTGCGCGGCCTCCAGCGCCTGTCGCGCGGCGCGGGCGCTCTGATCCGCGGACTGGGCGACCTGGCGCACCGTCGACGTCATCTCGTCGGTGGCCGTATTCACGCTCATGGCCTCGCGGGACTGCGCCTGGGCGGCGGCAGAGAGCTGGGCCGTGGTGGTCATCATTTCGCTGGAGCCCGACGCCACCCGTACGGCGGCCTGACGCACGTCGCCGATGACCACCGCGATCTCCTCGACCATGAGGTTGATGGCGTCCACGACGTTGCCGAGCACGTCCCAGCTGACTTCGCCGCGCTTGGTCAGGTCGCCCTGGCCGATCTCGACCACGGTGTCGAGGAACTTGATGATGTTCTGCTGCAGCTCCTCGCGCTTGCGGCGCTCATCGTCGCGCTCAGACTCCGTCTGCACGAGACCGCGCAGCCGCACGACGCTGTCATTGAACGTGGCGGCCATCTGGCCGATCTCGTCATGGGACGTCACGGGCGCGAGCTGGGTGAGGTCGCCCTGGCCGACACGCTGGGCGACCGTCACGAGCGTGGTGACTGGCTTGGTGATCTGACGGGCAAAGACGAAGGCGGCGACGATGCCCAACACCGCGATGGCCCCGAAGATCCCCAGCAGCTTCATCCCCGCCGCGCGCGCCTCGGTGAGAATGATCGCTTTATTCATGCCCACGCGGACGGTGCCAAGCTGGCCGGCCAGCATGGGAACGCCGACGTCGATGATCGAACGCTCGGCGCCTTTCACCGGATCGGTGTAGTCGATTTCCCGCACCTGTCCCTTGCTGGCGCTGCCGGGTACCACGTTCTTCTCTATAATGCCTTTGGGCACGACGGGAACGAACGTATGGGCGATCATGTTCTGCTCACGGTCGTACACCATGACGTAATCGACGCCCTTGATGCCGAGGAACTGGTCGAAAAGCGCCTGGACTGTGGAAGCGTCGCGGTTGACGATGAGGTCCACGCTGGACGACGCCAGGCTCGTCGCGATTGCTGTGCCTTTGCTCGTGAACTCCCCGGTCAGGTTGGTCAGGAGCGACTGGTAGGCGAAGTAGGAGGAGACGGCCGCCAACGGGATCAGCACAGCCAGCAGGAACACGACGATCTTGGTACGAAGGCTGAACCGGACCTTGGGAGCCGCGTGAGCTTCCGCCCCCCGCTCGCCCCGCGCCGCCTTCCCGTCAGTCCGCTTTTTCATCGCTTTCGCTCCTCCGTCATGGGTCAGACCCTCAGAGCCACAGTCCAATCCGAGATGGGAACCCACTTCTCCCCTTCCACCCGCATGAAATAGACGCTGTCCAGCCCCTGGTGCCGCTCGGTAGAGAAGGTGAGCGGGACACCAATGCCGAGATCCAGGCCGCGGAGCGATTCCAGCGCTTGGCGGAAACTCTGCCTGGTCGGGTTAGCGCCCGCCCTGCGCAGCGCCTCGACGATCACACGGGCATTCACATAGCCTTCCAGGCTTATGAAACTGTACTTCTCGAGCGCGTACTTCGCGTCGCGAAGCCCTTCAGGAACCTGCGGGTTGTACTTGTCCATCAGCGCGCGGTACTCGATCACTCCCGGGAGCGAGAGATCGTCGGGACTGGGCACCACCTGGGAGTTGATCAGGGCGCGGGTGTAATCGCGCCCCGTGGTCTGCTTATGCTTCACGAGCAGGCTCAGCATGGCATCCGAGCCCACGAAGGAGACGTTGGAGATAGGAACATTCCACCCCGCATCGCGGGCCGACTTCACGAAGGCGCCACAGCCCTGATAGGCGCCCGTGCACAGCACCACCTCGCAGCCTGCTTCGCGCAGGGCCTTGACGGCCGGTGCCATGTCCTCCTCGAATTTGGCGCCGCGCGTATATGTCGCCTCGGCCGTAATCTTCGTATTGCGCAGAGCGAGACCCCGCACGACGCCATCGGTGCCGCTGCGGCCATAGGCGTCAATCTGATAGTAGACGCCGAACCTGCGCGCCCCGGCCTGCCAGAAGCGCTCCACCAGCGACATCATCTCCTGGCGATAGGACGCGCGAATATTGAATACCTGATCCACGTAGGGCGCCTCGCGCTGAGGCTGGGCGCCGGTGAAATTGCCCACGAGAACCACGCCCTGGTCCGCGTATCGCTTGATCACCGGCAGCGCGCGGGTGAGGGTCGGCGTGCCGACATAGTTCGAGAGGAAGAAGACCTTCTCCTTCTCGATCAGCGTCAGGGTATTGGCGATGCACGGGTCGGGCTGGTAGTCGTCGTCCAGCGCCACGACGCTGACCGTGCGACCGTTGATCCCGCCCCTCGCGTTCACCTCGTTGTAGTAGCCTTGGGCGCCTCGGTACAGCTCGGTCCCAAGACCGGCCTGAATGCCCTTGAATGCGGCACTCGACCCAATCCTGATCTCGCGCGCTGTCACGCCGGGAGCGCTGGCGGTGGCAGCCTCGGGGCCCGCCGCCGGAGCGGGACGGGCCGGGGCGCCACCGCGCGGCGCCTGACCCCAGGCCGCCGCGCCGGCGCCGATGATCGAACCACCCGCCATTCCTCCCGACAGCACGCGAAGGAACGCTCTCCGCTTCATACCGAGTCTCCTGTGGCGCGACTGTCGCCTCTCATCTGGCGAGTGAGCGCCTGGACGATCTTCCCGGCATCCAGCAAGGTCGCCTGCCCGTCACCCCATTTGAGCAGCCCCAGGTCGAATCCTCGGTGCGCCGCGCCCACGGTATCGTCGAGCGGCATGATTTCCTCGAAGGGCTCGAGCCCCAGCACGCCCTCCACCGCGAGCGCCACCTGGATGGCGCCATCGCGAACGATCAGCGTGCGAAGACTGCGGCCAAGCCGCTGGACGGGCAGGCCCAGCAATGGGCGGACGTCCACGATGGGGATCACGGTGCCGCGCAGATTGGCCACGCCGATGAGCGGCGCGGGCGCCCGCGGCAGTACCGTGATGTCGTCGAACACCGCCACCTCGCGTGCGCTCCGCACGTCCACGGCGAATGGCGAGCCCGCCAGCATGAACAGACAGGCCCGGATGGCTGGCTGCGCTTCTGCCGGGGCGATGGGCGTGACCGCCGGGGTGTCGACCACGGCGGCTTACCTGACGAACTGCCGGACGACGCTGAGCAGCTGATCGGGCGTGAACGGCTTGGGCAGATACTCGGCGGCGCCCTGCTTCTTCCCCCACACCCGGTCGCTCTCCTGGTTCTTTGAGGTGACGAAGACCACGGGCGTGTCCTTGGTACGCGGATCCTTTCGGATGCCGCGGAGCACGTCGTAGCCGTTTCGGTTGGGCATGACGATGTCCAGCAGGAGTACGTCAGGACGCTCGTCGGCGATGTGGTCTTCCAGGGCCTCGCCACCGTCATAGGTGACGACCTGGTGACCCGCGGACTTGAGAATGCCTTCCATCATCTTCAACTCGGACAGGGCGTCATCGACGACCATGACTTTGCCCATTCGCTGCACACTCCCGTCGCCCCCCGGCTCGGGTCCCCAGCCCGCCAAGAAGGGGGGCCAAAAATGGTATGCGGGGAAGGGCCACTCTACTGCAAACCCCCTACCAACACAAGGTTTTTTGCCCCTCTAGCGCCCAATTGCCGCCGGTACACAACATAGCGTGCTTTTAGGGCCGAAACGGTCTTTATCCTGCCCCAGTGACGGCCGGGGAGACATGAAAAGCCTTGCAGCCTGCCGCTCGGGTGACGCGCTCTGTCAGCATGCGTGACCGGCTCTGTCGAGATGGCAACGTTTGTCGGCGGGGGGACTCCCCCTTGATGCCCTCGATGGGTCGCGCAGGTCCGATGGGTGACCTGGTCGGCCCGGGGCTCGGCGGTGCTCACCTTGCCATGCCGGGGACCCTATGCTAGCGTAGGTCTGCGTTTTTATGGAACTCTCACCTTCGGTCCTCGAGCCGGGCAAGGCCTTCGTCGCTCGGGTGGCCACGTTCCTGCCCAGCTTTCTCGGGGCCCTCCTCATCCTCCTGGTCGGCTGGGTGGTGGCCAAGTTCGTCCGCCTCCTGGTCTTCCGCTTCCTGCTCGCGGTGAGGCTGGACCTGGCCTCCGAGAAGGCGGGAATCGACGATGTCCTCATCCGCGCCGATATCCGGCAGAGCCCAGCGGAGCTGGTGGCCGTGCTGGTCCAGTGGCTCGTGATGCTGATCGTCCTGATGACGGCCGTGAACACGCTGGGGCTCTCGTCAGTGTCCGATCTGCTGAACCAGATCTTGCTCTACATCCCCAAAGTCATCGCGGCGGTGATCGCCCTGATCCTCGGCCTGTTCTTCGCCAATCTGCTCGCCGGCATCATCAAGACCGCCGCCGCCAATGCGGGTCTGGTCGAGGCCGAAGCCCTGTCCTCGCTCACTCGCTACGCCATCGTCGCGTTCACGGTGGCCGTGACGCTGGAAGAGCTGGGGATCGCGGCGGAGCTCGTCCGCTCGGCCTTCGTGATCCTCTTCGGCGCGGTGGCGCTGGCCGCCGCTCTGGCATTCGGGCTCGGCTGCAAGGACCTGGCCCGCGACTGGATGATCCGGTATCTCGACAGCGCCCGCGCTCGGAAAAAACCCCATTAGTGCAATACTGAATCAAGGAGATTGGCATCCATGGCTGATAGCGTCCCGCATCTGACCGAGGCAACCTTCGACGAAGAGGTGGGCAAGCACCAGAACGTCCTGATGGTGGACTTCTGGGCCGAGTGGTGCGCGCCGTGCCGTGCCATCGCGCCCACGCTCGAGGAGCTGGCGCGCGAGTCGGGCGGAAAGGTGAGCCTGGCGAAGGTCAACGTCGACGAGCAGCCGGGCCTCGCCGCCCGCTATGGCATTCGCTCGATTCCGACCATCCTATTCATCAAGGGCGGCAAAGTGGCGGACACCATCGTCGGCGCCGTCCCGAAGGCCCAGCTGAAGAAGAAGCTGGACGCCGTCGCCTGAGCCGGTCGTCGATGCCGACGGTGGGGTCCGGCCTGCCCCCGCTTTCTCCCTCGCGGGAAGAGTTTCGCGCGCTGGCCGGGCGCGGCAACGTGATCCCGGTCTACGCCGAGATGGCGGCCGACCTGGACACGCCGCTGTCCGCCTTCCTGCGTCTCCGCCCCGGCCCCTACGCCTTCCTGCTGGAGTCGGTCGAGGGCGGCGAGAAGTGGGCGCGCTACTCCTTCCTGGGCTCCGATCCGCTCATGGTGTTCACGGCGAAAGGCAGCCGCATCACCGTGCGCCACGCCAATGGGCATACGGAGCTACTCCCGAGCAGGAACCCCTTCGAGTCGCTCCGCGCGCTGCTGGCGCGCTTCAAGCCCGTGCGGGTGCCGGGCCTGCCCCGCTTCCAGGGGGGAGCGGTGGGCTTCCTCTCCTACGACATGGTCCGCCACGTGGAGCGCCTGCCCCAGCTCGCCAAGGACGATCTCCGGCTGCCGGACGCCGTGTTCATGCTCACCGACAGCCTGCTGGCGTTCGACAACCTGCGACATCGCCTGTTGGTCATCGCCAATGCCCACGTCACCAAGGCGGACGCGGCCTCTCTCGACCGCGCCTACGACGCGGCCGCGGTCAAGATCGGTATGATGATGGCCAACCTCCGCAGGCCCGTCCGGTCGCCGGCTCCTCTCGCGGTTCCGGCGGTGGAGCCCCTCATCGCCCTCGGCGAAGAGGGCTTCACATCCACGATGGACGAGACCACCTACATGGAGCGCGTGCGTCGCGCGAAGGAGTACATCGCCTCCGGCGACGCCTATCAGATCGTCGTCGCGCGGCGGCTGGACACCGAGCTGAAGGCCGACCCGTTCACGGTCTACCGGGCGCTGCGCACCATCAATCCCTCGCCGTATCTCTTCTTCCTGCGCCTCGGGAAGATGACCATCGTGGGATCCTCGCCCGAGGTGCTGGTCAGGCTGGAAGACGGCCGCGTCGAGGAGCGCCCCATCGCCGGCACCCACCCGCGGGGCCGGACTGAGGAGGAGGACGCACGGCTGGCCGAGGAGATGCGGACCGATCCGAAGGAGCGCGCCGAGCACGTCATGCTCGTGGATCTCGGCCGCAATGACGTGGGACGCGTGAGCCGCCTTGGGTCGGTCGAGGTCTCCGAATTCATGGTAGTGGAGCGCTACTCTCACGTGATGCACCTGGTGAGCCACGTGCGCGGTGACTTGGAGCCCGGCAAGGACGCGTTCGACGTGCTCGCGGCCTGCTTTCCGGCCGGCACCCTGACCGGCGCCCCGAAGATCCGGGCCATGGAGATCATCGAGGAGTTGGAGCCGACCCGCCGCGGCCCCTACGGCGGCGCCGTCGGCTACATTTCCTATTCGGGCAATCTCGATTCCTGCATCACCATCCGCACCGTGGTCTGTCACGGGCGGCGCGCCTCGATCGAGGTGGGCGCGGGCATCGTGGCCGACTCCGATCCCAAGACCGAGTGGCTCGAGACGAGCTCCAAAGCGCGTGGAATGATCCTGGCCCTGCGCGTCGCCGCCCAGGAGAGCGCCGATTGATCCTGGTCCTCGACAACTACGACTCCTTCACCTACAACCTCGTCCAGTACCTGGGCGAGCTGGGCGCCACCATGCAGGTCGCGCGCAACGACGCGCTGACGGTCGAGGATGTGGAGCGGCTCGATCTCGAGCGCATCGTGATTTCGCCGGGTCCCGGCAATCCGGACGGTGCGGGCATCTCACTCGAGCTGATCCGCCGCTTCCACGACCGGGTCCCCATCCTCGGCGTCTGCCTGGGTCACCAGGCCATCGGCCAGGCATTCGGAGGCCGCGTTGATCGGGCCCGCAAGCAAATGCACGGGAAGACCTCCGCGATCGCGCACGACGGCAGGGGCGTGTTCAAAGGGCTCGAGCCGGACTTTCAGGCGACGCGCTACCACTCCCTCGTGGTGCTCGAGGCGGGCTTCCCCGCAGAGCTCGAGATCTCGGCGCGAGCCGAGGACGGGGAGATCATGGGGCTGCGCCACCGGAAGTTCCCGATCGAGGGCGTGCAATTCCATCCCGAGTCCATCCTGACCGGACAGGGGAAGGCCCTACTCCGCAACTTCCTCGAGCTGCCCGTTCCCGTCGCGCGATGAAGAGCGGATGGGTCGGCCGGCTGCTCGCGGGACTGGCGGCGCTCGCGCTGCTCGTGCCCGCGCCGCGGGCCGATGCCCAGCAGACCGCCGCTCCGCGCCGGATCGGCATCCTTGAAGCCGGCTGGGCGCCTGCCGTGCCACCGCCCGAGCGTCTGATCCAGACCCTGGGCAGCCTTGGCTGGGTCGAGGGCCAAAATCTCGTCGTCGAGCGCCGCTACGCGCAGGGCCGGTACCACCGACTCACGCTTCTGGCGACCGAGCTGCTCCAGGCCAAGGTGGACGTCCTCGTTCCTGTTGGCGCCGATGCGGCGCGGGCGGCGCGCCAGGTGACGGCGATCGTCCCCATTGTCTTCGTGGCGGTGCCCTCCCCCGCTCAGGTCCTGCCCATCCAGAGCTTCGCCAAGCCCGGAGGAAATGTCACGGGCTCCTCCTTTGATTTGCCCCAACAGGAGTTTGCAAGGCTCCCTCTGCTCCTCAAGGAAGTGGCGCCTCAGGTCTTTCGACAGGGCATCTTCTGGGATCCCACCGTCCCTGGCATCAACCAGGCTCTCCTCGCTGCGGCGTACAGCCAGGAAGGGGCCAACCTGAACGATCGTGACTTCGAGATCCGCTCGGCACCGGATCTCGAGGAAGCGTTCGACAAGATCAGCAAGGAACGGGTGCGAGCGTTCCTCGTCTTGCCCGGTTCTGCGATCCTGCTATTCCGGTCGCGCATCATCGACTTCATGACGAAGAACAAAATCCCGGCGATCTATCCGAGCCGCGAGTTCGTCGAGGCGGGCGGCCTCATGACCTACGGCCCAAGCATGGCCGACGCCCAGGCTCAAGCCGCGGAACTGGTGGACCAGGTCCTGAAGGGCGCGAGTGCCGGTGACCTTCCGATTCGGGTGCCGGTGCGCTTCCAGCCCGTCGTCAATCTGCGGGCCGCCCGGGCCATCGACCTCACCCTGCCCCAGTCGCTGCTGGATCGCTCTGAGAAGATCGGCGAATGACGCTGCGGCGTCTGGGCGAGCTCGACCTCATCCGCCGCATCCGGGATCGTGTCGGCCCCGCCGGGGCGTCAGTGCAAACCGGGATCGGCGACGACGCGGCCGTTCTGGACGTGGCGCCCGGCGCGGCGCTGCTCGCCACCACGGACCTGCTCATCGAGGACGTGCACTTTCGCCGGGCGTGGGCCGCGCCACGGGACATCGGCTGGAAGGCCATGGCCGTCAACCTCTCCGACGTCGCCGCCATGGGTGGGACGCCGCGCTGGGCCCTGGTGGCGCTGGCCGTGCCCGAGAAGACGGAGCCGGCGGAAGTGGACGCGCTCTATGCGGGCATGCAGGAGGCGGCAGCGCCCCACGGCGTCTTCATCGTGGGCGGCGACACGTGCGCCTCGCGGGCAGGCTGGGTCATCAGCGTCATGCTCCTGGGCGAGCATGCCGGCAGCCCACGGCTCCGGTCGGCGGCCAAGCCAGGCGATGCTGTTGCCGTCACGGGCACCCTCGGACGCGCCGCGGGCGGCCTCGCCATGCTCGAGATGGGCCGCCCCAGGGCTCAGGCCGCCGGCGTGACGGCGCCGGAGTGGGAGGCTCTCGTCGGCGCTCACCTGAGGCCCACGGCGCGCGTGACTGAGGGGCGCTGGCTCGGCGTGGCATCCGGCGTACACGCCATGCAGGATTGCTCCGACGGCGTCAGCACCGACCTGGGGCATATCTGTCGCGAGAGCGGCGTGGGCGCGCGCGTGATGCTGGACCGCGTGCCCGTGGCCCCCGAGGCCCAGGCCGCGGCCCGGGCATTGAAGGCCGACGCGACGCGCTGGGCCGTCTCCGGCGGCGAGGACTATGAGCTGCTCGTGACCTGCGATCCGGCGGCGGTGGAGGCGCTGACGGCCGGACTCGAGCGCGCGACCGGCACACGCCTCACAGTGATCGGGGAGATCGAGGGCCTCAAGGAGGGGCTGGTCTTCGTGGATGCCGCGGGCGAGCCCGTGGCCATGCCCCGCGGGTACGAGCACTTCAAGGCTGGAGCCGACGGCCGCGATGGATAACCAAACGCTGTTCGAGCTGATGGGGCTCGGCGCCCTTCTCCTCTGCTCGGCCCTGCTCACCGGGGCCGAGGCGGCCTACTTCTCCCTCGGGCGCGCGCGGCTGAGGGAGATGGCCGAAGAGGAGGGCAGAGAACCGGGACCGCTGGCGCCACTCCTCAAACAACCGCACGAGCTGCTGGTGACGCTCCTGGTCGGCATCACGGTGGTCAATATCGCCGCCTCCGCGATGGCCGCATCGGTCGCCGGCCGGCTCTTCGGCGCCTCAGGACTGGCCGTGGCGATCCCCGCGATGATCTTCCTGCTCACGGTGATCGGCGAAGTGCTGCCCATGACCCTGGCGGTCGAACATCCGCGCCGCTTCTCGGTCTGGGTCAACCGCCCGGTGGGATGGCTGTCGATTCTGCTGTCGCCGATCCGCGTCGGGTTGGGCGGCTTCACGGCGCTAACGCTCCGCCTGGTCGGATCGGAGCGACGCGTGGGCGAGCCGGCGATCTCCGAAGAGGAGCTCCGCACCCTGGTGGACGTGGGCGCGCGCGAAGGCGTCGTGGACCGCACCGAGCGCGAGATGATCCACAAGGTCTTCGAGCTCGAGGGGACCCTGGTGCGCGCGGTGATGGTGCCGCGGCCCGACATGTTCTGTCTGGATGTCACCACGCCACCCGGCGAGCTGCTGGACCTGCTGCGCGAGAACCTGCACTCGCGGGTGCCGGTATTCGAGGACAACATCGACCAGATCGTGGGCGTGCTCTACACGAAGGACCTGCTGCCCTACCTGCGCGGCCTGCCGCGCGACTTCGACCTGCGCGCCCGGCTGCACCCACCCTACTTCATCCCGGAATCCAAGCGCGCCGACGCGCTCCTGCGCGAATTCCAGGCCAAGAAGCTCCACCTCGCCATCGTGGTGGACGAGTATGGCGGCACGGCCGGGCTGGTGACGCTCGAGGACCTCCTGGAAGAGCTGGTCGGGGAGATCCGCGACGAGTTCGACGAAGAAGAGCGGCTCATCCAGAAGATCGACCGCCGGAGCTTCCGCGTCTCGGGCAAGCTCCCCATCGACGAGCTCAACGCGGCCGCCGGCCTCGACATCCCCAAGGCCTCCTTCGACACGGTGGGCGGCTGGGTGCTCGATCTCTTCGGGCGCGTGCCGCACAAGGGCGAGCGCAAGCAGACCGACAGCGTGACCGTGGCGGTGGAGAAGGTCGAGCGCACGCGGGTCGTGGAGGTGCTGGTCACGCTTCGAGACGGCGCGCAGCGGGACGAGGCGGCATGATCTACATCTGGATCATCGCCCTGGCGCTGCTGATGACCGCGCTCTTCTCCGCGGCGGAGATGGCCTTCATCGCGGCGAATCGCGTGCGGCTCCGCCATCTGGCCGAGGGCGGCAACCGCACGGCCGCCCGGTATCTGGAGTCCTTCCATCGCCCCGAGCACCTGCTCTCGACGGCCATGATGGGCGTGACCATCGCCCACATTACCGCCTCGACCGTGGCGACCTGGGCCCTGCTGCCGCTGGTGGGGAGCGCCGCGGCGCTCGTCGTCACCGCGGCGCTCACGCCGATCATGCTGGTCCTCGGCGAGGTCATTCCCAAGGCGGTGGCGCGGGAATGGGCCACGGCGCTGATCCTGAGGCTGTTCCGCGTCATCGAGCTCGCGGCCATGATCCTCGCGCCGCTGACATGGGGCGCCAATATGCTGGTGGGAGGCGCGCTGGCGCTCTTCGGGCGCCAGCCGTCGAGCACGCGGCAGTTCGTGTCCCGCGAAGAGCTCAAGCTGCTGCTCCAGATGGAGCCGCAGGAGGCGGAGATGACGACCTCCGAGGCCGAGATGATCGACAAGATCTTCGATTTGGGCGAGACCGCGGTCCGAGAGGTGATGGTGCCGATGGTGGACGTGGTGGCGCTTCCCGAGACGGCGGCGCCCGAGGAGGCCGTCCGTCTGATCAGCGAGCGGGGCTTCTCCCGGATTCCCGTGTTCGCCGACCGCATCCTGAACGTCGTCGGCGTGGTCACGGCCATGGACCTCCTCCGGCGCGGCGCTCAGGCGGCCGATGTGCGCGCCTTGATGCGGCCCGCGACCTACGTGCCGGAAACCAAGCGCATCGACGAGCTCCTGACCGAGATGCAGAAGGCCCGGGTGCAGCTCGTTGTGGTCGTGGACGAGTACGGCGCCGCCGTCGGCATCGTGACCATCGAGGACATCGTCGAGGAGATCGTCGGCGAGATTCACGATGAGCGCGACCGGACGCCGGACACCGTCGAGCGGCTGCCCGACGGGAGCTACCGGGTCGCCGGCCGCGCCACCATCGACGAGCTGAACGAGGCGCTCGAGTGGGACCTGCCCAAGGGCGATTTCGAGACCGTCGCCGGGCTGGCGCTGGCCACCGTGCACCGCATCCCGCTCGTGGGCGAGGTATTCCAGGTCGGCCGCTACGCCTTCACGGTTCTGGAAGCCGACAAGCGCCGTGTCCTTACCGTCCGCATTACCCCCGGAACGCAGCAGTCAACCGGCTGACCTGGTCTTGGGGGAACCCAGCGGTGGTGCGGACACCCCGATGAGGGCCAAAGGCCCGAAGAGGCCAAACCGCCACCAGTGAAGACTCACATTCAAGCGAGATGAAAGATGAGCGCTTGCGCGAAGGAGCCTAGCGTTAAAGCGGGCGCCCCGATGAGCCCCATAAGGGCGAAGAGACCAAACCGCCACCAGCGAAGACTCACATTCAAGCGAGATGGAAGATGAGCCCTTGGGCGAAGGAGCCCAGCCGCACAACCAAAGTCCTCCACATTCAACCTAGATAAAAGGAGCCTCACCATGGCGGGGAAGATGGTGGAGTTTCCGAGCAATGGACAGACGACGAAGGGCTATCTCGCCACGCCGGCCGCGGACAAGGGGCCGGGTGTGATCGTGATCCAGGAGTGGTGGGGCCTGGTCGGGCATATCAAAAAGATCTGTGACCGCTTCGCGGAGGCCGGCTTCTCGGCTCTCGCGCCAGACATGTACCAGGGCAAGACGACCACCGAGCCAGACGAGGCCGGCAAGCTCTTCATGGCGCTCAATATCGCCCAGGCCGAGAAGGACCTGCGGGGCGCCGGCAAGTATCTGGCGGGGCACTCCTCGACGGCCAAGCTCGGCGTGGTGGGGTTCTGCATGGGAGGCCAGCTCGCCCTCTTCGCCGCCACGCTCAACCCGGCCGTCGGCGCCTGTGTCAACTTCTACGGCATCCATCCCCATGTGAAGCCCGACTATTCCAAGCTCTCGGGGCCGGTGCTCGGCCTCTTCGCCGAGAAGGATGAGTTCGTGAACCCCTCGGCGGCGCGCGCCGTGGACGTCGCGATCAAGAGCGTGGGCAGGCAGTCGGAGATCCACATCTACCCCGGCGCGGACCACGCGTTCTTCAACGACGAGCGCCCGGAGGCCTACAACAAGACGGCGGCCGAAGATGCCTGGAGGCGCATGCTGGACTTCTTCCGCATGCATCTGAAATAGCGGAGGCGGAAAAACAGCATCGGGGAGCCCTGAGGGCTCCCCGATGAGGTGTTCGCTCGAAGCGGCCGTGTTACCCGGCCGCGGCGGCGGCCTTTTTCCTTCGGCCCTTCCGGGTCGGCGCCGCGGCCTCGCCTTTCTCGCTCTTCTCCTTCTTCTCGGCTTTGGCGTCCTTCTTGGGCTTTTCCTTCGGCGCCTCGGGCCGATCCACCAGCTCCAGGATCACCACCGGAGCCCGGTCGCCCGGCCGCGTGCCGGCCTTGATGATCCGCGTATACCCTCCGTTGCGCTCGCTGAAGCGCGCCGCGATGGTATCGAACAGCTTCTTCACCACCGCGGTGTCGGGCACCATCGCCAGTACCTGCCGGCGCGCGTGGAGCGTGTCGCGCTTGGCGAGGGTGACCATCTGGTCGGCCAAACCACGGATGGCCTTGGCCTTGGCCTCGGTCGTCATGATCCGCTCATGGCGGAAGAGCGCCACCAGCAGGTTCCGGAACAGCGCCCACCGGTGGGCCGTGACGCGCCCGAGCTTGAAGCCCGCAACGCCGTGCCTCATTTCGTCCCTCCGCGCCCGAGCGCGCCCAGCAGGTTCGGGTCGATGCGCATCCCGAGGGACAGACCCAGCTCCGCCAGCGCGGCCTTGATCTCGTCGATGGACTTCTCGCCCAGGTTCTTCACGCTCTCGAGGTCCTCGTCCGTTTTCTGGACGAGATCGGCCACGACGGCGATCTCGGCGTTCTTGAGCGCATTGATGGCCCGGGCCGGCAGCGGCAGCTCCTCGATGGGCTTGGCCAGGCTCTCCTGCAGAAAGCCCTGGCTGGTCGCCGCGGCCTCCTCTTCCTCTTCCTCACGACCCGGGGGGGCGAGGTGCCTGAAGTGATCCCGCATGTGACTCGCGGCCCTGGTCAGGGCTTCATCGGGCGAGACGGCGCCATTGGTCCACACCTCGAGAACGAGCTTTTCGTAGTCGGTGACCTTCCCGAGTCGCGCCGGCTCCACGCCGTACGACACACGCTGGATCGGGGAGTAGGCGGCGTCGAGCGGAATGGCGCCCGCCGGGACGATCCGGGCCGGGTGCTTGTCGGCGGCGCGATAGCCGCGTGCCACCTCGATCCCGAGTTCGATGGAGAGCGCTCCGCCCTTCTCGAGCGTGGCGATGTGCAGCTCAGGATTGAGCACCTCGAGACCGGTGCCTTCGGTGACGTCGGCCCCGGTGACCTCCTTGGGCCCCTTGGCCTCGAGCTGGGTCTGCAGCGACTCCCCCGACGGCACGTTGACCGCGAGCTTCTTGATGTTCAGCAGGACGTCCTCGGTCGTTTCCTGAACGCCCGGAATGCGCGCCGTGACGTCCTTGACCCCCTTGATCCGCACCCAGGTCACGGCCGAGCCGGGAATGATGGACAGCAGGGTGCGCCGCAGCGAGTTGCCCACGGTGAGGGCGTAGCCCTTCTCGAACGGCTCGGCCACGAGGCGGCCGTACCGGTCCGAGAGGATCTCCCACTGGATCTGCTTCGGCTTCTGGAACGGAATCCTTGCCATATGCCCCTTCTTGCGGCCCGGCGCCGCTTACTTCGAGAACAGCTCGACGATGAGCTGCTCCTGCACCGGGATCTGGATGTCTTCCCGGATGGGGAGCCCGCGCACCGTAGCTTTTTTTTCGTTGACGTCCAGCTCGAGCCACGCCGGCACCGGCGACCGGCCGGCCGCCAGGTTGTCGGCAACGCGTGCCTGCATCTTCGACGTGGGACGCAGCTGCACGACCTCGCCCACCTTGACGATGTAGGAGGGAATCGACACCTTGTGCCCGTTGACCTGCACGTGGCCGTGGGCGATCATCTGGCGGCCCTCGCGGCGCGAGGCCGCCATGCCGAGGCGGAAGACCACGTTGTCGAGGCGCCGCTCGAGGAGCTTCAGCAGGTTCTCGCCCGTGATGCCCTTCTCGGACTCGGCCCACGCGAAGTAGCGCCGGAACTGCGTCTCCAGCACGCCGTAGATCCGCTTGGCCTTCTGCTTTTCGCGGAGCTGAACGCCATAGGGCGTCAGCTTCGTGCGGCCCAGGCCGTGCTGGCCCGGGGGATAGTTCCGGCGCTCGATGGCGCACTTCTCCGTGAAGCAGCGCGCGCCCTTCAGGAACAGCTTGATGCCCTCGCGCCGGCACTGCCGGCACACCGCGGTTCGATATCGTGCCACTCTCTCTCCTCCCTACACCCGACGCCGCTTCGGCGGCCGGCAGCCGTTGTGTGGAATCGGCGTGACGTCACGGATGGCGGTGATCTCCAGCCCCACGGCCTGCAGCGACCGGATGGCGGCCTCGCGCCCGGCACCCGGCCCGCGCACGAAGACCTCCACCTGCTTGAGCCCCTGGTCCATGGCCTTGCGCGCTGCGTTCTCGGCCGCCGTCTGGGCGGCGAAGGGTGTGCTCTTGCGCGACCCCTTGAACCCGACGCTCCCGGCGCTGGCCCATGACACCACGTTGCCCATCTTGTCGGTGAGGGTCACGATCGTGTTGTTGAAGGTCGCCTGCACGTGGGCGATGCCCACCCGCACGTCCTTCTTCTCTTTCTTGCGACCACCCTTGCGGGGCGCCGCGGCCTTCTCGTCCGGCTTCTGATCTTTCGCTTCCGGCGCGTCTGCCATCGGCTCGGCTCCTTACCGTTTCGGCGCCGGCGCGGCGGCGGCGGCGGGAGCCGGGGCGGCCGCAGGCGCCGCGGGCGCCGCGGCTACCGGCTTCCTCTTGATCATGGCGCCCCGGTTCTTGCCCTTGCGCGTGCGGGCATTGGTGTGGGTGCGCTGCCCGCGAACCGGCAGGCCCTTGCGGTGCCGGATGCCGCGATACGAGCCGATGTCCATGAGCCGCTTGACGCTCATGGAGACCTCGCGCCGGAGATCGCCCTCGACCTTGTACTCGCGCTCGATAATGTCGCGCAGGCGGGCGGTCTCCTCGTCCGTCCAGCTCTTGACTCGCTTGTTCGGGTCCACGCGGGCGTCGGCGAAAATCCTCTTCGACGAGGGAATGCCGATACCGTAAATGTACTGGATCGCGATCTCGCCCCGCTTGTCGCGGGGCAAATCCACTCCGGCGATGCGTGCCATATCTCGTGCTCCTCCGGCCCGGGCGCTAGCCCTGGCGCTGCTTGTGGCGCGGATTCTTGCAGATGATCCGCACCACGCCTGCGCGGCGCACCACCTTGCAGTGCTCGCACCGCACCTTGATCGACGGTCTGACTTTCATCTCCGCTCCCACTCGAATCGACAGACGCCTATTTGAACCGATAGGTGATCCGGCCGCGAGTCAGATCGTAGGGCGACAGCTCGACCTTGACCTTATCCCCCGGCAAAATGCGAATGAAGTTCATCCGCATCTTGCCCGACACATGGGCCAGCACCTTGTGGCCGTTTTCCAGCTCGACCCGGAACATCGCGTTCGGGAGCGGCTCAACCACCGTTCCCTCGACCTCGATCGCGTCTTCCTTTGTCATGCTATGGCGCCTGCGGCAGTCGGGTCAGGATCTCGGGGCCGTTCTCGGTGATCGCGATGGTGTCCTCGAAGTGGGCGGCGAGGCTGCCGTCGGCGGTGACCGCCGTCCAGTGGTCCTCGAGCACGCGCACCTCCCAGGATCCCGCAGTCACCATGGGCTCGATGGCCAGGACCATCCCGGTCTTGAGCACCGGGCCGCGGCCGGCCTCGCCGAAATTCGGGATCTGAGGCTCTTCATGCAGTTGGCGGCCAATGCCGTGGCCCACGAACGCCCGCACGACCCCGAAGCCGTGGCTCTCGCAATGCGCCTGCACGGCGTGGGAAATGTCTCCCAGCCGGTTGCCGGCGCGGCACTGGACGATGGCCTTGTCCAGGCTCTCGCGGGTGACATCGATCAATTCCTGTGCTCTCGCGGAAACGGACCCGACCGGCAGCGTGATCGCGCAATCGGCGTAGTAGCCCTCAACGATGCACCCCAGGTCCAGCCCGATGATGTCGCCCTCGCGCAGCTTGCGCTTGGCCGATGGAATGCCGTGGACAACCTCCTCATTGATCGAGGTGCACACCGTCGCCGGAAAGCCTCGGTAGCCCTTGAACGCGGACCGGGCCCCGCGCGCCAGGATGAAGGCCTCCACGTCCTCGTCGATCTCCTCCGTGGACACGTCGGGCTTGACCACCGCTTTGAGCCGCTCCTTGACGTCGGCGAGGATGCGGCCCGCCACGCGCATGTGCTGGAGCTCCCGCGCGGACTTGAGCACGATCATGGCGCCGCGTCCTTCTTCACCGACCGTCGGATCGCCGCTGCGACGCTCTCCACCTTGCCCTCGCCCTGGATCGCGGTCAGCAGGCCGCGCCGGCGGTAGTAATCGAGCAGCGGCGCCGTCTGCGCCTCGTACACGTCGAGGCGCTTCACTGCCGTCGCTTCGGAGTCGTCGTCTCGCTGGTAGAGCTCTCCGCCGCACTTGTCACACGTCCCCGCCGTCTTCGGTGGGGCCGAAACGAGGTGATACCCGGTGCCGCACCGGCGGCACACCCGGCGGCCGGTGAGCCGTCGCAGCAGCTCGAGGCGGGACACATCGAAGAAGATCACCCGCTGCAGGGCCTCCCCCCGGCGCTGGAGGAGGGCGTCCAGCGCTTCGGCCTGAGCCACGGTCCGCGGGAAGCCGTCCAGCACGCAGCCGTCCTTGGCGTCGGGCTGCTCGAGCCGCTCGCCCACCAGGCCGATCACGACCTGATCGGGGACGAGCCCGCCCGCGTCCATGTAGCGCTTGGCCTCGAGGCCCAGCGAGCTCCTGTTCGCCACCGCCTCGCGGAGCATGTCGCCCGTGGCAATCTGGGGCACCCCCCACTCGGCCGCAAGCGTCCGGGCCTGAGTACCCTTGCCCGCGCCGGGCGGGCCCAGGAAGATGACGCGCAGGCTCATGCGTTGACCCGGGCCTTCTTCCGCAGGAAGCCCTCGTAGTTGCGCATCAGCAGGTGCGACTCCATTTGACGGACCGTGTCCAGCGCCACGCCCACCACGATCAGGAGGCTCGTGCCGCCGAAATAGAACGGCGTGTTGAACCACTGGATGAGGAAGTCCGGCAGCACCGAGATCAGCGCCAGGAATACCGCGCCCGGCAGCGTGATGCGCGTGAGCGTCTTGTCGATGTACTCGGCGGTCTTCTTACCCGGCCGCACGCCCGGGATGAAGCCACCGTATTTCTTCATGTTGTCGGCCAGGTCGATCGGATTGAAGACGATGGCTGTGTAGAAGTACGCGAAGAAGATGATCAGCGCGCAGTACAGGACCGTATAGGTGAAATGGCCCGGCGAGAGCGCCTCGGAGATGTACTGCATCCACGGGTGATGGATGAAGCGCGTCAGCGTGGCGGGAAAGAGGATCAGCGACGAGGCGAAGATCACTGGAATGACGCCCGCCGTGTTGATCCGGAGCGGGATATGGGTGGACTGCCCGCCGTACATCCGGCGGCCCACGACGCGCTTGGCGTACTGGACCGGGATCTTCCGCTGCCCTTCCTGCATGATGATGACGGCCGCGGTCACCAGCACCATCATGATCACGAGTCCGATGAACACGAACAGCTTAAGCTCGCCGGTCGAGATCAGGGTATAGGAGGACACGATCGCGGAGGGGAGCCGCACGACGATACCGGCGAAGATGATGAGCGAGATGCCGTTGCCGATGCCCTTCTCCGAGATCTGCTCGCCCAGCCACATGATCAGGGCGGTCCCGGTGGTGAGGGTGAGCATCGTGAGCAGCCGGAAGCCCCAGCCCGCCTCCGGGACCAGCACAGCGCCGCTATTGCTGCGCATGCTCTCCAGCCCCACCGCGATGCCGAAGGACTGGATCAGCGAGAGGACGATCGTGCCGTAGCGTGTGTACTGCGTGATCTTCTTCTTGCCGGCCTCGCCCTCCTTGGCCAGGCGCTCCAGCGCGGGGATCACCACGGTGAGCAGCTGGAGAATGATGGAGGCCGAGATGTACGGCATGATCCCGAGCGCGAAGACGGTCAGCCGCCGGAGATTGCCGCCCGAGAAGAGATCCACCATCCCGAGCAGGGTGCCCTGGACCTGGTTGAAGAACTCCGCCAGCGCGACCGCGTCGATGCCCGGCGTCGGCACATGCGCGCCGAGCCGGTAGGCGGCGAGCAGGCCCAGCGTCACGAGCACGCGGCGCTTGAGCTCGGGAACCTTGAAGATGTTCTGGAAGCTCTGCAGACCCTCGATCACTTCTTGGCTACCTTGGGCCGGGCGGGCAGGACCTCGACGCGGCCGCCGGCCGCCTCGAGCTTTTGCCGGGCGGACCCGCTGATCTTGTGGACCTTGACGGTGAGCGCGTGGGTCACGGCGCCGTCGCCCAGCACCTTGACCGCGCCGCGCCCGGACTTGCGGATCAGCCGGGCGCCGACCAGGGCCTCGGGATCCACGACGCTATCGGCGGGGAAGCGCGCCGACAGATCCTTGACATTGACGATGGCGAAATCGGTCTTGCCTCCGTAGGGCAGGAAGCCCCGCTTGGGCAGGCGGCGATAGAGCGGCATCTGGCCGCCCTCGTAACCCGGACGGACGCCGCCGCCCGACCTGGCGTTTTGTCCCTTGTGCCCTTTGCCCGATGTCTTGCCCTGACCCGAGGACGGGCCTCGGCCGATGCGCTTCCGCCGCGTGACGGCGCCGGCGGCCGGACGCAGGTCTTCGAGTCTCATTTGGCGCTCCTCGTTCCCTTGGCGCCGGCTCGCTTCCGCTCGGCGGCAACCCCGCCCACGGCGGGCGCCGCCGAGACCGCGGCTCCGGCTTCCTCCACCGTCAGGCAGAACGGCACCAGGCGGATCATGCCCCGGATCGTCGGCGTATCGTCGTGCTCGACGCTCTGCCGGATATGGCGCAGTCCCAGGGCCTTTACCGTGGCCTCCTGCTTGGGATTCAGGCCAATGAGGCTCTTGACCAGAGTGAGCCTGAGCTTATTGGGCACCCGTCGCCTCCGGGCCGTCGCCATCGCTCGACTTCCGTCGCGCGGCGAACGTGGATTGCAGCCGCTTCAAGCGGCGGAAGGCATCCATGGTGGCCTTGAGCACGTTGTGCGGGTTATTCGTGCCCAGCGTCTTCGTCAGGATGTCCTGCACTCCAGCCGCCTCGAGCACCGGCCGCACCGCCCCGCCGGCGATGACGCCCGTGCCCTGGGAGGCCGGCTTGAGGTAGACCCGCGCCGCGCCGAAATGACCCGTAATCTCACAGGGGATCGTCGTGTCCTTGAGGGGCACCAGGATCAGGTCCTTCTTAGCGTGCTCCACCGACTTGCGGATCGCCTCGGGGACTTCCCGCGCTTTGCCCAAGCCCACGCCCACGTGACCGCGGCCGTCCCCCACGACGACCAGCGCCGTGAAGGAGAACCGCCGGCCGCCCTTGACCACTTTGGCGACCCGGTTGATGGCAACCACCCGGTCCGTGAGATCCAGCGCGTTCGCGTCGATCTTCGCTTCAGCCACTCACTGCCTCCTGTTCGATACCGTGGCGGGCCTAGAAGCCTAGGCCCGCGGCGCGGGCCGCCTCGGCGAGCGCCTTGACGCGGCCATGGTACTGATAGCCGCCGCGATCGAATACCACGTTGGTGATGCCGTGGGCCTTGGCCCGCTGCGCCACCAGCTCGCCGACGACCTTGGCGGCGGCGACATTGCCGCCGACCTTGAGCTTCTGCTGGAAATCGGGCGACCGGCTGTCCACCGATACCAGCGTCCGCCCGGCGGTGTCGTCGATGAGCTGAGCGTAGATGTGATTCAGGCTGCGGTACACCGCGAGCCGCGGCCGCTCGGCCGTGCCCCGCACCGCCCGTCGGATGCGCAGATGCCGGATCTTCCGCCCTTCGATCTTGTTGCCCGTGAGCATTACTTCGCCCCTGCCTTCTTGCCGACCTTACGACGGATGTACTCGCCGGCGTACTTGATGCCCTTGCCCTTGTAGGGATCCGGCGAGCGCAGCCCCCTCAGCTTGGCCGCCGTCTGCCCGAGCAGCGCCTTGTCGGCACCCCGCAGCGTGATCGAGACTTGCTTCTCCACCTCGGCCTGGATGCCGTCGGGCAGCGGGAAGATCACAGGATGCGAGTACCCGAGCGCCAGCTGGAGGCTCTTGCCCTGCAGCTGCGCGCGGTACCCGATCCCGACGATCTCGAGCTTGCGCTCGAAGCCTTCCTTGACCCCGTGGACCATGTTCGCCAGCAGCGAGCGGGCCAGCCCGTGCAGCGCGCGGATGTTTCGGTGGTCCGACGGGCGCTCGACGGTGAGCACGCTGCCCTCGAGCTTCACCGACAGCGGGGTCGGGACGGCCTGAGCCAGCTTGCCCTTGGGGCCCTCGGCCCGCACGGTATTGCCGTCCACGGCGACCTTCACGCCCTGGGGCACCGGAATGGGCTTCCTGCCGATTCTGGACATGGCTCTCCGCTCCTACCACACGTACGCCAGGACTTCGCCGCCGAGCTTCTGCTTGCGGACGTCCCGGTCCGTCATGACCCCGCGCGACGTCGACAGGATGGCAACTCCCATGCCGCCCAGGATGGACGGAATCTTGTCCTTGGCGACGTACACGCGCCGGCCGGGACGCGACACGCGGACGAGGCCCGAGATGATCCGCTCATTGCCCACCCCGTACTTGAGGTACACGCGCAGGGTCCCCTGCTTGGTGTCCTCGATGAAGCGGAAGTTCTTGATGAAACCCTCCTCCTTCAAGATCTCGGCGATCTTGATCTTCAGCTTCGACGAGGGGATGTCCACCTTCTCGTGCTCCGCGCGGCTCGCATTGCGGATGCGGGTCAGCAGGTCGGCGACGGGATCGCTCATCATGTCTGGGCGGCTCCTACCAGCTGGCCTTGACGATGCCGGGCACCTCGCCCTTGAGGGCGAGCTCGCGGAAGCAGATCCGGCATGTCTGGAACTTCCGGAGATAGCCCCGGGGCCGGCCGCAGATCTTGCAGCGGCTGTAGGCCCGCGACTTGAACTTCGCCGGACGCTGCTGCTTCATGATCAACGCGGTCTTCGCCATGCTCAAGACTCCTTCGAAGTGGCGGCGCTATTGCGATGCGGGCGCCGGGACAAATGACGAGCCAGGCGAGGCCCGAGGGAGCCGCGGGCCGCAGGCGTACGTGGCAGTTCGAGCTGAGCGGCGCCGTCGCGAGGCGAGGGCTGAGTCGACCGTACGTTGAGGATCCGCGGCGACCGAGAACGAAGCATCGCGAAGTCAGTTGGCACGGCGCTAAGACTCCCTGAAGGGCACGCCCAGATGCGTGAGCAGCGCGCGTGCCTCTTCGTCCGTCCGGGCCGTGGTCACCATCGTGACGTCCATGCCCCGAACCTTGTCCACCTTGTCGAATACGATCTCCGGGAAGATCACCTGCTCCTTCAGCCCGAGGTTGTAGTTGCCGCGGCCGTCGAAGCCCTTGGGCGGTACGCCCTTGAAGTCCCGGACCCGCGGGAGCGCCACGTTCACCAGCCGGTCGAGGAACTCGTACATCCGCGGGCCGCGCAGCGTCACCTTGCAGCCGATGGGCACGTTCTCGCGCAGCTTGAAGTTCGCGATGGACTTCTTTGCCCGAGTGATCACGGGCTTCTGTCCCGTGATCGCCTGCAGGTCCCCCGTCGCGAAATCCAGCACCTTCGCGTTCTCTTTCCCCTCGCCCACGCCCATGTTGATGACGATCTTCTCCAGACGTGGAACCTGAAACGGATTCGTGTAGCCCCGCTCCTTCATCATCGCGGGGACCACCGCGGTCCTGAAGCGCTCGCGCAGCCGCGGCGGGACATCGCCGCTGACCTTGGCCCGCTTGGCCGGCGCTCCCGGCTCCGGCGCCGGCGCGCCCTTCCCGGGCTTCGCCTTGGCCCCGGGCTGCGGCGCCTTCCCGCCCTGCGGGGCCTTCGGCACCTGCGCCTTGTCCGACTTCTTCGCCTCAGCCATGGCTCCTACGCCTTGTCGATGTGTTCGCCGGACTTCTTGGCGACCCGGACCTTCTTGCCGTCGGCCAGCATCTTCACGCCGGTCCGGGTGGGTTTGTCGCTCGCGGGATCCACCAGCATGACATTGGACAGGTGGATCGCCCCTTCACGCTCGATGATGCCGCCCTGCCGGAGCTTTTGAGTCGGTCGCTGGTGCTTCTTAATCATATTGATCCGCTCGATGAGGACGCGGTTCTTTTCCGGGAGCACGCGCAGCACCTTGCCCCGCTTGCCGCGCTCTTTCCCCGCCACCACCATCACCGTGTCGCCCTTCCTCACGTGCGCAATGGCCATAGCCTAAATCACCTCGGGAGCGAGAGAAATGATCTTCGTGAACTGCTTGTCCCTGAGCTCGCGCGCCACGGGGCCGAAAATCCTAGTGCCCACGGGATTGTCGTCGGGCTTGAGCAGCACCACAGCGTTCCGGTCGAAGCGGATGTACGAGCCGTCCTTCCGGCCGACCTCTTTCACCGTGCGGACCACCACGGCCCGCGCGACCTCCCCCTTCTTGACGGTGCCGTCGGGCACCGCTTCCTTCACAGCCACGATCACCACGTCCCCCAGGGACGCGTACCGCTTGTTCGAGCCCCCCATCACCCGGATGCACTGGGCCTTCTTGGCCCCCGAGTTGTCGGCGACGTCGAGCATGGATCTCGGCTGGATCATGGGCTGCCTCCGGGCTCCCTACGACGCGCTCGCCAGGATCTGACGGATGCGCCACCGCTTTTCCTTGGACAGCGGCCGCGCCTCCTCGATCAGCACCCGATCGCCCACTTTGCTCGCGTTCGTCTCGTCGTGCGCCTTGAGCCGCTTCGAGCGCCGCACCACGCGCTCATAGCGAGGATGGCGGTAGACGCGCTCGATGAGAACGACGCGCGTCTTCATCATCTTGTCGCTCACCACCACGCCCTCTCGGGTCTTCGCCTCGGACACGATTCTCTCCCTAGCGCTTCGAGCCGGTGAGCGCGCGCTCACGAAGCACGGTTTTCGCCCGGGCCAGGTCGCGGCGCGCCTGGCCGACGCGCGAGGGGTTCTTCGCGACGCCCATCGAAAGCTGGAATTTCAGGTTGAAGAGCTCTTCGCTCAGCTCCTTCACCTTCTGCTGGAGCTCTTCACCGGACATCTCGCGCCACTTCTCCGCCTTCATGGCTACCTCTGGCTCCCGCTGCTCCGCGCCATTAGAGCGCCCGAGTGCGGGACACGAACTTGGTCTTGATGCCGATCTTCTGGGCGGCGAGCCGGAAGCCCTCGCGGGCCGTCGCCTCGTCCACGCCCTCCATCTCGTATAGGATCCGACCTGGCTTCACGACGGCCACCCAGAACTCCGGGTTGCCCTTACCCTTGCCCATCCGCGTCTCGGCCGGCTTCTTGGTGACGGGCTTGTCCGGGAAGATCCGGATGAAAATCTTCCCGCCGCGCTTGACGCTCCTGGCCAGCGACACCCGCGCCGCCTCGATCTGACGGTTGGTCACCCAGCCGGGCTCAAGCGCCTTGAGCCCGTAGTCACCGAAGGACAGGCTCGAGCCGCGCTGGGCCTTGCCCTTCATGCGGCCGCGCTGGGCCTTGCGGTACTTGACGCGCTTGGGCATCAGCATCGCAGTCTAGGCCTCGACAATCTTCTGCGCCGGGAGGACCTCGCCCTTGAAGATCCAGACCTTGACGCCGATGGCGCCGTAGGTCGTGTGAGCCTCCGCGAGGCCGTAATCGATGTCGGCGCGGATCGTGTGCAGCGGCACCCGCCCGTCGCGGTACCACTCCCGCCGCGCGATCTCGGCGCCGCCCAGCCGGCCGGCGCACGCGATCCGGATCCCGTCGGCGCCGAGCCTGAGCGCCGAGGTCACAGCCTTTTTCATCGCCCGACGGAACGCCACGCGCTTCTGCAGCTGCAGGGCGACGTTCTCGGCCACGAGCTGGGCGTCCAGCTCGGGATGGACCACTTCCTCGATGTTCAGGTACACCTCTTTGTTCGTCCGGGCCTGGATCTCGTTCTTCAGCTTCTCCACTTCGGCGCCCTTGCGGCCGATGATGATGCCGGGGCGCGCCGTGAAGATCGTGATGCGGGCCGAACTGGCCTTGCGGTCGATGTCGATCCGCGAAATCCCCGCGTGATACAGCGAAGACTTGATGTACCGGCGGATCTTGTGGTCCTCGTGCAGCAGCGCGGCGTAGCCCTTGGTGGCGAACCACCGTGAGCTCCACGTGCGCGTGGCTCCGAGGCGGAAGCCGATCGGATGCGTCTTCTGGCCCATGGTTATCCTCTTGCCTGCCGCCGCGCCGGAGCCCGCCGCGGCGCCGCTGGCGTCCCTAACCCGGCCGGCGTCTCGTCGCTCAGCTCGATGGTGAGATGGCTCGTCCGGTGCTTGATGAAGTACGCGCGCCCCATGGCCCGCGGCGACACCCGCTTCATCGAGGGCCCCCCGTCGGCAATCGCCTTGACGACGCGGAGGTCGTCGAGGTCCCGCACCTGGTGGTTGTGCTCGGCGTTCGCGATCGCCGACCGCAGCACCTTCTCGATGAGCCGTCCGGCGGCCTTCTCGGTGAACTGGAGCACGGCCAGCGCCTCACCCACGGACTTGCCCCGGATATGCTCGAGCACCAGCCGCGCCTTGGAGGCCGGCACCCGGATGAATCGCGCCCTGGCTCGCGTCCGCATCGCCCTAGGCCTTCCCCGTCGGCGAGGTCGCGGCCTTCTCGGCCTGCCCGTGCGCCTTAAAGGTGCGCGTGAGAGCGAACTCGCCCAGCCGGTGCCCGACCATGTTCTCGGTGATATACACCGGGATAAACTTCTTCCCGTTGTGCACCGCGAGCGTGTGGCCCACGAACTCCGGGATGATGGTCGACCGGCGCGACCAGGTTTTCAGCACCTTCTTCTGGCGCGAGCGGTTGAGCTCGGCGATGCGGCTCTCGAGCCGTTCCTCGATGTAGGGTCCCTTCTTCGTCGAGCGTCCCATGTCTGTCCCTATTTGGTCCGGCGGCTGACGATGTAGCGGTCCGAGGGGCGCGCCCCGCGCCGCGTCTTGTATCCCTTGGTCGGCTTGCCCCACGGCGTCATCGGGTGGTTGCCCTTCCCCTTGCCCTCGCCGCCGCCCATCGGGTGATCGACAGGATTCATCACGGTGCCGCGCACCGTGGGCCTGAATCCCTTCCACCGCACGCGTCCGGCTTTGCCGATGGAGACGTTCTCATGATCCAGGTTTCCGACCTGTCCCACCGTCGCCATGCACTCGAGCTTCACCTGCCTGACCTCGCCGGACGGCAACTTGATATTGGCGTGATCGCCTTCCTTCGCCAGCAGCTGCGCCATGGTGCCGGCGCTGCGGCAGAGCTGGCCGCCCTTGCCCGGCTGCAGCTCCACGTTGTGCACCATCGTGCCCAGCGGCATATTGCGCAGGGGCAGGGCATTGCCCGGGAGGATGTCGGCCTGGGGCCCGGACATCACCACATCGCCGGGCTTGAGCCCGAGCGGGGCGATGATGTAGCGCTTCTCGCCGTCCCGGTAGTGCAGCAGCGCGATCCGGGCCGACCGGTTCGGATCGTACTCGACGCCGGCCACGACGGCCGGGATGCCGTATTTCTCGCGGCGGAAGTCGATCTCCCGCAGCTTGCGCTTGTGCCCACCGCCCCGGTGCCGCACCGTGATGCGCCCGTAGACGTTGCGTCCGTTCGTCCGCTTCTTCGAGCTGAGGAGGCTCTTCTCCGGCCTCTTCTTGGTGATGTCCTCGTTTGTCACGTAGGTCAGGTAGCGGCGCGCCGGCGACGTGGGCTTCTGAGTGCGGATTCCCATGGACCTTACGCCCCCTCGACCAATTCGATCTTGTGGCCGGGTTGCAGGGTCACCACGGCCTTCTTCCAGCTGCGGCGCCGGCCCTCGAACTTTCCCATGCGCTTCCACTTCCCCTCGTGGAAGGCCGTGCGAACGTCGGCCACCTTGACATTGAAGACCTTCTCGACCGCTTGGCGGATCTCCACCTTGTTCGCGTCCGGCGAGACCTCGAAGGTCACCGTATTGTGCTCTTCCTTCTGCTGCATGCTCTTCTCGGTCATCAGCGGGCGCACCAGCACGGACCGGGGATCCCTCACGGCCGGCTCCTCCGCGCGGCCTTGGCCTGGCGCGTCTTCGGCTCGGGCGACTCCGACCCGGCCGCCGCTGCCTTCCGGGCGCCCTTTGCGAGCGCCTCGGTCAGGCCGAGCAGCGCGGCCTTCTCGAACACGACGCGGTGGCTTCTCAGCACCTGATACACGGAGGTGTGACTCGCCGTCTCCACCTCGAGCCACGGCAGGTTGCGGGCGGCGCGGTCCAGCATGTGATCCCGCTCGGCGACCACGAGCAGCGTCGGCTCTGGAAGCACGCCCAAGCCCTTGAGCCGCGCCGCCAGCGCTTTCGTCTTTGGCTCACCCACGTCCAGACGGTCCACCACGGATAGTTCACCAGAGGCGACCTTGGCCGCGATGGCCTCGCGGAGCGCGGCGCGCCGCATCTCCGTCGGCATGCGCTGGGTGTAGGTATGCGGTGTGGGACCGAAGGGCTTGCCGCCGCCTTTCCACTGCACGGCGCGGATGGAGCCCTGGCGCGCCCGTCCCGTCCCCTTCTGCCGCCACGGCTTGCGACCGCCGCCCGAGACCTCGCTGCGGCCTTTGGTGTCATGCGTGCCCACATGGCGCGCGGCGAGCTCGCGGATCACCGCCTGGTGGAGCAGCGGCACACGCGGGGTGGCACCGAAAACCTCGGGCGAGAGCTCGAAGGTCTCCTGCGTCTTGCCCTTTCCACCGAGGACCGGAACGCTTGCCATGCTCACTTGGCCTCTTTCACCTTCTGCTGCTGAGCCTTGGTCTGCTTGACGCTCTTGCGCACCATGAGGAGGCCGCCGATCGGCCCGGGAACCGCGCCGCGGACGAGAAGGATGTTCTGCTCCGGGAGCACCCGGACCACCGGCAGGTTGAGCACGGTGCGGCGGTCGCCGCCCATGCGGCCCGGCAGGTGGTGACCAGGCCAGACGCGGGAGGGGTCGGACGAGGCGCCGATCGAGCCCGGCGCCCGATGGAACATGGAGCCGTGCGTGGCGTCGCCGCCGTGCCAGCCGAAGCGCCTGACACCACCCTGGAAGCCCTTGCCCTTGCTCTCGCCCACCACGTCCACCAGCTCGCCGGGCGCGAAGATGTCCACGGTGAGTGTCTGGCCCACCTGATAGCCCGCCATGGCCTCGGTCTTCTGGAGCCGGATCTCACGCAGCACCTTCATGGGCGCGGCGATCCCCGCCTTCTTGTAGTGGCCCGCCATGGCCTTCGTGGCGTTCTTCTTCTTCGGCTCGAAGCCGAGCTGGAGAGCGTCATACCCGTCCTTGGGCTTGGTACGCATGCCCACCACGGTGCACGGCCCCAGCTCGACCACGGTCACGGGGACGAGATTGCCGTCCTCGCCGAAGACCTGGGTCATGCCCTTTTTCCGGCCGATCAGCCCTTCCTTCATCGCCATGGCGGATTGCTCTCGGGTCTCCTCGGTTCTACAGCTTGATCTCGACGTCCACGCCCGACGGCAGATCGAGCTTCATCAGCGCGTCCACCGTCTGGGGCGTGGGGTCGTGGATGTCGATGAGGCGCTTGTGCGTCCGCATCTCGAACTGCTCGCGAGAGGTCTTGTCCACGTGGGGCGACCGCAGCACCGTCCACCGGTTGATGATCGTCGGCAGCAGGACCGGTCCCGTCACGCGCGCGCCAGTCCGCCGCACCGTCTCCACGATCTCCTTCATGGACCGGTCGAGGAGATGGTGGTCGTAGGCCTTGAGGCGGATGCGGATCTTCTGGTCGGCGGTGACGGTGACCATGGCTCCTTACTCGACGATCTCGGCGACGACGCCGGCCCCGACCGTGCGCCCGCCCTCCCGGATCGCGAACCGCAGCTCCTTCTCCATCGCCACCGGCTGGATCAACTCGATCGTCATCGTCACGTTGTCCCCCGGCATCACCATCTCCACCCCCGCCGGTA